>OCTA010000330.1_pt1 | contig 43863 bp, 38 predicted proteins | sample 1538991 | NCBI WGS metagenome assembly OCTA01 (sample SAMEA3539302, study PRJEB22396) | soil metagenome | biome: tundra; feature: field; material: soil | place: USA | collected 2010-05 | depth 0.15 m
GCCGGGCGTTGAGTCCTTATAATCTCGCCAACGAGAAACATGTCCGTGAGCAGCGGGACTCATTTGTGCACTGTAGCGACCTTTCTTGAGGTAGAGTCGCTACATTTTCCGCTACAGTTGAGTGGCCCGACTTGTTTTGGAAGGCTGTAGGCCATTTTTGTAACCATCGCGCTGCGACGCTGCAAATTCGCTCTACGAGTGGGTATGCGCAAAATGAGTTGTTAGGGTGCCGTTTTGGGACAGGCAATGACGGCCTTGCGGTTTGCGGTGACAGTTTGTACGGCATTCGCAGGGAGGAGGGGGCGAGCTTCGTCGCGGAGCGCCGGACGCTCTTGGAACCAAGAGCCTACGTTCGGGCGACCTCACATGCGCACGGAAGATGCTAATGGGACTGCCAAGGCCAGCAGGCGAGGTCTCGCAGGATCAGCTCTGAAGTTCGACCGTTTCCCACTCTGAAGAAAACTGCGAACTTGAATCCTCGGCTTCGCTGGGAAGGGAAGCGACGGAGTCGCAAAACTCAGTTGCGAGAAACGCGATTATCGCGGCTCCGGCGAGCACCCACGACAGCGGGAATCCGGCATGCTCGAAGCGCGAGACCAGTTCGGTGTTGCCGGCCACGACCGTGGCAAAACACGCCAGCGTCAAAACGACGCCAATCCAATTAAACATCCGCGCAGACACGATAGGCCTCCTCAACGGTCATTCAAATCCGTCAATTCCAGTTTACACGAGTTTTTTATGGACCGTGAAAGGTTTTTCATGGACCGTGAAAAAGTTATAAATGTGACGCTGGCCGCCGGACAACTGGGACCGTCAAGTGCCTGGTTTAGCAATGAGATCCGTGGGATGCGACGCGCAGAGTCGTTATCGAGGTGGGATTATGCCGCTCGGGGCGTTCGCGAGGGCCCCGGCCGGAAGCCTCACGCAGGAACCCGCGTCAACTCCGTCCCTCGGAGCGGCTCCGGTCCAACCCGGCAGCAACCGGCGATCGACTCAGTTCTTCCAGTAAGGTCCGGAGGGCGCGAGTTTCTTGATCGTGATGCTTCCGCAACCCATGCGCAGAGAGACTCGCCGTGACGGAGTCTGGCTTGCGTAAGCGAAGTGATTGCCCGCCACGAATCGGTATTGCCCCTTACCCATAGCGTCGGAAGAAACGCTGCCCAGCCTGGTTCGCGCGTCGACCGAGTATGAGATGGTGTCCGGCAGCATCACGATCATGTCGCCAGTGCGACTGTTGACGTCGATGTCTCCGGTCACGTCGCTTACCCATATGTAGCCGGTGTCGTGGCGAACCACCAGCCGGGAATCACGCGGCACCAGGACCTTGTATTCAACCGTTACGCGGCGCCTGTTGTTCGGCACTAATGACTTGGTGAGAACGATGCGGTCCAAAGGAAGGACGGATCGGAAGAACGGATTGCGAGCCGGCAGAATCGTCGAAATCGTTATTTCTTTATCCGATTTCCGTTCGGTGACCACGCGGACCTGGCCAAAGCGCCGCTCGGCTTCCTGCTTATTCTCGGAGCCGTAGAAACGATCAGTCGACTTGGTCACGGTGACCTCAACCTCTGGCTCGTCCCACCCTTCCACGGTCAGGTAGCCGTACGAATCGACCAGCCGAATGGTGCCGCCCGGCGAGAAGTTCACCCGCTCCGTGCTCGTGACTTCAAAAGACTGTTTGGGCCCTTTCGTCTCGGGTCCGTCCGCCGCGAGCAAAGGCAGTGCGGCTCCCAGAACACTCAGCGCGAAAACCATCGCCAGTTTTCTCATGTTGGTTACCTTGCGTTCTTTTTCGCGCGGGCGGCCTTCACCATTCCCAGGTATCTGCGCGCGAGTTCCTGGATCTGTTCTTCCTTCATTACGGGGAGAGCCTCCGGGTTGATCAACTCGGCCCCGATGCCCAGAGCGGTGGCCCCGGCCAGGATGAAATTGGCGGCGGTTCGCTGATTCACGCCGCCAGTGGCAATCATCGGCACTTGGGGAAACGGTAGCTTCAAAGATTGAATGTAAGAAGGACCGCCCAGGGGCCCGCAAGGGAAGATCTTGACGAAGTCGGCGCCGGTCCTCCATGCGGCAATCACATCCGTTGGGGTCATCGCGCCAGGGAAAACGACGAGATCGTGCTTTAACGCGAATTCCACAACCTCCGGGACCAGTCCCGTGCTCGTCAAGAACGTGGCGCCGGCGTCCAGGCAGCGCCAGGCCGTTTCGGCGTCCAGAACGGTTCCCGCCCCTACTGCCATTTCCGGGAGGGTCTTGGCCAGGTAGGAAATTACATCGAGTGCGCGAGGAACAGTCATAGTGATCTCCGCGATGGGAATGCCGGCACGGTTGACCATCTCCGCAGCGAAACGGGCGCGCTCGGGCGTAGATACGCGAATGCCGGGGATGATGCCGATTTCCTCAATGCGGGCGCGAACTTCTGCTTTTTTCATCACTGCAAACTCCTGCTTCCCACCGCCTGGCGAAGTTGTTCGACCGACGTCAAGTAAGCGGCCACCGACTGACGGTAGGCCAGTTCGATGGCGTCATAGTTGCGCTGAGCGACGAGGAAATCGAGCAGCGCCGTGGCGCCACGCCGGTACGAGTATTCGCTGATATCGCGGCTTAGCTTCGCGTCGGCCCGGACGCCCGAGACGTAGATCTTCGCCACGCGGCCGTTCGATTCCATCCCAACATACGCGTCTCTTACGTCGGTCAGCACCTGTCCGCTGGCCGCTTTCTGCTGCTCCTCCGCTTGCCGGATGGCAACGCGTGTCTGCGCTATATTGCCCTGGTTTCGGTCAAAGATAGCGAGCGGAATGCTGAACGACCAGGTGAGGGCACTGATCCCGTTGACGTGCGAGTAATTGCCCGAGATAGTAGGATCCTGTTTTCCATTCGCCTTGGCAAGCGCATATTGGCTGTTGGCGGCGGTGACGCCCAACACGGCCGCGCGCAGATCCGGGCGATTCTGAAGGGCTTTCACCTGCAATTCTTCGAGACTGACCGCCATCGGTTGGTATTCGAAATCGCCGGCGACACCGTAATCGGCAGGCACCGATTCGTAACCTAGTTGTTGCCGGAGGTCCGACAGCGCTTGATCCCGCGCCAGCACCGCCTGTTCCGCATTAGTCTGAAATTGCACCAATTGGAGCTTGATCTGCAGGTAGTCGTTCTGGCTAATGGCGCCGATCTTGTATTGGCGTTCGCCTATGTCCACGGTAGTTTGAAAGCTCTTCACATCCGCGTTCGCCAAGTCAAGCACCGATTTCGCAAGCTGAACGTTGTAGAAGAACTGGCCGACCTGAAACGCCACACCACGCTCGTTATCGAACACCTGCGAGCGGGTCACGGCCGTCGCGTCCTTGGCGGCCTGCAGGCGGCGTTGACGCTTCTTGCCTCGTTCAATCAGGTAACTCATCCCAAGGTCGCCCTCGGTCGAGCCTTGGAGATACTCCGCCACCGACTCGCCGGGCAGTTTCGAGATCGGCAGGTATTCCCAGTCGGTGAAAATCGTCGGGTTCGGGCGCAGATAGGCCGTGATTTCCGCGGCCTGGCTCTGTTGGATGGTGGTCCGCGCAGCCTGCAAGGTGTGGTTGTGCTTCAGCGCCAGATCGATGGCTTGCTCCAGCGTAATCTTGACCGGAGCCTGCGCGAACGCCAAATTCAACCCCAAGCCGAGCACGACGGCCGCAACGACAACACTCCGATAGCCCTTCATAGGCAACATCTCGCGCTCAGTTTTCATTGGCCCTCGAAAGAACCTTCCGGTTCGGGAAGTTGATCGCCATCCCGCGCGATCCAGACATAAAATGTAGGCAACAGAATGATGCTCAGTAGCAGGTCGGAAATCAGGCCGCCTACGATCACGATCGCGAAAGGCCGCTGCGAATCGGATCCGATGCCGTGCGACAACGCCGCCGGCAGGAGCCCAAGAGTCGCCACCAGCATGGTCATCATGATGGGACGAAGCCTGAGGACCGCACCATCGACGGCGGCATCCTCGATGGAGTGCCCCCTGGCCCGGAGCTGGTTAATGTATTCGAGCATGATGACGCCGGTTTGCACCGATACGCCAAAGAGCGCCAACATGCCGACGCCCGACGACACGCTGAGGTAAGTTCCGGTAATCACGAGAGCCAGCAAACCGCCGATGCGAGCCATGCCGACGTTCAATAGAATGAGCAGCGCCCATTTGTAAGAGCGAAACATGGTGTAAAGAATAATAAAGATGACGAGGATCGTAAGCGGGACTATGACCGCCAGCCGCGCCTCGGCGCGCTTTTCGCTCTCGTATTCGCCCGACCAGCCTACGCTATAGCCCGGCGGCATCTTCACCTTTTGACTAATAAGTTTGATCGCTTCTTCGACCGTGGTCCCCAGGTCCCGGCCTCTCACGTTGAAAGTTACTGCCACATAGCGGCTGTTGCCTTCCCGGTAGATGTCATACGCCCCATCCTTGACTTCTACGTGAGTCAACTGGGCCAGCGACACCCGCTCTCCGGAGGGGGAAAGCAGGCGAACTTTTTCGATGGCCTGCTGGGTATTCCGATAGGGCTCCTGGTAACGCACCACCACGTCGTACCGCTGCTCATTAATCAGCACTTGACTGACTGCATTTCCGCCCACGGCCGTCTGGACGGCGTCTTGTATGTCTGCCACGTTGATTCCAAAACGGGCCGCCTGCTTGCGATCGACGGTGAGATCGAGGTTCGGCTGGCCGAAATCGCGCAACAGCTTGACATCATGCATACCCGGTATGGTCGCCATCAGGGCAGTGACCTCTTCGCCCTTCTGTTCGAGTAGCTTCAAGTCATCCCCGAAGATCTTGAGCGCCGCCGAGCCCTTGGTGCCAGTCATCGTCTCGCCGACGTTATCTTCGATCGGCTGCGAGAAGTTCCAGATCGCCCCCGGGTACTTTTCCAAGGCTTTGTTCATGGCGGCGATCAGTTCCTCTTTGTTCTTGTGAAAGACAGGGCGCCACTGGTCGTGCGGCTTCAAGTCGACAAAATACTCGGTGTTGCCGAATCCCCCGGTGTCGGTGCCGTCGTCGGGGCGGCCAACCTCCGATACGACCGTCGTGACCTCAGGGAACGAGGCGAAAACATAACGGCAGTTAGCCGTGAATTTCTCGCCCTCGTAGAGGCTGGTACTGTTCGCGAGGCTGCCGCGCGCCCAGATAGCGCCTTCATCCAGATGAGGCAGGAATTCCGCGCCGATGACGCCACCAAAGCCCAGATAGACCGTGCCCGCCAGGGAAATAACTGCGATGCAAGCGACGAACCAGCGATGCTGAACGGCCCACCGTAACCGTCTGCGATACTGCTCCGCCAGGAAGTCCATCACCAGGTTGCGCCGCTCGCGAACTCCGTGGCGGAAAAATGTAGCTGCCAGCACAGGAGCGATAAGAATCGAAAAGGTCATCGCACCGAGAAGCGCGAAGGCGACGGTCCAGGCCATCGGCCTGAACAGTCGGCCTTCCACGCGTTGCAGGGTGAAGATCGGCAGATAGGCGGTGATGATAATAGCGACGGCGTAGAAGACCGGCCGCTGGACTTCATGGCAAGCCTCGCGGATGAGGTCGCCAGCCGTCTTTGGAGTCCCGGAGAGAGTCTGGTTGCGGCTGCGACTCAGATGCCGGATGATGTTCTCCACCATGACCACCGTTCCATCCACCACCATCCCGAAATCCAATGCACCCAGTGAAAGAAGATTAGCTGGAATGTGGCTCAAATCCAGCCAGATCGATGCAAACAGCAGTGAGAACGGAATCGTGAGGGCGACGATGAGAGCGGCACGAGCATTGAGCAAGAACAGGAAGAGGATGACGCTGACCAAAATCATGCCTTCGGTCAGGTTATGCATCACGGTGTGCAGCGTGAAATGAAGGAGATCGCTGCGATCCAGCATTGGCACCACCGTCACGCCAGGAGGCAGGATGCCGTGGTTCAGCTCATAGACTTTCTTGTGAATGGCATCGAGCGTTGGTTGCTCCTCGGCGCCCTTGCGTAACAACGCCATGCCCTGGATAACATCGGGCTCGTCAATGATCCTGCCGTCCTCCATGTGGTTGGCTCTGGCCATGTGACCCAACCGGATTTTGGGACCCTGGGTTACGTAGCCGATGTCCTTGATCCGCAGAGGAGTCCCGGACTTTGTGGTGAGCATGGTCTCCTCGATGTCGTGAACCGTGCTAAACAGGCCGAGCGCGCGAACGTTCATCTGCTGCATGCCCTCTTCTACGAAGCTGCCGCCGGCATTGATGTTGTTATTGGCGAGCTGCTGCTCCACTTGGCCGATGCTCAATCCGTACGACACCAGCTTGTTCGGGTCAACGCGTATCTGGTACTCCTTTACCGTGCCGCCAAAGTCGGAAACGTCCACCACGTTGGTGACGGATTTGAACTGCTTGAGAAGAACCCAGTCCTCCAGCGACCTCAATTCCATCAGGTCATAGCGAGGATTTGTGCTTCTGATCGTGTACCAGTAGATCTGACCCGTGAGGCCCCAGTCCGTACCGATCTGAGGCTGGAGGTTCTGGCCGCTAGGAAGATTGACCTGGGTGAGTCTTTCCAGCACCTTCTGACGGTTCCAATCGTTGACGGAACTGTCGTCGAAGATCATGATTACGAACGACAGGCCAAAAATGGATTCGGAGCGCAGAAAGGTCATGTGCGGCATTCCGGCCATTTGGATCTCGATCGGAATCGTCACTTGCTGTTCCACTTCCTCGGCGGAACGGCCCGCCCACTGGGTAATCACCGTCACATAGTTGTCGCCGATATCGGGGTAGGCTTCCACGGGCAGATCGTGGAACGAGATGGCCCCCCATCCGAGCAGCAAGACGGCAATCGCCAACACCACAAACTTGTTGTTGAGCGCGAAGTCTACAAGAGCGCGAATCATTTCCTGTTCCCTGTTCTATGGCTGCTGTGCTGGCACTCTCCCCGGAGCCCGAGCATCCCAGTTACAATCACTGAGCGAGCACGTGATCCAGAACCAATGCGTTCGTGACCACCTGTTGGCCTGGCTCCAGCCCCGATTTGATCTCTTGCAAGTCCGTGTGGTCCTGCAAGACGTCTCCGCTGACGACTTCCACCCGGCGAAATTTCTTTTCCGGCGCTGGAACGTAGACGAACTCCCGATCGTGCATGTGCAAGATTGCGGATGCCGGCACAATGGTGTGCATTTCCCTGGTTTGCCCGCGGAAGGTAGCCGTTACGAACATGCCCAGCCGCATGATTCCGGGATTCTGCACTTCTATTCGAACCTTGCCTGTGCGCAGGTTGGGATCGAGAATCGGTAGAATGTTACTCACCCGTCCCCTGAACGTGCGATCGGGATATGCATTCAGTTTGATCTCGGCCGTGTCGCCGATCCGGACAGAGGCCAGGTCATTCTCGTACACGTCACAGACAATCCAAGTTGACGAAAGATCCGAGATCGTGAACGGGGACGGCGTGCTGTACGCCTGCACGAGAGACCCCGCCGTAACTTCCTGATCGGTGATTGTCCCCGAGACCGGCGCGAAGATATCCACCGTGAAGTTCATCTTGTCGGGATCGTTACCGAGCAGCCGCAAGTGCTCCGCCGCCGTGTCCACGGCTACCTTGGCCTTGTCTTCAGTGTCTTGTGCGACCTGAAGGTCGTTCAACGCGAAAGCACCGTGCTCGTAAAGATCCTTGGTGCGCTCCAATTGGGCGCGCGCGAGGGTTTCATCCGCGACAGCCATTTTGTAATTCGAATAACCGCCCGACACGTCGTCGCTTCGAATCGTCATCAATAACTGGCCCTTTTGCACGGTGTCGCCCAGGCGCGTCCGGATAACCATGACACGTCCCGAGGCGAGAGAAACGACCGGAACGTTGCGGGAAACGTCGGGGGTAACCGTTCCCGTGACGACCAATTCCGACGCAGTGGGATGCTCGGCCGCCGCGGCCAGTGGAAACTGCTCCGGATGATCCACCGTGAAGAGAGCGGCGTCCGCGAACGGAACAACTTTGGCGGGTGGCGGCGCGCCGTCCGCCGTGTCGCCCTTGACGCTGCTGCAAGCCTGCAATAGCAGCAAGACTGGGATCGAGACCACCAGAAGACCAGTTTCAACGGTTTTCAGTTTCATTAGAAAGCTCCATTCTGCCGGAGGCGCGTCTTTCCGGGCTGGCCATGGTCCAAAGCCGTGCGAACACTCGTGCAGTCCACCTGTAAAGAATAGGACAGGTGACATAAGGAAGGCATGAGGAACAGAGACGAAAAACCCTATACGTCCTATACAAGGTGTTTATGGTGAGATGCGGCATACCGATACATACATCGGGAGCCAGCGCCAACACTTAGACTTGACTTGCGGTAAACCACGGGTTCGCTAACGGCGCGTTGTTTTATAAGTATGCTGAGAGTGTTGCGTCAGAGCATCGAAATACGGGCCTTGGGTTGCACGTTCGAGGCAGTCTGCGTGGCTGCGTTATTGGCTAGTCTCGTCTCCAGGCCCCCGTTTGCTCACCGGCGGGTAGCTTGGAGCGACGTAGGTCTCGGCAAAGGACTCGTCTGGCGAGGTCGCCGGCCAGCCGACCATGACCAGGAACACGTCAAGCACAAATAGGGCGATGGCAATGTCATTAAAGAGAACCGCCTGGCGTAGGTCCGGCCAGAGTTGATTGGCCGCCCAGAACGCAAAGGCGACCGCGAGCATGGTGGCTTTCACCAACTCCCGGAACGGAGGCCGGTGTACAATCTGATAGACGAAATAGGCAAATGCAATCATCGCCAGCGGAAACGCGGCGAGAACATCATGAGCTCTAGCGGGAAAGTACCCCGGGAGGACATCCCATGCAAAGAGCACTCCGATGGCCACAAGGGCGAAGCCCCCGAGGATGACCGGCACCGCCCGGTGGACGCGATCAAGGCGAATGTACATAGAGCAAGCCTAAGGCGAAGCGATGCTCATTTCCCGCGCCGAGTTTGAAAACCTCGTCGAGTGTTTGGATGAGCTACGTCGTGAACCGTCCGCCATTATACATGACCAACTGTGCCCTGCTGAACGGGATAGCCGCTCCGGGTCATGCTGCGCGATCATATGCAAAGCTGGCCACATGGCCCTTGCCGTTATCCTAACCAACTCACCCGCGAAGTCCTCCGGGGGCCATAACTAAGAGGGCTCTCGAAAACGATAACCAAAGTAAGGCTCGGTGAGCAGATACTCGGGAGATGACGGATCATCTTCCAGCTTTTTCCGGAGTTGGTGCACGAATGTGCGCAGGTACTCCAATTCCTGCCCGTACTCGGCGCCCCAGACCGCTTGCAGAAGTTTCGCATGGGCCAAAGGCAAGCCTGGGCGGTTCATCAGGTATTGCAGCAAATCGAACTCTTTCGGCGTCAGGCGGAGAACCGAACCGGCTTTGCGCACGGTCCGGTGTGCGGGGTCAAGCTCAATATCACCGATCGTGATGGGTGCACCCGGATCGGGCTCAGTCGTCGTGGAGCGGCGGACCGCGGAGCGCAGGCGGGCCGCCAGTTCCGGGATGGAGAAGGGTTTCGTAATATAGTCATCGGCCCCGGCGTCGAGCGCCTCGATCTTGTCCGCTTCCCTATCCCGCACCGTCAGCATCAGGATTTGCAGCCGCGGGTCTTTTCGCCGCATCTCGCGGCACGTCGCAATTCCGCCGGCACCCGGCATATTGACGTCTAATAGAATCGCATGGAACTGATGCGTTTCAACCTGCTTGAGAGCCTGCTCCCCATTGGAAGACTCGGCAACTTCGAAGCCGAGCGCGTCCAATGTCCGCCGCAGCACCCGGCGCAGGTCGGGGTCGTCGTCGGTAACCAGAATGTTTCCGTTGAGAGCAGGCATAGTCGTAACTCAGTGCGCGTGGGCTGCCGGAAGAGCCAGAGAGAAAGATGTCCCATAGCTCGCTTCGCCTTCTGCCCAGACGCTCCCGCGGTGAGCCTCCACAATCTTCTTTACAATCGAAAGTCCCAGACCCGTACCGGCGGGGAGGTGATGGGTCTCCGGCGCCCGATAGAATCGCTCGAAAACGCGTTCGCGATCCCTTGGCGATACCACGATTCCTTTGCTTCTCACTGTCAGGATCACTTCGGAGTTCCTGGCCGCAAACTGGATGTCGATCGGCGATCCTGGTTCGGAATACTTGACCGCGTTATCGACGAGCTGCGCGATCGCGGTTAGGATCAATTCCTGGTCCGCCAGCACGGGGACTTCCTGGCTTGGGCCGGAGACGCGGAATCGCTCCCGATCCATCGGCGACTCGAGTTTTCGTAGGACGACGCCCACCAGGCTGGAGAAGAGCAGCGGTTCCCGCTGTGGTTTGAACTCCGTGTTGTCCAGCATCGCGGCCCTTAGCAGGCGCGAGGCGAGGTGATCGAGCTTTTTCGCTTGTTGGTCGATCGTCGTGACAAGCTCCGTCTGCAGGTCCGAGAGGCCACCGACAGCGAGCAGGCCGGAGCTGGCCGTCCGGGCCACCGCCAGGGGCGTCTTGAATTCGTGTGCCAGTGCGTCGAGAACAGCGGTGCGCAGTTGTTCGGTTTGACGGGCGGCCTGGGCGCGGTACTCTCTCTGCAGCGTTCGGGCGCGCTCGAGCGCAATTCCGCCCAGCGACGCGAGCGCCGTAGCCGCGAGCTTCGTCATTTCCGTATCGATCAACGCCAGGCCGCCCACGGGCCGCACGCCCAGGCGGACCACGCAATACCAGCATCGTGTCTCCGGATCGAAAGTGTCGGTGCCTCGAAAGTACGCGTCCCGAGTTTGCTGCTCGGCCGCCGACGAACTCTCGCCGTTCTGATATGTCGCGGCCGATTGAGCGTCGAACAGTTGAACCGCGCGCAGATCGAAGATGTCGCGAATCAAGGACGGGATCAGCTTGCCAGGCTCGCCCGAACTATCCAGCAGCAGTATCCGCCGCGAGGTTTCGTAAAGCCGCTCCATGTCGCGCCGGCCCGCGACGGCCTCCTGGGCCCGCAGTTGGACCCTCTGCGAAAGCCGGCTGATCACTAGCGCCGTGAACTCAAACGCACCCAGCGCCACCCAGTTTGCCGGGCTGTTGGCGAAGCTGAATATCGGTGGAACAAAGTAATAGTTGAGGCAGGCAGCCGCCGCAACAGAAATCACGGTCGCCTGCCAAAAGCCGCCATAGAGCGCAGCCAACACTACGAAGACAAGATAGAGAAATCCCGTGAACGCGAAAGTCTGCCCGAGGCGAAACGAAACCCAGGTGCACACCGCAACCCCGCCCAGAGCCAGGCAACCCGGCAGCGTGGGCATAAGCGTTCTCTTTAGCTTTTGAGCCGCGCCGCCGCACGCCAGATTTGCCGCGCCCATCCTCGGCCACTCCAATGGCCTGAGAGTACCTTCCGAGTTATACGGCGCGGCGAGTGAAAAAGGCATAAAAACCAAAGCCTGGGCGCGGCAGCGCCGAACGTCAAAGTTCTAGCTTGCCCATAAACTCCATTTCACGCAGATCGAACGTGTGGTTGACGACAATCCGGCCGATCTGCGCCTCGAATTGGATTTGCCGGTCTTTCTTGCTGATTTCCGCGGACAAAGGAAACAAATAGACCACCACCACGCCGTCTTCCAAGCGGAACACCTCGGCGCTAACCGGCCTCACATCCTTTTTCGCCTCGCGCTTTAACGCGGCCAAGCCCTTCAGAGGTTTCCCCAAATCCTTGGGATCGCCCTTGAAATTGGCGTTGGGAACGCCGTAGACGGCGATGCAATACCCGTCGACGTCCAACGTGGGAGACTCGACCTCGTGCGATTTCAACTCGGCGAGCCGAACCGGGAGAGCGCTCTCCCACCGCAGTTTCAGTGTAATGGGCCGGGGAAGAGACCGGGCGCTGCGGTCATCGCCACCGGGGCCCGTGAAGACATTCAATGAAACCTTCTCGCCGCTGCCCTTCGGGTCCACCCCCTCATTGCCGACGCCTTGGGGTTGTCCCATTTGTCCGCCTTCCCTAAGTTGGTCCTCGGTCAGCCGGCGCGTGACAGTAGCTGTAATCTCCTTCGCCCAGGGTGACGCAGCGAGGATCTGCTTAGCGTCCTCTTCGGTCCATTGGGCGGCCGGCTTGCTCTTCCAGGCCGGATCCGCTGCCATGAGGCTAGCCGCGGCTACGATCAGGCTGAGCGGCGGCAGCAAGACTTTGCGCATTCGTGACTCCACGCGGCCCTAGAACTTCACCATCACGCCAACCGAGATCTTCGCTTCGCTACGGCGCAGGTCGGGGAACCAGACGCCGCCGGAGCTGGCGCAGTTTGTGGTTGCCGTCGGGAGATCGCTAGCTCCGGACGGTGCTCCGCTCATACAGGCGAACTGCCCGGGAGCACCATTAGTTCCACCGACTTGGTAGCCGGGCGGCGTGACCCCGCCTCGTCCCGCGAAATACGGAATATCGGAGTGACGGTATCCGAACTCTCCCCACCAGGTGATGTACTGTCTGGGCATGTACTGGAGAGTGACAGTGCTGTCCCACATGTGCGCCCTTTGGCCGGGAAGCTGCGTGAAGTAAGGTGAGCCCGTCACAGCGTCGGCCCCGTTGATCGGCGGCAGCAGCGTCAAATAGCGGCCCCAGTTGCTCATGTCTCCGCCGCCAACCGTTACGGCGAACAGGTCCTTGTGGAACCACACCCGGTTGTACATCATCCACCCTACAAACGAATCCTTGTTCTTGCTGGGCGCGCCGGTGCACTGAATGCCGCCGCCATATTGGCATCCCGCATCCACCGTAAGAGTGTATGCGATTTTATCGACACCCATCTTATCCGGCTTGTTATAGTACCTTACCTCGATGCTATCGTCCGTGTGAATGCGCTCCGTGTGGGGAAGACCCAAGTTATCCTGTCCGTAGCCATACTGGTTCGCGACCAGCTTAAACCATTCCGTTGGCTGCCAGAGAAGCTGTCCTCCCAGGCCGGGATGGCCGTTGAACTTGGCGTAAGATTGCCATCCGTTGATGAACCAGGGTTCGATTTTCAGCTTGTTGGTGGGGAACCACTGAATACGCACGCCGTTGAAGAACCAAGGCGTGTTCGAGGACACGTACGATGGCTGGTAAGTCCAGTTGTCGAAGTTGTAATAACTGAACAGGCCGATGTACGAGACGAAGATTCCAGCGTCCACGTTGAGTCCGTGATTCACGTTAAAGTGGTATCCGCCCCAAGCTTCCGACGTGTACTTATATGCGCCGCGAAGGTCCCACTGGCCGACCGCGTAGCTGGCGTCATTGCGGGGTGTTGTCGTGGCAAACATGCCGAACATGAACAAGATTCTTCCGCGGACGTTCTGCCAGTGAAAATCGCCGCCCACGCTTTCCTGTTCGATCTGCACTTCACCGGAACGGAAGGACTCGGTCGCACCGACGATGGTGTGGTCGTGCGGCTGGTTAAAATCCGTCATGTAATTGGTGTCGAACCGGATTTCCGGAGTGAAGAACTTCGTATCCAGCACGGTGTCTTTGGAGCGCGTGGTGGCGTTCATCCAGGTGAAATCGGCGAAGGCGAAGGGAGTGAAGTTATCGACCGCGGGACCGGGCGCCGGCGCCGATAGGGCGTCCGGGAGAGCCGATGCAGCGGGCGCGGCAGCCGGAGCTGTCGCAGCGGGAGCGGCAGTTGGAGCTTGCGCGGGCGCCGGTGCGTCCTGTGGCACAGGAAGCGGAGTTCCCACGTCGGCAGTCGGAGTATTGGCTACCGGAATTCCAAACGCGGCAATCGGTGGGTACTTCAGTGAAGCAACCGTGTCCGGCGGCGCTGTCTGCGATTTTGACACGAGCGCCGGCTGCGGTTTCACCAAGCGCGCCAACAGGCTCTGCTTCGCCTTGTCGCGCGGCGCGGCCGGTGGTGTTGTGCTCGAATTCGCCGTGATGACTGCTGGCTGAGGAGTGACGTTGGCGGCCATAATGACATCCGTTCTGGTCGCCCGGCCCGCCGTGATTTGTAACTTGGAAACTGTGGTGTCCGGATAACCGTCGGCTTGCGATGTCACCAAGTATTCGCCTGGAGCGACATTGGGGATCGAGAATATCCCTTCGCTGCCCGAGATCGTCGTCCAGATGCCTTTGCCGTCGGCCTTGGCCACGGTTACCATCGCGCCGACGATGGGAAGCTTCGATGAAGTTCTGACCACGCCGGCGATAGCTCCGAACACCGGCTGCACCTGCGTCGGTGCCGTTGAAACGTCTGAAGCCTGAGCCACATTCCGTGGCACCTGTTGCCCATATGCTGGAACGCCAAGGGCCTCCGCGCCAATCACCAAAGCGAAACACGAAAGAGCAGTCATTATCGATTTGCGAGTCATAGTGTTTTCTCGTTCTTCGATTGTGGGGGACGACCCGTGAAAAAGGTATGAAAGCGCCGATCAGGAATTTCTATAACTCACATAACCGGTAAGGCGCGACTATCGGTCTCGGCCGGGCGGGGGAATTCGCAGTTGGTAGCCGATGGCCCGATCGGTAACGATATATTGCGGGCGCGCCGGATCCGGTTCGAGTTTCTTGCGCAGGTTCTTGATGAATGCGCGGAGAGAATGAACGCCTTTGGTTGGATCGGAAGGCCAGAGCTTGCGGACCAGCTTCACCGATGGCACGGTTTGATTCATGTGGGCCAACAGGTGGGCGAGAATGCCGTATTCGAGCCACGTGAGGCGAACGTCCCCAAAACTTCCTCGAACCAAGCGGGCGTTGAGAACTACTGTCTTGTCGCCCAGCTTGATCGCTTTGAGCGACGTGCGCCCCTTGCGTCGCATCTGCCGAGGTTTGCGCCCCACGAACCTTTGCGATGCGGAGTTCGCGGAGCTTAGAAGAGACAGGGGCGAACCGTTGCCCAAGTGCGATGCGAGCAAGCCCAGAGCGCTCGGCGCGGTCGCCAGCGTGTCCAGCAGGATCAGGCAACACTCGTCGGCGTCGAAAGGCAGTTTGCCCATGTCGAGCGATGCTTCGATCACGTCATAGCGCTCGCGCGTCAATACTGACTTCAGGGCAGAGCAGTCGAAGTTCTGTCGATGAATAATCAGGACCTTTTCCGGACCCATCGTGCGATCTCCAGAGTACGCGGTCGGCGGATCGGTTACTCTGCCAGCCACCAGTGTAGGAGAGGAGTTGTAAAAAAGTCATAAAGGAACTCACCCGTCTTGCCACGCCGCGCCTTTTATGCCTTATTCACAACTTTTGCCGCATGATCAAGTGAGAAGAGAAGCAAGGAGGGTATGTGACCAATATCGGTGAGACAATCTGCCGGCTGGCGTTACGAATCGCAATTGCGGTTTGCGCCGCGAGCTATCTGTTTGCCCAGCCGCTGTCGCTTGCGATGCGTGCCCCCAAAGGCCCGGGAGACGCGGTGGCCGAGGCTTCGACGCACGTGATTCGGGCGGATGTGAACCTAGTCCTGGTTCCCGCCGTGGTGACGGACCGCAAGGGAGCCACGGTGAATGGCCTCGGCCGCAATAACTTCACTGTGCTCGAGAACAAAGTTCCGCAAGCGATTGTCGCTTTGAGCAGTCAAGACGCGCCGTGCTCCGTCGGCATCGTTCTCGATTTGAGCGGCAGCATGCGGACGAAGTTGCGCGCCGCCACCGATGCCGTGCGCGCATTTCTCCAAACCGCAAATCCGGAGGACGAGGTGTTTCTGCTCACTGTCGGCTCCCGCCCGCATAGCTTGTCGGATTTCACGGCCGACTTCGCCACGCTGCAAAACAGGGTCGTTGCGGCCCGTGCCGATGGCGACACCGCTTTGGTCGATACCGTGTACATGGGCCTGAACCGCTTACGCTCGGGGCGAAAAGGCAGGGGCGCCCTCCTGGTTGTCTCCGATGGCATGGATAACAACAGCCGTTATTCCAAGTCGGAACTGCTGCGGGTTGTCGAAGAGTCCGACGTGCAGATTTACACGATCGGCATAGCGGACAGTCCGGCTTGGAAGAAGGCCATCGAACTCACTGAGCAATCAAAGGGTTTGGCTTTCCTGAGCGATCTCGCAGACCGGAGCGGCGGCATGAGTTTCAAAGCCGTTATTTCCGACGATGTCGAGCCGGCCGCACTCAAGATCGGCCGCGCGATCCGCAACGAGTATGTGATCGCGTATGGCCAGACCAGCGCCAATGACGCCGGTAAGTGGCGCAGCATCCAGGTCAAGGTGAATCCGCCGCAGTTCCGGGTCTATGCGCGCGCGGGATACTTTGCGCAATGATCGGGCGACGGCCCTTAAGTATCCGAAGGTGAGCGGAAGCGGTACCCGAGCCATGGCTCGGTTAGAAGGTATTGTGGCTGCGTCGGGTCTTCCTCAATCTTTTTGCGGAGTAACCGGACATAGGCGCGAAGATACTCGAGCTCTTGGCCGTACTCCGGCCCCCAGACCGCTTGCAGAAGGCGAGCGTGCTCGATTGCGACGTCCTGGTGTTGCATAAGGTATCTGAGCAGTTCGAATTCGGTTGGCGACAGACGAACCTCTTCTCCCGATCTGCGCAGCCTGCGGTGCGGGACATCGAGTTCCAGGTTGCCGGCTCGGAGCACAGGCTCGCCCTCCGCGCTTTCCACGCGAATGCGCCGAAGGACCGCCTGGAGACGCGCGATCAACTCCCGCACCAGAAAGGGCTTCGTCACATAATCGTCCGCGCCGGCCTCGAGCGCCTCGATCTTGTCGTCCTCCGTATCGCGAATCGTGATCATCACGATTCCGGCGCCGGGGGCCAGAGCGCGGATTCGCCGGCACGCTTCCACCCCGCCCATGCCCGGCATGTTGCTGTCCAACAGCACCAGGTCTACGGACCTTTTGGCGACTAGTTCGACGGCCTCCTCGCCGTTTCGAGCCTCTTCAATAATGAAGCCGCTGGCGCTCAAAGTGGCGCGGAGCGCGCGCCGCATAGCCGGCTCATCATCCACCACTAGGATTCTAATTCGCTTGGAGTTCATGAAACGCTTCGCTCTTCACCGCCGGCAGCAGCATACAAAACGTTGTGTCTTCGCCGTTTGCCGATTGGCAATCGAGCTCCAAACTCCCTCCATGCGCTACGACGATTTTGCGGGCAAAGTAGAGTCCCAACCCCGACCCAGACGCCGCGTGCCCAACACTGGAACCGCGATAAAATCGTTCGAAGACGCGCTCGCGCTCTTCGGTTGGTATCGGAACCCCTTCACTGGTTACCCGAATGCTGGCGATGCCTTCGCCGAATTCGAGGCACACGCCCACGGCGCTGTTGGAGCTGGAGTATTTCAGCGCGTTATCCAGTAATTGCATCAGCGCCAGGCCCAGGAGTTCAGAATCGGCCAGCACCTCCACGCGCTCGCGACCCAGCTCCAGCGCGACCGACCGTTGGGCGGATTGCCGCCGCAATTGATTGACTGTGTGGCCGATCAGGGCGGCAAGATCCTTGCGCTCCAGCCTCGGCTTGACTTCTTCACGATCCAGCCGTGCCATGCGCAGAAGGCGGGTGGCGAGGTGGCTCAATCGGGAGGCCTCGCTTTCGACAATTTCCGCCATTTCGATCTGCTCCGGCCCCAGAGCGCCGGCCTGGCGCAGGCCTTCGGTGGCCGTGATAATGGTTGCCAGAGGCGTCTTGAACTCATGGGCGAACGCGTCCAGCAGGGCGGAACGCAGAACTTCCGCCTGCGTCGCGGCGGCTGCCGCGCTTGCCGCTTGCCAGGACCGAGCCCTGTCCATCGTTCCGGCAGTCAGCGTGGCCAGGGAGCCGACGGTCGATTCAGCGTCGTGGAGTCCTTCGAATCCCACTGCCCCGGTGATTTTTCCGGCCACCCGCAGGCAGCGGACATACACCTTCGAGGGCGGATCGTCGTAGTCCTGACGTTCCAGGAACGCGTGCCGCGTGCGTTCCGCCAATCCGTATTGCGAATCTCCGTCCAATTGCGCATTCGCGTCGTTGGCATCGAACAAGCACGCGGCATCAAGTCCGAAAATCTCGCGCAAGATTCGCAAGAATCTCTCACCGGCCGCCGCTTCAGGCTCCAGAGACAACAGTTGGCAGGCTGCTTCATAGAGCAGAGCTAGCGCTTTGCGTTTGCTCTCCGAAGTGCGGGCCGCGCCCCGGGCTTGCGCGGCGAACCGCGTTATCACCAGGCTCGTCGCCAGGTAAGTAGCCAGCGCCATGCTGTCCAGTGGACGGTTGATGTCCCAGGCCAGAATTGGAGGGACGAAGAAATAGTCCAGAGTCGCGACCGCGATGACCGAAACAATGGCGGACGCGGCAAATTCGGCTACCGCCGATTGCAGCACCACGAGCAGCAAATAGAGGAATGCGGGTATGGCAAGGTCGGGGTGCAAGGGAAAGCAGACGGCAGTGATGGCCGCTACGCCGCACGCGCCCATCGCCACCTGGCCCGCCCCCCGCAGAAGTCGGCGCAACCCGCGTTGCATCATCGTCGCTCTCGGGGCCATTTCCTGCGATCCTCTCTCCCACAGGTTTGGATCCGGATCGACTGGGCCGGTTAATGACGAAGGCGGACGAGGAGCTTCGGCATCATCTACGAGTGTAGGGTGACCTTCGTGAAAAAGTCATAAAGGTCATGAAAAAACTAGAAAAGCCTTCAAATCACTCGTTGTCGGGTAGGGGTGACTCGGCGTCGCAGGGGTTGCGGAAACGGTAACCAACCCAAGGCTCGGTAAGAATGTATTCCGGTTGCGACGGGTCGTCTTCGATCTTCTTGCGAAGCATTCTCACGTACGACCTGAGATACTCCAGTTCACCACCGTACTCGGCTCCCCATACGCCTTGCAATAGCCGGGAATGGGTGATCAACGCTCCCTGATGTTTGAATAGATACGACAGCAGGTCGTACTCTTTAGGCGAGAGATGAATCTCGGCGCCGGACTTAGTGACCAGGCGCCGCTCCGAATCCAGTTCCAGGGCTCCCGCGCGGAATACGGTTCCGGGAACTTCGTCGGGCGGATGCAGCCTACGCGTTACCGCCCGCAGGCGCGCGATCATTTCCCGCAGGCGGTATGGCTTAGTCACAAAATCGTCGGCTCCCGCTTCGAGGGCCTGAACCTTGTCCTCTTCGGCGTCCCGCACCGTCACCATCAGGATGCCAATGCGCGGCGAAAGGCTCCTGATCTTGCGGCATGCTTCGATGCCGCCCATCCCTGGCATATTGATATCCAGCAACACGATATCGCCGGGCTTATCGCGCAGGACAATCAGCGATTCCTCCCCATTGCGCGCTTCCGAGACATCGAATCCGCTGGCGGCAAGCGACGTCCGGAGCGCCCGCCGGAACGCGGGATCGTCGTCGACAATCAGGACCTTGCAGTTCTCACTCGGCAAAAGACGCCTCACTTTTCGAAAGCGGCAGAGTCAGACGGAAGGCCACGCCGTCCCCTGCGGTATCCACCAACGCCAAGTCGCCTCCATGGGCCAACGCGATCTTGCGCGCCACGTACAGCCCGAGGCCGGAGCCCGCGGCGGTTCGCTTGGCATCGTTACCCCGGTAAAACCGGTCGAAGACGCGGCTCTGCTCGTTCGGCGGAATGGGGTCGCCGTCATTCCAGACATTGATCGCGGCGGCGTTCTCGCCGGCCGAGAGCTCGACCAGGACTCGCGCATCCGGCCGCGAATACTTACACGCGTTTTCCAGGAGTTGGCTGATTGCCAGGCTCATCAATTCGGGATCCACCCGCACGTCGCCCGCCTCGCCATTTTTGTGGAATGAGATCCGGCGGTCGGGCCAGAGCTTCGCATACCGGCGCGCGGATTGCTGGGCGAGTTCGGCCGCGTCGGCCGGTTCCAGACGCGGTTTGACTTCTTCCCGGTCCAGCCGCGCCAGCCGCAGCAGTCGTGAGGTCAGATCACCCAGGCGCGAGGCCTCGGTTTCGATCATCCCGGTCAGTTCCTCCTGGCCCGTAGACATCGGTCCAGTGGCGCGAAGGCCGCCCGCCGCGGTCACGATGGTGGCCAGCGGAGTCTTGAACTCGTGGGCCAGCGCATCGAGGATCGCGGAACGCAGTGTCTCGGCTCGCGCGTTGGCCGCTGCGGTCGCGGCCGAGCGAAAGATGCGTGACCTTTCCAACGCGGACGCCGCCAGGCCAGCCATCGCAGGCGCCAACAACTCCGGGTTGCGCAATCCCTCGAAGCCAATCGCGCCCAGAATCGTGTCCCGCTCTCGCAGGCAGTACACCACAATCCCGAGTTCCGGGTACGCCGCGTTGCGGCCCGAGATGTATCCATTGCGGGTCTTCGAGGCCAGATCGCCGCGGGACGATCCGACCTCGTGCAGTTCCATCGCCGCCTGGTCGAAGAGGCAGACCGCATCCAGTTCGAAGCACGTCCAGAAGGGCCGCAGCAGCGCCGGTCCCAGCGTGGTGGATGGCGCTTGGGCAAACAACTCCGACCCGGCCCGGTTGAGCCTTGCCATGTTTTCCCGCTGCAGTTTCGATTCGCGCGCTTCCGAACGGCTGCGGGACTGAACTCTGGTCACTACCAGCGAGACGATCAGCAGGCAGACCAAAGTGACCGCATCCAGGCCATGAGACACCGTGAAGGTGAAGAGCGGGTCGATGAAGAACCAGTCCAGGCTCGCAGTCGCGAGCACGCAGACGATGGCGGCCTCCCAGAATCCGCAATCCAGGGATTGCAGAACAACTGCGATGAGGAATAGCAAAGCCGTGGATGCCGAGTTGAGGTGGATTCGAAAACAGACCAACGTTACGCCCGCGATCAACGCAGCGCCGCGCACCAGGACCAGGACGGCACGGCGCAATTCGTGGCTGGGCAACATTCGATACCGGTTTGGCTTCAGCTCTATTGTACTTCCGCCGGCGAAACTGTTCGCGGGTGTTGTCGGATGCAAACTCTCGTCGCGGCCAAACGATTCGACGTTGGTGACGACGACTCAGCGACTACGCGCCGCATATCGACCAGTGCCCAGGTTCACTAGTCCGTTCTCGGCTCTCCCCGCGTAATCAGCCGGAGCGGTTGGCTTGGGTCGAACTGGAAGTCGTCTGGCGGTCGGCCACTCTCTGCGCAACTCCGGAGAGCGCGCAGTCGGGCCATTTCGCGCAAACTACGGGCTGTCTGGGCGTCAACCTTAAGCAGCTGTAGATAGATGAGTCGAAGAGCCGGTTGAAGATGACCTTCTTCCAGTTGAATTTTGGCTCCTCAGGTAGGACTCGAACCTACAACCCTTCGGTTAACAGCCGAATGCTCTACCATTGAGCTACTGAGGAGCAATGAGTTAACTTCATTAGAACAAACGGACTGGCAGGTGTCAAATACCACTCGTTTCTCATGCAAGATGAGCCTGGTCGATACGGCATGCTGGGGCGGGCATAGCGGCCGAAAAGCTCGCAGCAAGCGCTTTTCAAGAGGCTCTCAGAACTCGCGCAGCAACTCCAGCATCCGCCGGTCGAGTTTGTGGCCGCGCCAGTTTTCGTAAGCCACGTCGCTGCGATTGCTGTCCAGAATCCCGAAGGAGCCGCGAAAGCACCACAGCGCCCAGCCCCAGTTGACGCCTTTCCAAAGCGACAGGAAATCTCGCATCCAGCTTAGCGTCACCGCGTGTGGCGTGCGGTTCCAACAGCCCCACTCGCCGACAAACACGGTCGCGCCGCGATCGGCCAATTCCCGGTAGGGCTGGATGCACCAGCGCTCCAGCATGGCGCGGTTCCACTCCACGGTTTCCGAGATGCGCATCGGCCAGGTTGGCATCTGCCGCGGCGTGCCCGCCCAGGGCGCCAGGTAGTGCGTGAGCGCGAATGGCGCATAGCCGCGCGTCGCGTGCACTGCGTTGGGAATGTCGGCCAGCCCGTTTACCGGCAGGATCGCTTCGCCGAACAAGCCGTCGATCAGAACCATGCGAGCAGGGTCGGCTTGCCGGATGGCGTCAACGCCCGCGCGAATCACCTTCTCATATTGCGCCGCGGTGCAATGGCTCGGTTCGTTGATCAAATTGAAGCTCAGGCGCCGGCTCGGAATCCCGCGGTACCGCTCCGCGAAATGGCCCCAGTAGAAACGAAAGATGTCCACGGCATGTTGGTCGGTCCACAGGTTCCAAGGTTCGGCAACGAGCGCACCGCTGACCGAGTATCCCGGAGCGCGGTGAAAATTCAGGCACACGTGGACGCCATACTGCCGGCCCCAATCGACCGCCTGGTCGATTTCGCGCAGCGTGCTTTCCGCCATGTGAAATGGATCCTTCGGGTCGGCCCAGCAACGGTAGGACATCGGCAGGCGCGCGAAGTTGAACCCCCATCGCGACATCCATTCAAAATCGGTTTCCACGAACGGCTCGTTGTGCCGTCCCCATTCCGGGTCGAGCGCCGCCCATTCCTCCGGCGTTGCCGTGAACTTCTCTTGCAGGTTGAAGCCGCGCCATTTTGCCGGGGCCTCTGCCGCACGGCCGCCGCCGCCGAGCGCCGCCGCCCCAATCAGCCCTGCAAAAACGCGCCGGCCGATCGATGCGCCGATATCCACCTTGACCACGCCGCTTATTCTACCCGATCGTCTTGCCGGGGAACACACACCCGCGCGTTTCATCTGCGGACGCCGTCCCACAGCGCGACGCTCCGTCCCGCAAACGGACAGTCGCCGGTTGACGAAGCCGCTGTGTTAAAAAGGCTTGTGAAGGGCACGCGGCGTGCAACCATGGGTATGTGGGAACACCGGCTATGAATGCTCCCGAAACCGTGGCTCCGCTGCTTGCCGATTTTCGGGTGCTGGTGTGCGACGACCAGCCGGACGTCTGCGAGGCGCTGCGGCTGCTTCTGAAGAGTCAAGGCTGGCAGGCGGTGACGGTGGAAACGCCGGCCGCCCTGCTGGATCGGGCGCGCGGCGAGGCCTTCGACCTGGTCCTGCTGGACCTCAACTATGCGCGCGATACGACTTCGGGCGCGGAGGGCATGGATCTCTTGGCCAGCCTGGAGGCCCAGGGCAACGCCGCTCCGGTGATGGTGATGACCGCGTGGAGCAGTTTCGATCTGGCGGTGGAAGCCATGCGGCGCGGCGCGTGCGATTTCATTCAGAAGCCTTGGGAGAACCAGCGGCTGATCGCGGCCATTCGCAAGCAGGCCGATTCGGGCCGGCGGCGGAAGTCGGAATTGGAAATCGCCGCCGCCGTGCAGCAGAAGCTGTTCCCCGGCGATCCGCCGCGGCTGGACACATTGGAGTGCGCCGCCCAGTGCCTGGCCGCGCGCGAAGTGGGCGGTGACTACTACGATTTTCTCCCCGCCGGCGGCGGCCACGAAGTGTTTCTGCTGGCCGATGTTTCGGGTAAGGGTGTGCCGGCTGCTCTGCTGATGGCGAACTTGCAGGCCGCTTTCCGCAGCCAGGCGGAGGAGGCGCTGTGCGCGCCGGCGGCGCTGCTCGAAAGCATCAATCGCCATTTCTTCCATTCCACCGCCGCCGAGCGCTTCGCCACCTTATTCTATGGGCTCTATGACGACCGCGCGCGCCGCTTGCGCTACGTCAACTGCGCCCACAATGCGCCGCTGCTGCTGCGTTCGTCGGGCGCGCTGGAGCGCCTGGACGCCACGGCGCTCATGCTGGGAGCCTTCGCGCAGTGGAGTTGCGCGGTGGCCGAGGTGGCGCTTGAGCCCGGCGACGCGCTGGTGATCTATTCCGATGGCGTTACCGAAGCCGCCTCCGCTTCCGGCGACGAATTCGGCGAAGCGCGGCTCGAGCGCGTGGTGCGGAGCCGGCAGGGACAACCCGCCGCACAGGTGGTCGACGCCGTCCTCGATGCGGTCGCCGCATTCAGCAGCGGACCGCGTAGCGACGACGTCACCGTGATGGCCCTCCGGGCGCTGTAAAGCGGCGCATGCCTCCCGGCCATTCTTGGGCCGATTCGCCCGCCGCGGTAACATGCCCTGGAACGCCCTGTTTTGCTACACTGAAGGTTATGGCGATCCCGAATGTGAAACGGTTCCGGCCGTTCTGCCCGACCTGCAATGAGAGCTTCACGGTGATGGCGGTTCTGCCGAAGGCTACCGACGTTTCCAAGTACCTGGAGGATACCGTGGCGCGCCACGATCACAAGGCGTTCCAGGAAGCCAAACAGTTGCACTTCAAGGTCCGCGTCGGCCAGCAGAAACAGAAGAAAGCCAAGTAAGCCCGCACCGGTTTCGCCGGTTGGGTTCCTTACATTACATCCGGGCCTGGATGCTGCGTGTGGCGGCGATGGCCGCCTGCGCTACGGCCGGGTCCTGGTCGTCAATCAGTTTTTTCAACCGCGCAATGGTTTCGGCATCGCCGCTGGCCCCGAGCGCTCGCGCCAGGCCGATCTTCTCGTCCTTGGTCCCACTCTCGATCACTCCATAAAGCGCGGTGCGCACCCGCGCATCCCGCGCCAGCTCCACCAGCAAGGGCAGCGCAGAGCCGTTATAAGCCGCCAGGTTCAGATTGTTGATGAGGAACTGCAAGGGGCTGAATTGGCTAAGCTCGGTCGCCCCCAGCATCACCTGGGCAAAAGCCAGCGACAGCCGCGGCCCGGGCCTGCCCTCTTCCTTCCAGGCCTGCTGCAGCACGGGCAGGTCGAGCGGATTCTTCAGCCGCCCCAACCCCTCGGCCGCCGCCCCGCGCAGTTTCTCGTCCTTATCGTGGAAATACCGCTGATAGATGCCGCGATAGGCCGGGTCGGGCAGCATGGCGAGCGAGGTCAACGCGGCGCGCTTTACCTTGAGATTGTCCGTCTGGCCGGTGACGTCCGCCAGCGCCGGCACGGCGCCTGCGTCGCGCAGCAGGCCCACCGTTTCGATCGCCGCGATTTGCACCTTGGGATCGAAGTCGTGCAGCAGGAATTCCACCGCCGGCCCCGCCGATAGGTCGCCGATCTTCTGCAGGGCCACCAGCGATTCGTAGATCAACGTGGAATCCTTGGTCCGTAACGCGGCAACCAGATCCTCAACCACCGCCTTGCCGCGCAGGACGCCTTCGGCACGCGCCGCGTTGGCGCGCACATCCAGGTTGCCCGACCGCAACTGCGCGTCGAGCGCGGCGATCACATCGGGGCGCACCGCGATGTAGGCGTCAATCACCTGGTCGTTGGTGTCGGTGAACTTGCTCTTGATGCCCGTCCCCACGCGCTCGATGGTCCCGCTGACGCCCCGTTTCACGTAACCCGGCACATAGAAATTCACCAGGCCATCGGCAGCCAGCATCTGGACCGCGGGATCGCCGTCGCGGCTGGCTTGGATCAGCGGATCCAGGCTGTGCGGCGGCCCAATCTCGGTGATCTGCCGGACCGCTTCGGCTCGCACCTCGGGCGACGGATTAGAAAGCAATTCCTGCAACTTCGGAATCGCGCTGGAACCGGCGCGAGCGATGTCGCGAACGTCCTTGGGCCGCAGATTCGCTTGCCCGCACGCACCGGACACCGCCAGAAATGCCAGAAACCAGGCTGAGAAAACGCGCATACTTCTACTGTATCGCGCTCTCTGGTAGGGCACGCTTAGCTTGCCCGTGTTTTTGAACGAGTAAGATCAGCGGCTGCGCGACAACAACGTCGCCAGCATCGCATGGGCCTCCACGAACTCGGAGCTTTCGATCCGGTATCCGCCCGGCGGTATGGCTTCCGCCTCCGTCTTCACACGCAGAGCGAGCAGATCTTCGGGGACAATTGCCTTGGCCCAAACGGGGTGCTCGTAGGCCAGTTTTGAAAAGAGGTCCAAAACGCCGGCCGGATCGTAACCGGCGGCTTTCAGGTAGCCGATGGCCGCCACAGTCGCCTGCAACTCGCGCTCGCGCGCATTTTCGTTTCCGGCCGGTGCCGGCTTGGACTGAAGGACACAGCCCTCCCGCATGGTCCCGTTCCCTTGGCCTTCAAGCGCTGCCGCTCTTTCCGCCTGCGCATGCGCCAGCTCATGCGCCAACAAACCAGCCAGCTCCGCCTCGTTTTCGATCCGTTGCAACAGACCGCCGCTGATGTACAGAACACGATCGGCCGGCACCGATACATACAGATCGGAACTCCGCGTCAGGCGGACTTCCGCCGGCGGCGCGCTAATCGCGCTCGCGAGCTTGTTCTCGAGTCGTTGCAGGTACCGGATGATAGTCGGCGAGTCGATCTTGCCGTCGCTTTTTTCCAAGTCCCGGCCAGGGCGCGAACCGGGTGCCCATTCTTTTCCAATCTGAGTTGCGGCGTCGCTCGACGTCGCCTGGCAACTCGCCACGTGAGCGAGCACGGTGAGAAACGCGGCACAGGCGACAATGCTGTGAGCTCGCATGGCGAACCTCCATTCCAACGCCGACCGTAGGGGCCGGGCATGCCCGGCCCGTTTCGCCACGAAGCCCCGCCCTTAGCGCACGAATTCCACTTCCACCCGCTTGGGGATGAAGCCGGCCTCGAAGCCCATATCGAGCAGCTTTTGCGCGGCCTTCGGAACCACCTCTCCGGCGTCCAACGTGTAGTGGTTGACGTACATGCCGATGAATTTTTCGGCCAGCCGCGGCTCCATGTCGCGCGCGAACTGCAACGCGTACTCGAGCGCTTCGTCGCGGTTGTCGAGCGCGTACTGGATACTCTCCCGCATCAACCGGCAGCACTCGCTCTGCATTTCGGCGCCGAGCGAGCGCAGCAGCACGTTGCCGCCCAGCGGCAGCGGCAGGCCGCTGGCCGCCTTGAACCAGCGCCCCAGGTCCACGATGCGGTGAAATCCCTCGCGGTCATAGGTCAACTGGGCTTCGTGAATGATTAGGCCGCAATCCACCGCGCGGTCGCGCACCGCGTTGGTGATCTGGTCGAATGGCGTCACCACGGCTTCGAAATCCGGCTCAAACAGCTTCGCCGCCAGATAGGCGGTCGTGAGCGTGCCCGGTATGGCGATGCGCTTGCCCTTCAGCTCCTCCGGTTCCATCGGCCGCATGGCGATGATCATCGGACCGTATCCATCGCCGATGCTCGACCCGCTGGCCATCAACACATATTTATCGGCTACATACGGATACGCGTGATAGGAGATCGCGCTCAAGTCGTAAAGCCCTTCCATGGCCTTCCGGTTGAGGCTTTCGATATCCTCCAACACGTGGCGGAACGTCACTTTCGACGAGCGCACCTTCTTGGTGGCCAGCCCGTAAAACATGAAGGCATCATCGGAATCGGGGCTGTGCGCGCTGACAATTTCCCTGGGAGCAACCGAAGTCATAGAGAGAAGCAACACCCAGTTTACACTACCCGGCGCCGCAACCCGTATCGCGCGCGTGCGAGAGCCCTCGGCAATGGTGAGTGCGCGCCTTTTCCACGCCGCACACTCTTACGGATTTAACAGATGTTTCTCCGCCTTGTGGCGCGGCCCCCGGCCTGCGAACCGCCCGTATCGATGAAATCGCGGGTTGCGCCGTGGCCCATGTCGCGGACACGCGTATCCGAAAAGTGTCAGGTACTGTACAATAGCGGCTGAAACTGCGGTACGGCTAGATACGAAACCGGATGAAGCGAAAGCCAGGAGGGCAGTCGCAACGAAGCCCCCTGAACTTTCACAATTGAGACGGGAGCCGCGATGTCAGCGGAAGATCAGAAACTGCACGCGCCCAATCCGGCGTTGCCGGACGACACGGCAGCGTCGATGCGGATCGGGCGTTACGCGGTGGCGCGCGAACTGGGGCGGGGCGGCATGGGAATCGTTTACGAAGCCACCGATCCCGCCATCGGGCGAAGGGTCGCGATCAAAGTCATCAACCTGCAATTCCTGACGGGAGCAGGCGAAGCGCAGATCTTGCGGGAACGGCTTTTCCGCGAAGCACGCTCGGCCGGGGCGCTGTCCCATTCCGGGATCGTGGTGGTCTACGACGTAGGAGAGGACCGTGAGATGGCGTTTATCGCCATGGAGTATGTCGACGGACCGTCCTTGCAGCAGGTGGCACAATCGGGCAGAAAGCTGCAACCGGCCGAGGTGGTGGACATACTCCGGCAAATCGCCGCAGCCCTCGATTACGCCCATGAGAACGGCGTCGTGCATCGCGATATCAAGCCACCTAACATCATGCTGCACAAGGGGAGCCAAGTGAAGATCGCGGATTTCGGCATCGCCAAGATCACCACGGCGCCGAAATACACGGTCACCGGCATGGTGATGGGCACGCCCGCATACATGTCTCCGGAACAGATCGAGGGGCGCGAAGTGGATGGCAGGTCCGACCAGTTTTCGCTGGCGGTGGTTGCCTATGAGCTGTTGACTGGCGCGGGTCCGTTCCATGGGGGGACGTACGCCTCGATGGTGCACAGCATCGTTTACGGCCAGCGGCCTTCGGCGCACGCGGCCAACCCGCTGCTGCCGGCGACGATCGACGTGCCGTTGGGACGCGCAATGGCGGCGCTGCCGGAGAATCGCTTTGCGAATTGCACGGAATTCGTTTCCGCGCTGGACACTGCGCTGCGCGCCACGGTGCCCGTGGCCGCGCAGCCATCGCCGGTTCCTCCTGCCCGCAGCGCTCGCAGACCGATAACCCTCCTGGCGGTGTTGCTGGTTCTGGCCCTGGCTGGGGCGGCAGGCTACCGATTCTGGCCTGAATTGCGAAACCTCGCGGGGAATCAGGCGCAGGAGGTGCGGCCTTCGGCCGGCAGTCCAAGTGCGGGGACGGCGAGCGGAACAGCGGCTCCGGCCGTCCTGCCAAAAGAGAAAGAGAGTAAAGCGCCTGCACCGGCTACGCATCCGCCTTCCCGTACCGAAGTTGTGCCGAAGGCTGAAACGCCGGTGAAAACGGGCGAGGCGCCGGCAACGAAGAAGCCCGCCGCGCACGCGGAGAGCGCCGTGCGCACGGACGAGCAACCAGCGCCGCCTCCGGCCGAGAGCGCGCGCCAGTCGCTGGCGCCAGTTCTGGCGCCAACCATGCTGACGGTCAGTGTCGATTCGAACCGGGCGTGGACCGATACGGGGATCGACCTGCGCGCCAGTGACACGGCCGCGATCATAGCCGACGGAACGATCCGGGTCGCGGCAGACCGGCGGATTGGCATACAGAAACCGGGCGGCTTCTATCCAAACTGCATCCGCGCTAAGCAACTGTTTGGCCAACCGGCCGGGCCGGTCCCCGCGTCGCAACTGAGTTGCTGGTCGTTGCTCGGCCGCGTGCGCGCGGGAGGGACGATCTTCGAAATTGGCAAGCAAGGAACCGTGCCGCCAGGGTCCGCCGGCCGCCTCTATCTTGGTGTGAACGACGACGACTACACGGACAACTCCGGGTACTGGCAGGCAGTGATTACCGTCGAGCACCATTGACCTGCGCGAATTCTCAGCTCTTCTTGGGCTCGCGGTCCCGTCAGGAAACAACCACGCCAAATCCTGGCGCCGGCATGGCGCACGCACTCCACGGCGCACTGGCCCTGGTGTGATACTGGGGTGGTGAGCCTGAGGACCCGATTGTATTGGCTGGGGGCGGCGCTGGCCGCCGTCGCGCTTTTGATCGCCGGCGTTGACTGGTACCGGTCGCAGCCTTTCACCACCACCCGGCTGCTCCAACGGCTGCCCGCCGATAATGCGCTGATTCTCTCGGTCGATTTCCGGGCGCTGCGGCGCGCCGGAATTCTGCAAATGCTGGACGGCTCCCAGGCGGGCCAGGACCCCGAATACAAGACCTTCGTGCGCAAGACCAACCTCAACTACCAGCGGGACCTGGATCGGGCGCTGGTAGCCTTCGCGCCCACCGGCAAATTCCTGCTCATCGAGGGGCGTTTCGATTGGCCCCGGCTGCGTGCCTACGTGGTGGAGCAGGGCGGCCGCTGCGAACGCGACCTGTGCCGCATGCAAGGCACTCTCCCGGAGCGCCAGATTTCGTTCTTCCCCCTGCGGCCCGGCCTGATGGCGCTGGCGGTCAGCCCGGATGCGTCGGCCGCTTTGCGCCTGGCCACGCCCGCGCCCGGCACGCCCGCCGTCCCGTCTGCATCGCCGGTGTGGGTTTCGGTGCCGGTCGCTATGCTGCGTTCCGGCGACAATCTGCCCGCCGGCACTCGAATGTTCGCGCACAGCCTGAGCGACGCGGAAAGCGTCACCCTGGCTTTCACGCCCGAAGGCCGGCGTATGGCCGCCAAACTGGACGTGCTTTGCCGCGATGAAATCGATGCAGCGGACGCGGCGCTCGAACTGACCCGTGTCACCGGCGTGCTCCGCCAGATGATTGCCCGCGAGAATCAGAATCCCAACCCGGCCGACCTGAGCGGCGTGCTTGCGGGCGGCAGATTCTCGAGCGGCGGCAAGCGGGTTTACGGCTATTGGCCCATCGAACCGAGCTTCGTCGAAAACCTCCTCGGTGCCCAACGCCCGTGATCGCCGGACCCGGCGATTGGGTAACGCACTTAACTTTCGTCAACGTCCAACTGCTTGCCAAATTCGGACTCGTAACACTGTCCTCTATCGGCTATTTTTAAAGTATATTCGTCCGTGTTTTATTGAGAATGTTATGCCAAAGGTCTCGTGTGTCCTGATTTGCCTGATGGCTGGCTGGCTCGCCATTGCGGCGGAATCGCCAGACCGGCCGAAAACCGCGCCCTCCCCGGTGCCGCCGGTTCTGCGCAACCAGGACGCTGATCCAGATGATGTGGTTGTATTCCTACCGGGAGCGCCCGTGAGCAAGCCGGAGGCCGCCAAACCCGCGCCGGCGGCTTCGACCAAGCCCGGTGGTCTCGCCACTCCCACCGAAACCGCTCCACGCAACTCCACGAAGGTCAGTTATCCCCCGGCCTTCGAACAAAACAGCGCGCTTTTCTGCCAGAAGATGATCGGCCAGTGGTCGGCCGACGATGCCAGTTTTCTGCTCGGCCAGCCGCTCCGCCAGCGCCCGGCTTACGGCGATAACCAGAGCGTCAACGGCCAGATTTACGCGTTCGCCGATCCAACTGGCCGCTACAGGGAACTGGAACTCGACTTTGAATCCGGAAGCGGCTTGCTGAGAACCGTCTTCGTCTATCCGCAGAACATGAGCTGGCAGGACTGCCGGCGCCAGTGGAGCGGCGCGGTCAGCGCCACCGAGGCCAACAAAGGCCGCAAGTTCTACTCCTACATGGACCGGCGGCTGGACGTCCTGGTGGATTCAGCCGGTAAAGTCATCAGCCTGGGCCTGTATTGAAAACACTCCGCCTGGGGTGAAACCACATCCCCCGCCGACACGTTAAATGATTGTGCAGTTCGCTGCTGCGCCGCGTTCGGGCGTATAGTGTATGTAGAGGGAGTCCCCCCATGAAGCGCCGATTCACGTCTCTTGTGACATCTTTCGCCGCCCTCAGCCTGCTGGCTGGTGGCGCGTATGGCGACGACAGCAAGAACAAAAACAACGATCCTGACGCGATTGGGGATCGCGACGTCGGCAGCGGCATCAACTTCTACTCGCTCGAGAAGGAGATCGCGCTTGGCAAGCAGTTGGCAACCGAGGTGGAGCGCCAGGCCAAGATCGTCGACGACCCGATCATTGCCGAGTACGTAAACCGCGTCGGCCAGAATATCGTCCGCAACTCCGACGCCAAAGTGCCGTTCACCATCAAAGTGCTGGACACCGAAGAGGTAAACGCCTTCGCTCTTCCGGGCGGATTCTTCTTCGTCAACTCCGGCCTGATTCTCAAAGCCGACACCGAAGCCGAACTGGCCGGCGTCATGGCTCATGAAATTGCCCACGTTGCCTGCCGCCATGCCACGCGCCAGCAAACCAAGGGCGACCTGATGGAGATTGGCGCGATCGCCGGCTCGATGTTAACCGGTTGGACGTGGACCGGCTACGCCATCCGCCAGGGCATGAGCCTGGCGATTCCCCTGACCATGTTGCAATTCACGCGCGCCGAAGAGAGGCAAGCCGACCATTTCGGTTTGCAGTACCTCTATAAGTCGGGCTACGACCCGAGGTCATTTGTCGACTTCTTCGAAAAAATCGAGACCATGGAGAAGCGGAAGCCGGGATCGATCGCCAAAGTGTTCATGACCCACCCAATGAACGACGACCGGATCAAGGCGGCGCAGCAGGAAATCCAGACAGAGCTGAAGCCCAAGGACGAGTACGTGGTCAACACGTCGGAATTCAACGACGTCAAGGGCAGACTGGCCATGTTGCATAACCGCCATAAGGTTGATTCCAAGGAAGATCCGAACCGGCCGCGCCTGCGCCGCGCTCCCGGCACCGGCAACGGCCCGGTGGACGACGGCACCGGCTCGAGTACGAGTACCGATGACAGCGACCGCCCGACCTTGAAGCGCCGGCCAGACAGCGGCCAGCAGCAGCCATAGCAGCCGGTTCTTGCGCCCTTCTTTGTAACGCCGCCGGTCCTCTGCGAGCCACCCACAGCCACAAGAAATGTCGAGATGACTCTCGACACATCAGGCTGGACAGCCCGCGCCACGGCGGGCTATGCCAGCAGCCGGTTCAGCTCCCTCACCACCGCGAAGGCGTCGGCTACGTAGACCACGTCGGCTTTGCCGCGGGACCAGCCGCAGTTGGGATCGAGATTTACGGCGCGGCGCTCGGTCACGAAGCGCCAGCCGACCACGTGGGGCTCTTCGCCGTGGCAGCAGGTGGAGAGTCCCTTTTGATGGCGCGGCGTCGAGCCGGTTTGGCCCACCTGGTTGAGATGCGTCATGAACGGCAGCACGGCTTCGCCTTCACCGCTCGAATCGACCAACGATTTGCTGCCGCCGAGCGAGGCTTGGGCGCCGCGCAACATGCCGAGGATGAGCTGCTGCGCTTCCTCCACGTGCACCGCGCCATCGGGCTGCTTCTTGGTCCAGCCGGCGCCGGCCACGAACAGCAGTTTGGCATCCGGGCGAATGGTCTGCTCATCGGCCTTGGGCGCTTGCACGCCGGTGACGGTGGTGCGCGACTGCGGCGCTTCGACCGGGACAAACTCCACCTGCGCCGCACTGGCCGCCGTCCCCGGCGTTGCTTGAGGTGTCGCTTCGCTCCACGGCGCGAAGCAGCCGGCATCGAGCAGCACCAGCCAAGGGCGCGCGGTGCGCGTCAAAACCGCTTCCATGCGCTGCCGGTAGAACCAGCGGTTGACGGCCGGAGCGCCATCGCGCGCGGCCAGGCCCGTGGCGTGCGTGTCGATTCTGCCGCCCAACCGGTATGCCACGCCGGGAAGCGCGCGCGCCCAGCGCGCGGTGGCGGGCGCCAGCACAATGGCGGCGCCGGCGGCGCGGGCAATCGCCTCTGCCGCGGCGGCATCGGTCGCATAACGCGGCTGGGTGAACGGCTCGCCGGTGACGGCCAGTATTCGCCGCGCTCCCGCGGCGGCGGCAATGTTGGCGGCGGGTTCCACCGCGGCGCCCACCAGTCCCACGGTCAATTCGCCGCCCAGCTCGAGCGCGGCGGTGAGAGCCTCCAGGGCCGGCTTGGCCAGCGCGCCGTCGGTTTCGGTATGAACCAAGAGCAAGATGGATTCCATGTTATTCCTCCCTGATCCAGGCGACGATTTCGCGCGCGATTTCTTCGGGTGCCATGTTCTTCTCGATGCGCGTCTCGCGCTGCTGCTTGGGCAGGCTTACGGAAACGAACGACAGTCCGGCATCGGCCGCGCTGGCCGCCTTTGCCCGCTGCAATGCCGGCATGACGGTCTTCATATTGGCCATGCCGACCTGCGGATTGTTGCGCGGCTCGGGCAGGAAACCGGTGGCCCAGCCCAACGCCGCGGGCGGCGCGGAGCACACCGAAACCTGATGGCGGCCGCCTTCGATACGTTCCAGCACCTCGAAGCTGCCATCCTCGCGCACCGCGATCCGGTCCACGCCCTGAAACTGTTCGGTGATGCCGAGCCGTTCGGCTGTCATCTGTATGGTGGAACCGGCGCCGCGCGACGCCGATTCCCATCCGCCGAACAGCAGCAGCCGCGATTTATCGAGCCCGGGAATGGCTTCGATGGCCCCTGCCAGCGCCGCCGCGGTGGCAAAGGAATCGGTGAAGCCAGAGGCCGAGCCATCTAGTGCCACCAGCTCGAACGGCACCTTCTGCGCCACCGTCATCATCACTTGTTGCAGCTTGGCCTTGGGCCCCATGCTGACCAGCCAGACCTTGCTGCCCGGCTGCGCCAGCGCCAGGTGCGCGGCTTCATAGAGCGCGTGCGCGGCCCACGGGTCCAGCACCGCCGGCAACATCATTTCATTCTTGAGAGCGGGACCACCAGGACTGGTTACCGGCTCGAGGGTTTGTAACGGGTCGGGGACAATGCTGCCGCAGACCACGATCTGAAGGGAGGTGTTCATTAGGCTGATCTCCAGTATAATCGGGCTCGTCCGTCTCGATCTACGCGGCCAGCTTCGCCAGTTCGTCCAGGCTCAAGCGGCCGGTGTAGATGGCCATGCCGAGCGCCGCGTTCACGTTCATGTCGAGCAGCGCGCGCACTTCGTCCAACGTGGTGATGCCGCCGGCGGCGGTGAGTTCGAGCGTGGTGGCCGCGCGCAGACGGCGAAACCACGCGAGGTCGGTGCCCTGCATCATGCCTTCCCGATCCACCCAGGTGGCCAGGAAGCCGCCGCAATAGGGTTCGAGCAAGCCCAGCATCCGCTCGGCGGTGAAGTCGGTGGCTTCCTGCCAGCCCTTGACCACGATGCGGCCGTCTTTCGAATCAACCGCGATCAGCAGCCGTTCGCGGCCGATGGCGCGCCCGAGCTCGCTGAGGAACACCTCGTCGATTCCTTGCGCAGTGAAGGCCGCGGTACCCACGATCACCTTGTGCGCACCCTGTTCGAGGAGCGCCCGCGCGCGCTCCACCGTGCGCACGCCGCCGCCCACGCGCGTCACCGCGCGCGCCGCCAGCATGCGGACCAACTCCTCATTCGAACCGCGGCCCATGGCGGCGTCCAAATCGATCACCTGGATTTCCGGAAACTTGGCGAAGCGGCGCAGCATCTCTTCCGGGGAATCGGCTTCGAGCGCTTTCTCCCGGCCCTGCACCAGTTGCACCACCTTGCCGTCCATCAGATCGATGCAAGGAAAAATCATCCGCTCATCCTCATTGGAATGCCGTGCCGGTCGAGCTCTTCCTTCAACTGGTTCACGGTATAAGTTCCGTAATGGAAGATGGAAGCCGCCAGCGCCGCGTCCGCGCAGCCTTCCGTCAGCACGCGCACGAAATGCTCCGGCTTGCCGGCGCCGCCGGAAGCGATGATGGGAATTCGCGTGGCCGAAGACGCCGCGCGGGTCAGCGCGCAATCGAAACCATCCTGCACGCCATCGGTGTCCATGGAAGTGAGCAGGATTTCGCCCGCGCCCAAGGCTTCGCCGCGCGCCGCCCATTCGATGACATCGATGCCTTCATCGTCGCGCCCGCCGCGTGTGTACACGTGCCACTGCCCGGGCGCGTGGCGGCGCGCATCGATCGCCAGCACCACTGCCTGCGCGCCGAATTCCAGGCTCAATTCGGTAATCAGCTCCGGCCGCCGCACCGCGGCCGTGTTGACGGAGACTTTGTCGGCGCCCGCCATGAGAATGCCGCGCGCATCCGCCACCGAGCGGATGCCGCCGCCCACCGCCAGCGGGATAAACACTTTCCTCGCCGTGCGCTCGACCACGCCTGCCATGATTTCGCGCGCGTCGCTGGACGCGGTGATATCGAGAAACACGAGTTCGTCGGCGCCGTCGCGGTTATACCGCTCCGCCAGCTCCACCGGGTCGCCGGCATCGCGCAGATTTACGAAATTGACGCCCTTCACCACGCGGCCGCCAGTGACATCGAGACAGGGAATGATCCGTTTCGCCAGCACTCACATCTCCACAAAATTCCGCACAATCTTCAATCCCACCGGCCCGGATTTCTCCGGATGGAATTGCACGCCGAAGACGTTGCCGGCTTCGAGCGCCGCCGTGTATGGCGCGGCGTAGGTGCAGATCGCAGCCGCGCGTGCGTCCACCGGCACGTAATAGCTGTGCGCGAAGTACACGAACGGCCGGCCCGGCAAATCCCGCACCAGCTTCGAATCGGGTTTCACCTCCAGCTCGTTCCAGCCCATGTGCGGCACGCGTGCATCCATCGAAAACCGGCGCACTGTGCCGGCGAACAGTCCCAACCCGCGCACCTCCGGCGCCTCCTCGCTGGCTTCAAACAGCGCCTGCAACCCGAGGCAGATCCCGAGGAACGGCACGCCGGCGCGGATGCGCTCCACCAGTTCCGCGCGCACGTCCAGCGCATCCAGTGCCCGCATCATCTGGCCAAAGTGGCCCACGCCGGGAAGCAGAATTTTGTCCGCCCGCCGCAAGCCCTCGCAGTCCCGCACCAGCGTGTAGGCGCAGCCCAGCTCCGCCAGCGTGTTTTCGACCGACCGCAAATTGCCGGCCCCGTAATCGAAGATGGTGATCATGAGAACTCCGTCGTGGCGCGGGCAGTCATGCCTGCTGTGTCGCCAGTCGTGCCGACATTTCTTGAAGTTCGCTGAGCGAAGAAACGTCGAGACGACTCTCGACGCTGCAGGCAAGACTGCCCGCGCCACGGCCACGCCCGCTTCATAGCAGCCCCTTCGTCGAAGGCAACTGCCCCTTCAACCGCGCATCTTTCGAGCACGCATACTGCATCGCCCTGGCCCAGCATTTGAAAATCGCCTCGACCTTGTGGTGGCTCGAACGCCCGTACATCACCTTGGCGTGCAGATTCGCGCCCGCGTGATTCACGAAGCCGCCAAAGAAATCTTCCAGCAGTTCGGCCTGCAAATCTCCCACCAGCCGCACACGCACCAGGTCTTTGTAGACCAGCGTCGGCCGGCCGCCCAGGTCAACTGCCACCACCGCCAGCGTTTCGTCCATCGGCAACACAAAATACCCGGCGCGATTGATGCCTCTGCGGTCGCCCAGCGCCTGCGCGAAAAGCTGGCCCAGAACGATCCCCACGTCTTCCACCGTGTGGTGCTGGTCGACATCCAGGTCGCCCTCGGCGTGGAGCTTCAGGTCGAAGCCGCCGTGTTTGGCGAACAGCTCCAGCATGTGATCGAGAAAACGAACGCCGGTCGATATCTCATAACGGCCGAGGCCTTCGATCTTCAAGCGGCCGGCGATGCGCGTCTCCTTAGTGTCGCGGCGAATAGCGGCCTGTCTCATTCTGCGAACACCTCTTCGAGATAGTTGATGTCATCGACAATGGCGTACGCGCCCTGCTCCTGAAAAAGAAAGACCAGGTCGATGTAGAGCGGGTTGGAGGGCGGCGCAATTCCGATGAACGGCGCGCCGGCTGCGCGCGCGCATCGCGCGTCATCCACCGTATCGCCCACGTAGTAAGCTTTCGCGCCGGGATTCGCGTCGAGTATTTCCAGCAAGCCCTCCGGATCCGGCTTGTGCCGCCGCACCTCATCCATGCCGACGATGGGCGAAAACTCGAGCTCCGGCGCGAACCGCTGTAGGGTCAGCTCGGCTTCCCACTTCGGCCGCCCGGTGAAGAGCGCGAAACGAAATTGCCGGTTGAGTTTTTCGAGCGTCCCCGGCCGTGCCACCCACTGCTCGCGCATCATCAGGCCATCCGTTCCATTGCCATGGAAAATCGACTGGAAGTGCACCTTCACTTGCTCAAATGGCGTGTCGACGCCCGCTTCGGCGACGATGTGGTGCGACAATTTCCAATCGTCGTTCCAACCGCCCTGGTTCTTGAACTGCTGAATTTCGGCGGGCGCGAGCCGGCGGCCGGTGAAATGCTCCACCGTGCGCGCGATGGTCTCGCGGTAGGATTCCGTGACGTCCACCAGCACGCCGTCCATATCGAAAATCAGGATCGGTTGACTCATCGTTGCCAGATCTTCTCGAGCGCTTCCAGCAAACGCCGGGTCTGCTCGCGCGTGCCAACCGTGATGCGGACGCACCCGGGCGCTTCGTAGCTGCGGTCGCGCACCAGGATGGCCTGCGCGCCCAGCGCCTTGCACACCTCCAGCGCACGCGCGCCAAAGCTCCCCAAAACGAAATTCGCCGAGCTGGGGATGTAACGGATGCCCAGCTTTTCCAGGCCGTAGCACAACAGTTCGCGCGCGGCCAGCACTTCGGCCACGTAGGTCCGGACATAGTCCGCGTCCGCCACCGCCGCCTGCGCCGCAATCACCGCCAGCGAGTTCACGCTGTACGGCGATTGCGCTTTGTGCAGCAAGCGAATATTCGCCTCGTGCGAAAACAGGCAGCCCAGCCGCATGCCCGCCATGCCGAATACTTTCGAGAACGTGCGGCTCACGAACAGGTTCGGCACGCGCTCGATTTCGCCGAGCGCCGTCACGCCGCTGAACTCGAAGTATGCTTCATCGACCAGCACCACACACTTGCGCGCGCGGTGCAGAATGCGCTCGATCCCCAATAGCGAAACGCCGGTTCCGGTGGGGTTGTTGGGATTGGCCAGCAGAATGGCGCGCGTTTCCGGCGTGATCGCCTCGATTAGCGCCTCGAGCGGAAATTCCATCCCCGGCGGCGCGTATTCCACTTCGCGAATCCGCGCGCCCGCCACTTCCGCGTAGAAGCGGTACATAGCGTAAGCCGGCTTCAGCAGCAGCACTTCCTGGTGATCGTCCACGTAGGTGTTGATGAAAACCTGGATCGCTTCGTCGGTGCCGTTGGTAAAGACGAACTGCTCCGGCCGCACGCCGAAATAGCTCGCAATCGTCTGTTTGGCTTCGCCGTACTCGGGATACACTGCCAGGCTGGCCGCATCGAGCGCTTGAGCCAGCGCTTCGATCACGCGCGGCGAGCAGCCCACCGTGTTTTCGTTGAAGTCCAGCCGCAGTTTGCCCGCGCGCCCCGCCGTGGGCGGCGAATAGGGCGCCATGGCCAGCACGGCCGGCCGCGGCTGAATGGCGCCTCGCGGCAGCTTGGGCGGTTTACCGCGCATTGGTCCGCACCTCCACCGATCGCGCGTGCGCTTCCAAGCCTTCGGCGCGCGCCAGGGTGACGATCGCCGGCTTGATTCGCGCCAATCCCGCCGCGCTCAATTGCTGCACGGAAATCACTTTGACGAAATCCGTCACCGCCAGGCCGCCGCGCACACGGGCCGCGCCGCTGGTGGGCAGCACGTGATTCGGTCCGGACGCATAGTCGCCCGCCGCTTCGGGGCTGTACGGTCCGACGAAGACGCTGCCAGCGTGCTCGATCCCAGCGAGCAGCCGCGCATCCGGGATGCTCAGGTGTTCCGGCGCGAAGCGGTTGGATATTTCCAGCGCTTCCTCGATCGACCGCACCAGCACGATGGCGGAATTGCGCGCGATCGATTGCGCCGCCACGGCCGCGGTCGGCAGCGTGGCAAGCTGTCGCTCCACTTCATTCGCCACCGCCGTGGCCAGCCGCCGCGAGGTGGTCAGCAGCACGGCCGTTGCGTCCACATCGTGCTCCGCCTGCGCCAACAGGTCGGCGGCGAGATAGCGCGGATCGCCCTCGGTTGCGATAATCAGAATCTCCGTCGGCCCGGCCACGAAGTCGATGCCCACTTCTCCGGCGAGCAACTTCTTCGCCGCCGCCACGTAGATATTGCCTGGCCCCACAATGCGGTCGGCCTTGGGCACGGTGCGAGTGCCATACGCAAATGCCGCGATGGCCTGCGCGCCGCCCATTTCAAAGACGCGCGTGAGGCCCAGCATCGCCGCCGTTCCCCACACCTGGTCCACCGGTTTGGGCGAGGCCACGCAGATGTTCGCGACCCCCGCCACCTGCGCCGGCACGGCTGTCATCAGAATCGTCGAAGGCAAGGGATAGCGCCCGGCCGGAACATAGGCGGCGACCGTGCTGAGCGGCCGCACTACCTGCCCCACGCGCACGCCGCCCGATTGGCGCATCCACGGGCGGGGCATCTGCCGCCGCGCGAAATCGCGTATGTTGGCGGCAGCGGTCCGCACCGCGCGCCGGAATTCCGGGCTCAGCCGCCGCCGCGCGGCCCCGAGTTCTTCTTCGGAAACGCGCACCGTGCGCCGTGCGAATCCGTCGAACTTGCGCGCGTACTCCAGCAGCGCGCGGTCGCCGCGCCGGCGGACGTCTTCGAGGATGGGCCGCACCACGGCCTCCGCCGCCTCCATGCGCGCCGCCCGCCGCGCAAACAGTGCGCTCGAATCTTCACTTTTGATAATGCGAATCACGGGGCTCTTGATAATCCGAATCACAGCACGATCTTGTTGAGCGGGTACTCCACGATTCCTTGCCCGCCCGCCTGCTTGAGTCGCGGAATGATATCGCGCACCGTCGATTCATCGAGGATGGTGTTCACCGCCAGCCACTCCTCGTCGCTCAGTTGTGAAATGGTGGGCCGCTTCAGCGCCGGCAGCACCGCCAGCACGGCCTTGAGGTCGTCCCGGTGTACGTTCAGCATCAGCCCCACTTTGCCCAGCGCGTTGATGGCGCCCTGCAGCAGCATCGTCATGTCTTCCAGCTTGCGCCGCTTGGCCGCGTCCTCCCACGACGCGCGGTTGGCGATCAATTGCGTGTTCGATTCCATCACCGTGTCGATGATTTTGAGCTTGTTGGCGCGCAATGACGAGCCGGTTTCGGTCACTTCGACGATGGCATCGGCCAGCACGGGCGGCTTCACCTCCGTGGCGCCCCAGCTAAATTCCACTTTCGCCGCCACGCCGTGCCCCGCCAGGTAGCGCCGCGTGGTCTCCACCAGCTCGGTCGCGATGATCTTGCCTCCCAGATCCTTCACGCTGAGGAATGGCGAGGCCTCCGGCACGGCCAGCACCCAGCGCACTTTGCCGAAGCTCTGCTTGGCGTAGATCAGGTCCGCCACCGCGACCACTTGCGCGCCGTTCTCTTCGATCCAATCGCGGCCGGTCAGGCCGGCGTCGAGAATGCCGTCCTCCACGTAGCGCGCCATTTCCTGCGCCCGGATCAGCATGCACTCGATTTCCGGATCGTCGATGCCGGGAAAATACGACCGGCTGCTGGTGGTGATGACATACCCGGCGCGGCGGAACAGATCCACCGTGGCGTTTTCGAGGCTGCCTTTGGGGATGCCCAGTTTCAGTTTCACGCCTTGCCTCCGTAGACCGCTTTGGGATCGTAGGTCCGCTGGTCCACGACTTTCCAAACGCCCGAATCCAGGCGCCGGAAGAAGCAGCTTTCGTAGCCTTCATGGCAGACGCCGGGGCCCTGCGCTTCCACCTTCACCAGCACCGCATCGCGGTCGCAATCGACGGCGATTTCCTTCACCAGCAGCCGGTGGCCCGAGCTTTCGCCCTTCAGCCACAGCTTCTGCCGCGAACGGCTCCAGAAGGTCGCAAAGCCGCTTTCCACCGTCTTGCGAAAGGCCTCCTCATTCATGAAGCCGACCATCAGCACGCGGCCGCTCGAGTGGTCCTGGATAACGGCGGTGATTAGGCCGCCGGATTTTTCGAAATCGAGATTCATCGGTAAACAAAAAAAGCCCGCCGTTTTCGCGGCGGGCGTCCTTTCCATGTGTTTAGTGGAAATTATTGCAGCGCCCGTCGCGTGGAGAGATGGTGATGATGCCGCGCGAGGGTGACGCTTGCCATAAGAAAGTAGTGTAGCACAGAGGGGGATGGCTATACTCAAGGGAGGTGAATCGATAGGGTGCTCCCGCCGAAAACGCCGCCGAGGTAGGACAGTCGATCGGTTTTTGTCGACTGTCGTCCGCCGGCATTGACAGGCCACAAGAACCGATGGCCTGTCCTACCGTAGACCTCACCCTGCAACGGCGGAGCGGAAGCTATATGAGGAAGGCTAAGAAACCGGCTGCTGCCCAAGTTCGTTCCGAATACAAACGCTCGGATTTCGGTCCGTTGGTCCGCGGGAAGTACATTCACCGGCTCCGGGCGAGTTCGAACGTGGTAGTGAAGAACCCCGTGCATCCCGGTCACGTCGTCCGGCATGATTGCCTTGAGCCTTTGGGTCTGTCAGTGACCGCCGGAGCAAAGATCCTCGGCGTCACCCGGCAGACTCTCACCAAGATCGTTAACGGCAAGTCCGGCATCAGCCCGGAGATGGCGATCCGGCTAACGAAGGCATTCGGCAGCACGGAGGAGACCTGGTTACGGATGCAACTAGCCTACGACCTTGCCGCCGCCCGCAAAGACGAGAGCAAAATCAAGGTGCGCCGCCAGTTCGTCCCGCAAGAATTGCACGTGCAATGAGGCAGGAGGCGGCGCTTGGCCGGGGACTGCCCGTGGGTCCAGATCACCCATACGGGTAGAATGGTGCAATTGGTTGCTGTCTCCCCGATTTCCTATTCCGCCACGGAGCGCATCGAGAACGTCACGTACGGGAACACCTCCGGAATGTGCGAATCGTAGTGGCCATGGCGGTTCCAGGTCCAGCCGGCGCATGGGTCCAGGGTTTCCCGGTGCCGGCCGATCTTCTCGAAGCGCGAACAATCGATGCGCCACACGTCGCCATCGGCGGGCGGCAACGATCGGCCATCCGCGATCAGTTCCAGCCCTTTCCAGGGAAATGCCAGCTCCACGGTCCAGCCGCGGTCCGTGTTCGTGCGGCTGTTGACCACACCATCCACGTGCACGGCGGTCTTCAGCCCAGGGAAATCCCAATCGAGGAAGCCCCAACGCTCGCCGCGCCGATGCACGTGGCCGCCGACGCCATCGAGCACCATGATGCGTGCGCACGCGGCATCGAACTCCGGCCGCCCGTAATAACGCCCGCCTGGCTGGTGAATGTCTTTCCAGATCCAGAAGGCTTCATAAACCGTGTTGAGCGCGTTGATTTCGAACTCGTAATAAGCGTCGCGCCCGGCGATGAACAGCTCGATGTCATTCTCTTCCCAGATTTTGGAATCGCGCCCGGTGAGCGTGCCCCAAACGTCGGTCTCTTCGATCCAAAAACCGAAGTATAGGTAATCGTCATCCCACAGCAGGGCCACGCGCGTGTCGAACCAGGCCGGCTCGCCGGTCACAATGTCGACGAACGGCGCGGACTTGGGCGCGAGCCGCCAGGAAGGCTCATCCAGCTTGCCATCGATCGAGATCGGCCCAGCCGCGCGATAGCACGTGTAACGGGCAGGTTGAATTTCGGCCATGCTTTATTGTGCGGCATTCCCACTGGTAGGACAGACCATCGCCGTTCGTGGTCTGTCATTCGCGCCAGAGTGCGACAGCTTGACAGACGACAAAAACCGATCGTCTGTCCTACCGGCTTCCCAATCAGACCGTCTCACCGCGCATCAGGTCGAGGTAAGTCTCTCGCTGGCGAATCACCCGGTAGCCGGCGCCATCCACCAGCACTTCCGGCGCGCGCGGCCGCGAGTTGTAATTCGACGACTGCACGAATCCGTAAGCGCCCGCCGCGCACACCGCCAGATAATCGCCCGGCATGGCGTTGGCCATCATGCGGTCGCGCGCCAGAAAATCGCCGCTCTCGCAGATCGGGCCCACCACGTCCGCCGTCACTGGCGGCAGCCCGTTCTTGCGCAACGGCACAATCTCATGGTGCGCGTGGTAGAGCGCCGGGCGGATCAGGTCATTCATCGCCGCATCCACCACGATGAATTCCTTCGCGCCGTTCTGTTTGCGGTAGAGCACGCGGGTGAGCAACATGCCCGCCGGACCCACGATGGAGCGGCCCGGCTCGACCATCACCGAAAGCCCGGTATCGCGGAGCTTGGCGTGCAATCCCTCGATGAACGCGGCAATCGCGGGCGCCTTTTCGCCGGGCCGATAGGAGATGCCCAGCCCGCCGCCCAAGTCCAGATGACGAATCGGGCAGCCCTCCGCGCGGAGTCGCTGGGCGAGCGACACCAGCTTGTCCACCGCTTCCAGAATCGGGCTCGCGTCCAGGATCTGCGAGCCGATGTGGCAGCTCACACCCTCGGCCGACAGATTGGTATAGCCGCGTGCCCGTTCATAGACCGCGCGCGCCCGCTCGATGGCGATCCCGAACTTGTGTTGGCCGAGGCCGGTGGCGATGTAAGGATGGGTGGCGGCGTCTACATCCGGATTGACGCGAATCGAAAATCCCGCCTTCACGCCGCGCCGCGCCGCCATCGCGTCGAGCAGCACCAGTTCCGGCTCGGATTCGCAATTGAAACTGTGAATGCCGTGGCCGAGCGCGTACTCCACTTCCG
>OCTA010000331.1_pt1 | contig 43767 bp, 38 predicted proteins | sample 1538991 | NCBI WGS metagenome assembly OCTA01 (sample SAMEA3539302, study PRJEB22396) | soil metagenome | biome: tundra; feature: field; material: soil | place: USA | collected 2010-05 | depth 0.15 m
CGTGGTCCCGGTCGCGGGCGGCGCGGCGCTGGGCGGAGGTGGGCCGGCGGCGGCGCCGCCCGGCGTCCAGGGTGGTACCGTCGCGGTCGTGCAGCAGCCAGCTCAGCGCGGCGGTGCAGGTGATCATCTGGGCGGTGGTGATGCTGATCGCCGGGCCGTCCTGGAGGTGGCAGCGGGCCGGGTCGGCGGGGTGACCGGGCGCGCGGGAGGCGGCGGGCGTTTCCGCGGAAACGCCGCCCAGCGTCTCAGTCGGCGTCGGGGCAGGCTGCCCGCCGGTACCTCCGGCCGGGTCGGAGACGGCAAGGTCGCCAGGAGCCGGGTCGGCGGTGGCCGGGGTGCTGGGGGCCGGAGTGCTGTGGGGTAGGACGTCGGTACCGACGTGGACGATGACCTGGTAGATCTCGGGGTCGCTGGCGGTGGCCACTTTGCCAGCCAGGAATGCTTCGGCGATGACCAGGAGCGCATCCGCCAGGTCCGAGGGCGTCACCAGACGCGGCCGCTCCGCGGCCGGCCCCCCTTCCTGGACCCGGTCGGCAGCAGGCTCTCCAGCCGGGGTTCCGGCCTCGGCCTGCTCGGGTGCGGACATTTCCGCTACGCCGCCGTCCCCCGTCCCGGTCCCCGCCTCGTCGCCGTCCTCGTCGTGGGAGTGCTGGCCGAGCTCCCCGGCGGCGGCGCGCAGTGCCCCTGCAGCAGCACCGCGCCGGCCAGCGGGGGCAGCCGGAACGTGCCGGCCAGCGACCCGTCGTCCTCGAACCGCCAGGCCAGCCGCCGCCGCACCCGCGCGGCGGTGTCGTCGGCGGCGGTGACCTGCCGGTGCGCGCGGGCGAACCGTTCCAGCTGGTTCGCCGTCATCGGCCCTGCGATCTCCGCCAGCCCCGCCTCGGTGCCCGGGGTCGCGATCCGGGTCAGCGCCCGGACCTTCGCGTACGACAGCCGCCCGGCGCCGAACTCCGCGCGGATCACGGGCAGGTCCCGCAGCGCCCGGGCGACCCGGACGTGCTCCCGGGCGGTGCCGGAGGACAGCTGGCACTTCCATGACAGCCACTGGGCGCAGCTGTTCATGTCCCAGGACGCCCAGCCGCGGCGGGCGTCGAAGTCGCCGAGCAGGACCAGGAACCGGCACGTCGCCGCGGCCAGGTGCCCGGCCAGCTCGCAGATCTCCGCCTCCAGCCGTTCCAGCGGCACGCCGTCACCCGGCGGACCGGGATCACCAGCCGCGGGCGGATCGGCGGCGGTAGTTTGGCGGCCGGGGTGTAGGGCGGAGTCTTGGGCGAGGTGGGGGTCGAGGGTGGTAGAGCCGGGGTCGCGGCCCGGCTGCTGAGTGTCGAACATGTATTTGATGTTAGCGTCAGGGTATGACATTCTGATGGCATCAGAGACGGGGCTCTGGCTAGTCAGCCTGATTACCAGGTGACGGTGAAGGTATCGACGGCGCGGCGAACGCGGGTGGCGGAGCGAGACCGGTCGGACGGCGCTGTCTGGTGAGTTCGTGAGCGTGTTGCCGGGCTGATACCGCCGGCCGTTCGGCCTAAAGGAGCTATTGACCTGGACGGAGGTCAGGTGGGAAGGGACGGGGCCGGGCCGCTTGAGCCGCGGACTTCCAGTCGCGGCGGCATAAGGCGCGTCTGGCCGGGGGCGTCGGGGCGCTCGATGCGCGCGAGCAGGATCCGGGCGGCCTGCTGGCCCATCGCGTGGGCGGTGCCGTCGACGCTGGTGAGCCAGAGGGCCCGCAGCCGGGCGAAGATGGAGTTGTCGAAGCCCACCAGCGACAGTTCCCCGGGGACCTGTACGCCCAGCGCGGTGGCGGCGGACAGGGCTCCGACGCAGGTCAGGTCGTTCGCCGCGAAAATGGCCGTCGGATGGCCGGGGCGGCTCATCAGCCGGACCGTGGCCCGGTAACCGCCTTCCTCGCTCATGTCCCCCGCCTCGATCAAGACGTTCCCGCCCAGGCCGGCCGCGTGCATGGTGTCCTCGTAGGCCTGCATGCGCAGGCGCCCGGCCACACTCGGCAGGCCGGAGATGTGGGCGATCCGGGTGTGCCCGAACTCGATCAGGTGCCGGACCGCGAGCGTCCCGCCGAGGTGGTTGTCGTTGGCCAGGACGTCGACGTGCGGCAGGTCGAGATCAAGGCCGCGGCCGCCCACCGCGACGGTCGGGATCTTGCTGGCGACGTCGATGATGGCGGCCGAGAGGGGGATCGATCCGGCCAGCACGAGCCCGTCGACGCCGAGGTCGACGAACGACCAGCTCAAGGTCTCGTCCAGCATCCGGTCGATCCGGCCGTCGCCCAGCAGGATGTGCTTGCCGGCCGCGTGCAGTTCCGGCGTCAGGCCGTCGAGCATGTCCGCGAACCAGGGCTGGCGGATGTCGTTCAGCAGCACCCCGACCGTGCGCGACCGGCGCTCGGCGAGGAACCGGGCCGCCGCGTTCGGCCGGTATCCGAGTTCCGCGACGGCGCGCATGACGGCCTCGCGGCTGGCCGGGCTGACCTTCGGCGAGTTGCGGAGCACCAGCGACACCAGCGACTTGGACACCCCGGCCCTGGCCGCGACGGTCTCCAGGGTCGGCCGGCTGCCGTTTTGCCCTGAGGATGCCACCGTGCCCTCCCAACGTGGTTGGAGCGTTCCAACGCTAAGGGGGCGAGTGAGGCTTGTCAACGGGCTTATCCGGTGCTGAGACTTCGGCCAGGTCAGTTCGCATGACCCGCCCCCTCGCGTTATCGTCAGGAACTTGTCCCGGCCCTGGTCCCAGCAGGAGGAGATAGTGACGTTGATCGCCCGGTTCCAGGTCGACAGCTTTGAGCCGCGGCAGGTAACAGGCCTGGACGCGGACTGGTTCGGCCTGCTGACCTTCGCCAAGACCTTCAACTCCGGGATCATCGGGCATGCCACCACGGTGTTCATGTCCGCCGGCACCGAGGAAGGCTCCCGGTCTTACGTCGCCACCGAGCGGATCACCGGGCATACCGAGGACGAGACCGAGGGTTCGGTGACCGTGCAGCACGGTGGCCTGGAGTCTGATCCGGGCACCTGGTTCGGCCATATCGTGCCGGGCACCGGGACCGGGGGCTTCAGCGGATGGTCGGGCTCGGCCCGCATCGTGCACGACGACCAGGGCCCCTATTTCGAGATCAACTTGAGCTGAACGAACCTGGGCTCGAGCGCCAGAACAACTGTTGATCGGGAAAAGGGCGGGCCGTAGGGTGAGCCTGATATGGATGAGAATCTGGCTGCGCAGGCTGAGCTGGCGCTCGAGCGGCAAGGCGAATACGACTCGCTGTGCTACGAGGGCCAGTGGCACACCAACGGCCAGCTCGCGGAGCGTGCGGCCCGGCTCGCGACCGGGTTCGCCGAGCTCGGCGTCCGTCCCGGCGACCGGCTGCTGGTGCTGATGGCCAACTGTCCCGAGGTCCCCATCACCTACACGGCGGCGTGGCGCGCCGGGGCGGTGGTGACCCCGCTGATCTTCCTGGTCAGCGAGGACGAGCTCAGGCACGCGCTGGTCGACTCGGGCGCGGTCGGCATCGTCACCACGGTGGAGTTTCTGCCCAAGGTGGCCGCCGCCGTCGCGGGCGCGTCCGGGGTCCGGTTCGTCGTCGTCCCCGGGGCCACGGCGGAGACTCAGGGAGAGGCCGCCCCGGGGGTTCCGGTGCTCGACTTCGCGCAGGTGGCCTCGGCCGCGCCCGGGCCCGTCGCCAGCCGCTCAGGTACCGATCTGGCCGCCTTGCTCTACACCGGCGGCACGACCGGCCGGTCCAGGGGCGTCCCGCTGACGCACGCGAACCTCTACTGGTGCGGATCGGCCGCGCATGAGTCATCGGTGCGTGCCCACGTGATGAGCTCGATCCTGCCGCTCCCCCTCGCGCACGCCTACGGCCTGCTGGTCCTCTGCGGCGGCATGCACCGGACCGACCAGGCCACGACCATCCTGATGCGCTGGTTCGATCCAGCCCGCTGGCTGAAGCTAGCCGAGCAGCACCGGGTCCAGAGCAGCGCGCTGGTGCCCTCGATGATCCAGATGCTCCTCGCCCAGCCGCTGGAGCAGGCGGACCTGTCGGAGCTGATCGCGATCTTGTCCGGGGCGGCGCCGCTGGCCGCCGACGTCCGGCGGGAGTTCGAGGCCCGGGTGCCCACCGCCATCATCTACGAGGGGTACGGCTGTACCGAGGCGGCCACGTTCATCTCAGTCAACCCCTTCGGCGCGCGCCGCCCGGGCAGCGTCGGGCTACCCGTCCCTGGCTGCGAGGTGTCCATCCAGGATGACGCGGGCCAGCTACTGCCGCCGGATCAGGACGGCGAGATCTGCGTCCGCTCCCCCGGCGTGATGACCGGCTACTGGAACACCCCGGACGCGGCGGCCACAGTACTGGCGGGCGGCTGGCTGCACACCGGCGACATCGGCCATCTGGACGCCGACGGCTACCTGTACGTGGTCGACAGGAAGAAGGACCTGATCATCCGCGGCGGGTTCAACGTGTACCCGCGCGACGTCGAAGACGTCCTCGTCGCTCACCCCGCGGTGGCGCAGGCCGGGGTGGTCGGGCGGCCCGACCCGCGGCTGGGCGAGGAGATCGTCGCCTACGTGTCGCTGCGGCCGGACACGGAGGCCACCGCCGCCGAGCTGACCGAGCACGCCCGGCTGCACCTGGCCGCCAACAAGTACCCGCGGGAGATCATTATCGTTCCGGCGGTTCCGCTGACCAGCGTCGGCAAACTTGACCGCCAGAAGCTGCGCCAGTGGGTGGCGGCCGGCGGCGCCGGCTGACCGGTTAGCCGGCGGTCGCCGCCGGGAGGATCTGGCCGGTGACCTCACCGAAGCCGATCCGCGCTCCGCCGCCCGGGGCGGTGGCGGTGATCGTCACCTCGTCTTGGTCCTGCAGGAAGGTCCGGACGGACCCATCGGGCAGGGCCAGCGGTTCCGCGCCGCCCCAGCTCAGTTCCAGCAGGCAGCCGCGCTGGCCCCGGTCCGGGCCGCTGACGGTACCTGAGGCGTACATGTCGCCGGTGCGGGTCGAGGCACCGTTCACGGTCATGTGGGCCAGCATCTGCGCCGGCGTCCAGTACATGGTGGCGAAGGGCGGGCGCGACACGACCTGCCCGTTCAGCCGGACCTCCAGGGCGAGGTCGAGACCCCACTTTTCTGTGTCGGCCAGGTAGGGCAGCAGCTCCGGGTCGCGCGGCGGCGGGCTGACCCGCGCCTGCTCCAGTGCGTCGAGCGGGACGATCCACGGTGAGATCGACGTGCCGAACGACTTACCCAGGAACGGGCCGAGCGGCCTGGACTCCCAGGCCTGCAGGTCGCGGGAGGACCAGTCGTTAACCAGGAACGCCCCGAACACGTGGTCGGCGAACTCGCCCACGCCGACCGGTGTGCCCAGCGGCGAACCCACGCCGACCACGAACCCGACTTCGGCCTCGAAGTCCATCCGCCGGGACGGCCCGAACGTCGGCGCGGCGTCCGGCGCCTCCTGGCGCTGGCCGCGCGGGCGGGTGACCGGCGTGCCGGAAACCACGATGGTGCCCGAACGCCCGTGGTAACCGATGGGCAAGTGCTTCCAGTTGGGCGGAAGCGGATCCGAGCCAGGGCGGAACAGCTGGCCGGCGTTGGCCGCGTGATACTCGTTGCCGTAGAAGTCCACGTAGTCCCCCGGCGTGAACGGCAGGTGCAGTCGCACGCCGGACAGCGGGTGCAGCGCGGCCTCGACGGCACCGCGGTGTCGTTCGTCGGTCAGCAGCCCGGTGATGCGGGCCCGGACATCGCTCCACCGGGCTCGCCCCTGCGCCATGAACGCATTCAGCGACGGTTCGCCGAAGACCGGATCGGCCAGCACCTGGGCGAGGTCCAGCACCGAGTCACCGATGCGGACCCCGACCCCAAGACCCCTCGGGCTTGGCTCATCACCGGCCGAGAAAACGCCGTAGGGCAGGTTGGCCAATCCGAATAGCGAATCGGGCGGCAGCTCCAGCCAGGTCATCACCGGTCCGTGCCGAACGCGTCCGCGGCTGTCAGCCGTCCTCCCCATCCAGGTGGCGCAGGGTTTCGCCGACGTAGATCTGCCGCGGCCGGGCGATCTTCTGCTCGGAGTCCGCGGCACCCTCCTGCCACTGGGCCAGCCAGCCCGGCATCCGGCCGATCGCGAACAGCACAGGGAACATCGCCACCGGGAAGCCCATCGCCTGGTAGATGATGCCCGAGTAGAAGTCCACGTTCGGGTAGAGCTTGCGGCTGACGAAGTAGTCGTCCTCGAGCGCGATCCGCTCCAGCTCGAGCGCGATGTCCAGCAGCGGGTTACGCCCCGTCACCTCGAACACCTCGTCGGCCACGCCCTTGATGATCGTCGCCCGGGGATCGAAGTTCTTGTACACCCGGTGGCCGAACCCCATCAGCCGCAGCTCACCGCTCTTGACCCGCTTGATATACGCAGGCACGTCCTGGACCGAACCGACTTCCCTGAGCATGTTCAGCACCTGCTCGTTCGCGCCGCCGTGCAGCGGGCCGTACAGCGCGGCCGCGGCCGCGGCGGCCGCCAAGTACGGGTCGACCCCGGAGCTGGCGACGCCCCGCATCGCGTTGGTGGAGCAGTTCTGCTCGTGGTCGGCGTGCAGGGTGAGCAGCACGTCGATGGCGTGCTCGAGGACCGGGTCCGGGCTGTACTTCGGTTCGGTCATCTTCCGCATCATGTTGAGGAAGTTGCCCGCGTAGGAAAGCTCGTCGTCCGGATACGCGTACGGCAGGCCCCGTGCATGCCGGTAGGCAAAGGCCGCCAGCGTGGGCATCTTGCCGATGAGCCGCACGACCTGCTGGTCCTGGCAGTCCCGGTCGTGGACCGCCTTGGCCTCCGGGTAGAAGGTCGACAAGGCGGCCAGGGTGCTGACCAGGATGCCCATCGGGTGAGCATCGTGGTGGAAGCCGTCGATGAACTTCTTGACGTTCTCGTGCACGTACGTGTGATGGGCGATCTGGTGGGCCCACGATGCCGACTCGCTCTTATCCGGCATGTCGCCTCGCAGCAGCAGCCAGGCCACGTCCAGGAAGGAGGCCTTGCTCGCCAGAGCATCGATCGGGTAGCCGCGGTAGCGGAGGATGCCCTTCTCCCCGTCGATGAAGGTGATGGCGCTACGACAGCTCGCGGTGTTCTGAAAGGCCGGGTCGTAGGAGAGCATTCCGAAGTCATCATCGGATGTCTTGATCTGCCGTAGGTCAATCGCGCGGATCGCGCCGTCGACGATAGGGAGCTCGTAGCTGCGGCCAGTCCGTGAGTCGGTTACTCGCAGCGTGTCATTCGTGGTCATGTCTAGACCATAGGCCGTGTCGATGGGTGGTCGACAGATACCCCAGAGATCTTTTACCTCTGCTAAGAAGTTCTCCGGCCGGTCCCAGGCCAGGCCAGGCACCGCTAGGCCCGGCCAGGAGGTCGCGGCCGACCAGGCCAGAGAATCATCCGCCAGCGGTGGCGCCCGTGACTCAGGTACACCACCGGCATCCGGCTGGGACTCGTCACCTCATGCTAGCCCCGGAGCCTCTTGGGCCTTACGCTGGGCATGCAGCAGAAGGGAGGACGGGCCGGACCATGGGCGAGGGCACTGCGGTGATCGGGCCGGACACTGTCACGGACTTGTCCGGGTTGACGACGTGGCCACTATCGAGTTCCCTTCCGCTCGGCGCCCTGGTGACAGCGACTCCCTGCGCCCGCCTGCATACCCGCGCCGTCCTGGCCGAATGGGGGTTTCCCGGCCTGGCCGAAGCGGCCGAGCTCATCGTCAGCGAGCTGGTCACGAACGCGGTCCGGGCCTCGACCGACCGGTACGGGCGGCCCAAGTATGACGGGGCTGGGCTACCGGTCGTGGTCGTGCGGCTGGGCTCCGACGGCATCCGCCTCCTGATCGAGGTCTGGGACGGCATCCCGGGAGCGCCGGTCACCGAGCAGGCCGGTCCCGAGGACGAGAGCGGCCGGGGCCTGGTGCTGGTCGAGGCGGTATGCGACCGGTGGAGCTGGCAGACCGTGCCCGGCTGGCCCGGCAAGGTCGTGTGGGCCGAATTGCAGGTCCGGTAAAGGCGGCCGTACGTGTATCGCGGGGTGGCATTAGCAGTACGCAGCACACCAGGCCTGATCGAGTCTGTGGCGGCAATTCCTCAACCCCCCGTTAGCCCCATTCGTAACGCCGTTCTCACCCTTACAGAGATGGCGCGAATTACCGTATCGGGTCCCGCCGCGCGGCCGGCGGTCGAGTCACTCCTGTACGCGGCCGCGTTCACGATCGTGTTCGCGCCGCTGGCGGTGCGTGCGTTCAAGCGCCGGGTGTGAGCGCGGCCAGCGTGTCCATAGTGACACGCTGGTATGCGTCGGCGTATCGTGCCTCACCCAGCGCCGCACGTGCGCCGGCGGTCACCCTTTCCTCGTCTTGGACCGAACGATCCGTGGTTCCCCGGACCGCCACGCTGGCCCCGAGCAGCTCGGCGGCCCGCTCCGGGTCGTCTTCGCGCAGCGCGAGATCTGCGATCCCGGTCAGGGCCTGCGCGATCACCGGCGCGTCGGAGGACGACCGGGCGGTATCCAGGGCCTGGGCGTGCCAGCGGCGGGCCGTCTCCAGGTCGCCGTCGGCGGCCGACAGATAGCCGAGCCCGGTGGCGGCCAGGGCGCGGAGCTGCTGCGCGATGTCCGGCGGGCCGCCCTGTTCCACCGCCCGCCTCAGGGCCGCGCGCGCATCGTCTGGCCTGCCTTCCAGCATGGCCAGGCCAGCCAGCGAGATCGCCAGGCCCCACCGCTCCCCCAGCGCCGTGAAGATACCCGTCGCGGCCAGGAAATCCTCCTCCGCCCGGGCGTGCTGACGGCCGTAATTGACCCGCACGTGCCCGCGCATGACCAGGGCGGTGGCGCTGACCCACGGCTCAGGGTCAGCCACCGCATCGTCGAACAGCGCAGGCTGCAGCGCCACCTGCCCGGTCACGAAGCCCCGGAAGAGGACCCCGAGCGGGCCGATCAGCCGGAGTATGGGTCGTGCGGATCCGGTACCGCCGCGGCCAGCTCGGCACCTTCCACCTTCATGCTGCGCAGCCACTCCAGCTGCTGGGAGCCGAGCAGGTAGTACCCGCTCGTCTCGGCCAGCTGGGTGAAGTACCGCGCGTGCGACCGGCGCCGCTCGTCCTGCTCCCCCGCCTCGGTCAGCCGCCTCGGTCAGCCGCTCCTGGCCGTAGGCCCTGATGATCTCGAGCATCCGGTAGCGTGCGCCGTCCGCGCCGTGCCACTCAGGGAGCTATGCCCGCCTGGCTCGCAGCGGGTGATCTGGGGTATGAAGGCCTGGTGGATCCGGTAGAGGCGTTGCGGCAGATCGCATTCCAGCTGGAGCGGGGCGGGGCGCCGACGTATCGGGTCCGGGCGTTCCGACGGGCCGCCGACGTGCTGGACGGCTTGCCGGCGGGCGAGCTTGACCGCCGGATCGCGGCGGGCACGCTCGAGGCGCTGAAGGGAATCGGCACGACCACCGCCCAGGTCATCACCGAGGCCGCCGGGGGCCAGCCGCCCGCGTACCTGACCAGGCTGCTGGACGAGCAGCCGGCGTCGGAGCGCACCGGCCTGCGGGCGGCGCTGCGCGGCGACTGCCATACGCACTCGGACTGGTCCGATGGCGGCAGCCCGCCCCGGGACATGGCCGAGGCCGCTCGCGCGCTCGGCCACGAGTGGATCGCGCTGACCGATCACTCGCCGCGGCTGACCGTGGCCAACGGGCTGTCCGCCGAGCGTCTTCGCGACCAGCTCGACCTGATCAGCCAGCTGAACGAGGAGCTGGCCCCGTTCCGCATGCTGACCGGGATCGAGGTCGACATCCTCGACGACGGCTCACTCGACCAGCGCGAGGACCTGCTCCGCCAGCTCGACGTGGTGGTGGCCAGCGTCCACTCCAAGCTGCGGATGCCCGCCAAGCCGATGACCGACCGGATGGTGGCCGCGGTGCGGAACCGGCACGTGGACGTGCTCGGCCACTGCACCGGGCGGCTGCTCGGGGGCCGCGGCCGCAGGCCTGAGTCGGTCTTCGACGCCGAGGCGGTCTTCACCGCCTGCCGGGACGAAGGCGTCGCGGTGGAGATCAACTGCCGGCCGGAGCGCCAGGACCCGCCGGACCGGCTGCTCGCCCTGGCCACCGAGATCGGCTGCGTCTTCGCCATCGACACCGACGCGCACGCGCCCGGCCAGCTGGACTGGCTGGTCAACGGCACGGTCCGGGCGGAAGAGTTCGGCCTCGCGGCGGACCGGGTGATCAATACCGGCGGCGCGGACGAGCTCATCTCCCGGCGTTCGAGCGCCTAGGACGCCTCTGAACAACCCTGATCCGGCGGATGGCCCTGTGGCCGGCTGATCCGGCTCTGGCGCCGGGGATACCCCGCTGCCCGCCGCATCGGTCTTTGGCGGTGGCCCGGACGGGCTCCGCAGGCCGTGCAGGAGCCGCTGGCGGGGTAGCGGCCAGCGGGTGCCTGGCTGGTCAGGCCAGCACCCAGGCCCCGCCGGAGCGGGTCAGCCCGTGCCGCAGCAGGGTGCGCAGGCTGATCGCGGCGCACCGGTTGTGCAGCCAGGCGTCGTTCCTGGCTGTCCCGGTGTAGCGCAGCCTGACCCGGCGGCCGTTCTGGGTGGCGGTCCAGGAGATGACCCGCTCGATCATCGACCGGGTGGGGCAGGCGCGTTTGAACTCCGGCGTGCGGGCCTGGGCGCGGGCGGCGCGCAGCAGGCCCTCATGCGGGTGGATGGTCATCGGCCGGCCATCTCTGGCGGTGGTGCACCGCTGGCGCAGCGGGCAGCCGGCGCACGCGGCGCCGAAGGTCACGGGCGGGGCTCACCGGCCGGGTGACCCCGGCCGGGCAGGTGACCGTGCCCTGGTTGGCCAGCACGCCCCGGGCGACGAAGATGGACGTGGTCAGGGTTGTAGTTGTCGCAGTCGATGTCGGGCGGATCGCCGCGCACGAATTCCGCGATGAGGCTTGAGGTGGAGTCGTGCGTCACCGAGATGGACCTCTGGCTCGCGTTGAACTTCGCGACCAGATTGTCGAAGTACGGGATGACCTCGGGTTTCGTCTCCTCCAGCACGATGCTGGTGCACCCGCCTGCGGACGAACACCCGGCCACCAGGCCGGGAGCAGCGAGCGCGGCGCTCCCCAGTCCCACCGCTTTCATCATCGCCCGCCGGGTCAGCGGCATCGCCCCGGCTCTCGTGACAGGTTCAGGCGCCTCCTGGCGTCTGCCTGACCGCACGTCTTTGTGTCCTCGCATGCCTGGCTCCCTCCGGCGGGAACGTCCTTCTATCCAGACGAACGGGCTCAGTTGGGCGAGATAGAACGATCTACCACATCGGAACGCTCTGTTTATGACCTGTCAAGAGGCGAATTGTGCTGGCGGTAAAGTGACGATGTGACTGGGTCTCAATCAGGCCAGGCCAGGCCCGTGACCGCGCGGCAGGTAACGATCCAGGACGTGGCGCAGGCGGCTGGTGTTTCCCGGCAAACCGTCTCGAACGTGCTCAACAACGGCGGCCGGGTGGGCGAGGCGGCCAGGGCCAGGGTGCTGGAGGCGGTGACCGCCCTGGGGTACCACCCCCATCACGGCGCGCGGAGCCTGCGCTCGCGCCGGACGCGGCAGATCGCCTACGTCATGCCACGGGTACAGCTGCGGCCCGATAACTACATCATGCAGCAGTTCCTCCAGGCCCTGGCGGCGGCCAGCGCGCGCCGCAGCTACAGCATGGTGATCGCCGTCCCGGACGGGGACCCGTGCGACGAAATGCGCCGCCTGATCGCCAGCCGGAGCGTGGACGCGTTCCTGCTGTCCGAGCTGCAGCCAGCCGATCCGCGCGTGGTCATGCTGGCCAAGGCCGGGATGCCGTTCGCCTGCTTCGGTCGCATCGGTCCCGCGCTGCCGCAGCATTGGGTCGACATCGACAATTGCGAAGCCACCGCGGCGGCGGCGGAACACGTCCTGAACAGGGGTTTCGGCCGGCTCGCGTTCCTGGGCTACCGGTCGGGGAACCACTGGGACACCGAACGGGCGGCTGGGTTCAAGGCCGGGCTGTCCCGGTACGGGATCGACGTCGGCCGGGCGGACATGCTGCTCGTGGACGACGCCGGGGCACGCAGGAAGGTCAGGTCCCTGCTCGGTCCCGCTCGCCCGGACGCGATCGTGACCAGCAGCGACCGGCTCGCCGCGGTCGTTTACAGCGTGGCCGCGGAACTGCGGCTGCGGATCGGCCATGATCTCGCCGTCACCGGCTTCGACGGGAGCATCGCGGCCGGCCTGATGCATCCGCGGCTGACCAGCGTGGCCATTCCCGTCGATGACATCGCCAGGCGGGTGGTCGCGCGGGCCCTGCGGCAGATCGACTACGGACCGGATCAGCGCCCGGGCGACGTCGTCCCGGCCACCCTGCGGGTCGGCGAGAGCACCGGCGACCCGCAGCGCCCGCACCGAACCCTTGACGGCTCCGCGGCCCGGGATCAGACTGGTGCCGCACTGACGTGGAAACGCTTCCAGAGAGGAGCGTTTTCTTCCGGTACGCCGCCGCTCCCGAAGGGAGAGCTCGCGCCTGCCGCCGCCGGCGGTTCCGCACCTGGGTCCACGGCAGGGTCCTTCCCTGGATCCATGCCCGTGGTCCGCCGGATCACGATTGCCGACGTGGCCGCGGATGCGGGCGTCGGCGTGGGCACGGTGTCCCGGGTGCTCAACCGGAGTGATCAGGTGCGCGCCGCTACCCTGCGCGCGGTGCAGGACTCCATCGAGCGGCTGGGATACCGGCCCAGTCACGCGGCGGCGGCCCTGGTCCGCGGCACGCCGCGGACCATCGCGGTGATCGTCGCCCACCTGACCCGGCCGTCCACCGTCGTCCGGGTGGCCAGCGCCCTGGCGGCGTTCGAAGAGCAGGGGTACGACACCATCGTCTGCAACGTGGACACCCCGCTGGAACGGGACCGGCACCTGGAGGCCCTGCTGCCCACCCACCGGGCCGACGGAGTCCTGGCGATCTGCCTGCCGTTCTCCCGGGAGCAGCTGGGACAGTTCTCCCGGGCCGGAGTCGCGCTCGTCACCGTAGACTCCCCTAATCCTGGAGTACCGCAAACGGTCATCGATGACGTCATGGGCGGCAGGCTGGCGACCGAGCACCTGATCGGCCTGGGGCATCGAAGGATCGGGTTCATCGGGGATATGGCGTTCGGCAAGCCTCCGGCCGGCCTGGGCTTTGTCTCCTCGGGCCGCCGGCTGCGCGGGTACAAGCAGGCGCTGGCCGCGGCGGGCATCGAGGTGAAAGCCGGCTTGATCCGGCGGGGGACGCATGACGCCGCGACGGCGGCCGAGCATGCCGCCCAGCTGCTGAAATCAGCTGATCCGCCGTCGGCGATCTTCGCGGCCTCCGATACGCAGGCCATGGGCGTGCTGGCCGCCGCGGACCGGCTGGGCGTGGCGGTGCCGGATCAGCTGTCGGTCGTCGGCTTCGACGACATCGAGTCCGCGACCTTCGTCCGCCTCAGCACCGTCCGGCAGCCGCTGGATATCAGCGGCGCCGAGGGGGCGCGGCGGCTGTGCGCGCTGCTCCGTGGCGAGCGGGTTCACCCGGTCCGCCAGGAACTGCCCATCGAGCTTGTGCCGCGGGCCAGCTCGGCGACCTACCAGGCAGACTGACACCAGGTCATCGGAATCAGGTGCCTGGGTCACGGCCGAGGCCGGCGTCTCGGGCCAGGACGATGGCCTGGTCAGGATCGGCGGCACCTGATCCAAACGGGCACCCCGTCACGCTCGCGCGTCGGGCTGGACCTTAGGGCACTCGCGATCGTGACGCCGATCGGCCCGCTCGCGATCGCCATCGTGCGCGGTATCTTGCCCTACTACACCGCAGACTCCAACACCACGATGGCGGCCAAGGTGGCTGCTCATCAGGGCGCCGAGACGATCGTCATCTGGCTGACCTTCGTCGCCCTGCTCACCATGATCCCGGGGGTCATTGCGGTCGGGATGCTCGCCAGGCGGAACGCACCGCGGCTCGGGACCACCGGACTCGTGCTGGCGTTCGCCGGGTTCATGTGCCTGTTCTGGTCAACCGTCGCCGGCTCCGACAACGTCGCCCTGGCCGCGGCCCGGATCGGCACCAGCCCGGCGGTCACCGGCAAGCTGGTGGACGCCATGGGGGCGATCCCGGCCATCGGACTCGCGTCGAACCTGTTCGTCCTCGGTCACGTCGTCGGCCTGGGCCTGATCGGCATCGCGCTGTGGCGCGGGCGTGTCCTGCCGGCCTGGGCGGCTTTGATGATCGCGATCTCCCAGCTCCTGCACGTCGTCTTCGCGATCATCGTGCCGGTCCACGCGCTGGACGGCCTGGCCTGGGGCCTGACGGCCGTGGGCTTCGCGGTGGCCGCCATGGCCATGGTGCGCGAGCCCAGCCTGGGCGAGAGCTGAGAACGCTCTCGGGGCTGCAAGGCAGGCATGGCCGCCGTCCACCTGCGGCCGCTGACCGGGCACCCGCGCAAGGGTGACCGGTCAGCGGCCCGCGCGAAGGCCGGTCGCCCGAACGTACCCCCTGCCGATGGCACCGTGGCTCCGGCTTGCTTACAGTGATTCGATGGACGCCGCACAACGCCAGCTGAGCGACCAGATCGACCAGGCGACGCAGCGCCTGATCGACGTGGCCCGGGTCATCACCGAGCCGGACCTGCGAGCGCCGTCACTGCTGCCGGGCTGGACGCGGGCTCACGTCCTCGCGCACCTGGCCCGGGGCGCCGACGCGATGCGCAACCTGCTGATCGAGGCGCGCACCGGACACAACCGGCCCGCTTACGCCAGCGCCGAGGCACGGGATGCCGGCATCGAGGCCGGCGCGGGCAGGACGCCCAGCGATCTGACGACCGACCTGGCCGACTCGGCGATGGCCTTTCGCACCGTCGCCAGGCAGCTGCCCGACGACGCGTGGCGAGTCCCGGTGCGGGTCCTGAACTCCAGGCCCTTCCCGGCCCACCAGCTGCTGACCCGCAGGCTGGTTGAGGTCGAGCTGCATCACTGCGACCTGGGAACCGGTTACAGTCCGGGCGACTGGCCGACGGCCTTCGCCGCCATGAAGCTCGACAAGCCGATGCGGTCCCAACGCGAAGACCGGCTCAAGAACGCGGCGTCAGTCCAGGCACCGAAGCTCAGACCACCAAGGCCGCCCGCGCCCTGGAACCCCAATCAGCGGCTCCCGGGGAGCTGGCTCGGAACAAGGTAATACGCAGAGCCTGTACCTGATGCTTATCCGCCACCCGGTCCGGCCTCCTGCCGCGCACGCCAGTAGGTCACGTGTGGTCGCAGCGGGCTCCCCTCTAGGACCTTCGGATGGCGCAGACCACCGAACGCGACGCCGAGGGCAGCGGTGGCTGCCTCGGTCGCATAGCCGTGATGCCAGGCGCTGCGGGCGAGCCGCCAGCCCACTTCGAGGCCCCCGGCCCCCGGCACGTTATCCGGCATCGGGTTGAGCCCGGTAAAGCCGCTGAACTCGGCCGGGCCGGCGATTTCCAGGGCCCACAGCCCGTAGCCCTGCTTGTCGAACAGCTCCTCCAGCCGGTCGACCATCGCGTCGCTGGCCGCCCGGTCCAAGGTGGCGGGGAAGAACCGCATGGTCTCGGGATCGGCATTAAGCGCGGCGAACGGCTCCCGGTCAGAGTCTTGCCACCGGCGCATTAACAACCTGTCCGTGCGGATGCTGTCGAACCTAGTGGTCGCGGTCATGGCTCATCCTAAAGTTATCGGCGCGGCCAGACGACGGGGAACAGCGGATGATCCATCGCCGCCCCGGCGGGAAGCTCGGCTTCGAGGTCATCGAAGGAAGGCGACGTACGCCAGGGGCGCGGGGCGTGGCGGGCAGCGGCCGACAGGTAGCGCAGCGACAAGATCCGGCGGCGGGGATAGGGGAACCCGGGCGCTCCGTGCACGGTCAGGAAGTCAAAGAAGATCGCGTCGCCCGGCTGCAGGTCGAATCGGCGGATGTCGAACGCATCGCGGTCGGCCTCAATGGGGACCCGGGTTGGCCAGGACCGCGTCGACCGCATCGGCGGCGGCCGCTATCTCCCCGGGATCCAGGACCGACCCGAGCCGGTTGAGGATCTTTTCCAGGACGGCGAGCTCGTCGTCGGTGAGCTGGGTGAACCCGGCGGGTGGCTGGTCCATGATGTGCGAGGCGAGGGCCGCGGCCTCACGGCCGGCCAGGGTAAGGGTCACGAGCTTGCGCCGCCGGTCGCCAGGGTGCAGAGTCCGCTCGACCAGCCCGCGCGCCTCAAGGTGGTCGACGATGAGCGTGGCGTAGGGAGCATCCACGCCGATGAGCTCGGCGATGTCGCGCAGGGTGAGCGGACCCTCGGTCAGCTTCATCAGGGCCGTGACCCGGCCGGTGCCGCGGCCGAGGCACAGGGTTTCGCGCAGCTCCTCGCGGCGGTCCTGCGCGCGCACGAAAGCCTGCAGGGCCACCCAGACGCGGGTGGCGTGGTCATCGTGCTGTGCTTCGGGCTGAATCACTGTCTGGGGCTGAGCCATTTGATGCCTCCCTCAATGCGTTCGCCGGACCCTCGTCCGCGGCCAGGCTGCGACGGCTCCGCTCCGCGGTGCCCGCGGCCCAGCGGCCCGTGGAGGCGAACCCGAGGACCAGCACCGCGACGCCGCAGCCGGTGAGGACGGCCCAGGCGGCGTGGCTCGCGACGGTGAAGCTCGCGCCGGTGCCGCCGGCCACGAGCGACCCGGTAATGGCCACGCCGAGCGTGGCGCCGACCTGGCGGCTGGTCGAGGCGACAGACGCGGCCACCCCGGCCTGCTCGATGGGCATGCCGGACACGGCGGTGTTGGAGATCGGCGCGTTGACGAAGCCGAGGCCGATCCCGAAGACGACGTAGGACAGGACGAGGTAGCCGATGGAGGTGTGCGGACCGAGCCGCACCAGCAGCAGCGCGCCGATGGCTATGGCCGGCCCGGCCAGGACCAGGGGCAGACGCGGTCCCCGGCTCGCCACCAGCCGCCCCGACACGGGCGCGAACAGCGCGATCATGGCGGCCATGGGCAAGGTGAGCAGCCCCGTGTGCAGCGCGGTGAAGCCGCGGACGTCCTGCAGGTACAGGCTGTTCATGAACAGGAAACCGGCGAAGGCGGCGAAGGCGGCGACCGCGATGACGGTCGCTCCCGTGAACGGCGCGCTCCGGAAGAACCGTACGTCGAGCAGCGGCTGCTCGCGCCGGTGCTCCACCGCGACCAGCGCGGCGGCCGCGGCCGCGGCGACGACGAACAGGCTCACGATCAGCGCCGATGCCCAGCCGTGCTGCGGGCCCTCGATCAGGGCGTAGGTGAGGGTGACAAGCATGACGATGACCAGCGCCTGGCCGGCCGGGTCGAACCGGCGGGCGCGGGGTGCCCGTGACTCAGGGACGAAGCACTGTGTCAGGATGATCGCGGCGATCCCGACGGGGATGTTCATCCAGAAGATGGCGCGCCAGCCGACGCTGCTGACCAGCACCCCGCCGACGACCGGCCCCAGGGCCAGGCTCAGCCCGAATACCGCACCCCAGACGCCGAGGGCCCGGGCCCGCTCGCGCTTGTCGGTGATCGTGTTCGTGATGATCGACAAGGCGACCGGGTTGAGCATGGACCCGCCCACGGCCTGCACGATCCTGAAGGCGACCAGCCATCCCAGCCCGGCGGCCAGGCTGCACAGCAGCGAGCCGAGGGTGAACAGCAGCAACCCGAGCTGGAACACCCGCCGTCGGCCGAACCGGTCCGCGGTCGAGCCGGAGAGCATCAGCAGGCTGGCCAGGACGAGCGTATAGGCGTCGATCGTCCACTGCAGGCCGCTGACCGACGCGTGCAGGCTCCGCTGGATTGCCGGGAGCGCGACGTTCACGACGGTGGAATCGAGGCCCACGATCAGCAGGCTCAGGCAGCAGATGCCCAGGATGAGCCGACGACGCCCAACGGACAGCTGGCCGGGCGGTTTAGCAATAGTTGTAGCCATACAACAAATATAGCTATACAACGGGTGCCGGGCGGAGACGGGGATGGAAGCGCGGTGATAATGAGAAGGTGGGAAACCAAAGGTCCGCTGACCGGCTGCGAGGCCGGATCGGCGCGGCCATCTTCGAGCGCGTCGCGGGGCCGCAGGGCCCGACGCGCCGACGCCGGATCGCCCAGGCCGGGGGCGAGCGCTGGTTCGCCGAGGACCGTCCGGTCCGCCAGGTACAGGGGGATTCGTCGATGTTCGTCGGCGGGATCAGCGCCCTGCTGCTCCAGTCGCTGCATCCGCTGGCCATGGCCGCGGTGGCCCAGCACTCGGATTACCGCGGCGACCCCTGGGGGCGGTTGCAGCGGACCAGCTACTTCCTCGCGGTCACGACGTTCGGCCAGGCCGCCGACGCCGAGGAGGCGATCGCGCGAGTCAAGGCTGTCCACCGGCACGTAACCGGCACCGCCGCGGACGGACGGCCATACGCGGCTTCGGACCCGCACCTGCTGACCTGGGTGCACATCGCCGAGGCGGACAGCTTCCTGCGCGCTCATACCCGGTTCGGCGCGCATCCCCTCGATCAGGCCGGGCGCGACGGCTACGTCGCGGACATGGCCCAGATCGGCCTCAAGCTCGGCGTGCCCGATCCGCCGCGGACCGAAGCCGAGCTGGCTGAGCGGATCGGCCAGTACCGGGCCGAACTGACCGCGACCGCCGAGGCGCGCGACGCCGCCCGGTTCCTGCTGGTCAACCCCCCGCTGCCGGCGATCGTCCGGGCGCCTTACGGCGTGCTGGCCGCGGCCGCGGTGTCGCTGCTGCCCGGATGGGCCCGCCGGCCGCTGCACCTGCCCCGGCTGCCGGTCACCGAGGCCGTGGTGGTCCGCCCGGCCGGCCGGGCCATGGTGCAGGCCATCCGCTGGGCCACCTCCGCGCCTCCCTCCGACTCGGAGACCCCCGAGGTCCCGGAGGTCCCGGCCGCCTAGATGTGAGACGGGAGCGAGCTGGCCCTGTGCGAGGATCGAGGCACCTAAGCCCGCGACCGAACGAGGAGTGGTCAACAACGATGGACGCCGCATCGCCGGAGAAGCCGATGCTGACCGTTGCCCTCGACGTGCCGTCGGCGTACATCCTCGCTGATCAGGCCGCGATCATCCAGGATCTTCAGTTCGTCATGGATGGCTGCAAACGGCTGCTGGCCGAGCTGGCCAAACCCGGGGAAGAGCGGGACCAGCTGCTGCCGCTGGCGATCTGGACGTCCGCGGTGGTCGCCTACACGCGGTGCTTCAGCAAGGGCAAGCGCTTCGGGCTGACCACGGAAGACGTGCAGAAGCTGCCGCTGCACGGGGCGGTCATGAAATTTCATAAATGGATCCTCGAAGAGCGCAACAAGATGACCGCGCACTCGGCGAACCCGTTTGAGATCGCCAAGGTCGCGGCCGCGCTGACCCCGGCCGAGCAGGACAAGCGGCGGGTCGAAGGCATCGTGATCTACGCCACCAGCCACATCGTCATCGACGACGTCGGGGTGCGGCAGCTGGGCGGCCTGGCGTCCGAGCTGGCCAAGCAGACCGCGGAGAAGGCGCAGGAACAGCAGGACGTGGTGCTGAAGGATGCGCAGCAGCTGAACATCGACAGCCTGTACAAGCTGCCGCCGCTGCGCACGTGGCCGCCCACGCCGGACACCGACGACGACACGCAGGTCGATAGCGACGCCGAGGACGAAGCCTCCGCCTAGCGTGGGTCAGCGTCCGTTACCCCAGAGCCCGGACGCGGCGCAGGACCTCCTCGTGGCCCAGCGCGGCAGCTACCGCGGCCAGGTCGGGGCTCCGCGGCGTCCCGGTCAGCAGGACCCTGATGACCTGGGACGCTTCCCGGATGGAGCCACGGTAGGCGGCCGGGTCCTGCTTGTAGACCTTCTGGCTCGGCGCGAACCCGAGGTCGGCCGCGAGCCGGCGGATCTGGTCGAACCAGTCGAGGTCAGGCGCGGGCAGCCGGTAGCCGTCGGCGAAGGCCCGGGCCACCGCGCGAACCAGATCCGGCTCCAGCCCGGCGAAGCGCGCATCGGCGGGATCGATGACCAGGGCGAAGAGCTCCGGGAAGAAGTAGCCGTAGACGGCTCGGAAATCCGCCCACTTACGCAGGTCCTTGCGCGGGTTGGCGACCCCGTCGCGCTCGATGGCCAGGGCCCGCAGCGCCCGCTCCCGCTCAGCGGCCAGGACCCTGGCCAGATCGGGCGCGTAGAGCCCGGCCCAGATGGTCACCTCGGCGAGGATCTGCGGACCGGGCAGGGTGGCGATGTAGTCGGCGCTGATGTCGTCGAGCTTGACCATGTCGGCCAGCGGGCCCGCGGTGCCGCATTCTGACAGCCGGATCGCGGCGGCCAGCGCCTGCGCCAGCGGCAGCTCGGCGAGCCGCCCGTTGGCCAGGCCGCGCAGGTAGTACTGCACGGCCGGAGCGGGGTAGCCCTGCTCGATGTAGAAGCTGACGGTCGCTTCCGGGTCCTTGCGCTTGGACAGCTTGCGGCGGCTGCCGCCGTCCTGCTTCATCAGCTGGGCGATGTGCGCGTACTGGACGCGGGCAAAGCCGAGAGCATCGAACAGCTGGTGGTGCAGCGGTACAGAAGACAGCCACTCCTCACCGCGGATGACCAGGCTGACCCGCATCAGGTGGTCATCGACGGCGTGCGCGAAGTGGTAGGTGGGCAGCCGCAGCTCGCTGTCACTGCTCTTCAGGATGACCACGTCGTTGCGGTTGTCGTCCATGGTCAGCTCACCGCGGATGGCGTCGGTGAAACTCACCCTGGCCCCGGAGACCGCCGGCGAACGGAACCTGACGACGTACGGGGCACCAGCCGCCAGCCGTTCGGTCACCCGCTCCGGATCGGCCTCGCGCCAGATGGCCCACTTGCCGTAATAGCCGGGCAGGGCGCCCGCGGCCCGCTGCCGGGCGGTGATCTCCTCCAGGTCCTGCCTGGTCGCGAAGCACAGGTAGGCCTTGTCCTGGCGCAGCAGCTCGCGGACGTAGGTCAGGTAGGTCTGCGCCCGCGCCGACTGCGAGTACGGCGCGTAACGGCCGGTCCTGTCGTCTTCGTCCGGGGCGATGGAGAAATACGCGAACGCCTCGGCGAACTGCGCGGCGGCACCCTGCTCGACCCGGGCCTGGTCGGTATCCTCCAGGCGGACCAGGTACACGCCGCCGGAGTGCCTGGCCACATCCACGTCGAGGGTCGCCGCGTACACGCCGCCGATGTGCAGGAAACCGGTCGGGCTCGGCGCGAAGCGGGTGACCTGCGCACCTTCCGGCAAGTCGCGGGGCGGGTAACGCTGCTCCCAGTGCTCCGGCTCAGGCAGGCCAGAGGGAAACAGCGAATCGACGATTTCTCGGCTCAGCATGGGCGGACAGCTCCGAACGACGTGTGGTCAAGACCGCAAGCAGCGTACTGCCGGCATGGCACAGCACCGTACCGCGCCTGGTATTCCCGCCGGGGAATACCAGGTAGAGTCCGGTGCCTGTGAGCTCACAGCGGAGAACTCAGGACCTGGCTTGGTGACCGCCGGGAGCACCGTGCGGCTGACCGTGGGGCAGGCGATCGTCCGGTTCCTGGCCGCGCAGCGCACCGAGCGCGACGGGATCGAGCACCAGCTTTTCGCCGGCTGCGCCGGCATATTCGGTCACGGCAACGTGGCCGGGCTTGGCCAGGCGCTGCTCGAGGCCGAACTGCTCAGGCCCGGCGCGCTCCGCTACTACCAGGCCCGCAACGAGCAGGCCATGGTGCACACCGCGGTCGGGTTCGCCCGGATGCGGAACCGGCTCTCGACGTGGGCGTGCACCTCCTCGATTGGACCCGGCGCCACCAACATGGTCACCGGCGCGGCCCTGGCCACCATCAGCCGGCTGCCCGTCCTGCTGCTGCCCGGGGACGTGTTCGCGACCAGGGCCACCTCCCCGGTGCTGCAGGAACTCGAATACCCCGGCGCCGGTGACGTGTCGGTCAACGACACGTTGCGGCCGGTCTCGGTGTTCTTCGACCGGATCTGGCGGCCCGGGCAGCTCCCCTCCGCGCTGCTGGCCGCGACCCGGGCGCTGACCGACCCGGCCCAGACCGGCGCGGTGACGCTGGCGCTCCCCCAGGATGTCCAGGCCGAGGCCTGGGACTGGCCCGCCGAGCTGTTCGCCGACCGGGTCTGGCGTATCCCCCGGCCACCGCCCGAGACCGTCGCGCTGATCCGCGCGGTCCAGCTGATCCGCGGGGCCTCCCGGCCGCTCATCGTGGCCGGCGGCGGGGTCATCTACGCCGAGGCCACCGACGAACTACGCTGGCTGGTCGAGGCGGCGGGCATCCCGGTGGCCGAGACCCAGGCCGGCAAGGGGGCGCTGCGGTACGACCACCCGCTCGCGCTGGGCGCCATCGGCAGCACCGGCACCGCCGCGGCCAACCAGATGGCCCGCCAGGCCGACGTGGTCATCGGGATCGGGACCAGGTACAGCGACTTCACCACCGCGTCCCGGACGGCGTTCGGTCATCCGGGGGTGCGCTTCGTCAACATCAACATCGCCGCCCCTGACGCGGTGAAGCTGTCCGGCTGCGCGGTCGTCGCCGACGCGCAGATCGCCCTGCGCGAGCTGGACCGCGCGCTGGGGACCTGGTCCGCGCCGGACGCCTACCGGGCCGAGGCCCGGCGGCGGGCGGCCGAGTGGGACCAGGCCGTCGAGCGGGCCTACACGCTCGGGCACCAGCCGCTCCCGGCCCAGTCCGAGGTCATCGGCGCGGTGAACCAGGCCGCCGAGCCGGCCGACGTGGTCGTCTGCGCCGCCGGGTCCATGCCAGGTGACCTGCACAAACTGTGGCGCTGCGCTGACCCGAAGGGCTATCACGCCGAGTACGGCTACTCCTGCATGGGCTATGAGATCGCCGGCGGCCTGGGCGTGAAACTGGCCGACCCCGACCGTGAGGTGTTCGTCCTGGTGGGCGACGGCTCGTACCTGATGATGGCCCAGGAACTGGTCACCGCGGTGCAGGAGCGGATCAAGCTCATCGTGGTGCTGGTGGACAACCATGGTTTCGCCTCCATCGGCGCGCTGTCGGAGACGGTCGGCGCCCAGCGCTTCGGCACCAGCTACCGGTACCGCGACCCGGCCAGCGGGCGCCTGGACGGCGACGTACTGCCGGTGGACCTGGCCGCCAACGCGCAGAGCCTGGGGGTCCGGGTGCTGCGGGCCACCACGATGGCGGAGTTCCGGGACGCGCTGGCCGAAGCCAGGCAGTGGACCGGCGGCCCGGTGCTTGTGCACATCGAGACCGACCCGGCCGTGGCGGCGCCGGACAGCCAGGCGTGGTGGGACGTGCCGGTGGCCGAGGTTTCCGAGCTGGACTCCACCCGCCGGGCGCGGGCGGACTACGAACGGGCCAAGGCGGACCAGCGGCCGTACCTGGCCTAGATGGTGGCACCACGGTCCGTTCGGACTATAGATCTTGATCTGAACGAGCCGTGGTTTCAGCCCCGGTTGAGGTAAGCCCGCGCGAGGGCGGGCGGGGCGCACGCCAGCCAGCCGTCGGTAACCGCCTCGCGCAGGGCCTGGTCCGCGACGGTGCGCAGCTGGATGAGAACGGCGGCGTACCCGTCGAAATGCGGAATGGTGAAGAACGCTCCGGGCTGCGCGGCGAGCACCGCCTCCTTCTCGGCGAGATCGTCGAGAAGGACCGCGAGGATAGGCCCGTCCGGAGGTACCTGGTCGCCGAAGCGCCTGATATCCGCCTTGCTGAACGGCCGTTCCCACGCGAAGGCCTTGCGGCCGACGTACCAGGTCCGGTTGCCGTGCCGCTCATCCTCGGTGGCCTCGGGCAGTTCCGAGGCCATCCGGGCTACGTCATCCAGGGTCGCCACCCTCGTACCGTAATGCTTGGCGCCGGTCCGGCTAGACCGGAATCTCCGCGGAGTCTGTGAGTCGGAGTTTGCGCCGGGCCCGCTGGTAGAACGTGGTGCGGCCGAGGCGGACGACGTGCGCGGCGCCGGGACGCGACTGCAGCTCGATCAGGTCGCCGGGTTCGACGTACGCGGCGACGTTGCCGTCCGCCTCGACCGCCAGCCGCCCGCTGCCGGGCAGGATCTCCAGGCTCAGCTGGTCGCTGACCGAGATGACCAGGCCGCGGTTGTACGCGGAGTGCGGCGCGACGGGCGTGACCAGGAGGGCTTCCACCCCCGGGCTTACGATGGGGCCGCCCGCGGAGAAACTGTAAGCGGTCGAGCCGGTCGGGGTCGCCACCACGACCGCATCGGCGGCATAGCTGACGAATCCTTCCCCCGCGGCCCGGACCGCGACGGAAGCGGTCTTATGGCCGGGGAACCGCACGAAGGCGATGTCGTTGAACGCCGTGATGACCTGGCCGGCGATGACGGCGTCGACGGCCAGCCGCGGCTCGGTGGTGAATTCGTGGGCGTCAATCGCCGACAGCGCGCCGGCCAGGTCGGGCACGTCCACCTCGGCCAGGAAGCCCAGCTTGCCGAGGTTCACCCCGAGGACCGGGCAGCTCAGCCGGTCCGCGAGCCGCATCGCGCGGAGCATCGTGCCGTCGCCGCCCAGGCTGACCACCAGGTCCGCCCGCTGCCGGAACTCCTCGGCCGTCACCGCCTCGGCGGAGCAGTTCAGCCTGCCGATCTCGGCGTCGATGCCGATAACCTGGATGTGCCGGCGCTCCGCCCACTGCAGGATCCAGGCCACGGCACCGCCGCAGTCACGCTCGGGGTGCAGCACCAAGCCGACGACGTGCATCTCAGCGGGAACTCATCAGCCACATGCTCACAAGCTACTACGGCCGGGTCAGCCGTTCGCGGCCCGCACTAGGTACGATGTCTGTCACCAGCAACGATGCCTGGCACGCACGTAGTGGCGGATGAGGAGCGTGACCTTGGCCGGGCGGCTGACGATCATTGGCGGCGGCGTGATGGGGCTGATGACGGCGTACCACGCCGCTCCGCTGGCCGAGGCCGTGACGGTGCTCGACCGGTCCCAGGTAGGTGACCCCGCGACCGCGTCCTTCGGCCTGACCAGATCGGTTCGCAACGACTACCGGGATCCCGCCTACGCCAGGCTCGCCTTCGAGGCGCGGCGGCTGTGGCGGGACTTCGAGCGGGACTGCGGCCAGCGGCTGCTGGTCGACTGCGGCTGCCTGAACCTGGTGAAGGGCAGCGTCACGCCGGATCTGGACCGCACCTACGCGGTGGAAAGCTACGCGGTGCTCGAGCAGCTGCAGCTGCCCCGCGAGGCCCTGACCGGCCCGCAGCTGCGGGCCAGGTTCCCGCAGTTCGACGCCGACGGCGGGTGGCTGGATGTGGACGCCGGGTTCGCCGACCTGGCCGCGGTGACCGGTGCCCTGCGCGAGGGCCTGCGGGCCCGCGGCGTGCGGGTGGTGGAGAACTGCGAGCCGCGCGCCATTACCAGATCCAGCGGAGGGTGGGTCGTGGCGACGGATAACGGCCCTGTGGAATCCGACGTGCTGGTGGTGACGGCGGGCCTGGGCACCAACGACGTGCTCGGGCTGGTTCCTGGCTGCCCGGTCCGGTTCCCGCTCAGCCCGGACCGCCCGACGCAGTCGAAGTACTTCATTCCCCCGGCCGGGTCGCGAGCCATGTTCACCCAAGACGTGATGCCGGTGTTCGCGTACCTGGATATCGGGATCTACGGCCATCCGATCTACGACGGCAAGACGCCCGGGGTCAAGATCGGTTTCTACAATCCGCCCGACGTGGCCCGGACGCCGAGCCGGATCGGGAGCGTGGAGGAGTTCGTGGCCGAGTGCGTACCCGGGCTGCGGGACGCCGAGGTGGTCGACGTGGCCACCGCCAGCGGCGTCGATACCTGCTGGTATGACCTGGTCGCGGACGACGAGTTCATCCTCGGCGCGGTGCCGGGCGCGGACGGCCTGTACACCGGCGTCGGGTGGCGTGGCACCGGATACAAGTTCGCGCCCTGGGTCGGCCGGGTGCTGGCGCAGCTCGCCGTTCAGCAGGGCACCGTTTACGACATCGGGCGCTTCACGCCCGCCAGGTTCGCCGCGCAAGCTGCGTAAGAGGAGGGGATCACTTTTCATGGGCTTGTCCATCATGGAACGGATTGCGGGCGGCACCGTGCTCGGGGCCGAGGGCTACGTCTTCGAGCTGGAACGACGCGGTTACATCAAGGCGGGGCCGTTCGTGCCCGAGGTCGTCCTGGACTTCCCGGACGCGGTGGCCGAGCTGCACAGGGAGTTCCTGCGGGCGGGGGCTGAGGTCATGGTCGCGCTCACCTATTACGCGCACCGGGAGAAACTGCGCGACGTCGGACGCGAGGGCGACCTGGAGGCTATGAACCGCCAGGCGGTGCGGATCGCCCGCCAGGTCGCGCGCGAGGGCGACGCCCTGGTCGCGGGCAACGTCTGCAACACCTGGGCGTACGACCCTGATAACCCGGCCACCAAGCAGACCGTCCGGGACTCCTACGCCGAGCAGCTGGGCTGGGCGGTCGAGGAAGGCATCGACTTCGTCATCTCGGAAACCAACGACTACCTGGGCGAGGCGCTGATCGCACTGGAGGTCATCGGTTCCCTTGGCCTGCCCGCGATGGTGACGCTGGCCCCGACGCAGCCCGACCGGACCCGGGACGGCTACGAGTACGCCGAGGCGTGCCGCATCCTCGCGGCCGAGGGCGCCCAGATCGTCGGGCTGAACTGCGACCGTGGCCCGCAGACGATGCTGCCGCTGATCACCGGTATCCGGGAGGCCGTGGACTGCGCGGTCGCCATCCAGCCGGTGCCGTACCGGACCGACGCGGTCGCGCAGACGATGGAGACGCTGCGCTCCGCGGCGGGAGAACGGGCCTTCCCCATCGCTCTCGAGCCGTTCGGCTGCACCCGCTCCGAGATGGCTTCGTTCGCGCTGCAGGCCCGTGAGCTCGGGGTGGATTACGTGGGGATCTGCTGCGGCGCGGGTCCGCACCACGTCCGGGCCATGGCCGAGGCGCTGGGCCGCGACGTCCCGGCGGGGAAGTATTCACCTTCGATGGAACTGCATCCCATGTTCCGTTCGGATATATCGGCGAAGGACGCGGCGTTCCTGCACACCTGGTCCGCGTGACGGCCGGGCCTGGTCAGGGCGCGGCGGGGTTGGCGACCCGGGCCAGGAAGAGCGGCTCGCCTGAGGCCTTAGCGGTGACCAGCATCAGGTAGGGGCGGTCGAACACAACCTGGGGAGGTTGTACGCGCGCCGCGGTCGGCGCCATGCCGACGGCGGTCGCGGCGCTCGCCACCGTGCCCTGCTCGCCGACCTGCAGGGTGGCGGCCTGCCGCACCAGGCCGATGCAGCACGCCTGCGGGGACAGCCCGGTGAAGTCCGCGGAGCCGGTGAAGGCGACCCCCATGCCGAGCTCGCTCAGCAGGGCCTTCATGCTGACCTGGACGGCGAGGTTTACCCGCGGCAGCGCGATATCCGAGGTGCGGGCCGTGGCCGGGCCCGTCAGCCGGGCGGTCATCGCGGTGAGCTGCGGCGCGGACGGCGGGACGCACCCGCTGGCGCCGGCGGGTGGCAGCAGCGCGATCATCGTCAGCTGGCCGCCCCGGTAGGGCAGCGCGACCGCGGTCCAGCCTGCGGCGCGGACCGTGCGGAATTGACCGCCGTTCATGAACGGCACCGTGACTTGCTGGCCGGCGGCCGTGGTGAACGGCCCTGGACTGGTCTGGCTGGCCTGAAACGGAGTGGCCCACGCGGCCTGCATATAAAGCGCATCGGTCAGCACCCAGCCGATATCGGACAGCGAGCCGGGCGGCAGCAGCTGCGGGATCTGCCCTTTGGTCGCGACCGCGATCGCATGGTTGATCTGCTGGGCGGACTGATCGGGGTGGCTCAGCAGCGGCGCCTGGGCCACCCCGGCGTCATAGCCCGTCGCCACGGCGTTCAGGTAGCTGCGCCGGGTCTCAAGCGTCGGATCAGCCCAGACCTGATCGCTTGCGTCCAGCGTGACGCCCGGGCCGTCCAGGCCGCGCAGGGCCGCCGATCGCGCCTGCAGGCCAGCCTCGAGGGTCTGCGGGGCCTCGGTAGCTCCTCCTCCGGCTGCGGGCAGATGCAGCACCCGGGCCATGGCCCGCGCGGTGCCGCCGTGCGCGCCGAGATACGCCATGCCCAGCCCGCTGGCCAGGCTGGACGGGGACAGCACGAGGTTCCGCCGCGGATCCGCCTGGCACCAGGCGCGCAGCACGTCAAGCCCGAACGCGGTGTCCGCCGCCCCGTAGGGGCGCGGATCGGCGAGCGGCTCCCTGATCGCCACGCCGTGGGCCATGGCCGACGGCGTGACCGCGCCCGACCCGCACCCGGCCATCAGCAGCGCCGCGATGACGACCCCGGCGGCGGCCCGCAGTTCGTTCTTCATGCGGATCAGACGGAGCGCGGTTCTCGGCGGTTGCACCGCGAGGGTAACGTTCCGGCCCCGCCGGTGATCACACTTGCCTGGAGTTCGTCTAACCGGCGATGGCTCCGGTGCGCCGCGGCCCCGCCGCCACCCGTGCTTGGTCCACCTCATCGCGGCGCCGCTGTGGCCGATGCATGGCGCGTTCCTGGTGGTTGGTTAACTGCCAGCCCTATGCCGACAAAAGCCTCTCATTAGGGGCGATGTGTTCTCCGATTATCGTGGAAGAATTGGGTTCCGTGGAAACTTTGGTACCTCCCCGTTGCCCCGATCTTCCGCGGAAGCCGGATCTTCCACGCAAATTTGCCTCCGCACGCTAAAGCGCGTTTCGCCTGGTGGAGGTAGGGCCACCGTGGCAGGTTGGATCTGCGGGAAACGGATCGCCGTGGAGCTGGGGGACCTGCGGGGAACCGATCGCCGCTGGGCCCATGGTGACGGCGTCCTATGGTGGTAGGTGCGAGCATGCGAAGAATCGTGGCCGGGCCGTGGATGGGAGAGCAGTTATGGACAGCGCAGCGCTGCGCGCGGTGCAGCAGCCGCTCAAGGACGCCTATCGCAAGAACCCGGACGAGGCGGTCGTGACCTTGCGGGCGCACGGCCAGCTCGACGAACAGGCCATCTCGTGTTCGGTGGCCACCGGCCAGGCGCTGGCCGTGGCGGGCCTGCACCCGGCCACCGGAGGCGACGGCTCGCTAGCCTGCTCCGGGGACATGCTCTTGCAGGCGCTGGTGGCGTGCGCGGGCGTCACGCTGCGGGCCGTGGCGACCTCGCTGCAGATCGAACTGGCCGGAGGAACCATCACCGCCGAGGGTGACCTGGACTTCCGCGGGACCCTGGCGGTCAGCAAGGAGGCGGCGGTCGGGTTCACGGCCGTTCGGCTGTCCTTCGACCTGGACACCGGCGCCAGTGCCGAGCAGGTCGACACGCTGCTCCGCCTCACCGAACGCTATTGCGTCGTGTACCAGACGCTGGCTCACCCGCCCCAGCTGGCGATGTCGGCGGTCAGCTAGGCTCGTCATCCTCGGCCTGCGGCCGGTGCTCGGCCGCCTAGCGCTGGGCGAACGGGAAATGCTCCGTCCAGTGACGGGCGCCGTCGAGAGCAATGATGAGCGCTTCGTAGCCTTCCAGGGCCGCGATCACATCCAGGCCGGGTGAGCCGGCGATAGCGAGGGCGGTGGCCAGAGCGTCGGCGAGGCCGAGGTCGGGCCCGGTCACGCTGGCCGAGGCGGCCCGCGCCATCGGCCGGCCCGAATGCGGGTCGATCAGGTGGTTACCGCGCTCGTAGGTACCCGAGGTGGCGATCGCCCCGGTCAGGTAGGCAACCTCCGCGAGGTGCCTCGGCGAGAAAGGGTCGGCGATGCCGATCCTGAAGGGCTCGCCGTGTCCCAGGCTGCCGATGCTCGCGATGTCCCCGGCGGCGTTCACGATCGCGCCGCGGATGCTGCTGCCGCGGAACGCACCCAGTGCCCGCTGCGCGGCCCACCCTTTGACGTATCCGGTCGGGTCGACGCCTCCGGGCATGGCCCACGGGTCGAACCATCCACCGGAAAGCTCACGTGCGATGGCGCATAGTTCGAGGACTTCGGAGACCTCAGCGGGAGCTTGCGCGCTGGTGATCTCCCCGCGTCGCAGGCGGCTGACCTGGCTGTCCGGTTTCCATGTGCTGAACACCTCATCGGCACGCTGCAACAGCGTCCGTGCCGCGGTGAGCTGCCGGGAGACCTCGGCGTCCGCCCGGCCGTCGGTGGTCCAGATGTCGATGGTCACGATGGTGCCCATCACGTCCTCAAGGTGGTGAACGGAGGGGACGGGCGGCCCAGTCACGGGCCGGATACCAGCCGTCATGACAAGCCGAGAGTGTGGAGTGCTGACTGCAGTGACTGCTGGAAACCGGCGCTGGTGTAGCTGGCACCTGACACACCTTGGATACTGGCGCTTTGCGCCTGCAGGGCCTCCTGCTCCAGGATCGGGATCGACTGCTGGTCGATGTACTGAGAGCGCTGCATGCCGCCGTCGTCGATAGAGGCAATCCCGACCTTGGTTATCTTGCGGCCGGAAACGGTCACAGAAACGGACAGGACGCCATAGTTGTAGTTGATCGCCGGGCCGGTGACGGTCCGGGTTCCGCTCGGTTGCGTGCGCGCCGCTGACCCGGACCGCGACGGAGAAGCCGGGCCGGCTGTCCCCCGGGGCCGTGGCGAACCGCTGGAGCCGGCCGGGGCCGGCAAGGTCGCGGAAGCCCCGGGGAATGCGCCGGCGCTGAGGCGCGCCGGGGTGGTGTGAAAGGCCAGCACCCCGGCTAGGCCCGCCACGGTCGCCGCTATCACGATCGGGGTCCGTCTCATCGAGCTGATTTTCTGGCAGTACTCACGTGATGTCCGCTCTCTACGCGATCTAGAAGCCGAAGGCTTCCTGGTGGATCTGCTCGCTGGCCACACCGAGCCGCGACGCGGCGCTGACGACATCCGCGGTGAACCGGTCAGGGCCACATACGTACACGTCACGGACGGCGAGGTCGGGAACCAGTCGTCGCAGCACGTGGGCGTCGAAGCGGACCCTGTGCCGCGAGCCGACGAGCTCGTGCAGCCGGCCGCCGCGCCGCCCGATGAGGGCAGCGACTTCGTCCCGGTGGATAAGGTCCTTGGCGCTAGACGCCCGGACGATGACCACCACGTCGGTCCAGGCCGGCAGGTCCTCCAGCATGGCGCGCAATGGAGTAATGCCTACTCCGGCCGCGATCAAGACGACGCGATCAGACGTCCGGGCATGGTGGGTGAACGCTCCGTACGGGCCCTCGATGGCAACGCGGGTTCCCGGCGGAAGGCGGCGTATCGCACGGCTCTGGTCGCCGAGGCCCTTGATGGTCACCCGGATATACGGAGGCTGCGGCAGCGCGGACAGCGAATACGGGTGCGCCTGCCACCACAGGTCCCTGGTCAGGAACCGCCACAGGAAGAACTGGCCTCCCGACACCGCCAGCCGGTCGAGCCGCCGGCCCCGGCAGATGACCGAGACCACCCCCGGCGCCTCGTCGCAGACCTCCACCACCCGCAGCTGATGCCGCGCGCTGCGCCAGATCGGCTGAACGATCCGGAAGACGATGACCAGCCCCGCGGTGCACGCCCAGATCGCAATCCAGATCGTCCGGGTCAGCGGGTGGCCGATGAACGGGACGCCGGTGACGATCTGGTGGGCGAACGCGAGGGCGAGCGCGAGGTAGGTGTAGAGATGGACAACCCACCAGGTTTCGTACCTGAGCTGCCGCCGGACATACCTGACCGACGTAATCCCGGCCATCACCAGCAGGCCGAAGCCGGCCATCGCCGCCAGCACATCGGGATAAGAGGTGACGAACACCCACAACTGGCGCAGCACCCCGACCTTCGCCGCCTGGGCATAGCCGAGTGTGATCAGGACCACATGTGCGATGATCAACCCGAAGGCCCAGGGCGCGACCCGCCGGTGCCACCCGATAAGGCGATCCTGGCCAGCGGATGTCTCCAGCCACGGCAAGCGCGCCACCAGGACCACCATGATCAGCATCAGGTACGCGCCGGTGAAGCCGCTGAGCCGGCCGACCGCGGTCAGCAGTCCACCTGGCGCTTTAAGCGAGCCGAACGACTCGCTGAGGATGACCGTGCCGAGGGTTACGCCAAACCCCAGGCCGGCCAGCGCAGCGCACCCGTCAACGACCCGGGGCCGAGGCGCGGGGCCTGGCCTGTGCATGCGCGCGGATTCTGTTCCCGTGCCAGCGCGCTTGGCAGGGGTGACCGGCGAGCGCATCACCAGGCCATTCTGCTGGCTGAGCATGAAGGAATCGTGACTGCTTCTTCTGCATTGCCTCTGATCCCTATGTGTTAGCTCTGAGCCGCTTGTTGTTTATGAACCGCCGGCGATCTTGCGGGACTCCTCGTCGGAGTAGCCGAGCTCGGTCAGGACCTCGGCGGTGTTCTCGCCGAGGAGCGGAGCAGGGCGCCTGACCTGGGGCGGAGTCTTCGATGTGCCGGCCCTCACCGGTGCGGTTGCGGTGGTTCAGCGCGATCATCATCATCGCGGCGGCGTAGACGCCGACGGCCCGGTCGTTGAACGAGACAGGGACATACTGCGGCTGAGCCGAGCCGGTCCGGGTGAGCAGGGACGGGATCGCGGTCAGCCCCTGGATCAGGTCCTCGTAGGCCGGGCGGTCCCGTGTACGGGCCCCCCTCGCCGTAGCCGACCAGGCTCACGCGGATCATCCCTGGGTTCAGCTCGGCGAACCGCTCAGGCGTCAGTCCCATCCTGGCCATGGCCTTGGGCCGGACGCTGTAGATGAAAATGTCCGCGGTCTGGAGCAGCTTCTCCAGCGCAGCGAAGTGCTCGGCCTGCTTCAGGTCGAGCACGATGCTGCGCTTGTTGCGGTTCTTTTGCAGGTAGGCCGGGTGGTGTCGCCGGACGACGCCTCGACCTTGATCACCTCGGCGCCGTGGTCACCGCTTCAGCCAGGGCTGACCGTACTGGCTATCGTGGGCCTCCTTGAAGGCCTGCATCCCCTCACTGGCCAGGATCTGCTCGAACTTTCGGCCGTCCGGAGCCGCCGCGGCATGCGTCATCGAGCGGGTCAGCACGTCATGCAGGCGTCCGACGGATCGCCCGGCCCCACGTCCGGCCGCCTCGAGGATGCTGTCGATCGAGGCCTTGTTCAGCACGACCGCCTCACGCGGCATCCGGGCCAGGCGCTCGGCAAGGTCGGTGCAGCGGGCGAGCAGCGCGTCCGGTTCCTCGACTTCGAGGACCAGCCCGATCGCGGCGGCTCGCCGCGCGTCGATGATCTCGCCGGTGAGCATGAGGTACTTGGCCCAGGCGGCACCGACGAGCGGGACGATCTCGGTGGCGCCGGGATGGCCGGCGCGTCCTTCGATGAGCCCGAACCGGGTGCCTTCCGCGGCGATCACGAAGTCGAACAGCGCGGTCAGGCCGAGTCCGGAGCCGAGGACGAGCCCGTGGACCGCGGCGACGATCGGCTTGCGGATCCGGCGTACCCGGGCCAGCGTGACGTCCAGCTCGTCGACGAAGTTCTTATTGTCCAGAGGAGACTGGATCCTCGGCACGCCGGTCATGTCGCCGCCGGCGCAGAACGCACGCCCGGCCGCGCTGACCAGGATCGCCCCGACGGCCGGGTCCGCGTCGGCCTGCTCTAGAGCCTCGGCTAGCTCGACCCGGTTCGATCCAGGGCCCATGCCCAGGGCGTTCAGCTTCTCCGGGCGGTTCAGGACGACGTGAGCGACCCAGGAATCGACGCTGTAGAGGATGTACTGCCAGTTCATGCACAGAGAGTAGGCCCCGGCTTGTGTCGGTTAGATGTCAGAAGCACCCTGGACGGTGCGGACCACGTGCGCGTGTTCGCGCATGGTCTCGGTGCCGTCCGCGCCCGGCTGGCGGCCGAACCCGCAGTACATCGCCACGCCGAAATCGGAGAGGTAGCGCGATGCCGTGGCGTGCCTGCGCCGCAGCCCGGCGGCCCCGTCGATCGGCAGCACGATGCCCAGGAAGACGCGGGCGTCGCCTGGTTCCAGGTCGGCCAGCGGGCGGAAGAAGCCGCGGTCCTCGCTGCGCAGGTAACGCGGCCCGGCCAGGTGCAGCCAGTCCACGGTGCGGCCCGAGTTCGCGACCGCGAAGTTGGCCATCCGCACCAGCAAGCCCATGTCGCGCGCCTCGTACATCGGCCATTCCGGGAACGTCCCGTAACACAGGTGGTAGCCGACCAGGACTTCCTCCGGGATCAGCCGAGTCAGCCGGGTGACCGGCCCGGCGAACCGCTCCCACCCGCCTTCGCCCGTCCACGCGAGCACACCCTCCAGGTCCTGGGTCTCATACGCCAAGTCCCACTGGATCGCCAGGTCGGCGGGCGGGATAGTCACGGTCAGCCGGGTCAGCTCGCGGGCCGCCAGATCCTCGAACGCCCGCTCGGCGATGGGGTAGTCGGCGGCGAAATCGGCCTTGAACCCGTTCAGCGCGCTGGACGGGAACGGCAGCCCGACCTGGAACCGGAGATGGGCGGGAATCACGCCTTCGGCGCGCAGGGCGCTGAATACCTGGTAGCCGGCGATCGCGTCATCGATACGCGGCCAGGAATCCCAGTGCAGTTCGGTGACACCGGGACCAATGCCGAACACCGGGGTTTCATACGCATGCCGCGGGATCCCGGTCGGCGACTCCGTCTCCTGCAGGACGACGACGCCCGGATTCGGCCGGACGAGCCGTTCTCGCTCGTAACCGACCCACGCCGCCCGGGGACCGGTCTCGCCGTCCGGCAGCGCGAACACCAGGTCACAGAAAAACCCGGCCGCTGAGCGCAGCGCCGAATCGGCCGAGTCGGCCGGCAGGCTCCCCACCAGCAACAGCTCACTGTTCACCCGCGGCGCCATCGCCGCCTCCTTCCTCGCGACCGATGTCTGTCGCCATCCCGGCCGCCCAGGCTTCTCCTCGATGAGGTCGCGGCACGCTGTCAGGCCTGACAGTATCCAACGCGTCTTCCATGACTGGCGCATCGGCCAGATGACCTGAAAAACATTCCGTCCGGCACACGGAATATGCCGGCAGTCGTCGCCCGGCTGCATCGTCCATAGCGTCCGGGGCCAGCCCTCGAGGTTGTATCAAATGCGGAGTGTCGGCTCTCCGATTACTGGAGAATCGGTTACAACCTTGGCGTGGAGGTCCGACATGCCCATTCCCCGGCATTCTGCGAAACTGCTCAGCGTCCAGATCCCGCTCGAGGCGGCCTGCACCGGCGTGACCGAACTTCGCGTGCACGGGGTCGGCGGGACTCCCCCGGACGCGATCCTCGGCGACCTGGCTCCCGAACAGGTCAGCGGCGATGCGATCGCAGGCTTTTACCGCTCTTCGGATCACCGCGCCAGTGACGGGGACCGGGAGGCGGGCCTGGACGTGGACCGGCACGTGGAGGTCTATTCGTGGGGCGGCCTGACCTCGCAGAGCAAGGTCCGGGTCCTGTGGCTAGCGCTGCTGCCGTTCCTGTTCGGCAACCTGGCGGGCTGGATGTGCTCGGCCAGAACCCGCAACTCCACCTGGAGGTTCCGGCTGCACCGGCTGGCCACCGGGCTGGGTGCCCTGGCGCTGACGGTGAACGCGGCCCTGGTCGCGGTGATGATCAGCGCGGACGTCGTTGCCTACCAGGCAGCGCGGGCCGGGCTCGCCCGGCATCAATGGTGGCTCGCGCCATTGAGCTGGCCTTTGGTTGCCGGTCATCCGGGCCGCCAGGTCATGCTCGGGGTCCTGGTGCCGGTGCTGTTCGTGCTGGCGCTCGTCTGGCTGGCCAGCAAGTCATGGCGTTACGAAGCCGTGCGGCCGCCGTACCAGGTAGCGGCCGAGCGTAAGGAGAAGGCCAGGATGGTCACCGCGGCCGCGCTCCCGGCCGACCTGGCCGATGGCGAGTTCTGGGACGGTGAAAGCAGCGTCCGCCTGATCACCTGGGTGCACGTCGCCGTGGTGACGGGATTCCTGGCGATCGCGCTCGGCGTCACCACCAAAGCGCTCACCGGATCGTCGCATGTCATCGGCCTGGCATGGATCGCTATAGGCCTGGGCGCGGTCACGGTCGCGCTCGGGGCTGGTTACATCTGCCTGGACGCCCTCGGTACGCCGCCGATGGACGCGGCGGCTATTGCCGCACCGGACGGCAGCCCTGCGGTTGTCAGCGCGCTCGCCGAGAAACTCCGCGGCCGGGTGGCGTACTTGCTCGTGCCAGGGGCTGCCGCCTTGATCGTGGCCAGCGTTTTCGCCTGGCTGCAGCCGGGCGGGCCAACGCCCCGAGCGGCAGAACTGCCGGGAATGGCCCGCGTGATGGGCTGGACGACGCTGGCGATCGCGGTGGTGGCGGCCATCGCGCTGATCTCCATGCTGCTCGGCCTGCCCGGCGGCCGGGGAACCCTGATCGGTGGCCCCTGGGTCACGCTGATGCTGGCGTTCAGCATGCTGGACACCCTCATGCTCGGCGCGGAGATCTGGGTGGCGCACCTGGTGGGTCCGGTAACCAGCAACGCTGCCGACGCCCTGTCGCGGCCGCAGGGCAAGATCTACCTCTCGTACGTGATCACATCGGGGATCCCGCTGCTGGTGTGGGCGGCCGTCCTGGCCGTCCTCGCGTTCGGGGTGGCCGAGGCCGTCCGGTGGCTGCGGACCCGCCTGCTGCCCGACGAGGTGGCGAAGGAATACCAGGACCAGGCCGCAGCCTTCAGGACCCCCCTGACCGAGCCACGCAAGTACTGGTACTGGTCCGGGCTCATTCCGTTCCCTCCGCCCGGGGACGTGTCCGGGGATGAAGGCCAGAGCAGGAACTGGGAGCGGACGATAGCCCGGGGGCAGTTCCTCGGGCGCGCGCCACACGATGCCACCTGGCTGCTGTGGGGCATTATCCTCGCGCAGCTGGCCATGGCCCTGTGCGTCTGGCAGCTTCACATCCAGCCGCCGACGGTCATCCGCAACATCGGAGTCGCCATCGTCGGCTTGGTGCTGCCAGCGATGATGGCCTTCCTGTACGCGGCCTGGAACGACCCCGCGAAGCGGCGTACGATCGGGGTCCTGTGGGATGTCGGCACCTTCTGGCCGCGGTCCTACCACCCGCTGTCTCCCCCGTGTTATACCGAACGAGCGGTGCCCGAGCTACAGCGCCGGATGTGGTGGCTGCACGACAACGGCGGCCGGGTCATGCTGGTCGCGCACAGCCAGGGCGCGGTGCTCGCGACCGCGGCGCTCGTCCAGCCCGGCTGCCGTCCGGGCGGCGACCGCCCGGCGCTGATCACGTTCGGCTCGCCGGTGTGCAAGCTCTATAGCTGGGGATTCCCCGCCTATTTCGGCCATGACCTGCTCCAGCCGCTTGAGCCAGGCGGTGAAGGGCGGCTGAACGACTGGCGCAACTTCTACTACCCGACCGACCCCATCGGCGGACCAGTAGCTGGGGATCTATCCCGAGCTGACGGCAACCTAGTGGACCATGGCCTGCTTGACCCGGAGGAGTGCTATTACATCTACGGGCAGGCACCACCCTCCCCCCAGGGCCATTGCGGTTACTGGGCCGACCGTCGCGTCTGGAACCTGATCAATCAGATCGCCGCAGGTGAAGGCAGGAATACCCCGGCCGCGTCCTAGGCCGCTCCACCCCCGGCGGACGACGAAGGAGCTACCCGAACAGGAGCTGCCCTCGCTGCCAAGCTGTCAGAGAGGGATGTCGCCCAGGGAGCACCGACCCGCTTCCTTTGATGGGCCGGGGGTTTGGCCGTCACTCCAGCCCCCAGCTCGTCCAGCTCGAGGGCGGCCGGTCGGGCGTGAAGGCCAGCAGGACCCGCGCGTCAGCCGTCAGGGCCCGCAGATGCTCATCGTCGTCCGGTACGGCCAGCCCGTGCTTTTCCCGGATAGCGCGGAAGCGGGGCAGCGCCTCTTCAACACGCCGTGCTGGCTCTCCTCTCGGTCAAGCCCGCGCACGGCTATGAGCTGAAGGCCAGCTTCGAGCAGACGGTGGGCGACCAGTGGGGCGGTCTGAACATCGGGCATCTCTACCAGATCGTCGACCGCCTCGCCCGCGACGGCCTGATCGAGTCCGAACGCCAGCCGCAGCCGGTCAAGCCGGACCGGCTGGTCCACCGGATCACCCAGGCCGGCCGGGAGGAACTCGATCGCTGGCTGAACGAGCCGAGCGTGCGCACCCGCGGCTACCGTGACGATTTCTTCCTCAAGGTGATGGCCGCCGCCCAGGCCGGAGATCCGGCGAGGCTGGCCGCCGTGTTGCGGCGCCAGCGGGTCCATCTGCTCACCGAGCTGCGCAGCCTGGCTGACGCCAGGTTGGCCGCGTCAGCGTCACCCGTGGTGGCACTGCTGGTCAAGGCGGCCGAGCTGCACGTCCGCGCTGACCTCGGCGTGGTCGACGCCGCCGAGCACGACCTCAGCCTCGACGCGCTGGCGTCCCTCCGAGTCCCCTCAGCATCCGCCGCAGCACCCACTCCCCGCTCCAAGCCGGCATGATGACCGGCGCGGCCCGGGCGGCCCGGTAAAGGCAGCCTCCGGCATGCGACGCTAGCGAGCCGCCTGCAGGGTCACGGCGGACAGGCCGGCCTCGGCCCGGACGCCGTCGATGTGGGCCCGGACGGTCTCCTGCAGGCCGGTGATGGCCCAGCCGAACTCGGTCACGGCCCGGCTGTTGTCGAACGTGCCCGGGTAGCTGGGCCGCCGCTCCGGGGTGGGGAACTCGATCCGGGCGTCGGGGATGATCGAGCGCACCGCGTCGGCCAGGTCGTCCACGGCGATGACGTTGTCACGGGCAGACTCGCCGTAGGGAACCAGGCCGGTCTCCCCCACCGCGATGCGCTCGATGAAGCGCGATGGCCAGATGGTGCTGCCGGGCCCGAGGATCGACGACGGCCGGACCTTGACCACTTCCAGGCCGTACAGGGCCGCGTAGCGATCGCAGATCGACTCGTTGAGCGCCTTCATCCGCCCGTACATGCTCGCCGGGGCCAGGATCTCGTCCTCGGTGACGGGCCGCTCGCCGTACATGACCTGCGGGCCGTAGGTGCCGACGGTGGACAGGAAGGCGATCCGGCGCACCCCGGCGAGCCGGGCGGCCTCCAGCACGCTGGTGATCCCGGTGACGTTCACCTGGCAGGCCTGCAGGATGTCGGCGAACTGCGGTGACATCAGCTGGCCCATCATGTAGGACAGCAGCGCGATACCGGAGACGTCGTGGTCGTTCAGCAGGGCCAGCAGCTGGTCGATCCGCGATATGTCCGCCCGCAGGTAGGTGACGCCCTCGACGGGCGGCGTCGACGGCGCGGCCACGTCGCAGGCCAGGACGGTATGGCCCGCCGCCGCCAGGCGGCGGACGAGCCAGGCGGCCGACGAGGCCCGAGCTGCCGAGGACGAGCACGCTCATAGTTCTGACTCCTTTAGTTCGCTTGCGCGGGCAGCAAGATGGTCTGGCTTTCTGTGTAGTCGGCGAGCGCCTCGGCGCCGCCTTCCCGGCCGAAGCCGGAGTTCTTGAATCCGCCGAACGGCCCGTAGGCGTCCAGCGCACCCGGCGAGTTAACCGCGACCGACCCGGCCCGGATCCTGGCGGCCACCGACTCGCCGCGGTCCAGGTCGGCGGTCCACACCGCCCCGGCCAGTCCGTACTCGGAGTCGTTGGCCAAGGTGACGGCGTGGGCCTCGTCGCGGTAGGGGATGACCGCCGCGACCGGGCCGAAGATCTCCTCGCGCGCGATCGTCATCTGGTTGCCCACCTCGGCGAACAGCGTCGGCTGCACGTACCAGCCGGTGTCGATGTCCGGGCGTCCGCCGCCGGTGACCAGGCGCGCTCCCTCGGTGATCCCCAGGCCGATGTACCGCTCGACGCGGTCCCGCTGCCGCTGGGAGATGAGCGGGCCGATGTCGGTCTGCGGCGCCAGCGGATCACCGACCCGCAGGGCGCGGGTCGCCTGCGCCATCGCGTCGACGATCTCGTCGTGGCTGGCCGCGGGCACCAGGATCCGGGTCTGCGCCGCGCAGACCTGGCCCGCGTTCACCATGGCCCCGGTGATGACGAGGTCCCGCCGAGCAGGCCCGTCCGCTCAAGAACCAGGACGGCCAGTTCCCGGTCGGCCAGTTCCCGGTCGGCGGCCACCGCCGCCGCCATCAGCGCCGCGGCGCCGGACCCGGCCACCACGACGTCCTAACGGTCCGCCGGCGGCGCGTCGGAGAGCGCCGTCACGCCACTGGCCGGCCAGGGTGCAACCGGATCCTGCCACGCATCGAAGCGCACCTCCCAGTTACACGCACCGTTTCGCGCCCCGTCGTGCCAGTTGCAGCCACCGAGCCACGCCCGCCACTGAGCGATTAATTGTAGATAATATTGACTATTTGCTTAGAGTCAAGGTCGTTCAGGCCGGGCTCGCCGACCGCATCAAGCGCTGCCGGGACCAGCCGTACGGCGCGGACCGCCGCGGGGTCAGGGGGCTGGTCGCCGCTTTTCCGCTTGGATGTAGTCGATCAACTCGGCGGCCGCCCGCGTGTCCAGGTGGTCATGGCCCAGCCTTCGCTGCAGGTGAGGCAGCATATCCCGCAATTCGTTCTCCGCCCCGTCATGATCTCCGCGGGCCGCCATCTCCCGGGCGATACTGAACCAGAGGACCAGCGTGACCGGGTGATCGGGCCCTAGCCTTCGTTCCAGGCTGGGCAGGACATCCCGGAATTCGTCCTCGGCCCCGGCGTGATCGCCCCGCGCCGCCATCTCCCGGGCGAGACTGAACCGGGTGGCCAGCGTGTCCGGGTGATCCGGGCCCAGCCTTCGCCGCAGCTGGGGCAGCATGCCCCGGAATTCGCCCTCCGCCCCGGCGTGATCCCCGCGGGCCGCCATCTCCTGAGCGATGCTGAACCGGGCGATCAGCGTGTCCGGGTGATCCGGGCCCAGCGCCCGCTGCCGGGCCGTGAACACCTCCCGGAACTCCTCCTCCGCCCCGGAATGATCGCCGAGCGCCGCCATCTCCTGGGCGATGCTGAACCGGGTGGCCAGCGTGTCCGGGTGATCCGGGCCCAGCCTCCGCTCGAAATGCGGCAGCACCTCGCGGAACTCGCTCTCCGCCCCGGCATGATCGCCCTGCGCCGCCATCTCCCTCGCAATGCTGAACCGGACGATTAGGGTGTCCGGGTGATCCTCCGAGCCCGGGGTTCGCATCTCTCCGGCCAGCACCGCCCGGAACTCCTCCTCCGACCCGGCGTGATCGCCGCACGCGGCCATCTCCTGGGCGATGCTGAACCGGACGATCAGCGTGTCCGGGTGATCCGGGCCCAGCGTCCGCTGCCGGGCGGTGAATACATCCCGGAACTGGTGCTCCGCCCCGGCGTGATCGCCGCACGCGGCCATCTCCTGGGCGATGCTGAACCAGGTGGCCAGCGTGTCCGGGTGATCCGGGCCCAGCGTCCGCTGCCGGGCGCGGAAAACATGCCAGAACTGCTCCTGCGCCCCGGCGTGATCGCCGCGCGCCGCCATCTGCTGGGCAATGGCGAACCGGGTGGCCAGCGTGTCCGGATGATCCCGGCCGAGCGCCGACTGCCGGGCGGCAAGGACATCCTTGAACTCGTTCTCCGCCCTGGGATGATCCCCGCGCGCCGCCATCTCCAGGGCAATCCTGAACCGGACGGCCAGCGTATCCGGGTGATCCCGGCCCAGCGTCCGCTGCCGGGCCGCAAGCACCTGCCTGAACTGGTCCTCCGCCCCGGCGTGATCGCCCCGCGCCGCCATCTCCCGGGCCAGGCTGAACCAGGTCGCCAGCGTGTCCGGATGGTCCCGGCCCAGCCTGTGCTGCCGGGCCGTGAGCACATCCCGGAGCTCGTTCTCCGCCCCGGTATGTTCCCCCCGGGCCGCCATCTCCTGGGCGATGCTGAACTGGGTGGCCAGCGTATCCGGGTGATCCGGCCCCAGCGTGTGCTGTTGATCGGTCAGAGTCTGCTGCTGTAGCGCGATGCCCTCGTCCGAACGCCTGGCGTCGGCGTAGGCCGCCGCCAGGCTCGCATGGGCCGTCAGCGTGTCCGCGTGATCCAGCCCCAGCTTGTGCTGCTGATCGGCCAAGGACCGCTCGTGTAGCGCGATGACCACATCAGAGTCGTATCGCTGCAGCCCGAACGCCATGCGCAGGGCGTCGGCGAACTCACCGCAGCTGGCATAACGACCATCGGGGGTCTTCGCCAGCGCTCGCATCAGCACGTCATCCACCGCCGGCGGAAGGCCGTCCCGCCGCGACGTCAACCGTGGCGGCGGCGCCGATAGCTGCGCGTACAGCACCGCCATGCCATCATCCCTGGGAAATGGCGGCTCGCCGGACAGCAACACGAACGCCGCACACGCCAGCGCGTACTCATCCGTGCGGGCGTCGACGGGCTGACCTTGTATTTGCTCGGGCGCGCAGTAAGTCGGCGTCCCCAGGACGCGCCCCGTACCTGTCAGGCTCGCCGACGACAATGCACCTTTCGTCAGCCCGAAATCTGACAGGTACACATGATCGGGCCGGCCGGCCCGCACATCCACGAGCATATTGGCCGGCTTGACATCACGGTGAACCAGCCCGGCAGCATGGGCGGCATCCAGGGCTGATGCCACCGCGGAGATGATCGCGACCGCCCGCGCCATGGGCAGCGGGCCGTGCCGGTGCACGAGCGTCCCCACATCACCGCCAGGCACATAGCGCATCGCGATGAACAGTACTCCATCCGCATCACCTGCTTCGAACACCGGGATGATATGCGGATCATCCACTGCCGCCGCAGACCGGGATTCACGAATGAAACGGTGCCGGAATGCCTCATCCGTCGCCAGCGCGGGCGAGAGGATCTTTAGTGCTACCTGCCGCTGCAGGCGTTGATCTTTGGCCCGGAACACAACGGCCATTCCTCCCTGGCCAATCTGCTCCTCCAGGCGGTACCCGGCGATACGCGAACCGGCCGACAAGCCGGCCAGGAACCCGGCCGCTCCGGATCCTTCATCGCCCATCACACGACCTGCTCAAGCAGGGCGACCAGCGGCGTCCGGCCCGTCACAAAGACCGCCGGGCAACGGAATACGGATGAATAAAGTTGATCAACGGATCACCCCTCGCAGTCCCCCACCCGAGGACCAGGCACAGATTTCTTTGCCGAAGGCCCGGTTCCCAAAGTTAGCACGACGGCAAACAATCGTGACCCGATTTGCCGGAGCTAAGGTCCGGGGAGATGATGCACGAGAAGACCGCCTCGCGATCGAATTCAATTAAGAAACTGATTGCCTCAGTTGTCACTCCCGCACCATACATTTCAGTTGACCTACGGTTTTCTGACTGGGCGCGAGGACTTCGGTAACCATGCGCGGGGCGCCTCGTACATTAATGATCAATGGGGCGGAAGGGCTCCATAAGCTATCGCGGGTAGCCGTCACCGAATTCAGCAGGAAAATGGACTGACCTACTTCGTTTGTCCCCCGGGAAATTGATACAACTACGAGACTTGGCACGGTACCAAGCACAGCGCGTCCGGCACTGGTGCGCTGGGACGAATCGACGAGCCGTTGCCGTACGCCCGCCGCTCGGTCATCAACGCGACCAACGACCAGTGGCGCAGGTCCGGACGTCAGGAGGACCGCGAGCGCCATGCCGGCACGCCGGGGCTGAACGATGCGAAGATCAGGCCGCGGTAGCTCTCCACCCGGGGCAGGGCGAGCAGGCCCAGACGTTCCCGGACATCGGCGCTATGCCGTCCCGGGTACGGGACCCCGACCAGCTGACCGTCGTTCCGGTAGGTCCAGCCGTGGTACTGGCAGCGGAACGACTTGGCGTTCCCGGCCGCCGACCGCACCGCACCG
>OCTA010000332.1_pt1 | contig 43756 bp, 32 predicted proteins | sample 1538991 | NCBI WGS metagenome assembly OCTA01 (sample SAMEA3539302, study PRJEB22396) | soil metagenome | biome: tundra; feature: field; material: soil | place: USA | collected 2010-05 | depth 0.15 m
GAAGGTATTCGTTGCGGGCCAGACGCAGCTCACGGCGTTCGGGCTGCTGCCGTAGTGATCGACAGTAATGTAACCACCGGGGCCCGAGAGGTTTTCAGATGAGGGCTCGGTTTCCGATTGAGCGGCTGCGGGCCGGGCGGGGTTTTTGGACTCTTGTGGTGGGCCTCCTGTTGCCGCTGGCAGATCCCGCATGGGGGCTCGCTCAGGTCACCGCCACGATTTCCGGAAGCGTGGAGGATACGACCGGCGGTGTAATCAGCGGCGCGGCGATCACGGTGCAGAGTCTGGAAACTGGTGCGACGCGGGCGGTAACGACCGACGAAGCGGGCCACTACAGAGTCTTCTCTCTTCCGCTTGGGCTCCAGGAAGTGAAGGCTGAAAAGGCGGGCTTCAGGATTGCGGTCCGAACGGGGATCAATCTGGAGATCGGGCAGGAGGCGGTGGTAAACCTGCGGCTCGAGGTGGGCGACCTGGTCCAGCCGGTGACGGTTTCGGCGGATGCTCCCTTGGTCAACACGACGACCGCGGCGGTTTCCGGAATGGTGGGAGAGCGCGCGGTGAAGGACCTGCCACTCAATGGACGCAGCATCGACAACCTGATTACGCTCAACCCCGGCGCGATCAACTATAGCGCCATGAAAAGCGCTAACACCAGCACCAGCGATGGCAACACGTTTTCGGTCGAGGGGCGGCGGACCGGAGACAACCTGTTCCTGCTGAACGGCATTGAATATACCGGGGCGAGCCAGCTTGCCGTCACTCCCGGCGGCGCGAGCGGCCAACTGCTAGGTATTGATGCGGTCCGCGAGCTGAACGTTCTGACCGATACGTACGGCGCCGAATATGGGAAGCGGGCTGGCGCTCAGGTCAGCATCGTGACTCAGGCGGGAAGCAACGTGCTGCATGGAGCCGTGTTCGAGTTTGTTCGCAACAGTGCGTTCGACGCGCGCAACGTTTTTGACCAAGCCTTCGTCCCACCCTTCCGGCGAAACCAATTCGGAAGCGCCTTGGGAGGGCCGCTCAAGAAGAACCGCCTGTTCCTGTTCGGCAATTACGAAGGATTTCGGCAGGCATTGGCGCTCAGCAGTGTCAGTGTGGTCCCCGACTTGGAGGCCCGGCAGGGCCTGTTGCCGAATGCCACCACGGGCATCTACTCCACGGTCCCTAACCTGAACAAGTCGATGTTGTCCTACATGACGTTTTGGCCCCTGCCGAACGGCCCGGAGCTGCTTTCGAATGGTGTGGCAAGCGGGGCGGCACTGTCGTATAACAACCCCAAGGAATCCATCCGTGAGGATTTTGGCACGCTACGGACCGATTACCTGATACGCGATTGCGACACGGTCTCGGCCGTCTACACAATTGACGACGGCGATAGCCTCATACCCCTGGCGGACCCTCTGTTCGCCTCGCGTACCGATCTGCGCATGCAAGTCGCCAGTCTGGAAGAGACGCACATCCTCTCGCCGGAGATTCTCAACACGTTCCGCGCTGGTTACTCCCGGGCGGCCTTCAATCTCGATTCGGCGCTGCTGGCCTCGTTTCCTGCAAGCCTTTCCTTCGTCAACGGAGCTGGCCCCGGAGGCATCGTCATCAATGGCGGCGTCACGACCACGGGCAACAACGGCACCATCACTTCAGCAGGCCCCAACAATGCGGCTGGGGTCTGGAATCGGAGAAACCTCTTCACCTATTCCGACACGGTGCAGATGAGCAAGGGGAGGCATCAGATCAGCATCGGAGTGTGGTTTCAACGGCTCGACGACAACGAAAACACTGCGTCGCGCCAACTCGGTCAGGCGAGCTTTTCCAACTTGACGACCTTCCTACAAGGCATCGTGACTACTTTCCAGGCAGTGCCCGACCCCAATGAACTGGGCTGGAGGAGTCTATATGGGGCGTGGTATTTCGAAGATGCCATCAAACTGCGGCCCAATCTGACGCTCCAAGCCGGCATCCGGCACGAATGGAGCACCGGCTGGAATGAAGTTTCCGGCCGGGCTGCCAACTACGTCACCGACTCGACCGGCACTCTGGTGACCACTCCGCGGATTGGTGATTCAGCCTTCACCGAGAACAAGGCGAAGCTGCTGCTCAGCCCCAGAGTCGGCCTGGCGTGGGACCCATTTGGAAACGGAAGGACCGCGGTTCGGGCGGGATTTGGAACCTACTACTCCTTGATAGACGCACTCAGCTTCCTGCTGAATTCGTTGCCTCCGTACAATGGATCGGTCTCGCACTCCAATGTGGCCCTGTCTTCGCTGCTGCCGGTTATGCCGGCTGTGCAGCCACTTCCCTCCTGCGGACCCGGAGTGCCGGTGCCCTGCACTATTTATGCGCCTCAGGGCGTGCAGCCCAACGCAAAAACTCAGACGGTCGAGGAGTGGGATTTCGCCGTCCAGCGGCAACTCGACCGGGACTCGTCGGTTCGCGTTGCCTATGTCGGATCGCACGGATATCATGGTTTGCTCAGCGTAGATCCCAATAGCATTCCGGCGCAGGTTTGCACGAACCCGAACGGGTGCCAATCGGGCGGCGTGGCCCCATCTCTGAGGAGCACCGTACCGCAGGGCGCGCAGTACATTCCGGTGGGAGCCCGGCCCAATCCGTACCTGTCAGCGGGGTTCTTCTGGTACACCGAGGGAAACAGCAGCTACAATGCCCTGCAATCGGAGGTGTCGCACCGCCTGACTCATGGCCTGGAATTTCGGGCAAATTACACTTGGTCTAAGAACCTGGATATGAATTCGGGATTGACTGGAGCCCAGTCCCAAAATCAGGCGCAAATGATATTAGACAGGAACGACCTGCCCAGGGATTGGGGATTGTCGGCCCTGAACGCAGCAAGCCAAGCTAGCGTTTCCGGCCAGTATGAGCTGCCGTTCGGAACAAACAGGCACTGGCTGCATGGGGGCAGCGGGCTGGGAAGCCGGCTAGCTGGCGGCTGGCAGTTGAATGGAATCGTCACCTTGCTGAGCGGTTTCCCGTTCACGCCCCAGATTGGTGCAAATCGTTCCGAGGATGGAGATACGAGGAATCCCGATCGGCCTTCGCTGAGTCCGTCTTTCTCTGGGCCAGTCGTGCTGGGAAACCCCAACGAGTGGTTCAATCCCAATGCATACGTTTTGCCAGCCTTTGGCACTTATGGCAACCTGGGAAGAGGAACGCTGACCGGGCCAGGTCTAGCCACTCTGGATGTATCGGTGTTCAAGAACGCATCGATTTCCGAAAAGGTCACCTTACAGTTTCGAGCGGAATTCTTTAACCTTCTGAATCGGGCGAATTTCGGGCCACCCAATGCGACTGTGTTTACCAACGGTACAAACACTGCATCCACTATTCCCGCCATCAGCCCCGCAGCGGGGTTAATCACAACAACCGCAACCACATCCAGGCAGATTCAGTTCGGGCTGAAGATGGTCTTTTAGCGATCTCGCTTGAAACTGTGGCGTTGGACCGGACACACGACGAATAGACTCGGTGCCCGCCAGCCACGACATTGGCCGCCATCATCTGACTCGCGGTGGGCGGAGCGCCAGATCTGGCGAGGCTGGGGAGTGTCAGAAACTTGCAGCAAATCCAAATCGTCCTCCATGGCATAGTACTTGTTTCGAACGTCGCACTGTGAGAAATACAGCTTAAGTCTTTGAAATATATCATTATCTTCCACAAAGACTGAGTTTGGCGATCAAATTGCCCTTGCCCTTTAGGGAAAGGGGAGCAGGCCGGGTCTTCGACTAGTACTGGGTGTCGTCGGATCGGCCGGGACGCAAAGGGCGGTAGCTTGCACGAGGAGGCGCCTTACCCCTGAAAAAGGACACCCCCGACGAAAACTGGGCCGATCCCCCGCCCACTCGTACTGGCTGGAGCGTATCCGAGTGGTTCGACAGAGTGATATGGAAAGTACAAATAACCATACTACGACCGAAGAGACTGAAGGCAATCTTGGCGAAACGATAGTTCGGTTCGTTGGGGCGTTGATCAGACACCGTTGGTGGTTTCTGCTGACAGCCGCCACTATTATCATTGCCACGGCTTTTGTCCTGACCCGGCTTCCCAACCGGTACACGTCCGAAGCGACGATTATCGTGGTTCAGCAAAGCGTGCCGGAAAGGTATGTCGTGCCGACGGCAACCACTGACCTCAACCGGGTCCTTGAGGCCATAATGCAAGAGGTGTTATCGCGGCCGCAGTTGCTGGCGCTGATCCAGGAGTTCGGACTTTACCGTGAAGAAAGAGAGCACTTGGCTCCTGAGCGGATTCTCTCCCGCATGCGGGAAGACATCGACGTTAGGCCGCTTGATCCCGTGGGCGAACCTTCCGGACAGAAGGACTTGAATGCGTTTAAGATCTCCTTCACTGCCAGCACGCCGCTGATTGCTCAGGAGATCACCAGCCGGTTGACCTCGATTTTCATCCAAACTAACCTCACAGCCCGGGCGCGACAAGCCACGAATACAACCAGCTTCCTTCACGAGCAACTCGAAGCGGCAAAGGCGAAGCTGGCCGATCAGGAGGAGAAACTAAGAGACTTTAAGATGCAGTATCTTGGCTCACTGCCTGAGCAGCAACAAGGGAACCTCGCCATCCTCGCCAGCCTCCAGTCTCAGCTACAGAATACCGAGGACAGCCTCGACCGTGCCCGGCAGCAAAAGGTGTACCTTCAGTCGATGATGGACGGATATCGGCGGCTGGCCTCGCAGGCAACTTCGATGGCGGTGGCGGCAGGTGTCAGCCAGGTGAAAGGGATCATTCAGCCCGCAAGTCCCCTTGAGGCGGCGCGGGCGGATCTCGCGCGGCTACAGGCCAAAGAGGCGGAGTTGCGGACAACCTATGGAGCACAGTACCCTGAGGTCCTCGAGGTCCACCGCCAGGTTGCGGCGGCGGAAGCTGCTTTCTCCAGTCTAAAGTCTGCGAAATCCATTGCCGGAGGAGAAGATGCGAAAGGCGAAAAGGCCGCGGCACAGAAGTCGCTAATTCCCGGAAGTTCAACAGCCCCATCCGAAGACAACGCGTCAATTGCACAGATCGAGAGCCAGTTGGAGGCTAACCGGCTGGAAATCGCGGATTTTTCTAAGGACGAAACGCAATTAAAGGCAAAGATCACGGCGTACCAGGAGCGCCTGAATTTGACACCTGTTCGGGAACAGCAACTGGCCGGATTGATGCGGGACGACGACCTGTTAAAAAAGGAATACTCGGACCTGCTGAGCAAATCGCTGGAGTCCCAACTGGCGTCAAATTTGGAAGAGCAACAGGGAGGACAGCAGTTTCGCCTGATCGACCCTCCTACCCTTCCGACAGTACCGTCAAGCCCGAAGCGCGGAAAGATTGCGCTCGGCGGCGCTTCAGCAGGCGTTTTTCTGGGCTTGGCGCTGGCATTCCTTATCGATTTAAAAGATCATTCATTCCATGCCGAGAAGGACTTGAAGCTTCAGCAACGGTTTCCGATCATTGTTACTGTGCCATTGGTGTTGACCGATCCGGAACAGAGGTCCCACACTCGCAGGAAAGTCTTCGAGTGGTTCGGCGGGGCTGTAGTGGCGATGTCGGTCTCGGCCGCAGAGCTGTACCTGTATTTACATCGATAAAGTACCTTTGAAGCTTTTTTGGGTGACACTATGGCCGTGAAAATCCAATCGTTCTTGGAGTCCAGTTGATGAGCCGGTTAGTCGATTTAATGCAAAGTTCGGGACGACCTCCGGCTGACTCCGACGAACTCTCTGCGGGGACGGTAGAAAACGCCGAAATCCTGCCCGAAACCAGGCTCGTCTTTCACACAGATCCACGCAGCCCAGGCGCCGACCGGTATAGACTTTTGCGCATGCGGTTGCGGGAATTGGGATCGTCGGGAAAACTGAAGACTCTTCTGATCACGAGTCCACTTCCCCACGACGGAAAATCCACAGTTTGCCTGAACCTCGCTACGGCTTTGGCTGAGGGCGGCAAGAAGAGTGTCCTGTTGATCGAAGCGGACCTTCACCAGCCAATCTTGAATGCCAGACTCCGGCTCAAACCATGGGCAGGTCTCGCAGAATGCTTGGAGGGTACGGTGGATCCGCGGTCGGTGATTCGGCGCGTTCACCCGTTGAATTGGTATCTCTTGCCGGCTGGCGGTTCGCGTGTCAACGCTTCGGAGCTATTGCAGACTGCCGCTCTGGCTGGCGTGATGAGCAAACTCACGCCCCACTTCGATTGGATTATCGTGGATTCTCCCCCCGTCCTGCCCCTGAGTGATGCGACGTCATTGACGCGCTATGCCGACGCCACCTTACTCGTTGCACGGGCCGACCAAACAGTTCGTGAGGCCATAGACGAGACTATTGCCATTATCGGGCGCCAACGCGTCATTGGAATAGTACTCAACGGGGTAACTTCGTTTGATCGCTCGTATTCCAAGCGCTACCAATCCTATTATTCACCTAAGGCACCACGGTCGGAAGACGAAAATACCTAATTGCGCGCAGTGCACATGCAGCCGCTGCCTCGGTTTGTGCAAGGCCAGGAGGCACGGCCACATGAACCGCGTCGCGCGCTGAACTGGATCTCCTATGACACGAGTTCTGATAGCCGATGGTCAGTTGAGCATTCGCCAGCGGTTGCGGCAAATGCTGGAGCGCAACCGCGACGTGCAGGTCGTCGGTGAAGCGTCTGATGCGTCAAGTACTTCCATAGTCACCCGGCAGTTGAAACCGGATATTCTCCTTATCGATCTTGGATTGTGCCAGCAGTCTGTGCCGCTGGATCTCGATGTGGGAGGTTCGGCCCCGCAACGGACCATTGTAATGCTCGCGGCGATCGACAAGCGCTCGATCGTGGAAGCCTTCCGTCTTGGCGCTCAAGGCATCCTTCCGAAAACGGCGGCTCCGGCAATGTGGGGGAAAACCATCCGGCGCGTTATGGATGGTCAATACTGCTTTGAAAATGGCAGCGTGGCGGTTCTTCTGGAAGCATTTCGCGCATCGTTTGCCCTGCAAAACTCCTTCGCACAGCAGGAGTACGGGCTTACGGCGCGAGAGATGGAGATCGTCGCAAAAATCGCCGCTGGCAATTCGAATCGACAGGTCGGGCAGCAGTTTTCGATCTGTGAGCGGACCGTCAAGCATCACCTGACCAACATTTTTGACAAGGTTGGAGTCTCCAGCCGACTCGAACTGGCGTTGTTCGCAGTGAAACATCGGTTGGTTGCGGCTGAGCCGGCCGTCCGGCAGCCACTAGAGGAAGAGAAGGACTTTCCACGTAGATACGGCTCCGGCGCTGCGGCGGCAGGTATTTTCTGAACTGGAACTGCTATTTCAGGGAAAGGTGCTGTGCCTAGGCGCGTTTCTTCTGGGGGACTGATGAGTTTACTGTCTTTTCGATCAATGCCGCGACACCTGCCATTCTTGCTCGTTTTCCTTGTGTTGCTCGTTCCGTTTTGGCAGCCCCTGAGCATGTTGTTCAGAATGGCGATCGAGAGCGATCGATACACGTATATCGTTTTTGTGCCATTCATAAGCTTGTGCGTGTTCTACTTCGAGCGTAAGGCAATCTTGTCCAACGCCCACTATGCGCCGAGAAGCGGAATCCCATTGCTTGCATTTGGCTTGATTCTATTCTGGCTTCTAAAGCGGCACCCATCGTCGACGGATGCCGGCGGTCTGCTCCGCGTGATGCCCTCAATCATCCTGGTGTGGGCGGCGGTGTTTCTCCTTTGCTATGGCGCGCAGAGTCTCCGCGCCGCGGCCTTCCCGGTGTGCTTTCTTTTGTTGATGGTTCCCATCCCTGTCAGCGTGTTGAACCAGATCACGCTTGGCTTACAGAAGGGCTCGGCAGACGTGAGTTATCTCCTGTTCAAGATCTCGGGCATACCGGTATTCAGGCAAGGTTTCAGGTTCTCGTTGCCCAGTGTTGAAATCGAGATCGCCGAGCAATGCAGCGGCATCCGATCGAGCTTGGCGATGGTGGTCACCACCATTTTGGCGGGACACATGTTCCTCAGGTCCTGGTGGAGCAAGGGTCTGCTCGTTCTTTTCACCGTTCCCGTGGTCATATTCAAGAACTCGGTGCGCATTGTTGTCATTTCGGCTCTCGGAGTATACGTGAACCGGGCCTTCTTATACGGCGATCTGCACCGGCGTGGCGGCCTGCTATTCGCGTTGCTCGGCCTACTGATTTTGGTTCCGGCACTTGCGGTGTTGCAAAGGGCAGAACGCCGTTTCAGGCTGGATTCGACCAGCGCGCGGTGAGTGATCACCATGGTTACCGGTAGCGCGGGCTTCATCGGCACGGCAGGATAACGTTGCTGCTCTCGTGCGGCAAGAACGTTGCAAAAGCCCCCTTCTAGAAACCGAGTTGCAACCGCGCGGTGACGCTGCGGGAGGTGGCGATGGCGGTCCCGGAGAAAAGGCCGGCGAAATCGATCACGTTGATTTCATTGGTGAGGTTCTTACCATCGACTTGAAACCGCATTGGATGTCGTTCGTCGCGGCGAAAGATCACTCCGATAGACGCGTCGAGAGATACCAGCGGAAAGGGCCGATAGTCGGAGAAGTTTACCCGGTTGAGAATGGCCTGCCCGTACTGCGCAGCAGCTTCCTGATAAGTTCCGTCGAAATCGATCGGCAGGCCGCTGTCATAAGTTCCGCCAATCGCCGCCCATAGCCGCGGTGTAACATCCCAGCGAAAGCGGGTCCGGACGGCGTTGCGCTCGTCCTGCGACACTGGAAAGACGCTGCTTCCCGCGCTGTTGGCTTGCGCCGCTGCATCCCCCAGGAACAAGCCGCCGGTAACTGGAAAGTAGCCATTCCCTCTCTCATTGGAGTAACTAACATAACCCGAGAACGGCCCCCAGCGTGGGAGATCGAGCTTTACCTCCGCCCCATAGATGTTGGCGCGCGCAAACGTGATCGGAAAGCTGACCCCTGTGTTCAGCAGCAGGTCGTCATCCGGATAATTGGTGTAGCCGCGCCAGAAGAAGTTTCCGTCGATCTTGATGTGTTGGAAGAAAGGCCGCCCGAAACCAGCTTGATAGTAATTCCCGCGCGCCGGCTGCACGGGCAGCCGCAGGACCTGATCGCTGAGGCTGGCAACCAGCGGAGAGCTCGACACCAGAAGATTCTCAAACGGCGGTGTCTGGAAGACCCTGTCGTAGGAAGCGCGGAAAACGATGTTAGCCCACGGCCAGAAGTATGCGACTCCGATGCGCGGGCTCGCCGCCCTCTGATTGACCAGTAGCGAATAATGATCGAAACGAAGGCCGGCGCTCAGTGTCAAGTGTTTCCAATGGATCTCGTCCTGGGCGAAGGCGCTCTGCTCGCGATCCGGAGCGTGACCGTAGAAATTGAACGAAAGCGGTGTGCTGGGATCGAACAGCGCGGGATCGGTGATCCGGTAGCTGAGCGCCTCCTGAATTGATGCATAATCGAAGTCGCCTCCCACCTTCCATTCCTGAATTCCAGAATGGACGGAAATCGCGCCCTTGGCGTACTGCTCATGATAGGCGCGGGCTTGGCTGGCGATCATAGGCGTAGACAGGTCGTTCGACCAATAGCCGGCAGTGGAATCCCGCGTCATGGCGCGGAGGAGCGCGAGCACATTCGGAGAGAAGATGTGGTCGTATGAGAACTGCGCGGCGCTCTCAAAGCTCTGGCGATCCTGCCGCTGACCTGCTTGCCACTGTAAGATCTCGTCCGGCACCTCGAACTTGGACTGTTCGCGGCGCAAGATGATGCCGATCCGGTCTTTATCGGTCAGATCGCGCTCATAGTGAGCCATCAGGTCGGCCAGCGTGCCATGATTAGTATAGTTCTGTAGCGCAGGAGGATCCAGGTAACGATCCGTTGTCGCGCCGGACCCGCTCAGAGTAAGAGTATTGCGTCCCCAGCCGTATTGGCCCTCCGCATACGTACTGGCGGTGTCGAAGGTGCCGCCAGAAACAATGGCTTTACCATGAAAGCCAAGGCGCGCGTCCCTCTGCGTTTGCACTTCGATGACGCCGCCCAGCTTCCTGCCATATTCGGCGGGGAAACCCGCGGTCAAAATGCTCATTTCCTGCACATCGTCGACATCGAAATCGGGAACGTAGGCAACCGACCTGTTGTCAGTCAGCGGAAGGCCGTCGAGCACATATTGAACCTGATACTCCTCCGCCCGCGGATGAAGAATCCCATTGGCTTCGAATATCCAGCCCGGCTCCTGGTTCACCAAATCCGCGAGCGAGCGGCCGGGCATGGCGGCAACACGGTCCTCGATTGCCGCAACTCCAATCCGGTTGGCGGAGCCATAGTTGCCTGTATCGAGGAGAGTGCCCTCCGTACCAACACTCACCGCGGTTCTCAATTGCGCGACGCCGAGGGTGATCTTCAACTCTATGGGGATTGCCGAATGAACGTCCGCTAGTTGGGAGATTGGAGCAAGGCCTGGATAGCTGACGCTCAGAGTGTAGGTGGCATAGGGGAGGCGCTTGGCAACCACGTGGCCCTCGGCATCGGCGAGGAATCTTCGAGCATAGTGGCTAGCCTGGCTAGCCACATCCACGCGGCCGCGCACGGGCAAAGCACTGGAATCGGTGATGGTGAGCCGCAGTTCACCAAAATCGCTCTGAGCGAAGCCGGGACCCGCGAGCAGCAGAAGAAGGAGCGGTCGAAATTGCATCTCTACCAGTGGCCGAGCGCGGCACGGGCGACCGGAGGGGCAACGGCTGGCCAAGGCCCACGATTGGCCCGTAACTATAAGTATAAACCGGAATCTCCAATTTGGCTCCCGGCTTCAGTATCTATACGCGGTCGGCTTTCGTTGTGTTCTCTCAGTTGCGGCTTTCGATTCGGGAGACGTCTTCAGCTCCACCAGGCGACGATTCGCAAACAGTCCGGTTACCCGGCAGGCCAGTGCTCGTAAACCTCGCGGGATTGTTTATTCTTGGACAGGGGAGGCGTCGGTGATCCGCGAAAACAAAGGCTGCGAGCAACCGGAAAGCGAACTGCAACCGCGGTTGCTTGGCTAATTCCAACTGAGAATGCATCCGCCCACTCTTTCGTCGCGCAACTGGGTTGTTATCGCGGCGGTAGCGCTCGCTTGCGGGCTGATCGCTTTTGTCGGGAAGCCGGTCCTGCGGGTGTTCGAACACGTCATCTTCTTCTTGCCGGACAGCGCCCACCGGGTGAACGAAAGGCAAGTCCGGTCTAAGATCGTGTTCTCGCAGTCCGCCCCGGCAGTATCGGCTTACGATTTCGTCGAAGTTTCCGTATACATCGACTCACCGCGCGCGCGGAATCCATTCACCGAGGCCTCGGTCGCCGGTTCCTTCGGAAAGGCCGGTTCCAGCGAACGGCTCCACATGGACGGCTTCTGCGATTCGGCCGACGGCAGCATGTTCCGCATCCGCTTCATGCCGTCAGCGCCGGGTGAGTACGCCTACTCGGTCACCTACTACGAAAATGGCGCCGAAAAGAGTTACGACGGGAGGTTTCGGGCCACCGACGGTCATCGCCGCGGCCCCATTCGCGTCGACCCTCGCTATCCCTGGCACTTCCTCTGGGAAGGTACCGGCGAGCACTACTTCTTCAACGGCACCACAGCTTTCTGGTTGATGGGCTGGCGCGACGAACGCATCATTGCCGACAGCATCGAGCGCCTGCACCGGCTCAAGGTCAACCGGGTTCGAACACTGCTTGGCGGGCGCACCTTCACCATGTACGGCGAACCGGTGGTGAACACCGATGAGTTCACCACCTACCTCACGCCGTGGCCCGCCGCCAGGCTCGACGACTTCTGGCATCCCAGCTTCGACTACTCGCGCTTCACCCTGGCCCACTGGCAGAGATACGAGCGCATGCTGCGCATCGCGCGCGAGCGGGACATGGTGATTAGCGTGATTTTCGACATCGGCGATGGCAAGCTCCACCCTGGCCCCGGCAGCGACGACGAACGCCGCTACTTTCGCTACGCCGCGGCGCGCTTGTCAGCTTTCTCCAACATCACTTGGGACCTCGGCGATGACCTGGACAGTTTTCGCGACGCCCGGTGGACCCGCGAGATGGGCACGCTGCTGGAGAGGTGTGACCCCTATCGCCACCTGGCCACGAGCCATCCCGTTCACCCCGAACATCAGGACCGGGCTGCAGACTGGTTCGGGTTCACGTCCATCCAGGACTGGTCGCGCACCCAGCATGCTCTGATGCTGAAACAGCGTCGCATCCAGATCAAGACCGGACGCATCATTCCGCAAACCAACGAAGAGTATGGGTACGAAGACCACTATCCGCGATGGGCGCCGCCGCCGCCAGGAGATTCCGCCGAAACGCTGCGCCGGACGGCCTGGGAGATTGCTATGGCCGGAGCTTACGGCACCGCCGGCGAATCCGCGCGGCGTGGCACCGGCATCTGGCCGGATACCGGCGGCGGCTGGATGAATGGCCGCGGCGACGAAACTATGACCATGCTGGCCGGGTACGCCCACATGGTCGATTTCTTCACCAGCTTCGAATGGTGGAAAACCGAGCCGCACGACGAGTTGGTGAACACCGGCGCATACTGTGTCGCCGAGCCTGGCAGAACCTACGCCGCGTATCTTCCCAACGGCGGCACGGTCACGCTCAAACTGGACCGAGGCAGCTACCGCGCCGAATGGTTCAGTCCATTAGCTGGCGCAATCCTGCCCATTGGAACGGTCGCGGCCAGCGCTTCCTGGACTTCACCGAAGGCCCCGGACGGCAACGATTGGGCGCTGCTGCTGCAGCGCAACTAGTGTCATCCAATCCCCATTTGGTGGCTGAGGCGATCGTCCGGCTCCGCCACTTAGTCCTATTTGAAGGCCGAGGCCATGGAGGACCAGGACCCCGCTGCCAGGGAGTTCGAGAGAAAGGTCCATGTAATCGGCACAGCGTTTGTGCTGGAGACGACGAAGTGTCCCCAGCCGTTGTTCTCATCCACCGGCTCGGGCCCTGACAGGGCTTCGCCGCTGAACATATCGGCGTCGTTGAAACCATTGACGAGACCCGTCACGGTATTGTAGTCCACCGGCATCATGGCGAAGATGAACTCGGTCGAGGACGTGCTGGGAGTGATCGAAAGCGCCGTCAGGTTTCCCGCCGTGCTTTGACTCCCGGTGGCGCTCGCCGTCGTGTCAAGCGGGGACGCAGCAGCTCCTGCCACGTCGTAGAACATGATCGTTTGATCGCCATCGGTCGAGTCCCATTGGACGGTCACCGCGAGGGTGCTCGAGCAACTGGCGTTGGCCGCGTAGAACGTCTGGAGGTCCGTATCGCCGTACGTGACATTTTGCCCGGCCTGCTCCCAGCTATTGCCGTTCGAATCGGTCATGCCGGTGATCAGGTTGGGTGGGTTTCCGCCGCCCATTAGCGCAACCTCCAGGTTGCCGGAGCAGGGTAATTCCAAAGTCAGTGGGCTAGGGAAGGGATTCCCGCTGCCACCGGAGGACGTGTGCGTCGGAATGTTTTCGTGATCCAGGTGGACGATCCTCATTCCGGACGGAACGCCCCCGGCGCTTCCGGTGTTGAGAAGGACCGCCGCCGAGATCCACGTGCCGCCCTTCCCCATGGTCATGGTCGGATCGATCGCACTCGTCGAATTGTAGACGCCATACTGTGCCGCCAGGCCGTCCATCAAATCGGCGCTCAGCAGGCCCCAGGCTGCGCTGGCCTGCGACCCGGCCGTAAAGCTCGATTGATTCTGATTCGTCGTCATCGCATACCCGATCTGGTAAGCCAGTTCGCCGCTCGCGGAGGGCGTGACGCTTCCCGCGGTCAGCGACGTGCCGCTGCCTCGAACTCCGGCGGATGATACATCCACGCCGGTCACGTTGCTGAATTCGGTCGCCATGGACTGGACGTAGCCGCCTGGACTGCCCGCAAAACACACGGAGATTTTCCGTGCGCCCGGCGCGACGTTAAATGCCGCGGCAATGGCAATGGACTGCGTGTCCGTGCTGTCGTAGTAATTGGCCACTATCTTAAAAGCGTCGTTCATGTCGTCCGTGACCGTCGCCGCGGCAGTGCCGCCTAAAGTGAATCCCACCACCACTGCGTTTCCGGCGGTCGTGTATCCGGGAAGCCACAAGTAGTAGCAGTATGGGTTTGAAAAGCTGTTGTTGCGCGAGTTCGAGCCGCTGACGTGCTGAACCAGCTCCGGCGCAGCCGATGACGACGACGTAGCGGTGAGAGTCGTGGAGCCGCTAATGGAACTCGAAGCGGCCTCAATCGTCGAGGTTCCCGTACCCGCAGCAGTCGCCAGACCACCCGCCGCGATCGTGGCGACGTTCTGGTCCAAGGACGACCAGCTCACCGATGCTGTGAGGTTCTGCGTGCTGCCGTCGCTATACTTTCCCGTTGCCGTGAATTGCTGCGATGCCCCGTTGAGAATCGTAGGATTTGCGGGCGTCACCGAAATCGACGTCAGGCTGGGAGTTCCGGAAGAAGTGTAGGTGAACCCACTGGCTAAGCTTCCGCTTTGCCCGCTGACCGTCACCGTCACCGTCACCGCTCCCGCGCTTCCCGCCGGAGTCGTCGCCGTGATCTGGGTCCCGCTTACCACCGCCACGTTCGTTGCAGCCGTGCCGCCTAATGTCACCGCCGCTCCAGCGGCGAAGTTCGTCCCAGTGATCGTGACTGCTGTCCCACCCGCCGTTGAACCGCTGTTTGGCGATACGCTACTCACCGTCGGCGGAGTTGTGACTCCTGTCGGAGTGCGGAAAGCCACCATCTGCATGATCCACTCGCCCGATGGACTGGCCGGTGCAGTTGCGCTATAGCTGCCCGTTGCCGTCACCATCTCGTCCTCCGCTATGTCGCCGTCCGGTGTTGTCATCAGCCGTCCGGTGAAGCCGCTGCCCGCACCGGTGGTGCTGGTCTGGACCAGGTTTGCTCCAAAGATCAGATCGGTCGAGTTGGTTGTTGTCGCCGAGCCGCTGCTGCTGCTGGCACTGTTGCCGGAACTCGCAGCCGTTACATCCACTGGGTTGCTAGGATCCGCACCCTTGTACTCGATTATGCGAATGTCGGGGTTTGTCGCGGCACTCGCAAAGGTCACGGTGACGCTATTTGTCCCGGCAGCCGCCGATGCGATGTTCTTTGCATAGTAAATGGACTGCGAAGCGTATCCACTCTGGACCGTGGGACCCACGGCGCGTGTGTATGTGTTACCGCTTGAGTCCGTAACTGCACTGACGACGGCCGTGCTATCGTTCCACCCCACCACTACCACGTTGAGGTCGCCGGCAACCTGCGCGACCGTGTACGCGACCTTCACCGTGCTCTCGGCTGTTTGCGGTGTCCCGAAATTGCCCTGCACATAAGTAATCGCTGTGGTTGCGACCACCACATAGGTGAACCCGTTCGCCAAACTCCCGCTCTGCGCCCCGGGATTTGTCACCGTCACCGTTACCGCTTCCGCACTGCCCGCCGGCGTCATAGCAGTGATCTCCGTTCCACTCACCACTGCCACGTTCGTCGCCGCCGTCCCGCCAAACGTCACCGCCGCTCCGGCGGCAAAGTTCGTCCCGGCGATTGTGACTGCTGTCCCGCCCCCCGTCGACCCGCTATTCGGAGACACACCGCTCACCGTCGGCGGAGAAGTGGGAGATGCGTAGGTGAACGCATTGGCCAAGCTTCCGGTCTGCCCACCAACCGTTACTGTCACCGTCACTGCGCCCGCACTTCCCGCCGGCGTCGTGGCCGTAATCTGCGTTCCGCTAACCACCACAACGTTCGTCACCGCCGCCCCGCCAAACGTCACTGTCGCTCCGGTCGCAAAGTTCGTACCGGTGATCGTGACTGCTGTTGCGCCCGCCGTCGACCCACTATTCGGAGACACACCGCTCACCGTCGGCGGAGAAGTGGGAGAAGCGTAGGTGAACGCATTGGCCAAGCTCCCGGTCTGCCCACCAACCGTTACTGTCACCGTCACTGCGCCCGCGCTTCCCGCCGGCGTTGTGGCCGTGATCTGCGTTCCGCTAACCACCACCGCCTTGGTCGCCGCCGTCCCGCCAAACGTCGCTGTCGCTCCCGCGGCAAAGTTAGTACCCGTGATCGTGACTGCTGTCCCGCCCGCAGTGGATCCGCTATTCGGGGATACGCCGGCCACCGTCGGGCTACCTGCGAGGCTAGTTACATAAGTGAATCCGCTGGTCAGACTTCCGCTCTGCCCGCTAACCGTTACTGTCACCGTCACCGCGCCCGCGCTTCCCGCCGGCGTTGTGGCCGTAATGGTGGTACTGTTCACGGCTATTACGTTCGTCGTTGCCGTCCCGCCAAACGTCACTGTCGCTCCCGCGGCAAAGTTAGTACCCGTGATCGTGACTGCTGTCCCGCCCGCCGTGGATCCGCTATTCGGGGATACACTGCTCACTGCCGGCGGAACTGTGCCTCCTGACGGAGTGCGGAAGGCGACCATCTGCATGATCCACGCGCCCGATGGACTCACCGGCGCACTTGCGCTATAGCTGCCGGCCGCCGTGAGCATCCGGTCTTCCGCGATGTCGCCGTCCGGTGTTGTCATCAGCCGTTTGGTGAAGCCGCTACCCGGGCCGGTGGTACTGCCCTGAACCAGATTCGCGCCGACGAGCAGATCGGTCGCGTTGGTCGTGGTCACGGCGACGCTGCTGCTGGTAGCGCTGCTGCCTGTACTCGCAGCCGTCACGTCCACCGGGTTGTTAGGATCCGCTCCGCTGTACTCCAGTATGCGTATGTCGGCGGATGTCGCGGCACTCGCAAAAGTCACCGTGACGCTGTTTGTCCCGGCAGCCGCCGTTGCGATGTTCTTCGCATAGTAAATGGACTGCGAAGCGTACCCACTCTGCACTGTCGGGCCCACCGCGCGTGCATATGTATTACCCTTCGAGTCCGTAACTGCGCTCACCACGGCCTTGCTGTCATTCCAACCCACCACCACCACGTTGAGATCGCCAGCAACCTGCGCGGCTGTATACGTGACCTTCACCGTGGTCTGAGGTGTTTGCGGCGTGCCGAAATTGCCTTGGACGTAAGTCACGGATACAGGTACCGCAGCCGCCAAGCTAGCCGGATGCAGCCACCAAGCAAGCGCCACAGTCGCAAGCAGCACCAGGCGCACAGAAGTACCTATAATGTTTTTCATGCTCACATGATCCTTAGATTGAGCACTAAGCACGCATTTGGCCAACGTGCTTGTTAGGCCCAAAAGAGGCGGGATGGCAAATGACTTGCACCGCCAAGTGCAGATACTAGCCTTCGACAGTGCAGGTTTTGCTACTGTGACACATCGGCGACCGTTGACTCGTGGCTGATTGTGGATACTAACCTTTGGCGGTTTCGCTTTTACGACGGAAGTATGTCAGCGCTCGGTTGACTCTAACTTGTTCCGTCGCCCTGAGACAGTTGTATTTGGCAATGAAGCCGTTAGTGGTAAATGCGAAATGCCCAAAACAGGTTTTCGGATTCCGAACACCTATTCAGCTTCCAAGCACCCTCCAGGCACCCAGCGTCTGGCACGAAGTGATCCGCGTTCGATTGGCGTCCGGTCAAATATCCCCTGCGGAAGTGGGAACTGCGTCAAGTCGCCCAGGGCTACGTGGAATCGCGGCAGGATAGCGCCCAACGCGCCGAGCAGGGAACTCGAGGAATACACGCACAGCTTGCCCGAGGAAGATACCGAGCGCTAGTCGGATCGACCGCAGCGTGGGCAGAAAGCCGCTTCGCTGGTTCCCCGGCGAAGGTCGGGCAGTGGGGAAAAACGAGTGAAAAAGTGAAAATCGGCAACGGCGCCGTCGTCGTCGTGGTGGAAATCGATCCCGGGCTGGCGGCGTCACCAAGAATTCCCTCTTCGCTGGCCGAAAACCTGGATCAATCGACATGCGCGAGATTCAGCTCGTGTTCGGTGAGTTTACGCGAGATGAGATGACTGCCATCTCTTGAGGGACTGGCGATCCCGGCTTTGGCGATCGTCCTCATGAGTACGACCGGGCCTTCAGCAGCCAAGGAATCTGCACTCCGCCCAAAAAGCAGCCGCTGTCACGAAAGCGCGCGGGTTTCGCCATCGCGCACCTTCGTTCAAGCGTGGCTTGACGTGATCGCTCGTCTTGCGGTCTAAGCCCGGACCAGCCGGCGGCGCATCAGGAAGATTCCGCCGACAAGGGCCACGAGTTCAAACCCTAAGGTAGCTGGTAGCGACGCCTCGGGTGCGTTGACGACAAGGAACTCCTGCGCTGCACCCAGCGGGTTCGGCGTGTAAATCGACACGTCGAGGCCCGACGCCCCTCCGCTTGCGGCTTGGGTTAGAGCTGCGGTTCTAAAGCTGTTGACCGCACTCTGCTGGGAACCCGTCAGGGAATTACCGCCGTATCCATCGATGGCGGCTGGGTCGAAGAGGGTCCAGATTGCATAAGAGTATTCGCCGGCCAGGGTCGCATTGCCTATATTGGCCATCACGTCTTCGGCCAGTACGGCTGCGGCATCGTACTCTTGCTGGATCGAGTACGGCGACCAGTCCGGCGTCGTAAACTTCTGAGGACCGCTCGACCCTACCTCGGACAGGGTGTACTCATTCGCCTCCCAAGTGTCGCCGACCCAGACGTCAGTCGTGAAGTCGTCGCATATTACGTAGGTCGATACTCCATTTATCGAAGCCACATATGGACTCGTGTAAACTCCGCCCATGTTGGCACCGGTGCCGACGCCCGTGAGCGTCATATTGACTTCGGCGATAGCGCCGCCGCTAAAGCAGAACGCTCCCGCGATTCCCCAAAAAGCTAGCCTTCGAATCAGTTTCATAGTCATCCCTTGTCGATTCCGCGACTTCCTTCCCCTAGTGATATGTCGTCGAGCTGCTACTCGAAACCCCTCACAGACAAATGTCCTCGTCACGCCGCAGCCGTAACTGCTTTGTGAAGCTTGATCAAGATTACAGGCCGTTGTAGACCTGGTCAATGGCACGAAAGGGCAATCCAAGCACACAAGAACCAGTGAATTGTCCCCGGGCATTGTACCTAAAGCACTTGGCCAATCGAAAAGTCCTGGTACTGATAGCAATGTGTGAGACTGAATACCTTGGTAATATTGTGCCAGGGGCAACCGGCGCAAACACCGGTTCGCTCAGTCATTGGGTGAGGGGAATGCAACTAACACGTGGTACCGCGCTACATCGAACGTTTCTTGTGGCCTTCCTGGCAGTCGCTTTGGCAGGCTGTTCTTCGGATCCCGATCGGCGGAAACTCAAATACCTTAGTAGTGGTGAAGCGTACTTCAACGCCGGCAAATACCGCGAGGCAGTCATCCAATTCCGGAACGCGGTGCGTCTCGATCCGAGGTTCGCAACGGCCCATTCGCGGCTCGGTGAGGGCTATCTAAGGTTGGGCAACTCCGAAGCCGCTTACGGGGAGTTTATGGAGGCCGCAGCCCTCGATCCCAAAGATACCGGCGCGCAACTGCACCTTGCGGACCTGCTGATCTCGCGCCGGCAGTTCGACCAGGCTCAATCTGCCGCGCAGGCCGTCCTGAAATCCGACCCCGCGAATGACCGCGCCCACGCGATACTCGGCGAGAAGTTCGTTTTGACCCGCGACGGTGCGAACGCGCTGCGCGAATTTCAGGAGGCCATCGATCTCGCTCCCCAACAGGTCGAGCACTATGCGGCCCTGTCGGCCGTCTATCTGTCCGCGGGACAGGCGGCGCAAGCGGAAGCTGTTAGCCGCAAGGCAGTCGAGGCCAACCCGAAATCGGTCGACGCGCACGTCAGTCTGGGGCAATTCTACTTCTCGCAAGACAGGCTGTCTGAAGCCGAGGCTGAGATGCGGCAGGCATCCGAACTGGACCCCGGCGCGATTCTGCCTCGGGTTTTCTGGGCCCGGATCCTGGTCCGGGCGGGAAAACCGTCTGACGCAGAGAGACTCTACCAGGGGATCAAAACTATTGCCCCCGACGACCCGGAGGCTTACCAGGCCCTCGGGCATTTTTACGTATCCACCGGCCAGAAAGAGAAGGCGGCCGCCGAATTCCGAATCCTGATGACCTCCAAACCGAAGGACGCTTCAGTCAAAATGAGCTTGGTCGACGTCCTGATCGACTTGAATCGCATCCAGGAAGCAGCCGCCTTGGAACAGCAGGTCATAAGTACTAGACCAGACAGTCCACAGGCACTTCTCTCAAATGGTCGGATACTGCTCGCAGAGGGCAAGCGGCAGGAAGCGGTCTCGGCTCTCGAGAAGGCGGTTCAGGCCGATCCGCAGTCCGCCATCGCATACTATCTCTTGGGCGTCGCCCAAAGGACACTCCGCATGTCTGACTTGGCCAAGGCCTCTTTCACTCGGGCACTTGCCCTTTCTCCAGGGATGACCGAGGCTCAAGCTGCGCTGGCGTCGCTTACGGTTGCAGCGGGAGACAACGACGAAGCCCTGCGATTGGCCGCTGCTGCACTGCAGGCACGCCCGGGTTTGCCTCTGGCGCAGCTTGCGAACGCTCAGGCACTGTTGGCGACGGGTAACCCCCAACAGGCCGAGGCCGCGCTTCAGGACCTGCTCAAACAAGATCCGACGTCGCTTCCCGCCTTGGCGCAGTTGCTCAATGTGTATATGGTTCAGGGCAAGACCGCCCAAGCCGTCGAGCGAATTGCAGGCTTGGTTCAGCAGAACCCGCGGAATGCCGGGTTACACTTCCTGCTGGCGCTAGGCTACTTTAACCTGAAGGACCTGGATAAGTCCGAATCCAGCCTGAAGCAGGCGATTGCGCTTGATCCGAAAACGCCCCAGGCTTACAGTCTGCTCGGAAACATTCATCTCGCCAGGGGCGCCGTTGACAGCGCCAAGCAGGACTTCCGCCAGGCAATTGCGGCCAATCCCCACAACCTCTCAAACTATCTCGTCCTAGAGGCTCAGTATGAGCGGGAAGGCAATTGGGAAGAAGCGAAAAAACTCTGCGAAGAGGCGCATGAGATCGATCCGGAATCTGCCGTCGCCGCCGGATCGCTGGCTGTTCTTTACCTGGATCACGGCGGCGATGTCAACCTGGCGCTATCTCTCGCTCAAAGGGTGAAGCAGAAGATGCCCAGATCCCCGCTTGCCGCCGATACGCTTGGCTGGGCCTACTACAAACTGGGATCGTTCGACTCAGCCGTGGCGCAGTTGCGGGAGTCCGTGAAGGAAGCTCCGAACAACGCCATGTTCGGATTTCACTTGGGAATGGCCTACTGGGCCGACCGCCAACCCGACGCAGCCCGAGGGACCTTGCAAAAAGCCCTCCAAGACGATCCGCGATCACCCTTCGCCGCTAACATCAGAGAGACGTTGGGGAGAGTCGCGGCCGGCACCAGATAACCGGTATGTGCGCGCCGTAGATCGGATCCGCAGGAGTGCGCGCGGAGCGTCTCGCTCGCATCGCGCCTGGCTTGACCTGCAAGAGCCGACGGCTGTGCCGTAGCCGATGTGCCGGCTCTGGCCGGCCGTTCGCTCACAAGCGGACGATTTTGGAGGAGCTAAACCGCTTCAAAGCGTTGCGCGTGTCAACGATCAGCTTTGACTGATCGACTATCGCCGCGTAATCGAATTCGGAGTGGTCCGTGACAATCACCACGCAATCGGCGCGCGAGCAAGCCGCCAAAGGCTCTTCGGCAAAATACTCCCCTCCGGCATCCAACTGCAAACGGCGGACTCGCGGATCGCTGTAAGTCACCCGTGCGCCACGCTGAGATAGAACATGGATGATGTCCAACGCCGGCGATTCCCGCACGTCGTCGATGTCGCGCTTATACGCCACGCCCAGAATATGCACGTGCGAATTTCGCAGCGGCTTGGATTGCTCGTTGAGAGCGCCCTGAATCTTATCCAGCACGAAGTGCGGCATCTGGCCGTTGATGTAGCCCGCCAAATCGATGAAGCGCGCCTCGATTCCCGCCTGCCTCGATTTCCACGAAAGATAGAACGGGTCGATCGGGATGCAGTGGCCTCCCAGCCCCGGGCCAGGATAGAACGGCATGAACCCGAACGGTTTGGTCGCCGCCGCGTCGATCACTTCCCAGACGTTGATGCCCATGCGATCGCACATCATGGCGATTTCGTTCGCCAGCCCGATATTGATCATCCGGAAGGTGTTCTCCAGCAATTTGACCATCTCGGCCACTTGACTGGAACTGACGGGCACTACCGTCTGCAGCGCCTGCGCATAGAACAGAGCGCCCATTTCCGTGCACTCCGGCGTAATCCCTCCCACTACCTTGGGGATGTTCACCGTCTGGAAGTTCGGATTCCCCGGGTCCACGCGCTCGGGAGAGAAGCACAGGAAGATATCCCGCCCCACCCGAAGGTCCGCCGTCTCCAGCAGCGGCAATAACACCTCTTCGGTAGTGCCTGGATACGTGGTCGACTCCAGCACGATGAGCATCCCCGGATGCGTGTATTTGGCGAGTTCCTCACACGCGGCTATGATGTAACTCATATCCGGGTCTTTGGTCTTCCGCAGTGGAGTGGGGACGCAGATACTGATCGCATCCAGTTCGGCAATCACGGAGAAGTCGGTCGTGGCCCTAAGCTTCTTCTTCTTTACTAAGTCACGCACACGGCTTGCAGGAACGTCTTGAATATGAGACTGACCGGAGTTGATACCGGCGACTTTGCCCTCTTGAACGTCAATGCCCGTGACGGCGAAGCCCGCACGTGCGAATTCGACGGCCAACGGACATCCGACATAACCGAGGCCGATGACTCCCACGCGAGCCGAACGGGTCCGGATTCTCTCGGCCAGCACTTCGGCCACGCTGAGCGGTTGTAATGCAGCGGCTGACATAAGATTAGACTCCGTAATAGACGGCTTGAGCGACCCGCACTTCCGGCATGCATGCTAAGCCGCGCTTACAGTAAGCATATTGGGGGCCAAACCGCCTTCGGGCGGCGGCCATTGCTTCATAACGCGTTACGAGCCACGACCTCCCCGGAAAGTCCAACTCTTTTGGCTTTTTCTCCCCTTCGATTCGTCTTCGCTCCCGATTGCAAGGGGGTCTGGGCTGGCGCCGGGATTGCCGAGTGTGACAGCGGCTGCGCCCGGCGACGCCGCAAACACAAGTGCAGCCGCCATCCGGATCGCGTTACACTTCAAGAGAGGGGACGTGGTTGCAGAATTGCAGTGGCCACGTTTGTAGATATGTACACCGCCTTCTTCGGATTACAGAAGCTGCCATTCAACCTGACGCCAGACCCGGCGTTTCTCTTTCTGTCCTCGAAACATCACGAGGCGTTCGCCGGATTACAGTACGCCATTCTAGGCCGAAAGGGTTTCGTGGTTCTGACCGGCGATGCTGGCACCGGAAAAACAACCCTCCTGAGCTCTGTTGTAAGTCAGTTGCCCACCGGTAAAGTCCTGTCCAGCATTCTGTTGAATCCAACCCTGACGCCATCCGAGTTCCTTGAGCTTCTCATGCTGGATTTCGGAATCACCGACATTCCCGCCAATAAAGCGCAGCGTCTCTGGACGTTGCAGGGGTTCCTGTTGGAGGCCCACCGCAATGGCCGAATTGCGATCCTGGCGATCGATGAAGCTCACAAATTGAGTGCGGAAGTCCTGGAAGAGATCCGCTTGCTCGGGAACTACGAGTTTGGCCCGGACAAATTCGTGCAGATCGTGCTCTTAGGTCAATGTGAGTTGGATGATCTCCTGGACCGGCACGACTTACGCCAATTCAAACAGAGGATCGCGTTGCGCCTGTACATCGATCCGCTCACCGCCGCGGAGACCGCCGAGTACATACGGTTCCGTTGGGCAAAGGCGGGCGGAACCGGCGAGCCGCCGTTTGCTCCGGAGGCGATCGAGGGCGTGGTGCTATGGTCGGGAGGAATTCCCCGGCTGATCAACTCCATCTGCGATTCGGCGCTGCTGATGGCTTACGGGGATGGGTGTTCCACGATTGATGTGGGCTACATCCGCGATGCGGCCACGAATCTGGCGCTGATACCCTCCCGCACCGCTCCGGGCGTCCCCGCGCAGCCACTGGTAGCTTCCGTTCCCGCCGACGAGGTTCTGTCCCCGAAATTGGGGCCGGTTGAGGTCCCGCCCCGCCGGAATACGGATTCCGATTTGTCCGAGGTCGACTACGATATCCCTGCCTTCGCGCGATATGGTCTCGCCCGGAAGAATTCTTCCATATTGAAGCGATTGGCCGGGAAGTTCGGATTTCCCCAGTGAGGCGAGCCGAGCCCTGCCACCTCCTCCCGCTCGATGGCAATTCGCCCCGGTGCCGTCGCTCCTGGGTGGTCCAGCCCGTGTTATCCTGAGCCCGAATGTTTCGTCACCAGCGGAGCGCCCGTGCTTTGTACGGATTGTCGGACCTGATCCTGGCCGCGCTCGCCTTTGAGATCGCCTACCACGCACGCGCCATTCAGCACTGGCATTTCCTGTTTTACCTTACGGCGGAACAACAGGTCCTGGTGCTCGGCTTCTCGCTTTTCGCTTGGGTAATGATCGGATTGTGGCTCGGGGTCTATGACAAGCTCGATTCCGCCCACCCGGGCGCCATCCTCCGTGATTCGGTGCGGCAATGCGCCTATGGCGGACTCTGCCTGCTGGTCTTCGAGTACGCGCTGCGGATGGATCTCAGCCGTTTCTTCCTGGCTCTTTACTCCTCTGTAGCGTGGGTGCTGTTCTTGGTCTTCCGGCTCACTGCCGGCCGCGTGGTTGGCGCGATCCGCCGTGAATTTGCCGCCCCTCACTATTGCATGGTGGTTGGCACCGGCGAGCGTGCGATCCGTTTGGCGGGCATTGTGGAAGAGTCGGCCAAGTATGGCGTTCGCCTGCGCGGATTTTTTAGTGAGTCGGGTGGCGGCCCGCTTGAGATAACCCTTGGCGCCGTCCACAAGGTGTATCCCATCGCGGAACTGCCATCCTTCTTGCGCCAGCACGTGGTCGACGAGATTATCTTCGCCGTCGGCAGCGAGAGTCTGGCTGAGTTGGAAGAGGTGTTTCTCCTCTGCGATCAAGAGGGCGTCCGCACACGAGTGGCAGTGGATTTCTTTCCTCACGTCAACAGCACGGTTTCCCTCGACCGCCTGGAGTCCACCCCGCTGCTGACATTCACCGCCGCTCCCGACGACGAGATCCGCCTGCTCCTGAAACGTGTGACCGATGTTGCCATCGCCGCCGCCGGCCTCCTGGTCCTGGCGCCCTTCATGGCGGCGTTCGCGGCCCTCATCCGGCTTACATCGCCCGGCCCAGCGATCTTCACGCAAGTGCGTTGCGGGCTCAACGGCCGCCAGTTCCGGTTCTATAAGTTCCGCTCGATGTGCGAAAACGCCGAGCAACTCAAGCCATCGCTGGCCCACCTCAACACGCGCCAGACAGCCTTCAAGATCCCGGACGACCCCCGCCTCACCTTCGTCGGCCGGTACTTGCGCAAGTTCTCCATCGACGAATGGCCCCAACTGTGGAACGTGCTGCGCGGCGACATGTCGCTGGTGGGCCCGCGTCCGGCCGTCCCGAGCGAAGTGGAAACCTATCAGCGATGGCAGCGGCGGCGCTTGCGCATGCGGCCAGGCCTCACCTGCCTGTGGGCCGTTTCAGGCCGCGACAACGTCGATTTCGATCGATGGATGAAACTGGACATGCAGTACATCGACAATTGGTCGTTGGCGCTCGATTGGAAGATCCTGCTGCAAACCATCCCCCGCGTACTTACCGGCCACGGGGCCAACTGAGTCTAGGTCCTCGCCTCCGAACGGAAGCCGCGGCTCGGAAGCGGTCCTTTCGATAGAACCGAATCTGCCGGCCGAAAGGTCGAAGACCTAGCCCGCCACCCATCCTGCGAGACTTGTCCGCCCGCGCTGGAACTGCCCTGCCCTCAGGCGTTAACCGGGAATCTCGCTCCAGCGAACCGGCAACCGTCCGGGTTATGCTCTGCCACCTTGCCGAGGTTAACAAGGCAGTATGAACCAAAGGTGGGATGGACCGCACCAGAGCCTGGCCGTAGCATTACAACGTATGCGAAGCTCGACCGCATCGGAGACGCTCGCCATGGATCGGTCCGGCGAGCACACGTCCTTGGACACCGCGGTCACCGTGGCAAGCCAGGTTGCGGAAGCAGAAATCTCCCAGCCCGAGCACCGCCGCGCCGCCCGGGGTGTCCTCATCGGCATCTTTCTGGGCGCGGGCGCTTGGGGCGCGATTTGGGTCGTGGCGTCGGCCCTTTGGCATCGCGGCTAGCGCAACCAGAGTTTCTCCGAACCGGCTGCTTCCGGCCGCTCCCAACCGCATCGAGCGCATAATGCATGGTGCCGCCGTCCATTTTGACTGTGTATTCACTCACGAAATGCTTGCTTGCAGCATCAGCGAAGGCCGGACCAGCGCACTAACGTAGCCCCCCAGGAGTAGCCGACGCCAAACCCAACCAGCATGACGAGAGCCCCCTGCGGGAGTTTTCCCTCCTGTGCCGCGTGCTTGAGCGCAATCGGGATCGTGGAAGACACAGTGTTGCCGCAATGGCTCATGCTTACTTGGAATTTTTCGGGAGGAATTCGGAGGCGCTTTCTGAGATGCTCCAGCATGAACTTGTTAGCCTGGTGGAAGACGAACAGGTCCACATCGGACGCCTCCAACCCCGCTTTCTTGAGCAAAGAGTTCACCGTCTGTGGAACCACGTCGAGGGTAAAGTTGAAAATCTCCGCTCCATTCATGAAGAGATCGTCCTGGCTCCGCACGTTGCCGCCCTCGTCCTGGACGGCGGCCCCGGTCTCAGTTGTGCGCGGCTGCCTCATCCCACCCGCGGGAACGATCAGGTTCGGGCCCCCACGGCCGTCGGTGCCATAAACGAATGGACCGATCAGGGGAGTGGCAGAAGGGTCGGCCGACAATAAAGTAACGGCGGCCGCGTCCCCGAAAATGGTCCGGACGCTCCGGTCGCGCGGGTTCAGGAACTTGCTATAGGTTTCGGCGGTGATCAATAGAATACTCGCAGCCTGACCGGAAGAGATGAGTCCCTGAGCCAACCCAAGTCCGTAGACATAGCCGGAGCATCCGAGGTTAAAATCCAGGGCGCCGGTGCGCGTCGGAATACCCAGGCGCTGCTGGACCAGGCACGCTGTGGTGGGGAGAAAGTGGTCCGGACTCTGAGTGCACAAAAGGAGATAATCGATCTGATCGGGCCGACACTGGCCGGAGTCAAACAACTTCCGGGCCGCGGCTACCGCCAGGTCGGAGGCGCATTCGCCCGGAGCCGCGATATGCCTTTCCCGTATCCCCGTTTTTTCGTCGATTTTCTCTGCCGGCCATTCCGGGAACTCAGTCGAAAGGTCGGCTGTAGAAGTCGTCTTGCGTGGAAGATAATACTCGATGGCAGATACTGCCGCTTGCATAATAACCTCAACTAGCCCTTCCCATGTTACTGCGCCGAGTAACCGCCATCCACCGCCAATGTCGATCCCGTAACCCAACGCCCCGTGTCCGCCAGGAGGAAAGCCACCGCATGCGCAACATCGCGCGCCGTACCGAGCCCCAGCGGGTGGGCGTGCTCCAGCGCCTGGAACTGCTCCACCGATAACAAGTCGCGAAATCGATCCAGCATTTCAGTCTGCACGCATCCCGCCGTCACGCAGTTCACCCGAATCTGGCGGGGCGCCAACTCTATCGCCAATGACTTTGCAAGACCGATCAAGCCTGCTTTGGAAGCGCCGTACACAGACATCGACGGCGCTCCGTTGGTCCCCATCACCGACGAGAGCAATACAATGCTGCTGGGCGTACTGTGGCAGGCTTTCTGGGTAAACGCACGGACCAGCATGATGGAGCTAAGTAAGTTGATCCTCAGCACTTCCTCGGCGTCCTGCTGCTTGACGAAGCGGATGGGAGAGATAAGCTCAACGCCCGCGGCATGGACGAGACCGTTCAGGGGGCCGGCGTCCACGGTCAGCGATCGGAGCCAATCGCTGATTTCCTCCGGATGGTTGAAGTCGAATGGTGCAACCCGGTGCCCCTCTCCGTCCAGCCGGACCAAGGTCTCCTGGAGGCGCTCCCGATTTCGTCCGGTCAGCACAACCCTGGCGTTTAACGAACTCAAGAGGATTGCCGTGTCTCGTCCGATCCCGCTCGATGCGCCAGTAACCAGCACGGTTGTGCCACCGAGATCCATCGGATTGCCGGCCATGCTAACTGGACCCGCCAGGCACCTGCGCCAGGATCAAGAGATCTTCGACCGTTGCACAGTCGACGATCAGCCGCGGCGAAAGTCTTATGCCATTGTGGTCGTCCGCCAGCGCGATGAATCCAATCATCGCGGACGAATCCCACTGTTCGAGGTCTTCCAGCATCTCGGGACCGCTCAGCGAGCCGGCCGGCAATTCGAGGACCTCGTCGAGTTGCAAAAGGAATTCTTTCCTGCTCATAGTGAAACCTCTACTATAGCCGAACCATCCCCTCTTGCTCAGCCCGCGCCGATGTCTAACTTGGCGGGTGGTCCCAACTGCGTCAAGTCCCGGATGCCCGGTCCGCGGCTTTGGGACGCCACCATGTCTCCGCAGGATTTCCTCCGACGACAATCCCCGGAGCAACGGGCGTCAAAACGACCGACCCGGCCGCCACTGTACTTTTATCGCCGACATTCGCCAGCACCACCGAGGAAGCTCCGATCCAGCAGTGCTCGCCGATCACGATTTCCACGAACTTCCGGCCTTCGTCGGTCAGCCGGCCCTGCGCATCCCTTTTGTGCTGCTGGCCACCGCTCAGAATGTGTACGGCCGCGCCGATCATTGCACCATCCCCGATCGCCGCGTAACCGATCACGCAATAGGGTCCAATCCCCACCATGCGTCCCACTGTAGTCTGCGGGTGGGCAAAGAAGGAGCCAAATTCGATCCTGAAGTCGCGCGCGCAGCTCCGCAGCGTCATCCTGTAATACGCAACGCGCACGTAGTCGCCGACCAGGCCGGGGACGAGCGCGCAAAGGTGAGCAAAGAAACTGAAGACGCTGGTCTGTCGCCCGAAACCAGAGGCCAAAGCGCATGGGAACAGGAGCGCGAGGAACACTCCGGCGGCCAACCTCTTCACTAACTCCCTCTTAAACGGAATTCCCACCTTAGACGGACCTTCCCTTTTAGACTCTCGGGTCCTGTTTCAGTCTACACCGCTGCCAGAGTCGGCCGCGGAGACCGCGGCATGAAGGTCTTCAAACGCTGGCGCCCGGTTTCTCTTCAGCCAGTGATCCAAGACGAGCAGGCGCCACAGTTGGACCGGGATCCACCGCCGGCGCAGCGCATCGCGAAGCGGCGCTTCGAGCGAGCCCCTGCGTACCCATCCGTCCCGCTCCAGCGCCGTGCCTTGCCGCAGGCCGTCCAGCATGCCGCTCCAACGCTCTGCCAGCCAACGTTCGACGGGGACCGTAAATCCCTGCTTTTCACGGAACGCTACGTCGGACCCCACGCGCCGCCGCACAATTTCCCGCAGCACGGCTTTTAGGTTTCCCCCGTGGAACCGCACCTGGGCCGGGAGGGCCGCGGCATACTCCCAAATTTTCTGATCGAGGAACGGCGCGCGCGCTTCGAGCGCGTAATGCATGGTGCCGCCGTCTATTTTGACCATGAATTCACTCACGAAATGCTGGTTGCGGTGATATGAGAAGAACTCCCACAACAACCGGCGCGCGGAGGCAAGCGACGGTGGAAGCTGCCGTTGGGCCAGTTCGCGTCCGGCCAGTGGTTCCCCTAGAATTCCACGCTGCCGATAGTATGGCAGCCCGTCGTGCGCCCGGATAAACGGACCGAGCCCGCCGGTTGCATAGCCCAGAAAGTTCTTCGCGCTGCGCAGCGGCCCATAGCCCGGGATAACAAAGCCTGCCTTGTTCCATGCCGCCGCAACCGCCGGCGGCAGCCGCCGGGCAAGCCTTTGCGCCATCCAGGCATTCCGGAAAGCCGAATAGCCGAAGAAGACATCGTCTCCGCCGTCGCCCGTCAACAGTACGGTGGCCAGGCGCTTCACCGACCGCGAGACCCACAACATAGCCAATGCCGACTGGCAACTGAACGGTTCGCTGTAAGCATCCGTGAGCTCGTCCAACGAGAAATCGGTGTCCGGCATGTCGACGATCTCGTGCGAGATCCCGAGCTTCCGGGCGGTGTCCGCTGCCGCGGCGCTCTCGTCGGAGTCGCTGCCGGGAGCGCGCACTGTGAACGCCCTGACGTTGGCATTCAGTTGGCGCAGGGCCCAGCAGACCAGCGTGGAATCGATGCCGCCACTCAACAGCGCACCCAAAGGCACGTCCGAAATCAGCCGGAGCTTGACGGCCTCCAATATCAACTGTTCGGTTTGTTCGACGGCCTCATCGAAGCCCACCGGGGCGGATTCTCCGGTTTCCGGCAATGACCAATACTGCCTGCGCTCCATGCGCCCATCGCACCACTCCGCAATCGTCGCCGGGGCGAGCTTCTCGATGCCTTGGAATATGGCATGAGCCTCGGTCACATACCCGAATTCGAGGAACTCCAGGACCGCTTGCGGGTCGATGCCGCCGCCGAATCCCGCCGTTCGCAGGGCCGCGATGGTAGACGCGAAGGCGATCTCGCCAGGGCGCTCGCAGAACACAAGCGGCTTGACGCCCAGCCGGTCGCGCGCCAGCGTCAGCACGCGCCGCGGATTATCCCACACGGCGAAAGCGAACATGCCGCGAAGGCGGCTGACCAGCGCATCGATTCCCCACTCCCGGTAGCCGTGCAGGAGCACCTCGGTGTCACAATCCGACCGGAATCGATTGCCGCGGACCTCAAGCTCGCGGCGCAGTTCCAGGAAATTGTAAATGCAACCGTTGAAGACAACGCCGATTTGGCGGTCGGCCGAGAGCATCGGCTGACTCCCTGCCTCGCTCAAGTCCAGAATCGCCAGACGGCGGTGACCCAAGGTGGCGCAGTCCCAGTTCTCCAGGCCTTCCGAATCGGGGCCGCGCCGCGCCAGTGCCCGAACCATAGCTCTGACAGCCGGCTCCGTTGCCCGGGTGCGCAACGCTGCCGCATACCCCGCGATTCCACACATAGCCACATTATTTCAGAAAACGAGGCCTGGAGCCCTCCTCGCCGCCTGACTTTCGTGTTGTGCCTACTCTACACGCGGGCGTAGAGATGCCCTTGCGACGCCGCCGCTGCGTTTTCCGGCGTGATTTGCATTTCCGTCTCCACATGGGAAATCCGCCGGTAACCCAGTGCCCAGAGATGATCCGCGATGGCACGCACACGCCGGCGCTTGTCCTCCGCGTCCGCTCCGTGCATTTCGAGAAACAGGTCGGGCCCACGCTCCAGGGTTTTGGCCGCGCCCTTCAGCACTTCGAGCTCGAATCCTTCCACGTCGATTTTGATCAGGTCTGGCGGCTCCAGCCCCTGTTCTCCGTCGAGCGTCCGCAGTTCGATCGTCTCGTGCTCGCTTCCGCTGGCCACACCGCTATCCACCGTCGCCATACCTGGCATCAGCGGGTCGAAGCTCATTTCCGCCCGCGCTGGTTTCGACGACAGTCCGTATGGCCGCACCATCACGTTGGAAAATAGGTTCAGCTTCACATTCTCCATCAAGCGCCGCCGGTTCCGGCTGTTGGGTTCCCAGGCAACCACGGCCCGCGCATTCCGCGCGTAGAAGATTGTCAAAAGTCCGTGAAAGGCGCCGATGTCGTAGACGACCTTACCGCGTAAGTCCAGCGATTTCCAAAAGCGTAACTCGGGGGTGCCGTGCTCCATCGGGAGCCAGCCTAACCCTCCCCTCCGCCGAAGCCCTCGGTTCAGCCCGTTGCGGACCGTATAGGTGACGTGATCGAACAAGTTCGCGCTCACCCAAGAGACGACTCGATGCTGGAGTGTGCCGGCCACCTCTCCTTTGCTAACACGCCTTCGCAAGCCGGCGCAAGTCTACGCTCACTCGCCGAGGACCTCGCCGAGAAGAGCATCGTAGCGGTCCAAGACCTGGCCGGTCGAGTAGTTATCGATGATGCGCTGCCGTGCGGCCTGGCCCAGGCGGCCGCGCAATGCCGGATCGCGAAACAGCCGAATCAGGGCACCGGCCATGGCGGAATCGTCTCCCACTGGCGCCAACAATCCGTGAACACCGTCCTCAATGAGCTGCACGTTTGCCGGGATCCGGCTTACCACCGAAGCCAAGCCTGCGGACATGGCCTCGGCCAGCGCGCAGGAGAATCCTTCGCTCGGCGACATTAGCGTGAAGACGTCGCTAGCCTGCAGCCACAGCGGGACTTCCGATACGTCTACCCGGCCGCTGAAGAGAACCTGCGAAGATCCGAGGCCCAGCTTTGCGGCCATCGCTTCCAACTCGCTTCGCATTGCCCCATCCCCGACCAAAACCAGCATCGCCCGCGGCTCCTCTCGCGCCGCCAGCGCAAAGCCGCTTAACATCGACGGCAGTCCCTTTTCGTCCGACAGGCGGCCGACATAAACGGCCACCAAGGCTTCCGGCGGAATTCGGAATCCTGCACGTAGGTCGGCAATCTCATCGGGCTGACCCGGCCGGAACTGCTCCGTATCCACCGGATTCGGCATCCACAACATCTGGTCGCGAGGGAACCCGTACTCCATCGCCTCCTGCATCATGCCTTCATTGAGAATTAACAGTCGCGCGGCCCACCGCCGTAGCCAGCCCAACTCCACGCGGCCGATGCGCGAGCTTCTCAACACAGAAATCACGCCGCTTCCGGCGACCTTCATCACGATTGGTTTCTTGAGAGCGCGCGCCACCGGCAGGCCCGCCGCCAGATGCAGGCCCTGCATGAGAAAATAGACGATCTGGTAGTTGCGTCGTTCCCGCCATAACACCCAGGCCACGCGGCACGCAAATACGGTATCCTTCCATCTGCCCCGTGCATTGCGAGTGAGAATCCGCACCGGCACCCCCGCCGGGTCCACCCAGTCGCGCACCGGCGGCATCGGAGACCCGCCTGAAGTCAGCACCAGGACGCGGTGTCCACGCCGGATCATCTCCGCGCACACCCTCTGCGCCTCGGTCTCGGATCCGCCCAATACGGGCGGATAGGAGTCCGAGATCAGCAGCAACGAAACCGGTCTCATCTCTATCTGCTTCGTCATTCAACGCGGACCGCCGCTCGATGGACCCGGGAACCTACGCTCGGCGCTCAGCGATCCCCTTCCGGCGCGAAACTCTCCTGCTGCCCGTCGCCCTCGATCCACCACAGCACAACCCGCCGAATCTGCGCCCCAGCCGGAAGGTAGACCGCGGCTAAAGCAGCAGTAACGATGATAACGCCAGGATATAACAGATCGCTCAGCCGGGCCCAACTCATCGTCGGCTCGCATCGGGCAACAGCGCCGCGCACTCGAAATCATGGTCAATCGAGCAGAGCGGTCTGCGACCGGGCAAGCACATCGCCGCTTTGCGACACATAGTTCATACGGTACAGGTGGCTCCCCTGTCGATCGTCAACCGTCACCTGGCAAGGCGAAACTGAACATGTATAGCTTGTCTGGGCGCCGGACGGCGCCGTGACCACAATTTGCACGCTGCCCGCTGATGCCACGCTGCCCAGATCGAATCCGACGAAGACGGCGCGTGGCCGCGCCGCCTGCACGCCGCCCAGTCGCTGTGCCGGCCATCGCCAAGATGCGCCAATACCAAAGAAGAAGCCGTACCACTTTCCCGCCCCAATACCCCAATTGGTAGCCGCGTTCAGGTTCCCGTTGGCGCTATCGCACGTGTTTCCGTCGGCTGCCGCATAAACCCCGCCCGTCGTAAACACTGGATTGCCCATGCAATTTCCATACATCAGATCACCCCATGCAATCGCCGACCCGCTGCCGCCTTGCGACACATAATAATCAGTCAGTGACATCGAGTTCTCTATCGTGTTGACCCGCTCTGCCGTATAACTATAATTGGCGCCAGGGAGCCCGGTTGGAGGATAACCGCCGTAGCAAACCGAGTTTCCCATCGATGCCAGCGTCATTGGATTGCACGCCGGTTGAACCGCGTAATAGCTTGCTCCCGCAACCGGATCGGCTACACTTCTCTCATAGATGCCGGCCTCGCTTCGCAATGTCGCGAACAGTGCTGACACCGATGGTTGGGTCACCGCCGAGGCTTGTTGTCCCTCTAGCCACGCGTATTGACGAATCCCCAGCATAAAGGGCTGAACTGCGTACCCGGTAACGTTGGCCGTGTAACCATAGTTAATGCTGTTTGTGCCGCTCCAGGGGCGATTCAGTGTGATCGAGGAGGGCGAGTTATAAATGCAGGACCATTCATACTGACTCAGCGGGTCGGCTTCGAATGACATGAACGACGTTACGCCATCGACGTATCCGCCCAACGCACTTCCATTGTCGAACATCACGCTCGCACTGCTGCTCGTGGTCCCCGGCCACGTTGCGCCAAAACTGATTGTGAACTGCGTTGAAGAATTCGGAGTGGCATAAACCCACAGCGTGGCGACCGGATTGCCGTTTCGATCCGTGAGTCCAGGTCCGGTGATAGCCACCCGGTTCCATCCGGTCGTCGGAAACCCGGTTCCCGTTACCGTGCTGGAGCCGTTTGTGACCGTAACGTCCGATGCTTGGCCCATCCCAAAGCAAAACGTGTTTACGAGACCCGTGCCGGTTCCCGTGGTCGATCCATTTGTAAGGGTTACTGCATTTGCCGCTGACTGGCCGCCGAACCCGTAAAAGGTGCTGCGCCAGGAATTGTCTGTGTTGCCGAACTGGTTGGCGCAGGATGCTTCATTTGTCGCATATTGAGGCAGTGCATTCTGCCAGTACTGGTGCCAGCTTATCCCTCCAGGCGCGTACGAAGAAGTAGTATCTGGGTCGAACTCTGCCGCCAGAGCCAGAAAGGTCCCCTGGTATCCCTTTTCTCTGGAATCGTCGTTATTACAATCACTAGTTGGTGAAGCAGGAGCAGGATAGCCCTTTATGGCACCGAGCGCAAACGACCGGATGTCTTTCCACTGCGTTCCGTGACCCGTATCGGAAAGCATTGCGTTCGCAACACCGCCAATCACCGGACCGCCATAAATCAAAAGGTCGCCGTTGCCCCCATTGGATTTCTGCGGTTGTCTTATCCAGATGTCGCCAATCATCATGGATGAATCGTGAAACTGCTTGAGGCCCGACCGGAGCCACCCAGCTAAATTCGCCAGGTCCTCGGAGTAATAGTCCAGTCCCCCGGTGCTGGATTGGTTATACCACCAGTTGCCCACCATGTAGGTGTACGGCTGTGCGGTGGTGACCGGATTGGACGCTAATGAGCCTGGGTCGTAGGACGGCAGGATGTACGCCAGAGTATCCGACTCACAGCCATAGGATGTGGGCCAGTACTTGGTGAAGGGTACTGCCGGGTTCAGCCCTTGTGACACCGTATATCCGAGAACCACAAAGCTGTTTGGGTTGATGATCGAGTACGTCAGGCCTGCCGCCGTGTCCGCATCTGACGGAAACGGACGTGTCAGTATCAAGTGAGTTGCATCCGTGAGGCTCGAAATTGGCGAGATGAACTGGAACGCCGTGCCCGAATGCGTAGCCGAGACCACCATATCGAACGCGCCGGACACCGTTGCCGCGGTCCAACTGCCTCCGCTCAGGGTGACACTGGTTGATCCTGCTGTCAGCGCCACTGTGCCCGTCGAATAGGAAAGGGTTCCGACCGGACCGGGCGCGCCGGAAGGACACAGCGTGGTCGTGAACGCCGTGCCGGTGCCAACTACTGGGTCGTTGCCTACAACATCGCCTGCGTTCCACCTTTGGGCCGCCAGTCGCGTGCCGTTTGCCGGATCCGCATAGCCGCGGCCGTCGTAGCAAAACGTCAATGTGGCCGGTGATGTTCCGGACACCGAGCAAACGCGGATCTCCTCGAACGTCGGACTGTTGCGGTTGCTCCCTGCGCTCGAAATGTAAATCCTCGCCGGCAATGTCGTTAGTTGCAGTGGCGTCGCACTAGCAACCGTGCACGATGTTGCGCTGCCGGAACAGGCAGCCGTCAACACGGTCTGCGCACCGCCCATGTAGGTTGGAGCCATCCCGACGCCAACCCAGTTATAGCTCACCGTGCCCGCTTGCATCACTTCCCAACTTGCGTAAGGCCAAGTCGGTGACAGACCGGCCGAAACATATTGAGCTTCCCTTTCAATGCTCCCTGCGAGATGCCAATAGTCCGCAATTCCCCAAGGGTTCTGCCCAAATGCAATCATGGGGCCGAGGATCGCATCAGCGGCCGGATTGGCATTCACCACCACGCCATTGTCGTCCGTCGCAACCGCGCCTATGTGTGTAACGGATGTCGCCGCGTTGCCCGCTTGATCGGTCACCGTCAACTCCACGGCATAATCGCCAAAAACGAGCCCGGTAAGCGTGGGCGTCTGCGACCTTTGGTCGTTCCAAAACGGCGGGGCCTGTCCCGGCTGAAGCAGTACCTGCCAGAAGCACGAGACACTCGGGTTATCCGATTGTGAATAGCTGTTGGCGCATGAAAGGCTTGCTGGCTGCCCCGCGCGCATACTTGGCTGGTACCCCGGGATCGACGCGGGCCATGACGGGCTAACATCCGCATTCGCCACCAACGGCACTGCCAGGGACTGCCCCAGTGTCGTAACGTAGCTCGCGCTGCCGCTGGTTAATACCCCGGTGTATCCGCCAGGGCCAGAATCGTTCAGGTTGCCGTCGAACTTCCATTCGAAGACCAGACCCGCGGTCGTGTCTGCCGTCACAGGCGGTCGGGAATTGACTCCCACCGTCGCTGCGTAAATGCGTGCATAGTTGATAACATACCCCGCGCCGTTGCCGTCACCGACACTCACACCATTCGCGTACGCGAATTCCTTGGAGTAAGAAACCGTCGCATTGGCGATTTGGTTCCCGTTTACATCCCACGCCTGACATACGTCTGTCAAAGATGAAGGGAGGTGCTGAAGGCGGAATGTGACGAAGCCTCCCGGCAGGCCGTATGTCTCTATCTGAAAGCAGTTACCATTGTTGTCGCCAGGACAAACCATAAGGATTTGGCTTGTGCTGTTAATGCACAACGGGTATATGTTAGCGCCGACAATGCCAGGATTGAATACATGGTAACCGCAAGACATGTTCTGCAGTGACTCTTCAATCCGATACGGCGTTCCCGAAGGCAGCGCTAGTATCGAATTATTATAGACGTATTGGCCGGAGCCAAGAACGATTCCCTGCCCGGCGAAACAAAGGGAACCGAGGCTTAATAGTAACAGTGTTCTCATTTTAGTGATGCACGCTCGCATGATACAAAGTCAGTTGAACTTGGTCGCCCGCGCTATATAAGGTGCAGCCAATTCCCCAGTAGTTAGGGGATGAAATGTCCGTTGTGTCGCTCTCGGAATACAGAAGTTTATAGCCGGAACCGGAGTTATAATACCAGCCCCTGTTGGTGCCGTCGTCCACCATCTCGACGCGCGTAACAGGCTGGCTGATCATACCGGGGAGACCGATGCGGGATCCCCCGCCTATCGCGTTGAATTGAGAAGCGAGTACGTTAAGGGTCGGAGCGAATAAGATGCCATTGCTGAAACTCCACCCGATACCGAAGAATACGGAGGAAGGACTATTTCCGTTCGCTACGCCGAACTGACACGCCGAGTATTGGCCGGCGGACAATTCGTCAAGAGTGAAAGCGATCTCGATGGTGTAGGGCGTTGTCATCGCGAGCGGGGTCATCATGCCCTGAAAGGCATAGCCACTTACCGTTGAATGGTTCGCTGACAATTGCACGGCGCCGGCTACGTTGGCTATGCTCGGAGTATCTGGCCCGCCGCCCACCTCCGTTGACCACGTAAGCGCCGTCGGCTCGACCACCTGCATCCCGAATGCTATTGGCTGCCATGTTGTTCCGTCACACTGCCATTCTTTGTTCGAAATCTCTTTGGCGAAGAACCGCGTCCCGGTCGCGGCGCCGTTGCAGGCCGGACGGTTCGCATAATTGCTGAACACCGGCGCTGGAGCCGTCCCGCTTCCGCCCCCGCCACCACTCTGCTGCGTCCACACGTCCGCGGCCGAGCACTCGTAGATCTGCTGCCCAGCCGCCGCGCCACTAACGAATGCCAGTTCGCCCACCGCACACACCGCCGGTAGGCTGCCAGATGAGCTAACCACGATCATCGGTCTGGTGTGCGCCGCTCCCGAAAAATCCTGCGTGCCCGCCGTGAACGTGTTGCTCGAGTTGGTCGCCACCGCGTTGGTAACCTGAGACGCGGCGTAATCCCCGTTCGCAGCCGTAACTGCTCCCGTCCGTCCAAAGACGCTCTGTACCGGTCCCGATCCGCCTCCCGAAGTCTGTTCCGACCCCGTTCCCAGGAACCGGAAGTTGACGCCATCATACCAGACCTCGCGCATGCTGGCGGCCACAATGTCCGTCGCCGACGGGTCGCTCACACCGTCCGCTTGCTTGACGCTCGTTGCCCCTAGGGAGTCCACATTCAGCGTGGTGGCTCCGCCCGCTCCGTTTACATTGGGTATCCAATGCAGCACCATGCCCAACGTGTAGGCCGTCGCCGTCGGTGTCATCGAGCATTCATAACTATTCGCCGAGCCGCTGGTAGGGCCACACAGAAGGCTGGAACCCGTTTGTTCGCCGGGCAGGGTTGCCACGACCGCCGTATCCAGGGCCGACTGGATATTGATCTCTGTGCCCGTATCGGTAATCACCGATATCAGCCCCACGCCCGTCAGAAAGTTGGTCGTCGGGCGGGATCCTACCGTCACTCCGTTGCTGGCCACTGTCTCGCTCCCGCCTTCCGAGGTCCACGTGTTGGCCGCCGAGCAGCCATACAGATTCGCCCCGGCGGATGCATCGGTGGCGAAATAGGTCTGGCCCGCAGTGCAGGTTTTCGGCGCGCCGGCGAGCGTTCCCTGCATCATGGAACTCGCCTGGCCGCCCTGCGCCGACCACGTGTTCACGGCCGTGCAGCCATACAGGTTGGCTCCTGTCGGCGCACCCGACAGGAAGAAGATCTGCCCAACCGCGCACGTGTTTGGCAGGCTGGCTCCGGATTTGATAGGTACGTTCTTTGCTTGCGTGCTCAGATCTATCTGTGTTTGGCCTGCGGCGATCCAAACCACCAGGACCACCCAAAGCATTCTCGGCATCTGTTCTCCTCGCCCTGGCATCGCCGCATTCGCGTTTCTGGCAGCCTATCTGCCGCCACCGCTTGAGTTGTGCGGTGGACGGTAACTGCCCGAAGCCAGGGGCTGGTCAGGGCGTGAGAAACACGCCCCTCTCACTCACATTATTCATCGCGCACATGCCGGCAGCGTGCCGCGCACACTGCGGCCTTTGTGGCAACCATTCTGTTTTCTGAAGATTACGAAAATTGCGTCAGCTTGTGACTGGGCCGGCGCTCCTCACCGCCCGGTCGGGCGGATCGGGAACGAGCGCGGTAGGACGCCGATGGGAGCAGCGCTTGGAAGTCATGCGCGAAGGCGGAGAAATGAAAGCGATTTTGACTTACTATAGATCCGGCGGCGGCTCGGCTTTCCTGCATAGGCCCGAGCCGTCGCGCGAACACCCCACTTTGATCCGCCTGCCCCGTGGCCAGGCGGGCCCGAAGAAGGAACTACTCTTCTTTCGCCACCACCACCGTTACCTCGGCGATGACATCTTTGTGAAGCTTGACCGGGACCTTGAACTCGCCGAGTTGCTTGATGGGCTCGTCGAGCTGGATCTTGCGGCGATCGATGGTGAAATTCTTGGCGGCCAGCGCATCGGCCACATCCTTGGCAGTGACCGAGCCAAATAACTGGTCCTGTTCGCCGGCCTTCTGTGCGATGGTGACAGTGACACCGGTCAGGAGTTTGGACAAGTCTTCGGCCTCGCCCTTCAGGTGAGCTTCTTTACGCAGGTGCGCCTGGCGTTCCTGTTCGACGATCTTGCGGTTAGCGTCCGTGGCGGCCACGGCGAGGCGTTTGGGCAGCAGGAAATTGCGGGCATAACCCGGCGCTACGCGAACCATATCGCCGCGGTTGCCCAGCTTCTCCACGTCTTCTCTCAATATGACTTCCATGCGAGTTTCCTCCTGACCTAGTTCGCCGCCGCGAAGGGCAGCAGGGCGATGTTGCGCGCCTTTTTGATGGCGTCGGTAAGCCGCCGCTGGTGCGGCGCGCACACGCCCGAGATGCGGCGCGGGACGATCTTGCCGCGCTCCGCCACAAAAGCATGCAGCGTCTTGACGTCCTTGTAATTGATGTCGTCCATCTTCTCGACGCAGAAGCGGCAGATCTTTTTGCGCCGAAAGTACTGTTTCTTCCCCGAAACGACGGCCTTGTCGCCGCCCGTGGGCCGCTGTCCGGCGCTGCCGGGTCTTCCTTTGAATTCCGCCATGGCTAATTCTCCTTGGGCTGGCCGGGCATGGCCGGCGCCTCTCCGGCGTGAGCCGCGCTCTGGGGTGCACCGGGAACGGTGGCGGGCTGCGGAGGCGCATTGGCCGCGCGCTTGGCGGCCCGCTTGTCGCGCTGTTTTTTCCGCTTATCCAGCCGCTTCCGCGTCTTGTCGATGCGCACTGTCAGAAACTTGATCACCATGTCCGAGACGCGCAGCCGGCGCTCGAGTTCCTTCACGGTATCCGCCTCGGCGGTGAATTCGAGCAGCACGTACGTGCCCTCGCGGTACTTATCCACCCTGTATGCCAGGCGGCGCTTGCCCCATTTTTCGACTTTGTCCACCGTGGCGCCCGCGGCCGTCAACTGCGTTCGCAACTGTTCGACGAACTGGTCGACTTCCTCTTCCGGCACATCCGGCTTAATAATAAACAGCTCTTCGTAAATCCTCATGCTTCCTCTATGTTTGAGCCTGGGGCGCGACGATTGAATTTCGTCATGGCCTTAGCGACGCCTTCGGCGATTATCGAATCGACCGCATCGGCCGCGTAGCCGACGAAGTCGTCCAATTCCTTGTCCTGCGAGCGCCGTACCGGCGCCAGCACATATTCCGCACCGCTCCGCAGCGGGCGGCCCGGATGAATTCCCAATCGCACCCGCGCCAAGTCGCTGGTTCCCAGGCTCCCGATCACCGATATCATGCCTTTGTGGCCGGCCGGCGTGCCTTTCGGCTTGATGCGCAGCGACAACCACGGCAGATCCAGTTCGTCGTAAACCACCACCAGGCGATCCGGAGGAACTGAGTGCTTTTCCATCAGCGGCGCGAGCGAAGTGCCGCTGAGATTCATAAACGTCTGCGGTTTGGCCAGCATCACCTCTTGCCCGTCGATTTCGCCCAACCCGACGAGCGCTCTGGAATCTTTGCGGGTGACGCGGATGCCGTGCCGTTCGGCCAGCCGGTCGATGGTGAGAAACCCGAGATTATGCGGCGTCCGCACATACTCCTCGCCCGGATTCCCCAGACCGGCCACCAGAAACATGGAAGCCTACTTCTTCTTGCCCTTTTCCTTTTCCTTCTCCTCGGGCGCGGCTTCGTCTTCTTTCTTGCCCTTCTTGATCACTTCGGGCTCGGCTGCCTCTGCGCCGGCTTCCGCTACAGGCGCGGCTTCCGCCGCCGGTGCGACTTCTTCGGCGCGCAGCGCCACCGCGTGCGCAATCACAGTCTCCGCCGCGCTCACCAGCTTCATCGAGGCCGACAGCGCCACATCGCTTGCCCGCTTGCTTTGCCCGATCATCAACTCGCTCACGTCCACCGAGAAGCTCTCGGGGATCTCGTCCGGCAGACACTCGATTTCAATCGCGCGGGTGATGACTTCGAGCAGCCCGCCCTGTAGCTTCACGCCCGCCGGCTCGCCCACCGTATACACCGGAACCGTGATGCGTATCCGCTTGGTGAGATCGATGCGCTTCAGGTCGGCGTGCAGAAGGGTGCCCTTCACCGGTTCCACCTGCTGATCCACCAACATTACTGGCGTGGTTTCGCCGCCTTCAATCGCCAGGTTGAAAATCGTGTTGTAACCGGTCGAACTGCGGACGATCTTGAGGATCTCGCGCGGGTTGACCGATACGCTGACCGCGTCCTTATATGCTCCGTAAAGTACGGCTGGAATCTGCCCGGCGCGGCGTGTGCGGCGCGCTTCGTTCTTGCCGCGCGACGCGCGCACCTCGGCTGTTACGGTAATGTCTCTTTTCACGCAAACTCTCCTTGATTCTCCGCAAGTCCGGTTCGCCCCTTACGGGGTTGACGTGGGTTGCGGCCGGTAGGACGGACCATCGCTTTTCGTGGTCTGTCGCCCCAACTTCAAATAAACAGCACGCTCACCGAAGTCTCTTCGTGAATCGATCGGATGGCTTCCGCCAGCAAATGCCCGACCGACAACGATTTGATCCGGCTCGACCGCTTGGCCTCATCGGCCAGCGGAATCGAATTCGTAAAAACTACTTCCTTCAGCCCGGATGCCTCGATCCGTTCCACTGCCGGACCGGACAGCACCGCGTGCGTCGCGCAGGCCGAAACGCTGGCCGCGCCTTTCTCGATCAACGCTTCGGCGCCCTTCACCAGCGTGCCGGCGGTATCGATCAGATCGTCCACCAGCAGGCAATGCCGCCCTTCCACGTCGCCCACTACGTTCATCACCTCGGCGACGTTGGCCTCTTCGCGCCGCTTATCGATAATTGCCAGGGGCGACGAATTCAGCCGCTTGGCGAACGCCCGCGCCCGCTCCACACCGCCGGCGTCCGGCGAAACCACCGTCACATCCGGCAGGTTCTGCGCCCGGAAATACTCGATCAACACCGGCGAGGCGTACAAGTGATCCACCGGGATATCGAAAAAGCCTTGAATCTGCGCGGCGTGCAAATCGAGCGTCAGCACGCGGTCCGCGCCGGCCGATTCGAGCAGCCCCGCCACCAGCTTGGCCGAAATCGGCACCCGCGGTTTGTCCTTCCGATCCTGCCGCGCGTACCCATAATAGGGTAACACTGCCGTGATGCGCTCCGCCGAAGCCAGTTTCAGCGCCTGCATCATCAGCAACAGTTCCATCAGGTTGCGCTCCACCGGCTTGCACGTCGGCTGGATGACGAAGACGTCGGCGCCGCGCACATTTTCCTGGATCTGCAGGTGGATCTCGCCGTCGGCGAACTGCCGCACCGTACATGCACCCAGGGTCGTGTTCAGGCCCTGGGCGATCTCTTGCGACAGCGCTGGATTGGCGTTGCCCGTGAATAGTTGTAGCCGGTCGTGACTCATTGCTCTTTTCGGTTTCGGGGAGGCCATACTTTCGCAGTAATGTGCTCTTCGAGTGTCCGCCACCACATCGCGCGGTATCGCGCACGGCTCACCAGCGAAAAGCGGAACGCCTTTTCTTTTCGGAAGACCCTAAAAACTTCAGATGCCTGGGCGGAACCAGGGAAAATCCCATACACGGCCGATCCGCTGCCGGTCATCAGCGCCATCGAAGCTCCGGCGCGCAACATCCGTTTCTTGATCGCGCCGATGATGCCATGCTGCTCCGCGGCCACCGTTTCAAAATCGTTGCAGGCGGCCCTGGAGACACCCCCGTCCCACACTCGAGACTGGAAAGTAACCATTTTATTTTGTTGAGATTCGCTTGTCAAACGCGAATTAAGCCGGGCGTACGCGCCGGCCGTCGAAATATGAATACCAGGTGACACCAGAACGCCGCTCAACGGCCTGCCATCGGGCAGCGGAAACAGTTCCGTGCCGCGGCCTATGCCCACTGCGGCCCCGCCCAGCAGGAAGAACGGCACGTCGCTGCCCAACTGTTCCCCCAGTTGGCGCAAGCGATCCATCGCCAGGCCGCGCCCCGCAAGCACCGGCAGCGCCAGCAGCACGGCGGCCGCATCCGATGAGCCTCCGCCCAGTCCCGCGCCCATCGGAATCCGCTTCTTGAGCCGCATCTCCACGTGCCCGGTAAG
>OCTA010000334.1_pt1 | contig 43699 bp, 37 predicted proteins | sample 1538991 | NCBI WGS metagenome assembly OCTA01 (sample SAMEA3539302, study PRJEB22396) | soil metagenome | biome: tundra; feature: field; material: soil | place: USA | collected 2010-05 | depth 0.15 m
CGGTGGGCCGTGGGATACCACAGCCAGGCCGCGAGCGTGGCCGCCGATGTCACGGTCTACGGCGTGCTCATAGCGCTACCCTTCGTCGACCTCATCGACGTCGGGTTTGGACGCGCCCTGGGCGAGGACGTGGTGGTGTACGTCGAGGCGTTGGCAGTCACCACCGCGATCCAGAACGCGACCAACTTCATCACGGCGCGCCCGCGACCCCGCAGCTATCAGAATGATCCCGCCTTCGTCAACTCGGGCGAAGGCTATCTCTCCTTCTATGCCGGCCATGTCTCCACCTTGTCCGCAGGTCTCGCGGTGGTGGCGCTCACCATTCGCAAACGCTACGGCGAGCAGGTGTGGCCCTGGATCGTGGGCGCGCTCATTACCGGCAGTGTCGCTGTCGAGCGCGTCGCCTCGGGCCATCATTTTCCAACCGACGTCGCCGTCGCGGCCGTGGCTGGGACCGCTGTCGGCCTCGCGGTGCCCTGGCTTCACTTCCGAAGCGGCAATACCCACGCCCAGATCGCCCCCGTCGGAGCAAACGGCCTGGGGCTTGTGGGCGCCTTCTGAAAGGGGCAAACGTGGAAGAGAAGAAGGTCGCTGTCGTCACCAACCCGAATGCAGGCAAGAACACGCCTAGGGCCGGTCTCGGCAAGGTGATCGCATCGATCCTCGCCACTCCGCGCTGGACCTACAACCCAGAGACGCTCGGTGCCCTCGAAGAAACTGCGAAGCAGCTTAGCAGTGCCCGACCTGACATTCTCGTCATCGCCGGCGGCGATGGCAGCGTCCATCAGACGCTGTCGAAGGTGCTGCTCGAGCACGAACGCACGCCGGGCACGCCGCTGCCGCAGATACTCGTCATCCCGATCGGAACGATGAACAATCTCGCGACCACCATCGGCCTCACACGCCATCCCGCGGTGAAGCTGGCCGAGTTCGTCGCGGCCAAGATCCACGAGAACCGTCCGCTCGACGTGACCCACCTGAGTCCGCTCAAGATCAACGACGAGTACGGGTTTCTCTACGGCACGGGACTTCCCGTGAACTTCCTGCAGAAGTACTACGAAGACCGCGAGAAGCGGGGAGCGAAACGAGCCCTCAAGGTGATTCTGGCAACGCTCGGCAACGAGATCGCGGCGCTCGTGACGTTCAGGAAATCGAAGCAGATCCTGACACGACCGGTGCACGCCAAGATCACGCTGCCGGATGGCAACGAGCCGCCTGTCGCGCCCTTCATGACCCATACCGGGATCCTCTGCGCCTCCATCGACCAGGTCGGCCTCGGTTGCCGAGCGATGCCCGATGCGAGAAGCAAGCCCGGATGCTTCATGCTCCGGTCCACGCACCTCTCGTTCTGGGGGCTCGCCATGAGCCTGGGCGCGCTTTGGGTCGGCCTGCCACTTCCCGCGACGTTCGATGCGGTCGTGCCTCATCTGACCATCGACTACCAAGAGCCCACCATCGCCACCGTCGACGGCGACATGAAGCCGCCGCGGACCTGCGACATCATTACCTGCGGACCGACCGTCTCGTTCATCACGGGATGAAGTTCTTGGTGCGGCCCAGTTACGCTAGTGTGCCAACATGAACGAGCCAGAAGGAAAGCCACAACACTTCTCCATGATCCGCGGTTTCCACCTGGCCGACTTGTTCACCCTGGCCAACGCCTCTTGCGGCATGGCGTCCGTGTTCGCCTCCATGACCTACCTGGTCTCGCCCTCGATCGGCCTTTTCACCCTGGCAGTCACGCTGGTGCCGCTGGCCCTGGTGTTCGATGCGCTGGACGGCCGGGTGGCGCGCTGGCGCCACGCGCACTCGACGCTAGGGCGCGAGCTGGATTCGCTCGCAGACGTGATTTCGTTCGGCGTGGCGCCGGCGGCCCTGGCCTTTGCGGCAGGCATGCGCGGCGGCTGGGACTGGGTCGTGCTGATCTATTTCGTGGGCTGCGGGGTCAGCCGGCTGGCGCGATACAACGTGACCGCGGAGGCGCTGTCCGCGGGCGGCGACAAGGTGAAGTACTTCGAGGGCACGCCCATTCCGTCGAGCGTTGTCCTGGTCATGGTGCTAGCCGTGGCGGCCTGGACGGACCGGCTAGGGACAGCGCTGTACTTCGGCTCCGTCGAGATTGGCCTGGTCATGCACCCCCTGGTTCTGATGTTCGCGCTTTCAGGCAGCCTGATGATCAGCAAGACCCTGCGAATTCCCAAGCTGTGAAAAGGGATCCCGAGGAGGCCCGATCACCACGTCTCGGCGAGGGCCACGCCGATCCTGCGGCGGCCGATCATGGGCACCGCGGTGATGTGGTGATCGCGATCTAGCCGGCGCTGCAGAAGCCACGAGTGGACCGGCGCGGTGAGCGTCGACGCCACGCCGACCGCGGTGCCGACTTCTGGTCCTCGGAGCCGACCTCGGTCATTCGTGGAAGACGCTCTATGCGTCGCCACGACTCTCTTCGAACACGCGCTGCTCTCGATCGAAGGCGGCAGTCAATAGAGCGACAGCGCTTCCTCGTCCCCGCCCACACATCGTCTTGACGGCGGTTACCACCACGTAGCCCAAGTTGTGGACGGCGTTGGGCGACTGGTAGCATAGTGGCGAGCGATGGCCCCTCACGCACCGTTCGTTGCGAGAGCTACACTGGCTGCCCTGGTACTGTCACTCTCGCTCGGCGGCTGTGGATCTTTCTACGGCAGCGTCGGCCCGATGATTGGGTACTCGCCAGGGCGCGGGGCCTGTCTTGGCTTGGAGGTCGGGAACGGCCTGTTCACGGACAAGTGGCAACCGCATCTTGGCGAGGGTCCCGCGCCCAAGCTGGTACGCGCATCGGTGGGGATCTTGTCCCGCCCAGCCGGCGGGGGTCGGCCGTCGGAACGGGTGCTGCACCTCACCTGGGAACCGAGGCTTTTTCCCTTCACGCCCCGGGCCCTTGAATCCGTGCCCGACATCCCGGGCGCGACGCTTGGTGCAGCGTACACCCTGGGAGGAGGGTATTCACCCGTGGCCGGATTGTCGATGTCGTCCCTGGATCCGGTCGCCGGTGATTTCGAGTACATCAATGGCAACCATTTTCCCGGCCCAGGTCACGTGCACTGGTTCGGCATCACCTTTGGGTGGCGCTACCTGGCGGGCGGGTCGCTCCTCTACGTGCAACCGACCTACATGCTCTCGCGCAGTGGTACCTGGCGAGGCATCGACTGAGCCGCCAAGGGGCATGATCGACGTGGCCACAACACCCGCGCCGAGCCACTCCGTTTCGGTGCGGCCCCTCTGCCGGTTTAAGGAAGAGCCCAGGTCTCAAAGGCCATCGTAGCTGGCGCTTGGGTATTTCACCAAGCACGCTGCCCTTTGCCACTCTGACGAAGCGGTGTTGCGGAAAGCCAGGGCCACCCGATAGCTTGTCTTGTCCGCCAATTCATAGGTCAACGTCACCGCCGAAATACACCCCAGCTTCGGGTCGGCCGAGGTGCTAAGGACGATCCACCGTTTGGCAAACAAACCCGGAGGTATATCGAATGGCAATGCCAAGAGGTGATTTCCACTGAAGTCGGGAGGCTGCTCCGCCGTCTCGGCCTGCGCCTGCAAATGATCGCCTATCAACGCGGCGGCGCTGGCCAACTACACAATCCCCCCCGCGCCCGGAGTGCGCCATGGCGCCGAGGTGCGGCCAAGGAGACCAGCTCTCCTGTGAGGGTAATAATTTCCAGGGCAGTCCCGCGATTGGCGGCATCGATTGCGTTGCGTTGGTTGGTCGCCACGGCCCAGCTTTCCAGTTGGGATCCCCAGGGAATGGAAACCGTTTGGTTGATTTGGGGGCCGCCAAAATCGAGCTGCACCTTCTCCACCTGCTGCCAGCTTTCGGTCGCATTTTCGAAAGTGAACTCCAGGACGCCGAAGTTCCGACTTGACAGGCTGACAGTCTCACCGCAGCTCACTGCCACTCTCGCCGCGCTTGCGGCCGCTGCAGAGGGCTGGCCAGTGGCGTCCAGGTAGGTACCGTGGGGCCCGCTCGCGATCTCCGCGCAGCCGAGGGTGGCCAGCAGTCCGCCGACCGCTAGGCAAGGCCAGACGGGCCACTTGGCACCAAACGCGGCACGGCGAGTCCGTCCAATTCCGCTGACAAAACGAGCGCTCATGGCTGATCAAAGTAACGCGACGTCCCCGGCATGCAAGCCATTTCAGCCAGTGTTCCGAAAGCAGCGACCGATCGTTTTCGATGTCGCCCAAGATCGCGTGCGGCGCGGGACGCGCGCCCTCGCCAGGGCCACCCACCAGAGGGCACCTATTTCGCCCGTGCAAGTAGCCGGCTCGGCGCGCTGGCCGTCCAATAGACGTTACAGTCGTCGACGGCGAGGTTCGAGATGGTGTCCGACGAGGCACTCCAGAAGATTTCTGTCGGGGCGTCGACTGTCTTGGGAGCGCGGCGGATGCTCGACTGATCGGATTGATCCACCCAGTACAGATGCTTGTCGTCGATGGTCTGGCTCCCAAACAGTATCGGCTGTGCGCCGCTTAGGACCATGTGGTCGTCACCGGCTGTCTTGAGCATCGCCACGATGCCTGGCGGAGCACTGCCTCCGGCGAAGTAGTAGAGGCTCTGGTCGTCGATGGCGGACAAGCTCGGTGCGTCCGGAAAGACCTGGGGCCACTGGAAGATCTGAACGATCGGGCCACTCGGAATCGGCATCGACATGAAGACAGTGTGGAGCCCCGAGTCGAGTTGGGACCAGTAGAAGTGGTCCTGGTCGATCAAGAGCGACAAGGTGTCGCCCCAACTGAAAACGGTTTGGGTCGTGCCGGCCTCGTCGTCCCATCGCCTGATGACGGAGGCCCCGTTCATGTCCGTGAGCATGGACCAATAGACACCGCTCGCGTTTCCGACGACCGACCAGATGGTGACCGCCGAGGAAACCACGGCGCTATCGACGATGGACACCTTTCCGCTTGTCAGATCCAGGCGGCCCACATCGGTGTATTCGATGCTCCACCCATCCGCGATCTTCGCCACCTTGCCTTGGAGGTAAAAGAGCGCGCCTGGCATGGCAACGATCTGGTTCGCAACGGTTTGACCGAGCGGGAACCTGGTCGTCTGGCCGGTTGCGAGCGAGACGGCAACGATGGCTCCGGTGGGCACCTCTTGCGTGTCGTCCATCACACCGACGAAAACACGGTCGTCGTTCACGACGAGGGCCGACGGCAACGCCTCCGCGGCCAAGTCCGCGAGGGTCGTCGTCACGTTGACCGCGCCTGGACAAGCGGACGAGCCCGCCTCAGGTGGTGTTTCCCCATCCCATCCGATTTCCGGGCCAAGCACCGGACCGTCGAAGGGTGCCTCCGGAGGCGTTTCGAGATCCTTCCCGCCGTCCCACAGGTCGACCTGGGGTTCCATCGCCTGGTCGCGCACGACCGCTTCTTGCGTGTCCGGTCCCGACGACGAGCCGCCGTCGGCAACCCTGGTACGCAGCCCGGTCCGATCGCAGCCGGCGATGACCACGACGAAGGCGACGGCGCAAGCCGAACCGCCGCTAGCAGAAGCCCAAATCCTGTTCATGCATCCTCCGAAGCCGCCACTCTCGCAGAATCGAGGGTGTGGATTCGAACCAAGTGCGCGACCGTAGCGATGTCTGTGCCCACTCTCACAGGCCGCGGCGGGGCACGCGTGCGCGCCAAGGAAGCCGCCCACCACCACCGTCGCGCCGCCAGGGCCATCATCGTGCTTGGCCGCGAGGGGGTTCTTCGCCAAAAACCTTCTGATGTCCGACTGGCCAGGCTCCTCGCTTCAAATGAGCCCGCAAGTTGCCGCCAAGAACAGATGGGCAAGAATCGAGGCGCTCATGCGCAACCGCGGTTTCGTCGACGGGTACCGCGACGCTTTTGTCGGCCACATGGCTGGACTTCTTCCTGCCTGCAACCCTCGCCCAGGCGCGCGCCAGCCAGCATTCCTGGTCATTCCACAATTTCCGGCCTTGGCCTCGCACCTTCCGCACACCTTCTGCACACCTAAGGGGATCCACGAGATCACCCCTTGACATGCAAGTCATTACTTGCATAATGTCTTCGGTATGAGCGACGCAGACCTGCTGTTTAGGGCGCTAGCCGATCCAGGACGGCGGAAGCTAATGGACCGTCTGCACGCCCACGACGGCCAAACATTGAGCGAGCTCTGTCAGCACTTAGACATGACTCGGCAGGGAGTGACCCAGCACCTTGCCGTGCTCGAAGCGGCGAATCTGGTAGCGGTTCAGTGGCGTGGGCGCGAAAAGCTGCACTTTCTCAACCCGGTGCCGCTGCAAGAAATCTACAACCGCTGGATTTGCAAGTTCGAGCGACCACGCCTCAGGGCGCTGCGCGACTTGAAACACCGTTTGGAAGAAGACAGCGAGGACTAACCCATACACCCCAACACGGAGAACGCCATGAACCCAACAAACCGAAGCCACTTCGTTTACGTCACCTATATCCGCACAACGCCCGCCAGGCTTTGGGAGGCGCTGACCCAACCGCAGTTTATCCGCCAGTACTGGTTCGACTTCACCATCGAGTGCGACTGGAAGAAGGGCTCGCCCTGGAAAATGGCGAGCCCGGACGGAACCCTGACCGACGCGGGCGAGATCCTGGAGATCGATCCGCCCCGGCGCATGGTCATCCGTTGGCAGCACGAGTGGAAGCCCGAGATCAAGGCCGAAGGCCCAGGCCGCTGCACCATCGAGCTCGATCCGGTGGACGGCGCGGTGAAACTCACCATCACCCACGAAAGCGAGCGCCTGGATTCCAAACTCATCGAGGCCGTGTCCGGCGGTTGGCCCAGCATCCTCTCCAACCTGAAGTCGCTGCTTGAGACGGGGCAGGTCGCCCTCGCGTCCCATCCCGGGCATTGAGGCGTCAGCGAAGGAGCGCGCTACGGATCCCGATCAGGGTCCGGCAGCACGTCGACGGCGACTTCCAGTTCGTGGTGACCGCCACCCAGGACCGCACCACGCAAAGAAGCCGAAGCGCGGCCATCCAGCGGTGTGGCGATGGTGGTGGCTCTGGCATCGTAGGTGAAATCGCCATTCACACGGGCCATGAGATCGAGAGCGTGTGTTACGCCCAACAATCTTCAAAGCCCGTAGCTGAATTTCGAGGCGGGCGCGATCTCCAGAGCCGTAGACGGACCGAAACATGTATGCACAGTACTTTTCGATCTGAAGCCTCCTGACATAGTGGGCCCGCTAGCGCAGTTTCAGGCCACTACCACGGCACGTTCAGATGTAAGGCGCCTAGTAGAAACGGTGAATTCTTCGACCGACGCGTCCATCGACTCCACGCGACTGAGCGCGCTGTTTGATCGCATGTGGCCGGTCCTGGATGATCAGCTCAAGTCGATGCCCGATGACCAATCTGGTCCCTTGCCTAAGCGACCGCAGGCAGCTGTCCTCGACGAGATTGTTCTGAGAATTCGGGAAATTGGGCGCAGGGCATGCGAGCTGCACCGAGGTTGGAGGACACGCGAGCGGCCAGTCAGACGGGTACCTCCGACCTGATTCGACCTCAGTCGTCGCGGCGCCCTACTGAGGATCCGGCAGCACGTCGACGGCGACTTCCAGTTCGTGCCGACCGCCACCCAGGACCACACCACGCAAAGGCGTCACGTCGCCGAAATCGCGTCCCATGGCCAAGGTGATGTGCTGGTCGCCGACGAGGACGTTGTTGGTGGGATCCACATCGACGAAGCCAAAGCGCGGCGAGAAGACTGCCAGCCAGGCATGGGAGGCATCGGCACCGACGAGGCGGGGTTTGCCCGGTGGTGGCGTGGTGACGAGGTAGCCGCTTACATAGCGCGCGGCCAGGCCCAGGCTGCGAAGGCACGCGATCATCAAGTGTGAAAAGTCTTGGCACACGCCCCGCCGCTTGCCGAAGACTTCATCCAGCGGTGTCGCGATGGTGGTGGCTTTGGGATCGTAGGTGAAATCGCTGTGCACTCGGGCCATGAGGTCGAGGCAGCCCTGGAGAACCGGCTGTCCCGCCGGGAACGACTCGCGTGCGTACGCGTGCAGGTCATCCCAAGGAACGATGAACGGCGAGGGGAACGTCATTTCCTGCACCGGCAACTGGCTTCGGTCGCTCGCGATTTGCGCGACGGCTGCCTCCCAAGCGAGATCCTGCTCGGCGGCGAGTGTGGCCGGCAGCGCGACCTCCACACGACTGTGGGCGATGACCGACAATTCCGAGTGGGCAGACGCAAGCACCATGTGGGTCGCCCGGTTGCCGAAATAGTCCCGGCGCTCTTCGCAAACACTGGGCGCGGGTTTGATTTCCAGTTCAGACGAAAGACAGCGCTGGTGGGGCAAGTCGCGCGCTAGCAGATGCAGGTCGTGCTGCGAATTGGTCACAACTTCGCTGTAGCGATAGCGCGTGAGATGGTAAATGCGGTATCTCACGTCGGACCTTTCGCGGGCGCGGCACTGGCCAGGGGGCGCGCCAGCAAGGCGTGATTCAGGTAGCCGCTGCACAATTGTTCCGAAAGCAGCGACAGATCGTTCTCGATGTCGCCCAAGATCGCGTGCAGCGCTGGGCGCGCGCCCTCGACGGGCGGCAAGCACGCGGGAACGACATCCAGCAATTGCAGTCGCGCCAATGCCCCCAAGGCCAGGCGCTCTTCGGGCCGCAAGCGCGCTTGACTGGCGTCGCGGGGAAGGTGCAGCAGGTGTTCGCGCAGGGCCGTGATTTGAAAGAGCACCGCGCGCGGATTGCTGTCGTCCACAAGCAAGAGATCTGCCACCGCGGCGGGATGCAGCCCCGCCAAGTAGCGCCGACGGTAGGTGATGCTGCTGTCGGCGACAGCCAGCAGGGTTTCCAGCAGCGCGCCCTCGTGCTCTGCGCCCGAAGCAAAGGCTGCGCGCAACAGCGACACCAGCTGCAAGGCGCGTTCGAGGCGGCGGCCCATGTCGAGAAATCGCCAGCCGTGGCCACGGGTCATGCTCTCCATGGCCAGCCCCGACAGCGCGGACAAGCTGGTGATCACGCGATCGAGAAAGGCCGTGAAGGTGCCGATCGATTGCGTATTGGCCAGCTTTTCGGCGCGCATGGCCTCGTCGCCCAGTGCCCCGAGCACGCGAAAAGTATCGGCGGACAGGCGGTCGCGAACTGCCGCCGCGGCCCGCAACGCCGCCCGGATTGTGTTGTGTAAGGATCCCGCGGGTTGCGACGAGCAGAGAGCACGCGCCAACCAGGGAATGGGCGGCCTCTTCCCCAATGGCTCGCTTTCGGTTTCGGCGGCCAGCACCGCGAACAAGGTTGGCAAGGCCGGCGAGGTGAACAAGCGTCCGTCCCCCTCCTCGGCCAAACGCCCGAGCAGGTGACGAGAAAGCCGCGCCAAGGATTCGGCGCGCTCGGCGTAGCGGCCCAGCCAGAAAAGATTGTCCGCGCTGCGGCTGGGCAGGTCGGATCCCTCGCGCGACAGTTCGACCGGCCGTGTGGCGGGCGGCAGCAGACTGAAGTTCCCCACTGGCTGCTCGCTGCGCACCCACAGATCCTTGGCCAAGGCTCCCGCGGCGATGGCGATGAAGGGATCCGATGCACTGGCCGCGGCCAGGGACAATCCGCCGGGCATGACCTGGTAGTCGTCGCCCGAGAGCACGGCATAGCCACGCAACAAGCAGGGGCGCGACACCAGCTCCTGCCCCGCGAGCAGTGGCGACTGCGCCAGCGCCACCTTTTCCTGCGCCACGAACTGTTCGGGCCGGGCGCGCAGATCGCGAAGGAAGGTTTCCCGCGACTCGCCACTCAGCTCTTCGCCGATGACCAGGCCCGCCCCTGCCCAGGCCGGCCGGAAGACCATTCGATCGACGTGTCTCTGCGCGTGCGAAAGCGAAGCAGCATCACCGCACCAAAAGGCAGGCGGGCTGTCGAGCAAGAGTTCTTCGCCGAAAAAGTTGCGCGCAATCGCGGGCAGGAACGCCAGGAATGCCGGCGACTGCGCAAGGCCAGTGCCAAGCGCGTTGGCCACTGCCACCTGTCCTGCGCGTACGGCCTCGACCAGGCCGGGCACACCCAGACGGGAATCGGGTCGAAGCTCCAAAGGATCGCAGTAGTCATCTTCAGGCTGCCGGAAGATCACATCGACGGGAAACAGTCCGCCCAGGGTCTTTAGGAAGACGCGCCGGTCGCGCACGGTCAGGTCGCCGCCTTCGACCAAGGGATAGCCCAAATACTGCGCCAAGAAGGCCTGCTCAAAATAGGTCGGACTCCAGGCGCCCGAGCTTTGCAAAACCACGCGCGGATGCTCGCGTGTCACGGGCGCAAGCCCAGCCAGGGTCTCGCGCAGGGTGCGAAAGAACAGCGCCAGCCGCTGCACGTTGCTTTGCCGAAAGGGCTCTTCGAATACCTGGGACATGACCAGGCGATTTTCCAGCGCGTAGCCAGCGCCCGTGGGTGCCTGGGTGCGATCGCGCAGAACACAGAATCCCCCTGAAGCCGTGCGTACCACGTCCGCGGCGTATAGATGCAGCCGGTGCCTTGGGCCAAGGCCATGACACGGCCGCAAGAAGCTCGGGTTGCCCAGCACCAGACGCGCGGGCAGAAATCCGTCGCGCAGGAGTTGTTGAGGGCCATAGAGATCGGCGAGCACCTTGTCAAGCAGCCGCGCTCGCTGGGCCAGCCCTGCTTCGAGCCTTGCGAACTCGTCCACGGCAAGTAGCGAGGGAATGGCGTCGAGACACCAGGCGCGTTCGCCCACCTGCACGTCGCCGGGCACGCTGTAGGTGACACCGTGGTCGCGAACCAGCTGGCGCACTTGTTCGGCGCGCTGGCGAAGACCCGAGGGTCCAAGGGCATCGAGAAACGCAGTCAACGGGCGCACGGGCAGCCTCACCTGCCCGGTTTCGTCCAGGAACTCGTCCCAGCGGCCTTGAACGGGTCGGTAGCGATGTTCAAAGTCAGAGGCAGGCGGCGGTGTGGCTTCTTGCATGAGGCGTGACAAAGACTAGCTCATCGTCGAAGGTCCAGGGTCAGCGGAAAAAGCGGATGCGGGCTCTCCTCTTTGACGGCGCCTGGCCCTGGCGTGTGGCCAAAGGGAAAAAAACGGGCCTTGCGCCGGCTTTCGGCCACCAAGGCGTTGCGCGGTCGCGTATCGAAGGACAGACCGCCCGGATGCGAGACGTGGTAGGTGCACCCGCCCACCGCGCGGCCGTTCCATGCGTCGAACACATCGAACACAAGCGGCGCGTGCACGCCAATATTCGGATGCAGACATTCAGGTGGTTGCCAGGCGCGAAAGCGCACGCCGGCCACGAACTCGCCCGGCGTGCCCGTCGAACTGAGCGGCAACGGCCGCCCATTGCACAAAAGCACATGGCGGCTGTCGGTCAGATTGCGCACCCGCACCTGCAAGCGCTCCAGCGACGAGTCCACATAGCGTGCGGTTCCGCCCTGGGCGCCCTGCTCGCCCAGAACGTGCCACGGTTCGAGCGCGCGGCGCAGTTCGACCTCAAGCGAGTGCACCTGCACGGATCCAATGAAGGGGAAGCGGAATTCGACGTGCGGCCGGAACCAGTCATCTTCGAACGCGAAGCCGGCGGCAACCAGATCCGCGACCACGTCGTGAAGATCTTCCTGCACGAAATACGGCAGCATGAAGCGGTCGTGCAAAGCCGTTTCCCAGCGCACGAGGCGATGCTGGTAGGGCGTCCGCCAAACCATGGCCACAAGCGCGCGCACGAGCAGCTGCTCGGCCAGGCTCATGCGCGCATGCGGCGGCATCTCGAAATTGCGCAATTCAAGAATGCCTTGCCGCCCCGACGCCACGTCGGGGTTGTACAGCTTGTCGATGCAGAACTCGGCGCGGTGGGTGTTGCCGGTGACGTCAATTAGCAAGTGGCGGAACAGGCGATCCACCAACCACGGCGCACAAACTTTTCCGGGCTCGACCTGGCGGAACGCAAGCTCCAGTTCGGCCAGGGCGTCTTGCCGGGCTTCGTCCACACGCGGGGCCTGGCTGGTCGGACCGATGAAGGCCCCGGAAAACAAGTACGACAGCGATGGATGATTGTTCCAGTAGGCGAGCAGACTGCGCAGAAGATCCGGCCGCCGCAGAAGCGGACTGTCCGCCGGCGCGCGGCCGCCGAGGGTGATGTGATTGCCCCCGCCGGTGCCGGTGTGCCGACCGTCTATCTCGAATTTCTCGGTCGACAGCCCCACCTGTCGCGCTTGCTCGTAGAGTACGGTGGTGAGCTCGCTCAGGGATCGCCAGGACGTTGTGGGGTGGACGTTCACTTCCAGCACGCCCGGATCGGGCGTCAGTTCGAACTTCATGAAGCGGGGATCGGAAAGCGGTGGGTAGCCTTCCAAGCGAACCGGCTGCGCCAGCGCCGCCGCCGTGCCTTCCACCACGCTCGCGAGTTCGAGATAGGCCTCGGCCGTGGCCAAGGGCGGGAGAAACACGTGCAAGATCCCCTGCCGAGGCTCCACACAAAGTGCCGTGCGAGCGAGCCCTGCGGCGGACGCACCTTTGTCAGGGATCCCAGCGTTCCCCTTTCCCAGCGTCGCCGGCGCCGCCTGTAACAACACCCGCGCTGGCAAAGGCGGTCGATGGGCCAGCGGATCGGGCTCGTGGATGACCTCGCGCTCGCCAGGCGCCACCCAGGGCAGGGAATCCAGTGGCAGTCGGTAGCCCATGGGCGAATCGCCCGGCAGCAAGAACAGGTGCTCCCGCCGCAGGTGCCAAGGGCCGCTTCGCCAACCAGCCTCGGCATCGCGCACGAGCGGCAAGGCATAGCCCACCACCGCGCCGAGGCCACGATCGAACACCTGGGCAAGACGCTTTCGATCCAGCTCGCTGGTCAAGCGCGAATCGCGCGGGTCGAGATTCACCGGCAGCGAGCGTTCGCGCCACAGGTAGTAAAGGACGTCCTCGTAGCCGGGCAACAGATGCTGGGTGCCCACGCCGAGTCGCTTGGCCAGTTCAGCGACGAAGATATCGGCCTGCCGCGTGCCCAAGGCCACATCATCGCCACCCTCGGGCGTCAGTAAATTCACGTCGTCCCAAATCGGGACTCCGTCAGTCCGATAGTAGCAACCGATGGACCAGCGGGGCAGCGGCTCGCCGGGGTACCATTTGCCCTGACCATGGTGAAGCACGCCACCCGGCGCGAACTGGTAGCGCAGCCGGCGCGCCAAGGTGTCAGCAAGGCGAAACTTCGAACCGCCGACCGCGGCCGTGTTCCACTCGGGCGCGTCCGGATCGTCGCCGGAGTTGGAGACGAAAGTCGGCTCGCCGCCCATGGACAGGCGCACATCCTCGGCTTCGAGAACGCGATCCACGGCTGTGCCCACCGCTTCGATTTCCGACCAAACCTCGTCGCTGTAGGGCTTGGTGCTGGGTGGGGCCTCGGCCAAGCGCGCGACCGACATAGTGAACGAAAGCGATTCTACAATTTTGTCAGCCTCGGTCCGCTTTTGCCAGGCATACGAGCCGGTGACAGGCGCGGCCGTGCCCGGATCCGGCGTGCACGCCAGCGGAATGTGGCCCTCGCCAGCCATAAGGCCGCTGGTGGCATCGAGCCCAATCCAACCCGCGCCAGGCAAGAACACTTCGGTCCAAGCGTGCAGATCGGCCACATCTTGCAACACGCCGGCGGGCCCTTGCACAGGTTTTTCGTCCGGCTTGAGCTGAATCGAATAACCAGAGGCGAAGCGCGTGGCGAAGCCCAAGTGCCTGAGCACCTGGCATTGCAGCCAGGCGAAATCGCGGCACGAGCCGTGGCCGAGGGTCAAGGTTTCCTCGGGCGAGAAAACGCCTGGCGCCATGCGAATGTCGTACTTGAGCAACCGCTGAATGTGTTGGTTGATGTCCACCAGCACGTCCATGGTGCGACGACCCTCGCGGGCATAGCTTCCGCGGCAAGTCTCGATCAGTTTCGCTAGTCGTGCCTCCACTGGCACGCCGTCGAGGTACGGCTGAAGTTCTCGACGCAAACCCGGTTCGTAGTGCAGTGGCAGTTTCTCGGCGGACTCCTCCAGAAAGAAGTCGAATGGATTGATGGCGACGAGATCCGCGACGAGATCGACCGTGACTTCGATGCTGGTCGCGGGCTCGGTGAAGACCAGCCGCGCTTGGAAATTGCCGAAAGGATCTTGTTGCCAATTCAAGAAATGGCGTTCGGGCGCGATCTTCAGGGCGTACGACTCGATCGACGTCCGCGTGTGCGGCGCTGGCCGCAGCCGCACGACGTGCGGGGAAAGGGAAACCGGGCGGTCATACTGGTAGCGGGTCAAGTGGTGCAGGGATACGCGCACAGACCCAAGGTAGCGTTCCCGTGGTTTCCGGACTGTTTCCGGCCGGTATGTTCGCAGCGAAAGATCGGCGAGGCCGTCCATCGCAGGATCCGGGATGGAACAGGGAAGTAACGATTTACCGATTCTTCGCCGCAGCGAAACACCGCCGCAATGTAGGCGCGCTAGCCTTATCAGGAGCTACTAGGTCTAGATTCATGACGACGCCCTTCCTGGATGAAATGTACGGTCCCTGCACGCTGGAAACCTTCCCCCAGCACCGCGAAGCCGGCCAGGTCCGCGCCCCCTACCGTCCCATCGACGAATGGTTGCGCTCGACCGACCCATCCGTATTCGCCAGCAAGCGCGAAGAAGCAGATCTCATTTTCCGTCGCGTAGGCATCACGTTCAACGTCTACGGCGATCAGGCTGGCACCGAACGACTGATTCCGTTCGACATCATTCCCCGCGTGCTTTCCGCCGCCGAGTGGACGCGTCTGGCGGCGGGCCTCGTGCAACGGGTGAAGGCGCTGAACATGTTCCTGCACGACATCTACCACGGGCAGGAGGTGGTTCGCGCGGGCGTGGTTCCCGAGGCACACCTGCTGCGCAATTCGCTGTTTCGCCCCGAAATGAAGGGTGTGGACGTGCCCGGCAATGTCTACGTGCACATCGCCGGCATCGACATCGTGCGGGTCGAGGAAGGCACCTTCTACGTGCTCGAGGACAACCTGCGCACGCCGTCCGGGGTTTCCTACATGCTGCAAAACCGGGCAGTGATGATGCGGCTGTTTCCGCAGGTTTTCGCCAAAGCCCACGTCGCGCCGGTGGATCACTATTCGCAAGAGTTGCTGCGCACCTTGCGCTCGGTGGCGCCGGCCACAGCAGAAGGCGAGCCGACCGTCGTGGTGATGACGCCAGGTCCGCACAACAGCGCTTACTTCGAGCACACCTTTCTGGCCGAGCAAATGGGCGTGGAGCTGGCCGAAGGCCAGGACTTGTTCGTGCGCGACAACGCTGTCTACATGCGCACCACGCTCGGGCCGCGACGGGTAGACGTGATCTACCGCCGCATTGACGACGACAGCCTGGATCCCCTTGCCTTCCGTCCCGACAGCATGCTAGGCGTGCCCGGCCTGCTCAGCGTGTACCGCAATGGCGGCGTCACCTTGGCCAACGCCATCGGCACCGGCGTGGCCGACGACAAGTCCAGCTACCCGTACGTGCCCGAACTGATCCAATTCTACCTAGGCGAGACGCCTATCCTGGGCAATGTGCCGACCTATCGCTGTGCCCTCGACAGCGACAGAGCCTACGTTCTCGAACATTTGGCGGAACTGGTGGTCAAGCAAACCCAGGGTTCGGGTGGCTACGGCATGCTCATTGGTCCACGCAGCACGCGCGACGAGCAGGCCAAATTCCGCGCGCTCATCAACGCCCATCCCGACGGCTACATCGCCCAACCCACGCTGGCGCTTTCGTCATGCCCGACCTTCGTCGAAGAGGGAATCGCCCCCCGCCACATCGACCTGCGGCCATTCATTCTAACCGGGCTCAATGGCAGCGTGGTGGTGCCCGGCGGACTGACCCGCGTGGCGCTAACCCGCGGGTCGCTGGTGGTCAATTCTTCGCAAGGTGGAGGAACAAAAGACACCTGGGTGCTGCGCACCTGAACTGGAAACGAGAACATGCTCAGCCGAACCGCAGAGAACTTGTACTGGACCGGACGCTACATCGAGCGCGCCGAGAACCTGGCCCGCGTGCTCGACGTCAGTTACCGCAATGCCTTGCTCGACCTGCCCGGCTCGTCTGCCGAATCCGAGTGGCGGGATGCGCTGGCCAGCCTGGGCAGCCCGCCCCAGTTCGCCGAGCGAAAGCAGAAATTGGACGAAGGCGATGTCACGCGTTTCTTCACCGTCGACATCGACAGTCCGTGCAGCATCAAGTTCTGCGTGCATGCGGCCAGGGAGAACGCGCGTGCCTTGCGCGCCGTGATCTCCACCGAGATGTGGGAAAGCATCAATACGACCTGGCTTGCCCTGCGCGACTTGGACGAAACCGGCTTGCGCGCCCGCGGCCTGCGCGAATTTCTCGACTGGGTCAAAGATCGCTCGCACCTGTTTCGCGGCGTCTCGCACAGCACGACCTTGCACAACGACGCCTTTCACTTCCTGCGTCTGGGCACCTTTCTAGAACGCGCCGACAGCACGGCCCGGCTGCTCGACACCAAGTACCAGGCGCTGGCGGGCATGGACGCCGAGGCCGCCGGAACCACCTACTACGCATGGGGCGCGGTCTTGCGCCAGGCCAGCGCCTTTCGCGCCTACCACCAGACGTATCACGACGTGATTACACCTCAGCGAGTTGCCGAATTGCTGACCCTGCGGCTCGAAATGCCGCGCAGCCTGCGCTTTTGCGCCAATCAGGTGGTCGAGCACCTGGACGCCCTGGCCGGTACGCGCGATCTCGAAGCCCAACGATTGGCAGGCGAGCTGCACGCGCGGCTGCGCTTCGCCCGCATCGACCGGGTGCTCAGTCGAGGGATCCACGATTTTCTTGCCGAGATCATCCGGCGTCTCGCCGAACTCTCGGCGCAAATGGCCCAAGACTTCCTCATGACAGTTTGAAGGGAGATCACATGCGACTGTCCATCATCCACGAGACCAAGTACCGCTACACCAGTCCCGCCAACTACACGATTCAGTACCTGCGACTGTCACCGCAATCGAGCATTCAACAGAAAGTCCTAAGTTGGAATTTGGATTTGCCGGGACCCGCACGACCATTCCTCGACGGATTTGGCAATGCCGCCCATGTTCTGGTCATCGACAAACCCCATCAGGAGATCCGCATTCGTGCCCGCGGCGAGGTGGAAGTAGCCGACGAGCCCCTGACTCTGCCCGATACCGGTCCTCACCGCCCGGAGCTGTACATGCGTTCGACCGAGCTGACCGCCCAGGACCAGGCGCTGATGGACTTCACGGAAGCCTTTCGACGACAGATGGCGAACAGCCGTGCCGCTGCTCTGGAGTCGCTGATGGTTGCCGTACGCGAGAAGGTCGACTACCGACCTGGCGTCACCCACGTGAAGACCTCGGCGGCCCAGGCCTTCGCGCGTGGGGCAGGCGTTTGCCAGGATCACGCCCACGTCTTTGTTTCTTGCTGCCGGCAGCTGAGCATCCCTGCCCGCTACGTCAGCGGCTATCTGGCGCCGAAAAATGGACCGGCAAACGGCAACGATGCCGAAACCGAGATGGCCAGTCACGCCTGGGCCGAGGCGTGGATCGAGGGCGCCGGTTGGCAGGGATTCGACGTGGCCAATCAGGTGCGCGCGCAGGGCCGGCACGTGCGCGTGGCGGTCGGCCTCGACTACCTGGACGCATGTCCCGTGCGCGGATTCCACCGCGGCGGCAGCGGCGAATCCCTAGGCGTGGAAGTGCACGTCGACGAAACCCTGGTTCGCCAGAAGGGAGCTGGAGAATCTGACGACGGAGCGGATCAGCAGTAGATCGCCTCGCGCGCTCGCCATATTTTCAATAGGCGTTCCTTCCGAGCGCTATCCCTCGGTGCGAGCGCTGCCGGTACGCCAGTGGCCGTCTATGGCGACCAGGTGCCCGCGCCGATGTACCATGGGCCAGGGCAAAGAACACCTGGGACCTCTTTGCCGTGGCTAGAAGGTTACTGACAACGTCGCAGTGTCGGAACTACCATCCGCGGCCACCATTGTCGCTACGAACGAACCGTGCGGTGTGAAGTAGCTCAGGCCAGAGCCCGTCCCTCCCTCGCCAGGATCGACCGAGGTCAGAGAAAGTTGCCACGACCCGACTGGCGTCTGCGAGTTGCCCATGCAATCGGTGGGCCCCTGGGCGGTGTACGAAACCGAAGGGGCCTGTGGCGAGCAAGCCATACAACCAAATCCTGAGCACGCAGCTCCACAACCCGGAGGACAGTTCGGCCCCGACCTGCCAGCGCAATCAACCCCCACTGGAACAGGCAGGTAGTAGGTGAACGCTAGGGACCCGCAATCTTGACCGGAGGGGCTGCTGTAGCTGCCGGTGCTCGCAGAATTCAAACCCACCATCACGGATAGCTCGCCGTTGTTGGCCGCCGCAGGAGTTAGAAAATCGAAGTCCACCGCAGCACCTGTCCCGAGCGTCCACTCGATCAACAGGAAGTACGGAACGGTGTCGTAGCGTGCGCCGGCGGATTCGACGTAAGCAGAGGCACCGCCCGGGCAGAGCACGGCATTGAGATTGTTTCCGAGGACCGTACCGCTGGCGGCACTCGCACTGACGTGAAGGGCCGAAGTTGGGATGGCCACACAGCCTGAGTCAGGGATGCCTGAATCGACCGTGGCTTCTGCACTATCGATTTCGCCATGACTTCCATCGGGCGAGGTGCCGGAACCATCCGCGGCTCCCTTTGCGCCGTCGGGCGCCGTCGCTGTGCCATCGGACAAAAGAAGCGAACCATCGCCGGTGGCGGCGAGTGCGTCTGAGGCAGCACCCTGGCCATCATGTGCGAGGGTGGCGGCATCACGTTCCGGAGCAAGCAGGTCGCTTTCCACTGAGGAGTCTGTCTTTGGGGAGCCTACAGGTGGTAGGTCAATCTGACCGGCAGCGTCCTTCATATCTTCCCCTTGCGGGGTGCTTCCACAGGCGCACGTTGATATGATCGCGATCAGCGCGGCTAGCTGAGCAGCACGGCTCAATGCACATGTCATGACCGCACCTTCTTCGAACTGGTCGGATGCGCGGCCCGAAAGTCGTGAAATGAAAAGGCGTTGGTCACAGGCCTCCGTGGAAGCGGCCAAATCCGCGCGCAAGCATGATCGACATGGCCACGACACCCACCCCGAGGACAACCACGTGCTTGGCGTTCCGCAGGTCGAACTTCCCGACGCGGCAGACGAGCAGATAGCCGATGGCCAGGTTCAAGAGACCCCACAGAACATTGACCGTCGACGAAGATAGACCTTCGCCTGGCGGCGACGCGAACGGGCTCTGGAAGGCGTGCCCCGAGATTCCATTACCAAGATGCGGGAGCGTGTTCGCCAGGAAGGCTCCGCCAAAGAAGTACGACAGGTAGTGGTACCAACGCATTTCAGCCTCCGTTCTTGAGCGCCACTTTCCTACCAGGGTTCATGGGTGTCAAGGCGCGCCGGGGTCAGTGAGTCAGTAGGGGTAGAGACCGATGAGGCAGACGTTGAACTGTTGTTCGGTCCCATTGATTCCGGGAACCAGAAGCATGACTTGCTGAAGCGGAGTCTGGCCGTCATAGGCCTCGGAGGCGAAGTTGAACCAGCATTCCTTGTTGAAGGTCGACCAGGTGACGAAGCCGCTGCTTGAGCCGGAAATGTCCGCGCACCAGGTCTCGTCTGGGTAGCCCTTGGCACCTTGGATTTGGATTCTGAGCGGCGAGCCCCCAGGATTGCTGAGCTCATACCTGAGGCCCTTGCCGGTGACCGCCCAGGTTCCCGGCAACTCTTCCGTGTTCCTGTCCGCGCTTTGATTGACATCGAAACCGAGCAACCCGACCGCGCTGTCAATACGAGCCAGCACCCCGCTAGCGCAAAACGGTAGCCCGTTAGCGGTCGCGAAATCGGAAGGGGATATGCTGCTGCCCAGGTCGGTTTCTGTGGCGAGAGTCCAGGCGTAGCCGTTCCACGGGCCACAGTGGAGGTAGCCGGGATGATTCGCGTCCATAGCGCAGCCGCCGCTCGTCCCAGCGTTGCCGACAGCGCCGGCAGTACCTACCACGCCACCTGTGCGAGTTGCTCCGCCCGAACCGGTCAGCCCGCCACCACCAGCCCCACCCGTGCTGACCGATGGGTTCGTGCTGGGTACGTCGAGAGCGGTTTGCAAGCCACATCCGGTCGTAAGGAGCAGCCAGAGAGCCCAGCGGCGCTGAGCCATGGCTTCCTGAACTTGGTGGGAGCCTTGGGGAGTGTGTGACATAGTGGGCATGCTACCCTCGGGAATGGCCGCCGCAAGGCTTTGCGTCCCGTGAAACATGCGCCTCCAACTCCTACGCGAACGCGCACACGAGATTAGGGACATGTTCCCCTTGGCTGCCAACGTCTTCCGCCGAATCGTGCTTGGTCTCGCCGACGAACATCCGGCGACCAAGTAATCATCTTGCAAGCGCGCCGTCACGACGGCGATCGTCGAACGGATACAAGATTTCTGGCGGCTCGGCAAGATCTCCGTCCGCGCGGCCCACGGCGGGAAACGCAACGACGAGAAGAATGCCAAAGAAAATGCCCGAAGCTCGCACGCTCCCAAATCTATCAAAGCCACAGCGCCAATAGAGAAGAACCTCATCCCCCTGCGCTGCCATTCTGACCTCGCGTCGTCTCACAGAATCCAGGTTACGTCTGGGTAGGGGGACTGTGTAGTGGCAGAGATGCGTAATGAGGCAAACGGGCATTCACCTGGGCGAACGAAATGTGGGCTTGTACGCCCTACCTGCTTCTTCGCGATACGCGTACGAAAAGCGCTGTGCGTGTCTTGCGCGATATGACAATTGAGACGATACTCGTTCTCCCAGAGAGAACACGCCCATTGACCGCGCGTTTCGCGAATCCTCTGGCTGCTCGACCACTTCACTCAGGCAAAAAAGGAGATCCCCATGACCCTTCGTCTTAGCGGCGCCCTCATTCCCTTGTTCGCGTTGATCATGACAAACGGGTGCGCTGGCCCGCAGAAAGCCGCCGACACCCAGCTCATCAAAGGAACCGTGGGAAAGCAGTACTCAGATCTGATGAGCCGATCGGGACTTAAAGTCCGGGTGGACTACGGCTCCATGTTGGCTTCCGAAACCTTAGCTGATGGTTCCACGTTCTATCTTCATGTACAGGAATACGAAAGCGCCAGCTCCAGCACCATGGGAATTTGGGGTGAAGCCGAATACTCGTACCGGCTATTCGGCTTCAAGGTCAAGGACGACCTAGTTCAGGACTGGGCCTATGGCCTGTTCACTCCGAAGGAAAAGGCCAGCGTCCTGTTTGGCTTCAAGTACGGCTATGATCACGCGGCCATGCTGGAGCGGATCAAGAAAGACTACATCAATCTGATCAAGACATCTTCCGAGGAAACCATCGCCGTCTGGAAGAAGTAAAGAAGCGCCGCTGGTGCTCTAACCACGGCGTACAACCTTTTCGTGCCAGCCGGAACGCGGGGGCAAGAACGCCAAAAAGCGGGCGAAGCCGGCGCGGGGGTGGTGCCAGAGTCTTCTGGGGAAGCGCACGCAACTTCCCCGCCCCCTGGCCGCTAGAAACGTATGCCCAGACCGCTGCGATTCGTCCCTGAGCGCGCCCTCGTCGAAATCACTACGCGAACCTTTCAGGGGAGGTTGCTGCTCAGGCCGTCCCCAGAGCTCACCGACATCATCCTCGGCATCATCGGCAAGGCCCAGGAACTCTACGGCATAACCATCCATGCCTTCGTGTTTTTGTCGACGCACGCGCATTTTCTGCTGTCACCCGCCAGCGCCGGCCAGCTGGCGTTGTTCATGCAGTTTGTGAACGCCAACGTCGCCAAGGAAGCCGGACGCCTCCACTTCTCGCGCGAGCGCCTGTGGTCATGCCGCTACCGCTCCATCGTCGTCGCCGCCAGGTCCCAACTGCATCGCTGCCCTCACCACCGGCGCGCTCCTCCGCGGCACATGGTTCGACCGCAGCAACGAGTTCCTCGCCCGCCAGCGTGGCCGCGAGTTGGTGCCAGTGACTTGATGGAGGGCAGCTTGAGCTCGTCTATGACGAGCCACTCCCAACACAGCTTGGGGCGGGCGCGAATGCGGCGGAGGCTCAGGACATGATCGTCACCACTCTCACCACGACCTGCCACGCGCCTGCCACCTTCGCGAGCTCCACGTAGCCGCCATCCCCGTACAACCAGTCGGTCTGAAAGCCCCAGTACAGCAGAGCCTGATCCCCCGCGGAGCCGAACCCGGCCCGCGAGAGGTAGATGATTCCCGGTGCCTCCGGGTACTTCTCGTGGAAGCGCTGCCAGCCGTCCATACCAGAACCGAAAAACGCCTTCGATTCCTGGTCGGTCCACAGCTGGTAAGGTGCCCCGAAATTCATGCCCGCCGCCAGCGCGGACCCAGCGTCGTTGCGCACGCAGAAGCTGGCCACCGTCTCGACCGACAGCCCGGGCATCTGCTTGACCACGTAGTCGAGGTCAACCGCGAAATCGGGATCATCGAGCGAGAAGGACGGCGTGCGGTCCCTGAGGACGTAGAAGGGGGCGCCGTAGTCGTTTGCAAGCATGGCCGCGTAGACCGCCTGCTCATCGGCGGCATGGGTGTCAGTGGCGCTGTCGAGCGGCGGGGATGCGCCGGGCCCACACGCCACCAGCGTGGCCGTCGCCAGGGTGATCGCGAGTCGTCCGAGACGAGTCGAGGGGAATCGAGAGCGCGCGCAGTCAGTGGTCACGTCATTCCGAGATGCAAGCGCAAGACCAGGAGCCGTGACCTGCAATCGCTTGCTCTGGTGGTCTCTCGGTCGAGCCTATGCCAACTTTATTGGCGGAGCTGCCAACCCTGCGCTACGCCGAGGTCGATCTTGAGATGAAGGCCAAGGCGCTGGCGACATGCGCGGTCACCAACTCCAGTCGGGAGCACGAGCCCACGTGGCGCCAGGACAAGGACCTCATCGCGCTCCTAGGGCAAAGCCCTGTCCGTCGCCATCCACTGACGGCAAATTCGCGACTCAGCTGCCGTGATCGTGGCGTTCGTCTGCCCGATGGCGACCAGTTTCAGGACGATGCGGCCGTTCTGGTCGTCTCCTTCGGACGCTATCCGCTCGCTTGCAGGCAATCCCGGAGTTCGTTGTACCGCCTTCCAAGAAAACGCTGGCACTACCCCCGCGCCTTCCAAGAAAACGCTGGCACTACCCCCGCGTTTGACTTACACGAAGATCAGCCACCTCGCACTGTAGACAAGACGAGATCTGTCGTGTCTACTAGGAGCAGGGTTGGCATCCGGTTGTAGGATATTGAGAACTGAAGACTTAGTGGCGGGCTTGAACTAGCAGGCCAGGATGGGCGCAGGGGCAATGAAGCCCTCTTGCTAGCGAAGCAGCAGGGGCAGCTTGGAACCTTCTTCCAACTGCAGCACCGCGAATTGCTCAAGAAGTTCGGGGTAAGTGCCGAAGCTTGACGAAGATGGCGAGTGCACCCGCTCCGATGGGTTCGTTGCTTGTCAATTTGTGACAATTCGTCGTCGATACCTCAGCTTCACTTGTCTGCTGCGCCTCGATCCCCTGCCTAATTGCGTCCCGTCGCGATATCGCTCGCAGGATCCAGTCCCGCTGTGGCTCGTCATTCAAATACAAATAGGAATTTCCTTTCCCGCCCCTTTGGCCACTGGCGACCGCGCCATTCCACTCGGTACGTCACAGGCCTTCGGCGTTCAAGAAGAGGTCAAATGGCACATCAACTCCGTCTCGGAACTATTCTTTCATTGACCGTGGCTATGTCATGCAGCCAACCTGACACTAGCGGCACGGGGAGCGCCGGAGGTGCAGGCGGCGCGAACAGCGCGGGCGGCGCGACGAACACCGGCGGCGCCGCACGATCGGGCGGTGTGCCGATGACGGGCGGCGCTTCCAGCATGGGCGGCACATCGCGCACCGGCAGCACGACGAGAACCGGCGGCGCGAAAAGCAAAGGCGGTGCGACCGGCAGCGGCGGCGTGCCGAGCGCGGGCGGGTCGTCGGGAACCGCAGGCGTCCAGGCGACTGGGGGAACGGGGACATCGGGACTCTTCCTCGACGGCTTCTTCCTCATCGGAACATTCATGCCCACCGTCAATGAATTCGGGAAGTGGCACGATCGCGGCGTCAACACCGGCGTCGGGCTAAACAGCTATACGGATCCCTCGGTGGGGCGGACCTTGCAGGTGGCGATACAAGACTGGGACTCGCAGGCCAAAGCCCAGGGAATGCGGACCATCCGCAGTCCCATGCCGAATCCAGCCGACGATCTTGGCAATACGACCTTGCTGGCTTGGGACCAGATGGATGAACCCGATGCCACTGGTCAGGGAATGGCCAATCTCGCGTCGTGTGTCGCCAACTACCAGCAATGGAAGGCGACCGATTCGAGTCGTCCCGTCTATCTCACCTTTTCCGGACCCGACGTTCTGGACGCCGATCCCGGTCCTAGGCCCTCTTGGTGCCTTGACTCCACCGGCGGTTGTTCGCTGATCTCCAACCACCTCGACTACATCAGCAGCGCTCTCGACTGGGTCTCGAACGATATCTATCCTTGCTCGGGCTTCTTGCCCGACGAGAGCCGCCGCTGCGACCCGAGCTACGTCGGAGATCCCATCGACTTGCTCCGCTCGTGGACCGACAAGCCCGTATTCGCCTTCATAGAGACCAGCTACCAAGAGTTCGTGCCCCAGAGCACCCGCGGTCCCACCAAGGACGAGGTGCGTGCGGAGATTTGGGTGGCCGTCGTGCATGGAGTGCGCGGGTACATCTTCTTCCCGCAGGTGGTCGGCAAGGACGCCACGGGCGACGGTACGCCGGCCGACGTGGCAGCCGAGCTAACCGTCCAGAACAAAACGGTCGCGCAACTCGCCCCGGTTCTCCAGGGAGCCATCAATCCGACCACCGTCGGCGCCACTGTCCCCGCGCCGCTCCAGGCCGGCTGGCGGGATACCCCCAGCGGCAAGTACTTCTTCGTCGTGAACACGAAGCAGCCCACGCTGACCAACGCGGCCATCACGCTGACGGGCGTAGGCACCGCGACCTCCGCCAGTGTCTTTGGCGAATCGCGAACGGTCACCCTGGCGAATGGAAAGCTGACGGACACCTTCGGCGCGTTCGCCGTTCACATCTACGTCGTTACCAATTAGGGCAAAGCCCTGTCCGTCGCCATCCACTGACGGCAAATTCGCGATTCAGCTGCCCTGATCGTGGCGTTCGTGTGCCCGATGGCGACCAGTTTCACGACGATGCGGCCGTTCTGGTCGTCTCCTTCGGACGCTATCCGCCCGCTTGCAGGCAATCCCGGACGTCGTTGTACCGCCTTCCAAGAAAATGCTGGCACCATCCCCGCCTTCCAAGAAAATGCTGGCACCATCCCCGGCGGCGATCCTTCAGGCGCGAAGCCTGCAGCTACCATGGGTCGGCAGGTGCGTACGCCGCCATGATACAGGATCCCCGCGAGCGATACCCTCGACGCCCCCACGTACGCCACCGGCGCGAGAGAGAGCGGTGCGCGAGACCGGTGCATCGAGAGACTTGCTCCCGCGCGGAGGTGCTAACAACATGAGGGGAAGCGCCAACGGAGTTGGCAAGCGGAGGCAATTCGTTCCAATTCTCTCCCATCTTTCCTGGTCATCCGGGCCTTGGTAGCAGGTCCGGTTCTTGCTTTGATGCAACTGCAGGACCTCGATGAATCCAGGGACCGCCAGCAGAAAGGTCATAGGCTCATGAAGAACACGCCTTGTGCCGTCACATGGTTAGGGACCGCCTTTCTGATGATGAGCTTCGGCTGCGGGCGAAGCGACACGGTCGGGCAGCTTTGCGATCTGACGGTGGACGCCGGGCCTTCCCAGGGAGTGGTCAACCTCAAGGCCGGCGCGTGCAAAACGGGCCTTTGCCTCAAGCCGGTGCTAGCTGCCGGATCAAGCGTCATCGACCCGCCGACCGGCGCGACCTGCACCGACGAGTGCAGCAGCGATTCCGACTGCGGCGGCGAGCTCCGGAACCCGGGCGATGCACAGGACGCGCGTTGCAAGGGCGGCTTCGTCTGCGGAGTGCCCTTCGTGGTTGGCCCGCTCTGCTGCAAGCACTATTGCCTGTGCAAGGATTTCCTGGGCGGAAGCGGCGCCCAGATGCCGGTCGCGTGCCAGGGGCCGGATGCGCTCGCCAGCTGCCAGAGCGCGGCCGGGAGCGCCGCGGCGGCTGGCATAGGCCAGGAAACCGATATGTACATAACCGTGGCGCCCGTCCGCCAACTCGACATGGTTTTCATGATCGACGACTCGCCTTCCATGGCGCCCAAGGTGAGCAAGCTCGCGCAACAGCTCCCCAAGATGCTCGCGGCGCTCAAGGATCCCAACGACGGGCGCTATCCCGACCTCAGGGTCGCGATCATCGACAGCGACCTGGGCACGGGCGGGGCGTACCAGAGCGGCTCGTGCGGCCCGACAGCCAGCCCCGACGCGAGCAACAGCTTCGGCGACCTCGGCAACTTCCAAATGCGCGGCGCCGTCGGCTGCGGCGCCAATGCCGATGCGCTCTGGCTCGACTATTATGCCCATGGCAAACCGCCGAGCTACGACCCGACGATGGACATCAGCCAGGTCTTCGGGTGTCTGGCCGGAAATCTCGGCGCCCTCGGTTGTGGGCAAGAGCATCAGCTGCAGTCCTTCGAATTCGCCCTCGCCGCACAGAACCTCCACCAGAACCAGGGCGGCGGATTGCAGAACACGTTCATTCGCCCGCAGGCCTACCTGGGCCTGGTCATCCTCAGCGACGAGGACGACTGTTCCGCGGCGACCAATGGCGGGATGTTCGGTGACAAGCCCGAGCTGCGCAGCGAATCGACGAGCCTCCGGTGCGCCACGCGCGCCCACCAGTGCAATGGTGTGAACCTGACCGACGCACCTCCTGGCTATCCCACCAGCGCCAAATTCGAAGCCAACTTTGCCGACTGCGCGGCACGAACCGACGCTTGCCCCAATCCCACCGACGGCAACGCGGCGACCGACACCAGCGGGCCGACCACCTGCAGCCCGCTCAAGGACATCCACCACCTGGCCCAGGAGATCAAGGCGCTCAAGGCCGAGCCGGACAACCAGATCATGGTGGCCGGTATCTTCGGATGGCCACGCACCGGTGCCGACATGGCGAATGCAAAGTACAAGATCGACCTCGTGCCGGGCCCGCGCGCCGAAGATGCCGACAACCAACAGGGGCAAGTGTGGGACTACTGGCCGGTTTGCTACGATCCCGACCACGAGCCGGCCGACCCCACCAAGTTCGACGCGGATGCGTGGGGTTGGGGCGCGCAAGGTGGGCTACGCATCTCCGCCTTCATCGACGAATTCGGCGTGAACGGCCTCAAGTTCAGCATCTGCGAGCGGGACTTCACCCGAGCCATGTGGCCGTTTACCGACACGATAGCCGTCAAGCTTCAGAACCTCTGTATCGATGCGAAGCTGATGGATGTCGATCCAGTGACCCCGGGACTTCAACCCGACTGTCGCGAGGTTTTTCGCGTGCCCCAGACCGATGCCACGACCGGCCAGGTCACATACACCGAATCACCCCAGTCGCTGCCGATCTGTCCGGCCGGTGCCACGCCGGACACCATCACCGCCGACTGCTGGCAGCTGGTCATCGACAACACCAAATGCCCGGTCAACGGACAGCTGTTCAACGTCGTCCGAACGGCTGCGGAAATAGCCAACGGCCCGCTGACGGCAGGAACGAAGACCGGAACGCAGTGCTGGACTTGTCCTGACTTCACTTCACGGCCAGGCTGCGACTATTGAGCTCGACGACGTGGGCCGAGCACAAGACCTTCGAGCTCCGTTGTCGCACCCGTGCGGCGGCGATGGAGAGCGGCAAACTCCAGCGATGACGGCGGCACAGACGCCACAGGAAGGCTGCCAGGGAACGAATCGAACGGGAAGCGCCCACAACCATACTCTACCGTTGAATCGAGCTTGGAGGCGGGCGCTGGTCACCACATCCCGGCGAGAGCCAGGCCGGTGCTGCCGCGGCCGATCGTGGGGACCACTGTAATGCCAGCGCGATCCAGCCGGCGATTCAGGATCCACGAGTGGACCGGCGCGGTGAGCGCCGACGCCACGCCGACCGCAGAGCCGATGCCGAACGAAATCCAGGCGCTCTCCCACGCGCCGCGACCGTAGCCAAGGTAGAGCAAGCCGGCGGTGTTGATGGCGAGGCCGCCGAAGATGTTCAGGATCAACACGTGACGCTCACGTTGCGCGGCCTCGACCAGAAAAGCGTGCCGGACTCTGGCGGACGCGGGATGGCGATCGCCGCACAAACCCTCCACGTTGATGCTGAGCGGGTCCAAGACCTTCGCCAACACGCCGACGGTGGCCTTGGCGGCGGTCACGTACAACCCCGCGCGGGTGTCATTCCCGATCCAGTCGCGAGGGGCAAACGCGGCAATGCTGGCGCTCCCCACCGCCGCGATGGCGAACGTGGCGGTCCAGGCTAGGTTCCACTTGGCAGCCCGATCGAAATCCTCGCAGACGGCGTCGTCGATCTCGCGCTCACCGGCGCTGAGATGGACAACAGGCGCGGCCAGCGCAGTCCCCGCGCTCGCGACCGCGACCGGCACGAGGAAGACGAAGCAGAGGACAGCGCGCATGAGGAACAGTAGCACGCGAGCACGACCCCGGCGTTGGGGGAGAAACCCCATAGGCATTGAGCGACAGCGGCTGGTGGAGATCACCCTCTCCCTTCGGGAGAGGGCCGGGGTGAGGGTACTGGACCGGAGGTCGAACAGTGATGCGGGCGCGGCTACCTTGAAGCCGGCAGCGTCCGGCTTCAGAAGATACTTCACCCTCACCCCCAAGCCCCTCTCCCGAAGGGAGAGGGGCGACCCGATCCGACCGCCTTCTCCTCGAACTGCGGAGGGGCATTCAGGCCCGCCGACTCGCCTAACGCCTATGGGGAGAAAACCACACCTGTCCGGCCAGAAGCAGAAAATCGCCACCTGACGACCCCGGCGGGCGTGCTACATCCATCGTGGCCTTCGATGAGCACCGCCAGCCGTGTCCGAGAAACCTGGAACCTAACCGGCGACGACGCCTGGCGGACGCTCGCAGCCACGGGCCGGATCAAGCTGGTGCGTGATGCTTTCGTCCGCCTTCGCGCCGCCGACGGGTTCAGCCACTCGCGCTCTCTCGCATTCGCCACCTCCCTCGTCCTCGTGCAGGGCTTGATCGCCCTCGTGGGGCTCGCGGTCGAGTTTGGACAGACCGGCTTCAACCGCACCATCCTGGGCGCCATCGAGAACGCCGTACCCGGACCGGCGGGAAGTCTCCTCATCAGGGTTTTCGCGCAAGCGCAACAGGTCGGCCTCGAGCACCGCTTCCTGCCGCTGCTGCTCGGGCTTGCTGGAACCCTGGTGACGGCCGCAACCGCCACTGCGCAGCTCACGCGCGGGATCAACCGCCTCTACGGCATCGAAAACGACGGGCCGTTCATCCGCAAATACGCCCGCGCCCTCTTTCTCGCCGTCCTCGTGCTTGCGGCCATCATTGGCGCCGGCATGATGCTAACCGTGGGACGCAACCTCTCGGGAGATGTTGGCGGCGGCATGCACCTGGCGTGGCACCTCGTCCGTTGGCCGGTCGCCTTGGGACTCGCCGCCGCGGCATTCGGGGGCATCTTGCGCTGGGCGCCGCGCCGCCGGCAACCGCACTGGTCGTGGCTCGCGTTCGGCGGCGTGATAGGCGTCGCGGGATGGACCCTCGTGACGATCGTCTTCGGCGCTGCCTTCCATGTCAGCTCGTCGTTTGGTGACGTGTACGGCTCGCTGGCGGGCGTGGTCGCGCTTCAGCTCTGGACATTCTTCTCGGCCGTCGCGATCTTTTTCGGCGCCGCCGTAGCCGCCCAACTTGAGGCCGTTCGATCGGGCACCCAGGCACCGCCCCGCGTGCAGTGATAGAAGGCCCGTCAATGTCATGAACCATGAAACCGTCGAAAACTCGTTGACCCTCGTCGAGCGTGGCGAGTTGACTGAAACCTACTTGCTACGTTCTGCCGGAATCGATGCCCTGATCACGAACTACGGCGGCACGGTGATGGCGCTGCGGGTTCCGGACGCGCGCGGAGCGATGGGCGACATCGTGCTCGGGTACGAGCGAGCCCAAGACTACGCGAAAGCCAGCCCCTACTTTGGTTGTCTGGTGGGCCGCTACGGCAATCGCATTGCCAAGGCCAGGTTCGCGCTCGACGGCATCGCGTATCATCTGGCGGCGAACAACGGCGAGAACTCGCTGCACGGCGGGATCAAGGGCTTCGACAAGGTGGTGTGGAATGCGCGACCGATGCAAAGCGATCTTGGCCCGGCCCTCGAACTGCGCTACCTCAGCAAGGATGGGGAAGAAGGCTTTCCCGGCAACCTGGACGTGACTGCGCGCTACACGCTGACCTCGGATCGCAGCCTTCGCCTCGATTTCACCGCCGCCACCGACAAGAAGACCATCGTCAATCTGACCCATCACTCGTACTTCAACCTGGCCGGCTTTGGCGACGTTCTCGGCCACGAAGTGCTCCTTTGCGCCAGGCACTTCACCCCAGTCAATGCCTCGCTGATTCCAACCGGCGAGTTACGGCCGGTCGCGGGAACTCCGTTTGACTTCACCACGCCCACCGCCATCGGCGCACGCATCAACGGCGATGACCAGCAGCTGCGCCTTGCTGGCGGCTACGACCACAACTGGGCCATCGACAAACCCCTCGGCGAACTGGGCCTGGTGGCCCGCGTGCACGAACCAACCTCCGGCCGCACCATGGACGTCCTGTCGACCGAGCCGGGCGCGCAGTTCTACACCGGCAATTTCCTCGACGGCTCCATCACGGGCAAGCGCGGCCAGTGCTACACCAGGCGCTCGGGTTTCTGCATCGAACCCCAGCACTTTCCCGACTCGCCCAATCGGCCGTCCTTCCCGACCGTGGTGCTCGCCCCTGGCGAGACCTACAAGAACACCATCATCTATAAGTTTTCCGCCGTGCCGTGAACTTCGCCCGCACCCGCGCGGGCCGCGCTATACTGCGGCGCCATGAATCGCAAACTACTCGCATCGCTGGTGCTCGGCCTCGTCGTGTTCGCTGGTAGCGCCTGCACCGTCTTCGTGCAAATCCCCACCACGCCTCGCCTGCAGGGACTCTCCGAGGCGCAGGTGTTCTCCATGGCGCCGCCACCCGAGTGGCCGGTGCCCCAGCCCGACAATCCCGCCACCGCACCCGTCGACGTCGCTTGCGGCGTCGGGCCCCTGCCCACGAACGGCTATCTCTATGCCGCCGTGAGCGTGCGCGGCCGTCCGCCGACCACGGCCCTGGCACCGCTCAACGTCGCGCTGGTGCTCGACCGCTCGGGCTCGATGGCTGGCGATCCCTTCCGCAACATGGTGGGCGCGGCGGAAACCTTCGTGAACCAGCTGCGCGACGGCGATCGCGTCTCGGTCATCGCGTTTTCCGACGGCGTGTACGAAGGCGTGCCGCCCATCGTGATCGATCCGAACACGCGCGGCGCGGCCGTGGCCAGCATCCGCACTCTGCGCGACGGCGGCGGCACCAACTTCTCGGGCGGCCTGCTGGCAGGCCTCTACGAAGTTTTCAGTGCCTTCCAGTATTGGCAAGTCAACCAGGTCATCCTTTTCTCCGACGGGCAACCCAACATCGGCATCACCAGCGCCAGCGAGCTGGCCCGCATCGCCGAGCGCGCCGCCGAGCACGGGGTCAGCGTGACCACCATAGGCTTCGGCATGGACCACGACGAATTGCTCATGCAAGGCATCGCCGACGCCTCGGGCGGCTACTACTACTATGTCGACAAGCCGGGCGACTTCGGGCAAATCTTCCAGCGCGAGGCCGGCGCCATCCTGCGCACCGCCGCGCGCCGGACCGAGGTCGCATTCACGATTCCGCCGGGCGTGCAGATCGAGGACGTCCTCGGCTACGACTACATCGTTTCGGGCGGAACCTTGTGGGTGCGCATGGGCAGCATCCCGCACGGCGAAGAACGCTACGTCGTGTTCAAGATGCGCGCGGGCGGACAGGGCCACATGCCCATGAACATCGTGTACGCCGACCTGGCCAGGCGCGGGCGATTCATGGTTTCCTGCGGACCGCACTTCGACGGAAAACGCGGCGGCGGCGATGCCTGGGCCTTAGAGCTGGCCGGCCGCGCCGAGGCCGCCTGGGGCATGCAAGAGGCCATGGCGTGGGCCGATTCGGGCAGCGAAGTCTTCGTGATCTCGCAGCTCGGCCACACCCGCGGCATCATCGCCGGCATGCGCGACGTGCTCGGACCGCAAGCCCTGGCCGAAGAGGACAAGATGCTCCTTGGCGCGCAAGTGGATCTCGGCCTTAACGTCGCCCAAGGCGCAAAGAAATCCTTCCTGAGCGGAGGCGTCAGCGGACTTGTGAACTTCGGTGCCCAGCAAGCGGTCAGCAATGCCACCACGGCCGTTGTCTATAACGTCGACCAGTCCTTCCGCGCGCGCGTGCGGCCGACTGTGGCCGTTACTTTCCAGGGTGCTGCCGGAACCCGCTACGTCGCGCACGGCACCACCTACAAGCCACGCGACCGCGATGCCAGCATCCGTTTCAAGCGCGCGCGCTGGAAGAGCTACGAAATGATGCGCGTGCGGCCGCAGCGCTAGCCAACCTTCAACAAGGAATCCCGGAATAAGATGCACCTGACCGTCGCGGACGTCGCGGCCCTGCTGCGCACGCCCACCAAACAGATTTATCGCTGGATCGACGAGGGCGAACTCGACTGCAATTGGTTTCACGATCAGCCGCGCTTCAACCGCACCGAGCTGCTCGAATGGGCGACCGCTCGGCACATGCCCATCGCTGTCGAGCAGTTTCTCGACGACGAGGGTGACGACCCGAACTTTCCGACCCTGGTGGCCGGCCTGGGCGCGGGCGGAATCCACTACAACATCGGCGGCACCGATCGGCAGTCCGTGTTGCGCGCGGTGGTGAACGTGATGCAACTCCCCGAGGTCGAAAAGGAAACCTTGGTTCAGGTGCTGCTGGCGCGCGAGGCGACGGGCTCGACCGGCATCGGGGATGGCATCGCGATTCCTCATGTGCGGCAGCCCATCGTCATGGGCGGAAGCGCGGCCTCGATCTCGCTTTGCTTTCTGGAGCGGCCGGTGGATTTCTGCGCCATCGACGGCGCGCCCATTCACACCCTCTTCCTGATGATCAGCACCACCGTGCGCGGCCACCTGCAGACACTCGCGCGGCTGGGCTCGGCGCTCGCCGATCCTGGTTTCAAGCGCGCCGTGCTTCGGCGCGCGCCCGCGGAAGAGATCCTGCGCGAGGCTGGACGGGTCGAGGCGGGCCACCCGCATTCGGTTCGCGGCTGACCATGATCGATTGGCTTGTTGTCGTTGGAATGGTCTTGGCCGCCGCCAGCGGCGTGCCTGGGCTGTGGGAGGATCGCAAAGGCGGCAGGGGCGAGCGCGTGGCCGCCGCCCTCATGGTGATGGGCGCCTTGTGTGGAATCGTCGGCGCGGGTCTGGCCATCGCGCGCCCGACCGCCGGGATCGACCTCGACTGGCCAGTACCAGGCGGTCGCTTCGCCATTCGCATCGACGGCATTTCCGCGCTCTTCGTCATTCAGATCTTCCTCATCTCGGCTCTCGGTTCCGTTTATGGACTCGGCTATTGGAAACAATCCGAGCACCCACGCGACGGCAGGAAGCTGCGCTTGTTTTACGGCCTCATCACCGCGGGCATGGCGCTGCTGGTGTGCGCGCGCAACACCATGCTGTTCATGGCGGGCTGGGAGATCATGGCGCTGGCGGCGTTCCTGGGTCTGGCCGCCGAGGACGATCAGCGCCTCGTGCGTGAGGTCGGCTACGTGTACATGGTGGCCACCCGCCTGTCCACGCTGTGCCTGCTCGCCATGTTCGCCGTGTTGTTCGTGGCCACCGGCAGCTTCGACTTCGCCGCCAGCGTCCCCATCGGTCCCGGCGCTGCCACCGCCATTTTGATTCTCGCCATTGTCGGATTCGGTCTCAAGGCAGGCGTGATGCCCATGCACGTCTGGTTGCCAGGGGCGCACGCCAACGCCCCCAGCCACGTGTCGGCTCTCATGTCGGGCGTGCTCATCAAGATGGGCATCTACGGACTCGTGCGCGTGTTCTCCCTCTTCCCACACCCGCCCCTGTGGTGGGGCCAACTGGTCTTGGTGCTGGGTGGCCTATCCGGAATTCTCGGCGTGGCCTTTGCTATCAGCCAGCACGATTTCAAGCGCCTGCTCGCCTACCACAGCGTGGAGAACATCGGCATCATCTGCATGGGACTCGGCGTGGCCTTGCTCGGGCGCTCGCTCGGCAACAGCGCGCTCGTCGTCTTGGGCCTGGGCGGGGCGATGCTGCACGTGTGGAACCACGGCATGTTCAAGAGTCTGCTGTTCTTGTCGGCGGGCTCGGTCCTGCACGCGACCCACACGCGCGAGATCGACGAGCTCGGCGGCCTCGCCAAGCGCATGCCGTGGACTGCTCTCGGCTTTCTCGTCGGCGCGGTGGCCATTTGCGGCCTGCCACCGCTCAACGGATTCATCAGCGAGCTCTTGGTCTATCTCGGACTGTTCCGTTCCGCGGCCCTGCCCCAAGGCACGCTCTGGCTGACTGGCGCGCTGGGGGCACCTGCCCTGGCGCTCATCGGCGCCCTGGCCCTCGCCTGTTTCGTCAAGGTCCACGGTGCCATGTTCCTCGGCGAGCCGCGCTCCGAGCACACCGCCCACGCAATCGAATCGAGCCGCCTCATTCTCGCGCCCATGGCCGTGCTGGCCGGGATCTGTTTCTTTGTCGGGCTGTTACCCTGGCTGGTCGCGCCCATACTGGATCGGGCCGTGTTGGCGTGGGCACCGGAACTGTCCGGGCAGCGTCTGATGATGCTCGCGCCGCTCAGCTGGGTCTCACTGCTCGGCGGCCTGCTACTCGTCGCCCTGCTCGTCGGAGCCGCCCTGGTTCGCCGCAACCTGCGAAAAAAGCCAGCCGACAAAGTGGGTACTTGGGATTGTGGCTACGTCGCCCCAGGCCCGACCATGCAGTATTCGTCCTCGTCTTTTGCACGGACCCTGGTAGGCCTTTTTTCCTGGGCCCTGCGCCCGAAGGTGCGCAATCCCAATACGCAGGGCTTGTTTCCCCACCCCGAGGCCTTCACCAGCCACGTAGACGACGTGGTCCTCGACAGCGTTCTCATCCCGGCCGCGCAACTTGGCAGCCGAGTGGTGCACTGGTTCCGCTGGGTGCAGCGCGGAAGCATGCAAGCCTATCTGCTCTACATCCTGCTCACATTGATCGTGCTGTTCTTCTGGCGATAGAGGATGTCTTGAACAAGATTCACTTCGCTATCCACGCTGCCCTGCTCTTGGCCATGCCGCTGCTCCTGTTAGGGATCATCGGAAAAACCAAAGCCGCCTTCGCCGGTCGCGTGGGGCCACCGCTGCTGCAGCCCTATTTCGACGTCATCAAGCTCTTGCGCAAAGGTTCCGTATTCAGCCGGACCACGACCTGGGTGTTCAAGGCCGGGCCAGTGGTAGGCCTGGTGACCGCCCTGTTCGCCGCCGTGCTGATTCCCCTCGGCGGCCATCTCGCGCCCGTCTCGTTCGAGGGCGATCTGGTGCTCTTCGCCTACCTCTTCGGCTTGGGCCGCTTCTTCACCGTGGCCGCGGCCCTGGACACGGGCTCGGCTTTCGAAGGCATGGGGGGAGCCCGCGAAGTCACCTTCTCTTGCCTGACCGAGCCCGCGCTGTTCTTCGCCCTTATCGTGCTCACGCGACTGTCCGGCTCGCTGTCGCTGTCGAGGATGATCGGACCGGGGCTGGGCCAGGCCTGGCACCACGGTGGCGCATCCCTGGTGCTGGTTGGCTTCAGCTTGTTCATCGTCCTGCTTGCCGAAACCTGCCGCATTCCCGTCGACGATCCCAACACCCACCTAGAACTGACCATGATCCACGAAGTCATGGTGCTCGACCACGGCGGCCCCGCGCTCGGGTTGATTGAGTACGCAGCGGCCTTGAAACTGTTCATCCTCGGCTCCGTGGTAGTTCGCATCGCCATCCCCTACAGCGGCAATCCCTGGGCCGGCTGGGGCATCTTCGCCCTTGGCATGGTTGTGCTCGCGGTCTTGATCGGCGTCGTGGAATCCACCATGGCCAGGTTGCGCATGGCCCAGGTCCCTATTCTTCTGGCAGGAGCGTGTCTGCTGTCCGCCTTTGCCATCGTCCTGGTTGCGAGGTAATCCGCAGATGCACAACCTTGTCGATCCCCTGCTCGTTGTGGTGTTGCTCTTCAATCTGTTTCTCCTCGGCACCAGCCGATTGCAGGCCGTCATCAACGCCTCCGCCGCCCAAGGCGTGATCCTTGGCATTCTCACCCTGTGCGTGCACGAAGGGTTCGGCACCTGGATGGTGCTCATCACCATCGGCACCATTCTGGTCAAGGGCGTGCTGATCCCGGGAATGCTCCTGCGCGCCATCCGCGACGCAGCCATCCGCCGAGAAATCGAGCCCTTCATCGGATTTCTGCCCTGCCTTCTTCTTGGTGCAATCGGCACGGGCGCGTCGCTGATCTTCGCGCGGACCTTGCCGCTGGCAAAGGAGCACGTTGGTTCGTTGCTGGTTCCAGCCGCCATGGCCACTGTGTGGACCGGCTTTCTCGCGCTCACCACCCGGCGCAAGGCCATCACCCAAGTGGTCGGCTACTTGGTTTTGGAAAACGGCATCTACATCATGGGCCTCACGCTCCTGCACGCCATGCCCTTCATGGTCGAGATGGGCGTTCTGCTTGACTTGTTCGTCGGCATCTTCGTCATGGGCATCATCCTCAACCACATCCGCCGCGAATTCTCTTCGCTGGACACAGCGCACTTGAGCGCACTCAAGGAATAGCCGTGTTGCTGGTACTGATTCTGATTCCATTACTGGTCGGCGGACTGGCCTTTGCCATCCGATCCAACCTGAAGCGTCCTTGGCTTTTGCCCATAGGTGGCGCCACCCACCTCATTGGGACAGGCGCGGTCTTGCTCAGAAATGCACCCGCCGCGGAAGGCGCTTGGCTTGGGCTCGATCCGCTCAACAAGGTTGTGCTCGGCTTCTTGAGCCTGCTCTTCTTTCTTTGCTCGGTGTACGCGCGCGGCTATCTGGTCTCGCGCCCGAACCAACCCAACCGCATTTTCACCGCCAGCCTGCTCGCCTTTCTTGGCATGCTGACCTTGGCGGTCGAGGCCCAACACCTCGGCCTCATGTGGGTGGCCGTCGAGTCGTGCACCCTCAGTTCGGCACCGCTGCTCTACTTCAACCAGAATCCGCGCTCGCTCGAAGCCACCTGGAAATACCTGCTCATTGGTTCCGTGGGCATTGCACTAGCGCTGCTCGGTTCCTACTTTCTCGCCTATTCCGCTCTCCACAGCGGCATGAGCACCTCGCTGTTCTTCCGCGACCTCGTGCGCGAGGCGCCGCACCTTTCCCATCCGTGGCTGCGCTCGGCCTTCATCCTGCTGTTCGTCGGCTATGGCACCAAGATGGGCCTCGCCCCCATGCACACTTGGAAGCCCGATGCCTACGGCGAAGCGCCTGGTCTCGTCGGCGCGCTGCTGGCGGGGGGACTTACGACAGCGGCCTTTCTGGCCATTCTGCGCTTCTTTCAAATTTGCACTGCCGCCCACGACGTGGCCTTTGCCCGCAGCATGATGGTGACCATTGGCCTCTTCTCCATGGCGGTCGCCGCCGTGTTCATGGTCCGCCAGCGCGACTACAAGCGCATGCTCGCCTATTCCAGCGTCGAGCACATGGGCATTCTGGTGCTGGGCATCGGCATCGGCGGCGCGGGCATTTTCGGCTCCTTGCTCCACCTCATCAACAACGGTTTGACCAAGGGCGTGCTCTTCCTGGCCGCGGCCAACATCCACCGCTGCTACGGCAGTAAAAGGGTCGAAGAGGTCAGCGGCGCCATTCGCCGCTTGCCCATCACCGGCGCGCTCTTCCTGGCCGGATTCTTCGCCATCACCGGCTCGCCGCCCTTCGGCCCCTTCTTCAGCGAATTCACCATTCTGCGTGCCGCTATCGCGGCCGGGCGCTTTTGGGTGGCGGGACTCTTCCTGGTCATGCTGTTCGTGGTCTTCGTGGGCATGAGCTCGACCGTGTTCGCGGTGGTTCAAGGTGAGCCCTCGGCCAAGGTAAGAGACAGCGGCTACAGGGACAGCTTCTTCACCGTCGCCCCCATCATCGTGTTTCTGGGTCTGGTGTTGTTGCTCGGCGTGTACGTGCCGCCTCCCATCAGCCGCGCACTTCACGAGGCGGCCGCCTTCATCGAGATGAATCCATGAGTACGCCATGGCTTAAGTTGCGCAATGGCATTGCGGTGCCAATGCACGAAGTCCCGCGACTTCCCCTCACCGACCTGCGCCAAGCGGTCATTGCCGCGCCCGCGCGCAATCGGCGCGTGGTCGCGTTGCTCGGCCGCCCGATCAGCGCGGCCATTGAACTCTTTGCCGTGCTTGCTGCCGACCGCGATGGCCTACTCGAAGTTGCTCGGGCGACGGTCGAGGGAAACACCTTCCCGTCCATGACCCCGGAATGCCCGCAGGTGCACCTGTTCGAACGCGAGCTCGGCGAACAGTGGAACCTGATTCCCGAAGGACACCCTTGGTGGAAGCCCGTGCGCTTTCACAATGCCTACCGGCCTGGGCCCGACGCTTTTGGCCGCGCCACCGGCGAGCCCCGCGTGGTGGGCGTGACCGACTTCTACCGCGTTGAGGGCGAGGAGATTCACGAGGTGGCGGTGGGTCCCGTGCACGCCGGTGTCATCGAGCCCGGCCACTTTCGCTTCCAGTGCCACGGCGAACACGTCTTCCATTTGGAAATCTCCCTCGGCTACCAACACCGCGGCATCGAAAAGACCCTGGCCGGCGGCCCAGGCAAACGCACCATCCATCACATGGAAACCCTGGCCGGCGATACCACGGTCGGGCACGCCAGCGCCTACTGCCAGGCCGTGGAAAGCCTGGCCGGTTGCCGCCCCTCGGCCCGCGCGCTGGCCCTGCGCGGTGTCGCGCTCGAGCTCGAACGCTTGGCCAATCACACCGGCGATTTGGGCGCCTTGGCCGGCGACATCGGCTATTTGCCTACTGCCTCGTTTTGCGGGCGGTTGCGCGGCGATTTCCTCAACATCACCGCGCTTCTGTGTGGCAACCGATTCGGCCGTGGCTTGATTCGACCGGGCGGCGTTGGTTTCGACATCGACAAGGAGCGGGTGGCGCAGGTGCGCGAACGATTGGAGGCCGCCTACCGCGATGTCGAGGGTGCGGCCAAACTCTTGTGGCAAACCGGCTCGGTGCAAGCGCGTTTCGAGGACGTGGGCAAGGTCAGCGAAGAAACCGCGCGCGACCTGGGCCTGGTGGGGCCGGCCGCGCGCGCCTGCGGCCTGCGCCGGGACGTGCGGACCCACCACCCCTTCGGCATCTTCCAGTTCGTGCACATTCCCATTTCCACCTTCCACACTGGCGACGTTTTCGCGCGCGCATTTCTGCGCTGGCTAGAAATCGAGCGCTCGGTTCAATTCCTGCGCACGCAATTGAAAGAGCTCCCCATGGGCGCTGCGCGCATAGATTGCCCCACGGCGCGGCCCGATCATTTCTGCGTATCCCTGGTGGAAGGCTGGCGCGGCGAAATCTGCCACGTGGCCATGACCGACCCACAAGGGCGATTCGCGACCTACAAAGTCGTGGATCCCTCGTTCCACAATTGGGCCGGCCTGGCCATGGCCCTGCGCGATCAACAGATCTCGGACTTCCCCATCTGCAACAAAAGCTTCAACCTTTCCTACTGTGGCCATGACCTTTGAGATGTCCCCATGCTGAAGATTCTCGCTGAACGTTGGCGGCAGGGTCACCGCACTTCGCGCTTCCCCAATGAAGCACCAGTCCTCTCCGACCGCTTTCGCGGCCTGCCCATCATCGACGCAAGCAAGTGCCCCGACGGTTGTCGTGCCTGCGTGGATGCCTGCCCCACCGACGCCATCACCATCGAGGCCCGCGTTCCCAAGGTCGATCTGGGCCGTTGCCTCTTCTGCACCGATTGCACCCAGGCCTGTCCAACAGGGGCCATCCAGCACGGACCGGACTTTCACCTTGCGGGCAATACACGCCAATCCTTGATAGTGGGCGGCGGACAACCTGTTCCAGTTCACGCCCTGGAAAAGCGCCTACTTCGCCTTTTCGGTCGCTCGCTCAAATTACGCCAAGTGAGCGCTGGCGGCTGCAACGCCTGCGAGGCCGACATCAACGTGCTCGGCACCCTGGTTTTCGATCTAGGCCGCTTCGGCATCCAAGTCGTGGCCTCGCCGAGACACGCCGACGGCCTCATCGTCACCGGCCCGGTCAGCGAAAACATGAAGCTCGCACTGCAAAAGACCTACGACGCCCTGACCCCGCCCAAGATCGTCATCGCCGTGGGCGCCTGCGCAATCTCGGGCGGCCCCTTTCTCGACCATCCCGAAGTCCACAATGGCACAGGCAGCGTGGTGCCCGTCGATCTCTACATCCCCGGCTGCCCGCCCCACCCGTACACGATCCTCGACGGGTTGTTGCGGCTGGTGGGACAGCTCGAAGAGACATCATGGTAGCATTCGACCCTGGGGGATTTCCTGAATGCGAATGCGATCGTTGGCGACGTGGTTTCCACTTGTATTCCTCGGCCTGGCTTGCGTGGGATGTGCCACGACGGCCTACCGGACCGCACAGGGGACCGAGCTTCATGAGGAGACCAACCCAGTCGAACTGATGCTCGCTCCTGGTGAAAGGTTGCAGGAAGCGACGCGGACGCTATTGGCCAATGGTGCGGTGGATCTCAGATGCCCCGAGGAGCGGCTGCACACGAGAAGTGTCTACCTCTATCGAGCCAGCGTCTACCTCGTCGAGGGGTGCGGCTGGCGCGCGAGCTACGTTCAAAATTGCCACCCAGAATATCCCACGGGCGATCCCGGTGCAGGCAGGGGGCATATCGACGACTACGGGGCACAAGATCCCGCGCCGCAGATTGTTTGTCAGCTCGAGATCATCGGGAAGGTAGAGCTCCCTCGGCCAGCGCCTGCCTCAGCCCAGACACCGCCAACGGGGCCGAAGGTCAGCCCACCGAAACCCTGAATGGCAGGAACAGCGTCCGAATTCCGGACGCGGCGACTGATGCTGAACTACCCTCAGTCGGGGATCAGGGCTTAGCAGCGCACCTCGACTTGACCATGCCCGCCCTTTGTCGCGATAGTGCATGGCCCATGGTTCGAACACTGCTCGCGTTCTGCTTCGCACTCTTGCTTCTATCGTGTGCCTCGCCCCCCGCACGGCCGCTGCGGTTCGTGGATTGTACGCAGATGGCCTATTGCGACTCGCTCATCGAATGGCCAGACCCATCCTGGTCGGCGAAGCACGAGGCGCTGTACTGGCAAGGGGTTCGGTCCATCTTGCATGAGATGGCGTGCGGGAAGATGGTGTCCAGGGGGCGCAGGCTGGCGTACGTGGCAGCCGATGATCTGTCGGTACCCTGTGCGTCTGGCCCTGCGCAGATTCGACACGTGAAGAGTCGAGACGACGGCAATAGGCTGCTGGCCGCGGGACGTATCGACTATGTGGTGGAGTTCGAGCGAGCGAATGCATCCAGGGTCAGTGATGGGATCGAGGTGCCTCTGTCGGCGAGCTTCTACGGAAGAACCAGAAAGACAGGGACCGATTCCCGACTGGAAGGCATGGACAACTATCTGATCGTGCAGACCGAAGCCGCGACCGAAGTTCGCCTCGTTTCGCGGGCCGCGCACGAGTGATCCTTGGAGCGATGTGGCCAACGGGGAGGATCCGGTCACGGATGTCAAACCGCCGGTCCGCGGTCACTAGATGTTACCTTCGGATGTGAGCGATGATGCCCAGATCGCCGACGGCCCACAGGTCGTGCTCGCCGATGCCGAAAATGGCTCGCATGGTTGGCATGGCGGGGCCGGCGGCGGTGTATAGGTAGGATGAGCGGTAGAGATCCGAGGCGATGGTTTCGATGCATTCCCCGTTGAAGCGGTAGATGCTCTTGGTGGTGTCGTCCATAGGGAGCAAATGGGTTTCGCCGCCGAGGCTCCAGAAATCGGTGGCCGAACCGGCCCACACGCCGTCGAGCTGCATGCAGACCACGGCGCCGTTGTGATTGGCCGGCGGGTACGCGGGGACCACGCGCTCGACTTGCGTTCCATCGTCGTAGTACCCATCCGCGAACACGCCGCCGGCCGTGCCCCACACGCCAGAGACGCACGTGCCGCTGGCAATGGGCTTCTGGGTCCACGCCGCACCATCGTAGATGAACAGGTTCTTTCCATCCGCCGCGTAGACGTCCGTGGGGCTACGCCCCCAAACCCCGCTTAGGGTGGCGGTGGCGCCGCTGGGCTGGGCGACGAAGCCGCTGCCGCCGCTTCCAGTGTTGGCGGCCAAGACGGTGCCCTGCGCGCCCACGGCAACCACATAGCCCACCGTGGCCCAAACGGCGCGCATGTCGGCGCTGGTGTTCGAAGGAACCGCGGTCCATGCGACGCCGTTCCAGTGCAGGATGGTGCCGGCGTCGCCCACGGCCCAAACGTCGTCCGCCGTGCTGCCGGAAACCGCTCGCAGGGTATTCGTCGTCGGGGATGCGACACGCGTCCAGCCGGTGCCGTCGCCGTGAAGGATGGCGCCGTTCTTCCCCACCGCCCAAAGATCGTTGGTGGCGCTTCCCCACACCCCGAGCAGGCCGTCCGATGGCGGGGCGCCGGTATTGGGGATGGGAACCAGCGCGCCGCCGTCGTAGAGGTAGATTTGGTTGTACAGGCCGGTGATCCACAACGCCTTCGCGCCGACCTGCCAGATGCCGCTCGGGAGACCGCTGGGGGCCCCGGACGAGGCGTCGGCGCCCGCGACGACTTCATTCCAGGTTCGCGACGCATCGAAATGGACGATTCGTCCAGCCTGCGCGATTGCCCAGACATCCGTGGCCGACAGGCCGAAGAGCGCGGTCGGGCCGTAGTCCAGTCCATTGCCAGCGTAGTCCGTGGCGGTCTGCCCATCCCAGTGAACGGTATCAATCCACATGTCGCTCGGCCCGGTGCCCCACATCGGCCCCCAATCGCCGGCAAACGGCTGCACGAACTTTTCCCCGTCCCACTTGCTCGCGCCGAACCAAACATTGTCGGGGGCGGTTCCCCAAACGCCCGTCGGATCTTGGACAGCGACGGATGCCAAGAGGTTGTTCTGGTAATGGAAGACCTGCTGGTAGAGAGCGAGCCATGCCTCGTCGGCTGTTGGGGCGTAAAGCGCGTGCGGCAGGTAATACAATTCCGTCGGTGCGGCGGATTGACCCACCACCGACCATGCCGAGTCCGCCAGCCGAAGCAGATCGAAGGAACCATTGTGCACGGGCAAGAAGGCAAGGGCAAAGGCCTGGCCGCTGCCAAGCACGGTGATCTGCTGGATGTCGAGGGTGCTGTTGCTGTTCGCGGGGGAGAGCGCGTTGCCGTCCCAATGGAAGAGAGCGCCGGCGGTCCCGCCAAGCCACACATCCGACGAGCCACTGCCGGCGATGGCCAGAATAGACGTGCCGCCGAGCTCGGCCACCCAGCTCCAGGCAGAACCATTCCAACGCGCGACTTTGTGGTCCGGCAACGTGCTCACCCATACGTCGTTGGGGCTGCTGCCATA
>OCTA010000335.1_pt1 | contig 43687 bp, 28 predicted proteins | sample 1538991 | NCBI WGS metagenome assembly OCTA01 (sample SAMEA3539302, study PRJEB22396) | soil metagenome | biome: tundra; feature: field; material: soil | place: USA | collected 2010-05 | depth 0.15 m
GTTCCTCTTGCCGGGACTTGTAGACGTTACGCCAGCGGGGCGTGCCGGTGGACCAAGCCCCGGTCACGTTGGTAGCCATCTTGCCCTTTTGGACGGCGTGGCACACGCGGCCTTGCAGCGCGCATCCCCAGATCGGCGTATCGTCTCCACCGCGCCCCTGGTTGTCGCACTGGAACCACTCGCAGACGTCGCCGAGCTCGACCAGGCTGGCCGTGCAACGTATGCCGCCGCCGAGATTGCCGAAATAGAAGCTAGACGGTTTCTTCTCTTTGGCGATGGAATCGTATAGCTTCCACAGATAGACGATGCGCTCGTTGAATTTGTCCCAATAGTCAATCGTGCCCGGCGGCGGCAGGTTCTTACACTGTTCGCAATAGCAGACCGGCAGCGCGGAAAGGGGCGGCCAGGCGTTGGTGTACATGCCGTCCACGTCATAGAGAGTGTTGACCTCCCGCATGATGGCCGGTATGTAATCGGTCATGTAGGTGGTGAACATGCAGGTGCGGAACAGCCTGGGGTCCTCGGTGTGATGCACGGCATTGCCTTGCGCGTCGCGTTGGAACCACTCCGGATGGGCCTGGACCGCGTCTTCCCAATTGAGGTCCGGACTCATGCGCGCGATCACGTGCAGGCCGCGCTTCCTGGCGGCCGCGCAACACTCGCCGAAGAAATCCCGGCCGCCGAGAAACTTGCCTTTGCGGTGGTACGGCACCTTCGTCTGGTAAAACGCAAGAATGCCGGTGACGCTGACCAGCACGGCGTCCACCTTCAGGCTGGCCCAGTAATCCGCCCATTGCTCGATGTCGAGCACTGCGGGATCGTGTTCGGTCATGTTGGTCTGGCCGACCCGACGGATCTTCCGTTGCCAGGGCACGGCGGGCCCGGCGGCGAATAACGAAGCGGCTATGGTGGCGGCTGGCGCCACGATGAAGTCTCTGCGGTTTAGGTTCATAAGTCTATGCGATTATATAGCACGCGCGGCGGGCCGATCTCCGTGCTATGCCAGGTTGTACTATAGTCGGTTCGCAGAATTCGTGGAGCAGACCTCCAGGTCTGTGCGGGTCCTCCAGGACCCGCACTTCGCCCGCGAGCAGGTTGGCGTGGACGCCGGCCGCAGGACTGGAGTCGTGCCCCACGATTACGCTCTACAGGAGAAACGAAATGCCACGGCGCCATCGTAATCCGTTCATCCTCGCCTTGCTGATCCTTGCAGTTCAGCAGGTCTCGACCGCGCAGACCGCCGCGCCGAAGTATCGCGACCCAAAGCTGACCATAGACGAGCGCGTCGCGGACTTGCTGGGCCGCATGACGCTGGAGGAGAAGGTCGCCGAAATCACAGGGGGCGACGATCCGCACATCTCGCTGCTCGATTCGACCGGCACCTATCGTCCCGACCAGGCCAACCTGGCCTTCCAAGGCCTCTATCGGGAAGACGCGCAGTTCACGCCGCGCCAAGCCGCCATCCTGCGCAACGCCGTGCAGCGCTATCTGCGCGAGAAAACCCGCCTCGGCATTCCCTGGCTATTCATGAGCGAGGCGCTGCACGGTTTCATGAGCTACGGCAGCACCAGCTTCCCGCAAGCTCTGGCGCTGGCCAGCACCTGGGATCCGGCCCTGGTCCGCCGCGTCTTCACGGCCGCCGGCGATGAGACTCGCTCCGCCGGCGTCGGCCAGGTTTTCTCTCCGGTACTCGACATCGCCCGCGATCCACGCTGGGGCCGCACTGAGGAGACGTACGGCGAAGACCCGTACCTGGCGTCGCGCATCGGCGTGGCCGCCATCACCGGGCTGCAGGGAGGCGAGTTCCACATCGATCGCCACCACGTGATGGCCACCGCGAAGCACTTCGCCGTGCACGGCCAGCCCGAGGGTGGCACCAACACCGCGCCCGGCAATTACTCCGAACGCATCATCCGCGAAAACTTCCTGGTGCCGTTCCAGGCGGCCGTGCAAGAGGCCAAGGTGGGCAGCGTGATGGCATCCTACAACGAGATCGACGGCATCCCGGCGCACATCAACCACTGGCTGCTCGATCGCGTTCTGCGGCAGGAGTGGGGTTTCCGCGGTTTTATTACTTCCGATGGAGACGGGCTACAGATGCTGGTGCAGACGCACCATGTGGCGGCCAACATGGCCGAAGCCGGGCGCATCGCACTGGCGGCGGGAATCGATTTCGACCTCTCAGACGGTTCGGTGTATCGCACCTTCATCGCACAAGTTAAGGAGGGACAAGTCCCGGAGCGCGAAGTGGACCGCGCCGCGGGGCGGATGCTGGCGGCCAAGTTCCAGCTCGGCCTGTTCGACGATCCCTATGTCGACCCGGACTACACCGAGAAGTCGACCAACGGCCCGGAACATCGCAAGCTGGCCGTGGAAGCGGCGCAGAAAGCCGTGGTGCTGCTGAAAAACGAGAAGAACCTGCTGCCGCTCGATCTGGGCAAGCTCAAAACCATCGCCGTTATCGGCCCCAACGCCGCCGACGTCCACCTGGGCGGATATAGCCGCGAGCCCGGCCACGGCGTCAGCATTCTGGATGGCATTCGCGCGCGGGTGGGCTCCGCGGCTAGCGTGGTTTATGCGGAGGGCTGCAAGATCACCACCGCCAAGCAGGGCTGGCGCGGATGGTATGAAAACGACGTTAAACTCGCCGACCCGAAGGACCAGGTGGCAACTGTCGCTGCCGCAGCGGAGGTGGCGCGCAAGGCCGACGTTGCGATCCTGGTGGTCGGCGAAAACGAAAGCACTAACCGCGAAGCCTGGTCGGAAAACCACCTGGGCGATCGCGACTCGCTCGATCTGCTTGGCGCCCAGAACGATCTGGTGAAGGCGGTGGTCGAGACCGGCACTCCCACGGTCGTCTTCCTGATCAACGGCCGGCCGCTGGCCATCAATTACATCGCGGACCACGTGCCGGCCATCCTGGAAGGCTGGTACCTGGGGGAGGAAGGGGGCACCGCGGCAGCCAACGTTTTGTTCGGAGATGTGAACCCGGGCGGCAAGCTGCCCATCACGTTTCCGCATTCGGTTGGCGACCTGCCGGATTTCTACAACCACAAACCGTCGGCCAACCGCACTTACGCATTCAGCACCAGGAAGCCGCTCTATCCGTTCGGGTACGGTCTGAGTTATACCACGTTCCAATTCGACAAGCTGCGCGTGGAACCCGCGCAAATCATGATCGGCGGGGCCGCCAAGGCGCGGGTGGACATCACCAACACCGGAGCGCGCGAAGGCGACGAGGTGGCCCAGCTTTACCTGCACCAGCGCGTGGCATCGGTCACGCAGCCGGTCATGCAGTTGAAAGGCTTCGAGCGCATCACCTTGAAGCCCGGAGAAAAGCGCACCGTCGAGTTCACCATTACCCCGGACATGCTCTCCATCTTGAATACCGATATGCATCGCGTGGTTGAGCCGGGGATCTTCGATGTGATGGTGGGGCCCAGCTCGGCGGACACCAAGAAGGTTGCCCTGAAGGTGACGGACCTGAACGGGCAGGCCGGCACGCCCGCGGCGCCGCGTCCCAAAGGGTCGGAATCGGGCGTGGTCAGCAATTTCGACGATCTGAAAATCGCCGCGAATTTCGGCTCCTGGATCGTGATGACCGACTCGGTGATGGGCGGCAAATCGACCGCTACGATGGAGGCCGTGGCAGGCGGCGCCAATGGGTCAAAGGGAGCCATGCACGTGGCCGGCGAGAACGTGAAGGGCGCCGCTTTTCTGTTTGCAGGAGCGATGTATTCTCCCGGCGCCGGTATGATGCAGCCGGCCGACCTCTCCGACAAAAAGAACATCACCTTTTGGGCCAAAGGCGACGGCAAGACCTGCCGCTTCCTGGTGTTCACCGAAACCCAAGGCCAGAACCCGACGTTCCGCAGCTTCGTGGCGCCCGCGGAGTGGAAGCAGTACACATTTTCGTTGGCAAGCTTGGGGACTGACGGACACGACCTTTCCGGCCTCGCATTCCTGAGCCCCGGCGGTGCTGGAAAATTCGAGTTCTTTATCGACGAGGTCGAGATCAAGTAGCCCGTTGCGGCTGGCGGCCTGAGAGGCCGCCGCAGGCCACGGGCCTGCCCCACAAGGGTTTCTGCTACAATCACGGCCTATGCCGCTTATCGATGCCGTCATGCAGACATGCCGGCGGCTGGAAGCTCTCGGCTGGCGTGAGTACCTGTTGCGCATTTCCGATCTGGACATCGAACAGGCTAACGCCGAGTCGCTGGCCCGCGAGCTGGCGCGGGTGCTGCAGCGCTTCGACCGGAGTGCGCCGGGATTTCGCGATTTTGCCGTGGAAGGCAATCGTGCGATTGAACCGGGCCAGCCCGCCCACAGTCTGCTTTTCCACGCCATGGCCGCGCCGCAACTGGGCGTGGGGCAGGTGCAAGGCTTCCCCAGCCACGAGGACATCGAGGCGGTCGAGAATTACGTGTACGGAGTCAGTCCGCCATCCATTGCCGATCTCCGGCTGCGGGCCGCGGGCGCACCGCTGGCCATTGTGGTGTACGCGGCGGAGTACCGGCTCGCGCCGCAGACGGTCCACCGGAATCACGCGGACATGTGTTATGCGCGGACTGGTGTAGCGCGGGTCGGCAACGCCGCGCCGCTATACAATCCGGCGGCGCGGGGATATACCAGCATTTCCGCGGAACACGGCGAAATGCATGCGGTTCCGTGCCGGTACGCGGCTTACATCGCGGCGCGGTTGCTGGGTAATGAGCGGAGTTTCGGCCCGATGCGTTTCCGGCAGGGAGGGTTCGATGCTGAAGGCAATCCGGTAACACCGGATAGCCAGAGACTCTTCTGGGTGCCCTTGCAAAAGCTCTTCAGCGGCGACGAATGCATTCGCGGATGCAACCTCAACCTGAGCTTTTGCACGCATCATCACAACGAGAAACTGCGCCGTATTCATCTCTACTTCGAGGAGCATGCTCTTCCCACCGATTATGCCGGCACAGAGTTGTCTCAATTTCCGTTTGTGATCCCCGAGAGCGCGCTAGTGGAAACGGCATGCACGGACGCATCGGTGCTGGTCGCGCCGGTGGCGCATCGGCTGGTGGAAGAGGCCGAGCTCAATGGCGCGCGGCTGGTGCTGGACGTGCCTCCAGGGGGCGTGTATCTAGGCTCCTCGTTCCGAATTCCAAGCCGGCCGAGCGGCGCCCGCCGGGCGTCCGAGTATACGTACGTGCGGCGAGTGGTTGAGGCGGACGGGGGAACCAAAAGTCTGAATGGATCGCCGGACGTGACCAGGGTCGTCAATCTGGGCCATTACGAGGCGCAACACTATATCGACTACTCGGGCGATGGATGGGTTCAGGCCGAATGCGAAGGACTGTCGCTCGAGATCCCACAGTGCCTGGCCGCTTACTCCATGCTGTCCCCGCCGGACCCGTATGCGGCCATCAGGGAAACGGACTTTTTCGACTGGTGGAAACAATCGACGCCGCCCGATGTGCGATCGACTCTGTTTCCCGATTACATGGGATCGCTGCCGGCCGAACCGCTTTCAGATGCCCGTATCACCGCTAACATCACGTTCCGCGCCACCACCGACGTGGCCATCAGCCAGCCCATCTTCGTGAGCAACGACGACAGTTACACGGCCATCATTTCAGCTCTCGACGCCGGGAAGGATGCGCCCACGCAACTGGACGTCGTCGAACATCACCGGGTCTCGCCGCTGCCCGACTGCGCCTCCGGGCTATTCGCGCCGGGATGGGACGCCAGCATAGACTTGAACGACGACGAAAAATCCCCAAACGGGGTCCTGCATCTTGCTAATTATGGCGGAGGCAGTCCCTTCGTGGAGGACATGCGTCTATGCGCGGCCTTGAACGCTTTTTGGCCGGCGATCGCTCCCGATCAAACGCGCGTGTACGCGCCAGGCAATTACCCAACAGTCACGCCCATCCCGCAGTCGCGGCTGGGGTGGGACGGGTTACCGGCTCCCGAACTGGTGGCGCCAGGCGTCGCGCGGTTTGTATCTCTCGCGTACTCCGATTACGTGGAGCAGGTGCTCGGCCCGGGATTCGACTTCGCCAGGATCGACCGCACTACCGTCGCCGAATACGAGACGTGGACCCTGCTGATGGCGCGCGTGTATGAGACACTTAGCGCCACCGACACCGTGACCAAGACTAAGTGGGCCGTACGTTACTTCGATAAGACGGACCCGATCGATCCGGAATTGTGGGAAGCGCAGCGAGCGACCGGCGTTATTCTGCACGATTCGTACCGGTTTGATTTGATCTGGCCGGTTTCGGTGGTGCAGCAGGCGGACCCGTTGTTCGTGCACTCGGCATTCCAGCGATCCGTAGTGGCGTTCGCCACGCCGCGGCACGTGCTGTATTTGGATACTTTGAATGCTGGCTGGGAAAGCCGTGCGTTTTAGCCGACAGGCTAAAGCCTGTCCCACCGGGTTCAGGTGCGATGTGGCTATTGTGGGAGGCGGGCCGGCTGGGAGTGCGGCGGCCATCTGGTGCGCACGAAGCGGGCTGGACGTGGTGCTGCTGGAGGCGCAGGCGTTTCCGCGGGATCACCCGGGCGAGAGTCTGCATCCCGGCATCGAACCGTTATTCGATCAACTGGGCGTTGGCGATGCGGTCCGGGCGGCGGGTTATTTGCGGCATCGCGGGCATTGGGTCCAGTGGGGCGAGACCGAAAGTTTCGAGGCATTCGGAGAAGATGGCGGCCGGCCATGGCTCGGGTTCCAGGCCTGGCGAGCCGATCTGGATTCGATTCTGATGCGACGGGCGGGGGCCGCTGGGGCGCGCATCCTGCAACCTTGCCGGGCTATCGCCGCGATCTTGGAAGGCGGGCGTGTAGTGGGAATCGAAAGCGACGCTGGGGAGATTCGCGCCAGGTTCGTGATCGACGCCAGCGGGTCCCGGCATTGGCTGCACCGGCACGCAGGCATCCCAATGCACCGCGCCTCACGGCGATTGATCGCAACCTACGGCTATGCCGCAGGTGACTGGGACGGCGATCCCGTGCTGGCGGGCGACCGGGAGGGCTGGACATGGACGGCGCGCGTGCGGCCGGACTTAGTTGCATGGACCCAATTGGGCTTCACCAAGCTGCGGCGGGAGCCGCCTGAGTCCGTGCGGTGCTTGAAACCGGCCGGCCCGGTACGCGGCGCGGACGTAACCTGGCGCATCCTGGATGCCTCGGCCGGCAGCGGTTTCTTTGCCATCGGGGATGCCGCTTCGGTGCTCGACCCAGCGGCTTCGCATGGCGTCCTGAAGGCGATTATGTCGGGCATTCTGGCAGGCGACCTGATCGTGCGCGCGGTGCGCGGCGTCACCACCGAATCCGCGGCGGCAGCGGCCTGCCAAAGCTGGACGCGCGAGTGGTTCGAGCGCGACAGCTTGCGCCTGCGGGAACTCTATGCCGCGCTGCGAGACTCGGCCTCTTCGGCAAACGCCCGGATCAACTTGCGCCGATAGGTCATTTGCAGGGCGCGGGTAGCCACGTCCCAGGCGGTCAGGCTTCCCACCGGCGTACGCGGCGTACACATAGGCGCGAAGCGGTGCAGGACATCGTCTACCGTCAAATTGCCGTCGCATAATTCGAGGAACCGAGCGGTGAGCGGCGCTATTCGGATGACCTCGATTTCATCCTCGGAAACCCGGCGCGTCGCAACGATCGCCGGACGGCGGATGGACTCATCCGGCGGCTGGCGCCGGCGCAGCAATTCCACGACCCGAGTGACATCGGACACGAGGTGCAGGACATAGACATGGGGATTCAGCGAAAGCCGCATATCGCTTTCGAGGACTTTCAAAGTGGTTGGAGAGACCTCGCCAGGTTCCTCGCGCAGGACTCGCAGGAGGGCTTCCTCGAACTCCAGGAGAACGCCTTCGAATTCGCCGCGCGCCTGGGCGGGGCGGCTGCGCAGAAAGCGGACGAAATCGCGGTCGAAATCCCACTTACCGTAGTACCGGCGCATATCGGAGCCGTGCTGATGGGGCACCAAGCCGCGGCTCCAGGCCAGCCATTCATCATACAGGGTCAACAAGTCTCCGCAGCGATCCTGCCAGGCCGCCAGCATCCAGCGAAAACGGCAGGTGGTGCGCAGGACGAATTCGCGCAGCTCCTGCAAGTAGCGCCGATCCAGGTGCGGGGTGGGAATGGCGTAGAAATTCTGGAAGACATCCGGATATGCGGCAATCAACTGCCGCTCGCGTGCGCCTTGCACCCAGCCGGAATGGGAAAAATCCGCATAGATATCCTCGAGCACAAGTCGATCGCGGTATTGCGACTCGAGCGGCGTCCCCGCCAGAGGCGCCAGCAGATGAAGTTGGGTGAGCGTCTCCGGTTCGCGCAGGGCTTCGGCGAGGAATGCCACCGTGGCCTTGACGTCGTCCATCGTTTCTTCCGGAAAGCCGATAATCGTGGAAACAGAGGTCCTCATCCCGTTGCGGGTGGTGAGTTCCACGCACCGGCGAGCCTCGTCCAGATCGAGGTGTTTATCGATGATTTTCTGTATGCGCGGCGATCCCGACTCGATGCCGAAAAAGATGGACACACAACCGGCGCGCGCCATGAGTTCAATCAACTCTTGGTCCACGCAGTCGGTGCGTGCGCTGCAACCCCAGCGATAGCCGCGGCCGCTGGCGAGCATGGCCTCGCAGAAAGCCACTACGCGGCGGCGATCGACCGTGAACATATCGTGCATGAGGTCGAAATACTCGGCCGCATAACGGGCCGTCAGGAGGTCCATCTCCTGGATCAATTTGGCGGGAGACTTCAGGCGGAAGCGGCGGCGGAAGAAATCGTTGGTGGAGCAGAAGGTGCAGCCGAACGGGCAGCCTCTTCCCAGCTCCAACGGGATGCTGCGGGCGGGCGACGCTATGGGATAGCGGTGAAAGGCGGGGAGCGGAAGGGCGTCCAGTTCGACCGGCAGGGGCGCATCCGGGTTGCGGCAGGCCTCTCCGGAACTGCGATAGGCGAGTCCGGGAACCGACTCCGGCGAAAGGCCGCCGGCGAGGCGCGTGACAAACTCCGGCAGGCTGCGATCCGCCTCGCCGCGCAGGATGAAATCCACGAACGGGAAATGGCGGAGGGTGGGCAAATCCACCACGGAGGCCTGCGGACCGCCGAGCAGGATGACGGCACTCGGGCGGAGTTCTTTCAAGCGCTGGGCGGTCTGGATGGTAACGGGGTAGCTGTTGCAGATGGTCGAAAAGCCGAACAAATCTGCATCCAGCGCGGCCAGACGCTCGGCCGCAAAATGGCTGAAGGAAGACCGGCCGAGGCGCGCTCCGGAGTGAATATACTCGACGTACCAGGCGTTGGAATCGACAATTTGCGGCTCGACTCCGATCTCTTCGAGAACCGCCGCGAGGGCCAAGATGCCGAGCGGGATATCGGCGACAATCTCACGCACGCCCTCGCTCTCGAATTGCACCGGATCTTCGAAATCCGTGGCGGTTGGAATGCTGACCAGGCAAACTTTCAGAGAAGCCGCGCGGTTATCGCCGGGGCTTGGGCTTGATTGGCTTTTCGAGGGCCACATCGTCTTTAAGGTGCAAGCGCAGAGCGCTGGCGGTCATTTCCAATGTCTTGGCGACAAAGTCCGCTTCTTCCGGGGTCAGTTCGCGCTGTAGCTCGATATTGACTCCGTATGTGTCGCCTTTCTTGCCGATGGTTTTCGTTGCCATATGGCGCGTCTCCTTTCGATCTAGCACTGTAGCGCAAATCGGGGGGCGCGGCAAACAGGCGCGCTTCGCTCGCCGGGGCCGAAGTTGTGTTTCTGAACGTTCAAAGCCCAAGTGGTTGGATCTAAAGGGAGGTGGTGGGTTGTGCGTTATCGCAGCGCACCTTGGCCATTGGTCAGCGGGGCAACAGGAACTCAGTTGCAATTAGGCTTGAACGGAGGAATCCGCGGCATGAACGGGCGGATGACAGCGTATATTGTCGATCAGCCGCGTGCGGCCCACCCACACCGCCGCGGCCACCCGCACCGGACCGGCGACGCATTCGACCGGCTGCATCTCCGCATCGCCGGCAATCTCCAGATACTCCACACGCATACGCGGATCGGCCGCCAGCACCTCGCGCGCAGCGCGCTTCACCGCCTCCGCGCCGGTTTCTCCCGCCGCGATGCGTAGCTCCGCCGCGCGCAGAGCCTGGTAGAGACGTGGCGCAATTTCCCGATCTTCCCCGCTCAGATGCCGGTTGCGCGAGCTGAGCGCCAGCCCGTCCGGCTCGCGCACGGTGGGCACTCCGGCAATCGCCACGGGCAGGTTCAGATCTTGCACCATGCGACGGATCACCGCCAATTGCTGCGCGTCCTTTTCGCCGAAATACGCGCGGTCCGGCTGCACGATCTGGAACAGTTTCAGCACCACCGTCGCCACCCCGCGGAAATGGCCCGGCCGGAAGCGGCCTTCCATATGGTCCGCCACCCGTCCCACTTCCACGAACGCGACTTGCGGCTGCGGATACATCTCTTCCAAAGGCGGCGCGAATACTACATCCACGCCGCGCGCCGCGCAAAATGCCAGGTCCGCTTCGAGCGGCCGCGGATATCGGGCATAATCCTCGCCTTGGTTGAACTGAATCGGATTGACGAAGATGCTCACCGCCACCGAGGCGGATGCCGCGCGCGCCTCGTCGAGGAGCCGGCCATGACCGGCGTGCAGCGCGCCCATGGTCGGCACGAAACCGACGGGACGCGACGCCTGCGCCCGCCAGCCACGCAAGTCCGCGATCGAGTGGACGATGCGCAATCTACCTTACCCCGGCCACCAGATCCGCCGCGACACGCTGGCTCACCGCCGGAAACCGGCCCGTGCGCACGTCATCGGCATATGCTTTAGCGGCGGCCACGGTCTGCTCGCCCAAGTCCGCGTAGCGCCTCACGAACGACGGCACGGCGTCCTGCGAGAGTCCCAGCATGTCGTAACTCACCAGCACCTGGCCATCGCAATGCGGCCCGGCCCCGATGCCGATGGTGGGAATGTGCAAATCGGCCGTGACGGCTTCCGCTACGCCGGCTGGAATGGACTCCAGCACCACGGCGAATGCGCCCGCCTCTTGCAGCGCCTGCGCGTCCGCCAGCAACCGATCGGCATCTTCCTGCAGCCTGGCCTGCTGCCGGTATCCGCCGAGCTGATGCACGGACTGCGGCAGGAGTCCCAGATGTCCCATCACCGGAATCCCGGCTTCCACCAAGCGGGCCGCCGCTTCCACGGATGCTCCGCCGCCTTCGATCTTCACCGCGGCCGCGCCGCCTTCCTGAACAAGGCGTCCTGCATTCCGCAGCGCCTCCGCCACGGTCACTTGATACGTCAGGAAGGGCATATCGGCCACCACCAACGCGCGCGCGACGCCCCGGCTCACGGCGCGCGTGTGATGCACCATCGCGTCCAGTGTCACTGGCAGGGTGGTCTCGTAGCCCAGCACCACCATTCCCAGCGAATCGCCCACCAGCAGTATGTCGATTCCCGCCCGGTCCAGCAGCCGGGCCATGGTATAGTCGTAAGCCGTCAGCATGGCGATCTTCTCGCGCCGCCGCTTCTTGGCTTCCAGATCGGGCAGCCTGATCCGTTTCGTGTCAGTCACGCCGTTCTCCTTTCCGCAAGAGATCCCGGATTGCGCCGGCCTGCACTTCCGGTAAGCCTCGCTGGCGGGCAATTTCCAGAGTTGCGAGTCCCGCGGCGCGATACAAGCCCTCGACCGCCGGCGAAGCTTTTCCGAGCGCCGCCAGATGTCCACGCACCGTATAGGCGTCGCCGCGCGCGATCGGCCCGGTCAGTGCCGCCGCGGGTCCGAGGTGCAACGCATTCTCCACGCTGGTCCGCGCCAGCGGTTCGAGCGCCCACCGTGCGGCGCCTTCATCCACGCCAGCCTCCTTCATCAGCATAACAGCCGCGGACATCAGCGCGGTCACGTAGTTGCTCGCCATCACCGCCGCGGCGTGATACAGGGGCCGCGACGCGGCAGGAACATCGAGCGCCAGCCCATCCAGCAGGGCCGCCAGGCGCTGGGCCCAGGCGGCGGCCTCGGGCGCACCGTCGATGGCGAATGCCACACCCGGCAGCACGCGGACGCCTTCCTCGGGATTCGCGACCGTTTGCAGGGGGTGCAGCGTGCCGCATGCGACTCCCGCCTCCGCCAGCGGGGCTAGCGCTTCCGGCCCGTGCGCGCCGCTCGAGTGCAGCGCTAGGCCGCGATGCATGCCGGCGGCGGCCAGTACGCGCGCTACATCGCAAATAGCGTCGTCGGGCACCGCAATCAGAACGCGCGCGGCGTGTTGCGGGATCTCGGAATACGTGACCGCTCTCGCCGCGCCCACGAAGGCGGCGGCCCGCGCGGCGCGATCCGGACTGCGGCTGGCCACCGCCGCGATCGATTCACCACGCTCGCGCAGCAGACGTCCGAGAGCCTGCCCGATTTCTGCCCGCACCGGCTATGGCAATGGGCTCTGGCACCGGTCTTCAGTGTAGCGTGCGGTGCTCGATACCCAGATATAGTACTAGAACTATATTTAAAACGATACCCCTATTTGCGCGCGCTAATACCCCCATTTGTTTGGCTTCGGTCGGTATTTTTCATGGGTTGTTGTGCGAAATTGGGCAGCGTTGTGCATGCGCCGCGGTTGGCTCGGTTTTTTTTGTTTTGTGTAACATCCTGTAACACCATGTTGCGGCTCGGCGAGGTGGAAGGCACTTCTTATCCGACGTGAGGATAGCACGGCGGCGGCAAGAGTTCGGTGGACCGTTTGCCGTTTGGCGTTTGTTCTCAATTGGTGCGCGGGGACAGGAGATGCGTGATCGTCTGGTCGCTCGTGCCGGGGTTTACCGAGCCGCGACGTCGGCGCGAATGAAGACGAGTCTCCGTCCGTCATGAGACAGCGCGGGATCGGCGTAGATGACTTTGGCCGAACTGGTGAGCACGACCGGTTCCCGATTGTCCTTCTGCGAGGTAAGTTCGTGTCCGTCGCCGCCGACCTGGAGCAAGACGTCCCCAAATTGTATTTGCCCACGGAGGAGCTGCTGCCTGGTTTCCTCGTCGATGTCCGCTGCCGGAAAGGGTTCGAACTTTCCGTCCCAGGGGGAGAAAAGGCCGATCGAGGTTCGGGTAATGGCAACGACGCGCGGCTTTCCGCCGGCCGCCTCGTTTTCGAACCCAACGAGCCTAAGGACGCCCGCCAGTTCAAACGCGAGCGGTTCGCTCTCCCCGTTTTGGGGTGAGATCCAGATGAAACCTTGGCGCCGCAACGCCAGTACTCTCCGGTCGTCAGGGGCAAACACGGGCGAATGGTATTCGCCATCGAACGTCAGTCTTTGCTGGGTCTTGTTTATTCCGTCTGAGGCCATGATCCAGACGTCCCCTCGGGGCGATTCCAGGGAACCCTTGAGACCACGCGAGGTCGCGGAAATGCCTGTGACCCGTAGTATCCATTTCCACAACGGCTCCTGCTTCGGCTTGGGGTTTTTCCGCTGGAAGGCGCGGAGAACGGAAGAACTGCAAGTGACCAGGAAAAGACGGCGGTTCATCGCGCGTCCACCTGGCACAAAGCGAACGACGGCAAGCCAGGGCTGGGGCTGAAGATGGCATGCTGGTCACCGTTCGTGAGTTCCCGGACCCTCCGCGCAATCCAGGCGCCCAGCTCCGCTGTTTCGACTACGCCGTCTTCGTTTCGAGCGGCCTTGCCCTGCAATCCTTCCAGCAGGGCCTCGGTGAACGCGCCGTGCCCCCACTCCGGACGCTCGACCGAGGACTCCTCACCCGTGGCGGCGGCGAATGTAACTACGCCGAAGTAATCGTTTTTCATATCCTTGATGATTTGCGAGATTGTCTTTTCCCCCCTTTTCTGCGGTCCCGTTACGGCGGCCGCGTGACAGGTGTCTACGAACAAGGCCACCTTGCTCTTCGCGTCGGTCAGCCGTTTCATCAAAATGGTCCAGGAAATATCGTTGTCTTCGGGATCTCCTTCGGGGTCGTGCTGGCGCGAATAGAAGTAGTAACTGTCACCCTCCAGGCCGCCGTGGCCGGAGAGAAACAGAACCCGCAAGTCGCCCTGAGTCCCTTCCTGGCTGAGCCACTTCAAACCGCTGAGAATATTGGTTCGGCTGGCTTGTTCATCCGTGATGAGGCGCGTCTTTACCTCGCGGAACAGGTTCTTGGCGACCGACTTCTGCTGTTCGAAAGCATTCTGAACGTCCGTGGCATCGGCGGCCGCGAAGTTCAGCTTGAAAGCCGGCTTGTCGTACTTGGATATTCCAATAGCCAGCACAATCAGCGCGGGCTTGCTGTCTACCCCCGCCCCAGAAGCCGACTTGTAGTAGATCCTGCGAGTCTCCGACTCCGACATGGCCTTCTCGTTCGAGGCAAAGATGGAGAGGAGGTTTAGACCCTTTCTGAGCTGGACTTCGACTTCCAACCGCCGGTGCCGCGGGTCGCTCTTCGCCGTGCCACCGGCGCCGCCGTTCACCTCTACTCCGTTCAGGAGAACCCTTACGTCGGTGATCGGCAGCGTGTTCGACAAGGCTTCCGCGCGCACGCTCAGCGTGGCTTCTTGGACCGTGATTCCGTCCCTATCGGGCGAACTGATGGAGATCATGGGCGGCAGCATCGCGATTACGTCCTGCGCGCCAAGCGCTGCTGGAGCAGGGCTGTTTGGCGCTCGCGCGGTGTTCGCATTGCGCACGGCAAGCTGAATGTCCCGGGTCTTGAGATACTCCGAGATGACATCGGGGCGGTAGAACTGTTTTTGGAACTGAGCGGCGGGGTAGAAATCGGCCAATTGGGCTACACCCCGGTTCACGTGCCAACCGATATACTTGTCGCCATTCACGCTGGAGGTGTAGTAGCCTTCGGGAGTCCACGCCACCCATTCCTGGTCTTCGCCCACGAAAATCGACAGCAGGTTGCGCCCGGAGGGGATATCCCACAGGCGGATCGTCTGATCATTGGAGCCGGATACCAGGGTGTGCCCATCGGGTGATACCGCTACCGCCCACACCTCGGATGTGTGCCCAACGAGGTCCGCCACGGTCTTGCCGGTTTCTGTCGAATACAACGTTAGGACGCCGCCGACACCGCCGCTGCTAACGTATTTTCCATCAGGCGTAAACGAGTAGCAACGGTGCGCGACGCCGGTTGGGGTGTCCCGCCGGATCTCGTGCAGCGTCTTTCCGTCTTTCAGGATTTCGAGTATCTCATCCGAGTAGGTCTTCCCGGCCTTCGTCCTCAACTGAAAGGCGCCATTACGACCGCTGGCGCGAATGAAATCCGCTTCCGACTTGACCGCCGTCCCAAGGCTCACCGGCGTCTCACCTGCCGTACGCAGCAGGATGGTCTTCTGCAAAGGGCCCAGTTCGTTAGGGTCTTGATTCGCAACCTGATTCCCGAATGCGATGGATTGTCCATCCTTTGAGAAAGCCACGGACCATACCGGCTGACCCGCGCCGACGAGTTTTCGTTTTACCTTGCCCGTGCTCAAGCTCCACAGGTCAATCTCCTCGCGATTGCCGCCGGCAGTGGCTGCCGTTTCGCCATCCGGCGAAATCGCCGTTGCGAAGACGGCGTTGCTGTGCTCCGCGAATCGTGTCAGCAGCTTGCCCGATGGAAATTCGTAGACCGTACAGATGAGCGGGCTCCAGGCGGCTCCCGACAGCAGACGATGGCCGTCCGGGCTGAACGAGAGCGCGACAACTTGAGTCTCGTTTTCCGCGAGCTGCCGAATAGGTCCACCGGTGTGCGCGTCCCAGAGGCGCATGGTCTTGTCATTGCTGCCTGAGACGATATACTGCCCGTCCGGCGAAAAAAGAGCCGTCCTGACCCAGTTCTGGTGCCCAGTCATCTCGCGGATCAGCTTGCCGCTTGAGGCGTCCCATAGGTGCAACGTGTGATCGTCACTCCCTGATACCAGGCGCTTTCCGTCCGGGGAGAAGGCTAATCCTAAAATCCCATCCCCGTGCTCGGGGCTCAACTTTACCGCGGTCTTCGCTTCGATATCCCAGATGCGAACGGTGTTGTCGGCGCTTCCAGAAGCCAGGTGACGGTTGTCTGGTGAGAACGCCAGGCTTTCGACGACGTCTGTGTGTCCTTTCAGCAAGGTGAGAACCGCTCCCGTCTGGAAATCGTGAATGCGAATGGCGTCCGAAGACTCCCTATCGCCCCCCAGCCATCCAGCCACAGCCAGATAGCGATTGTCCGGTGAGAGCGCGGCGGCATAGATCTTACCTTCGTCACCTTCGCCGATTTGGCCGCGCAAAACTCTCACCATCTGTCCCGTATTCACATCCCACACCCGCACGACTTTGTCGTCGCCCGCCGAAACCAGGTATTTCCCATCGCGGGTGAACGCCACGAATCTGGTCGTGGACAGATGCCCCCCGCTCTCGATGACCAGCCGCGGATCTTCGGCCCATAGGGCAGCCCCGAGCAGAACCAATGCCAGCAGAAGTCGCTTCATGGCTTACCTCCAAACAGCACGTTCAGGATTTGATCGTACCCGACGATATCCGTCCTCTTGATCTCCTTCTTATCGATAGTGCTCAGGGTGCGGGAGTCCGTTTCACTCCAGACCAGGAATACCACGCCCTCCTTCCCTTCCCAGATCCGCCACGCGGTTTGACTGGCCGGCAACGGATCTTTGCCGTTGAGGGTGGTCACGCGGGGGACCTCTTTGTCCGCGATCAGGATGCCGAACGTTACCGGCAGAAAGAGAAACTGAATGCCCGCAAGCGCCGCGAGTAGGAGAATGCCTGCGCGAGAAGCGGCGGCCCGGTGGCGGCGAGCCATCAGCCACAGCCCCAGAGTAGCCGCGCAGCCGCCTAGCAGCAGGCTGAAGTAAATGGCTTGTATCCCTCCGTCCGGGTCGAGCAATAGATACTGTGCCATCCAGCGCGGCTCGGGCAGGTTCGGCCGAAGCAGCAGATTCGTGAACACCAGACATTGCCGAACAACGAACTGGATCAGGCCGACGGAAAAAAGAACCCCCGCGCCCAAGACCAGATTGGGCCGCACGTCGAACCAATGGAATACGGACTGGCATCGGCGGCGCATCAGATACGCGGCAAGGGCAGGGAGAAGCAGGATCAGGACCAAGGTCGGAATCGAAGAAACCAGGTAGACCAGGAACTGCGCGCCAGCGAAAAGATAGCGTTCATCCAACACTGCCAGGTCCGTGGAGACACCGAGGGCTGTCAGGTGAAACCGCAGCGTCAGGTAGCCGAGGAAATACAGGATGAAAGAGCCAATCGCCGCAAACGCCGCCCAGGTTCCCTCAGCCTTCTTACCCTTCTCGCCACCTTCCGCGACTTTCTTTTCTAATTCCTCAAGCTTACCGCTCAGATCCGGCAGAATTCCCACGGTTCGAGCCTCCGGCGTTGCGTGTCAATTATACGACAGAAAGCTTGCACTCATCCATGAAAATTGGAAGGGCGACCCTTGACACCGCCCGAAGCAAGCGATAGTCTGGTGTCCCTATGCATTGGACTGCGATCAACTATCTGGCTATCCTCGCGGCGGGAATCGCCAGCATGCTGGTGGGATTCGCCTGGTATTCACGCGCACTTTTCGGCCCGGCTTGGGCGAAGTGCCGCGGCATCGACATGAACGATCCGAAGCAGAGTCAGGAGCTGAAAAAGGGGATGGGCACGGTGTACGCGGCCAGCTTCGCGGCCACGCTGCTGAGCGCCTTCGCCTTGTGCGTGCTGGTCGTCCGAATCCACCCCGGCGGCGTGCTTGGCGGACTCAAGCTCGGTTTCCTGGTTTGGCTGGGATTCACCATGATGGTGCAATTGACAGCCGCGCTGTTCAGCCACAAGAACCGGACCTTGTTCTTCATCGACACGGGCTATCAACTCATCTGCTACCTGGTGATGGGCGCGATTTTGGGCGGCTGGCCGAAGTCTCCGGCGCTGAATGCGATGGTCCCCCTTGTTCAGCACGGCACTTTGCGATACGTCTAACATATGGCTATCACGTGGGGCGACATGCGCTATGCGCTACGCTCCATGCGCAAGAATCCCGGATTCACGAGTGTCGCCGTCGCTTCGTTGGCGCTCGGTATCGGCGTGAACACCGCCATCTTCAGCCTCGTAGATCAACTGCTGCTGTGGTCCGTTCCGGCGCGCGACCCCGGCCGGCTCGTGAACATCGAAAAGGGCCGAAGCGACACTTACCCCTTCTACCGCGAGTACCGCGACCGCAACCAGGTGTTCTCCGGCATGCTGGCCAGCAGCCGTCCGTTGACTGTAGGCGTCCGGCCGGAGAGCGCGCCGGCGGTGGAAGTTGGGCACGTGTCCTACGTGAGCGGCAACTATTTCCGGACCCTCGGGGTGGGCGCCGCCGCGGGCCGGGTTCTGGTGGACTCGGACGACGGGAAGCCTGGCGGATCGCCAGTCGCGATTCTGTCCTATGGCTACTGGCAGCGCCGGCTGGCGGGCAGCCTGAACGCGATCGGCCGCAAGCTTTCCGTGAACGGATACCCGCTAGAAGTGGTTGGCATCGCCGAAAGAGGCTTCAGCGGACTGTTCAACGGGCAGCGGGCGGACGCCTTCGTTCCGTTGACGATGTATCCGTTGACCACGCCAGCGGCTGGGCGCATCTGGAGTACGCCGGGCATGCGTTGGCTCAGTACCATGGCCCGCCTGAAGCCCGGGGTGTCGATCGAGAAGGCACAGGCGGATATGCGGGTGCTTTGGCCGCAGGCTGCCGACGCGGTGAATGACGCGACGGTGAAAGCCGGCGGCAAGGCCCGGAAGTTCGGCTTGGACGAAGACCGGATCGCGGTGACGCCCGGTGTGCACGGCGAGTCTTCCGGCCGAGCCACTGGTATAGATCCGCTGGAACTGCTGATGGCCGCCGCGGGCCTGGTGCTGCTGATTGCGTGCACCAACATAGCCAACCTGCTGCTGGCGCGCGCCGCCGGACGCCGGAAAGAAATTGCGGTCCGGCTGGCCATGGGGGCAACCCGAGCGCGGCTGGTCCGGCAGATCCTGACCGAGAGTCTGGTGCTGGCGGCCATCGGCGGAGCCGCCGGATTCGCGCTGGCGTATTGGGGTGTGGCGGCGATTGCGGCGGCAAATCTGGTCAGTCCCGAGCTTCGCCTGCAGCCCAGCCTGATGCTGGCCGCATTCTCAGCCGGGGTGACTCTGCTGACCAGCGTTCTGTTCGGACTGGCTCCCGCCCTTCGCATCACTGGCGTGGATCTGGCTCAGGCCAGCAGGGACAGCGCATCATCCTCCTCGCAGGGCCGCTCTCGCGTGCGGCTCGGCAAGGCGCTGATTGCGGGACAAGCCGCGTTGTCGCTGGCGCTTCTGGTGGGCGCGGGGCTGTTCATTCGAACGCTGCACAATCTGGAGGAGGTCGATTTGGGTTTCCAGCGCGAGAACGTTGTGGTGGTCGACGTGAACGCCTCCGACTTGGGATACAGCGGACACAGGCTGCGTACCTTTTACGACCAACTATTGGAGCGGACGCGACGCATTCCAAATGTCCGATCCGCCGGCCTGGCTGGGATGACGCCGATGGGTCAGTATGCGATGTCGCGTTCGTTTTCGGCGGAAGGTTATCAACCTCGCGCGGACGAGAGAATGATTGCCTACTCTAATCCGGTGACTGAGGGATACTTTACCGCGCTGGGAATCCCACTGCTGTTGGGCCGCGATTTCCGGCCGCAGGACGAACCGGCCGTGACCCCGCACGACAATATCTTTGCGGCGCTGGGACGGATGGGCGGGGGCGGCCAAGATTCGCTGGCGAACGCATCTCACGTCTGCATCGTCAACGAATCGCTGGCCCGGCGGCTATTTGGCGGGGCCAACCCGGTCGGGCGGCATCTCAGCTTTGACGATACCTACTCCGCTGATATGGCGACCGAGGTTGTCGGAGTAGTCAAAGATGTCCGCCACGCCACGGCTAGGCAGGCCGACGACATCGGCGTGATCTATGAGCCGAGTTGGAGCAACGGCGCGGAAGCGCGTTGGCTCGCGGTGCGCGTTGCGGGAGGGACGGCGCCAGTCGTGGCGGCGATTCAGCGCGAACTGCGAAACCTGGACCCGAACGTGCCCTTGTTGGGGAGCCGCAGGCTGGAAGAGTACGTGAATGCCAATTTCAGGCACGAGCGGATGATCGCGTACTTGTGCGGCTGCTTTGGGGCGCTGGCGCTGGCTCTGGCCGCAGTCGGTTTATACGGGGTGATGGCCTATGCGGTGGCGCAGCGCACCAAGGAGGTCGGGATACGGATGGCGCTCGGGGCGCGGCGCCGCGACGTCATCAAGATGATCGTGCGCGAGGCCCTGGTTCCGGTACTCTTCGGCATTGCGGTTGGCATTGCCGGCGCGCTGGCGGCGACTCGCGTGGTGGCCAGCTTGCTGTTCGGTGTCGCGCCACGCGATCCCCTCGCGTTTGTGCTGGCAATGTCGGCAATGCTGTCCGTCGCGCTATTGGCAGCGGCGATTCCCGCGCGAAAAGCGAGCCGCGTGGAGCCCGCGATCGCCCTCAGGCATGAGTGACGCCTGGCGCTCTCAGCACTGGCAACGCGCTCCCTAACGGTCGCGGCTCGGTAACAGTCGAATTGATATTTCGCAAGGTTTACTGAGCCGCGAGCGTAAGCGAGCGGGTGCGTCCCCAAAAGGTCAGGCACGGCATACTCGCGGGTCCCCAACAAAGGCCGCGTTACGCGAGAATAGAACGATGGCATTCGATGTTGTTCGGCAGGCCCGCACGCGCCTTCTTTGTCTTGCGGCCCTCATTGCCGCACCAGCGTGGGGACAGGTGTCCGCGTCGATTTCCGGAAGAGTGGAGGATGCCTCCGGGAGCCCCATCGGCAACGCTACCGTGATGGTCAGGAGTCTGGAGACCGGTGCATCGCGAACGGCGGCCACGAATGCGGAGGGCACCTACAGAGTTCTCTCCCTGCCTCTGGGAGCGCAGGAAGTAAAGGCGGAAAAGCCGGGGTTCAAGGCCGCGCTGCGCACCGGCATCGATCTGCGGATCGGCCAGGAAGCAGTCGTGAACCTGCGGTTGGAAGTGGGCGACCTGGCCCAGCAGGTCACTGTTTCCGAACAGGCGCCGGTGGTCAACACGACCACCGCGTCGGTGGCCGGGGTGGTCGGCGAGCGCGAAGTGAAAGATCTGCCGCTCAATGGAAGAAGCTTCGATAACCTGATCGCCCTGAATCCAGGCTCCATCAATTACAGCGCCATGAAGAGCGCCGCCACCAGTACGAGCGACGGCAACACCTTTTCGGTGGCCGGCCGGCGGACCGCGGAAAACCTGTTTCTGTTAAATGGAATCGAATACACCGGCGCCAGCCAACTCGCGGTCACGCCGGGAGGCGCCAGCGGGGAGTTGCTGGGAATCGACGCCATCCGGGAGTTCAATGTCCTGACCGATACCTACGGAGCCGAGTACGGCAAGCGCGCCGGCGCTCAGGTCAGCGTGGCGACCCAGGCGGGCACCAACGTGCTGCACGGGTCGGTGTTTGAGTTCCTGCGGAATAGCGCGCTCGACGCGCGCAACTTCTTCGATCAGGCTTCGGTTCCTCCCTTTCGCCGGAACCAGTTCGGAGGCGCGCTGGGAGGGCCGCTACGGAAGAACAAACTGTTCCTGTTTGGCAACTACGAAGGCTTCCGGCAGGCGCTGGCAGTCAGCAATGTAGCGGTGGTTCCCGACGCACAGGCGCGCCTGGGTCTGCTGCCCAATGCCTCGGGAGCGTATAAGCAGGTCGCTAACTTGAATCCGGCGATGCTCCCTTATATGTCCTTTTGGCCCCAGGCCAACGGTGCGGAGAGGCTCGTCGGCGGGCTGGCGACTGGCACGGCGCTCGCCTATAACAATCCCCGCCAATCGATCCGCGAAGATTTCGGCAACACGCGTGCCGACTACGCACTGAACAGCCGCGATTGGCTCGCGGGGATCTACACGATTGACGATGGGACTAATCTGATACCGCTGTCGGATCCGCTGTTCGCATCTTACGAGACGCTGCGCTCCCAGGTGGCTAGCGCGCAGGAGACGCACGTCTTTTCGCCGCGAGTTCTGAATACATTGAACGCCGGGTTTTCGCGCGCGGGGTTCAACCTGAATTCATTGCCACTGGCTTCGTTTCCGGCGAGTGACTCGTTTGTCAGTGGGCTTGGGCCGGGCGGAATCGTGATTGGGGGCGGTGTCACTACCACTGGCTCCGGAGCTGTCACTTCCGCCGGACCGAACAACGCCGCTAATTCCTGGACCCGCCGCAATCTTTTCTCTTGGACGGACAGCGTCCAAATCGTCAATGGGAGGCATCAGATCAGTGCTGGAGTTTGGTTTCAGCGGCTGCAAGATAACGACGACACCGCGTCGCGACAATTGGGACAAGCGAGCTTCACCAGCCTGACGACCTTTCTGCAAGGCAAGGTCAGCAGTTTCCAGGTAGTGCCTACACCGAGTGAGTTAGGCTGGAGAAGCCTCTTGGGCGCATGGTATTTCGAGGACACCATCAAGCTGCTGCCGAATCTCACGCTCCAGGCGGGTATCCGCCACGAGTTCACCACCGGATGGAACGAAGAGGCCGGCCGGGCAGCCAATTACATCACCAATGGCGGCGGCGTGCTGGAAACCACTCCGATCGTCGGCCATTCCGCGTTCACGCAAAACAACGCGACCCGGCTGTTCGGCCCCCGGATCGCCCTGGCGTGGGATGTCTTCGGGAATGGCCGCACGGTGCTGCGCGCGGGTTTCGGCACTTATTACTCACTGATCGACGATCTTAGCTTTCTCCTGAATTCCGTTCCACCATATAACGGCGCCCTTTCGTTTGCGAACGTCTCGCTGCCTTCGATCCTGCCGATTCTTCGAAACGTCGCTCCGCCGCCCTCGTGCGGCCCCGGCGTCCCGGCGCCGTGTACCACTTATGCGCCCCAAGGTGTGCAACCCAATGCGAAAACACCAACCGTGGAGGAGTGGCGTTTCACAGTGGAGCGGCAGCTCGATCGCAACACGGTCCTGCGGGTGGCGTATGTGGGGTCGTTCGGATACCACGGTCTGCTCAGCGTGGACCCGAACACCATTCCCGCACAGATCTGCGCGAGCACCAGCGGTTGCTCGGCAGGCGGCACGCCGGGCACCGCGACCAGTATCGTGCCTCAAGGCGCGCAGTATATCCCCGTGGGGAGCCGGCCGAACCGGTACTTGGGTGCGGGTTTCTTCTGGTACACGGAAGGGAACAGCAGTTACAACGCTCTACAGGCGGATGTGAGCCGGCGTCTTACACGGGGCCTGGAATTCCGGGCCAATTACACCTGGTCGAAGAATCTCGACATGAATTCGGCACTGACCGGCGCACAGGCTAATAATCAGGCGCAAATGATCATGAACCGCAACGATCTGCAGAAAGACTGGGGACCGTCGGCATTGAATGTCGCAAGCCAGGGCAGCATCTCCTGGACATACGCGCTGCCCTGCGGACGCGGCAAGCGTCTGATCGGCGGATGGCAGCTCGACGGAATCGCGACGTTGTTGACCGGCTTCCCGTTCACTCCGCAGATTGGCTCGAACCGGTCCGGCGATGGAGACACGCGAAATCCCGACCGGCCATCGCTGAACCCGGCATTCAGCGGACCGGTGGTAACGGGCAACCCAAACCAGTGGTTCAACCCCAACGCGTTCCTTCCGCCCGCGATCGGAACATACGGCAATCTTGGCCGGGGAACTTACTCGGGCCCGGGACTGGCGGAGCTGGACTTATCATTAGTCAAGGACATTGCCGTTGCCGAGCGAATGAATCTGCAATTTCGATCGGAGTTCTTCAACATACTCAACCATACGAACCTGGGGACTCCCAACGCCATCGTGTTTTCAGGCACCGCGGTCAGCGGGTCAGCGGGGTTGATTACTGCGACGGCTACTACGTCGCGGCAGATTCAGTTTGGACTGAAGCTGATTTTCTGAGGCTGGCCCGGCAATGGTCGAGTTGATTTCGCAACGCTTGCTGAGCCGGGCCGAGGATAGACGTAGGCTGACTGTCGTATCGATCTTGCGACGTGAGCAGGGGGGCGGGATGGCCTCAAGTGGTAGTATACTTAGAAGCATGTCTGGTAAGACGCCCGCACCGAAGCTTTTTATCAAAAACAAGTATAGCAATACGGTTCTTAACTAGCATCGGAAGCCTGAGAAGGAGTTTCATCTCTACGGCGAAGCCTTCTGGAACGCCGCGAAGACCCTACTTCAGAACGATGCGCTTGACAAACGACCCATCGCTTCATTTGACGCAAGCGTCATCGTTTATCTGTACCGTCATGCGCTCGAATTGTTCTTGAAAGAACTTGCTTCCCGACGTTCGTCGCATCTTCGTTGAATGCGGGGTCAAGACATTTGGATCGAAGACGGTTGTCACCTTTGATGACTTCGCAGCTATTGTGGAGGAGTTTGAGAAAGCCGATCCGTCGTCATTCAGCAGATTGCGGATGCTCGGGCGGAAGCGGCCCATGAAGCACCGTGCGAAGCCATACAGAACAGCGAGCCTCCTGACTACGAACCCTACTAAAAGAAGTCTAGTTTCCTAGGTTCGCTATTAGGATTAGGGGCGCGCAGGCTGCGGCACAGCCCACCGAGCCTCCAGACCGTGAGCGTGTCGCCGGGCTGCAACGTCTTCAGGCCGCGGGAACCCGTCGACCGTCGGTTGTCTACAGAACAGACGCACATCATAGCCGATGAATGGCCTTCACCGCCAGCGCCGGATCGTGCTCAATGATGCTCAAGAGTGCGGCTGCCGGTCCCGTAGGGCGTCGCCGATCCTGTTCCCAGTTTTGAAGTGTCTTCACGCTTACACCGATCAACTGCGCAAACTCCGACTGCGAAAGGCTGGTTCGTTCGCGAATGACACGAACAGCGGAAGAGCGGATGACAATGCGGCGCGAGGGCTTTTGCCGGCCTCGCAGAATTGCACCGGCTTCGCGTATGCTGCCCAGCAGTTCTTCAAACATTTGTCTTTTCACTATCCGAACTCCTCTTTGACTAGTTTGGCGAGTTGCGAGAGTTGTTTCGGAGTCAGGTTCGCCGCTACGTTCTTCGCACACGCGTAGAGCAGCAGGATCACGTCTTCCGCACCGCCCAATAGTGTATATGACGCGGGCGCCGCCGCTCTTTCCCCGCGATCCAACCGCCACGCGAATCTTGCGTATCCCACCACCACCTTTGATGAGAGCGCCGAGGTCCGGATTCGCCGCGATCCTGGATTGAAATTCGCCATACTCCTCGTCACTTGACAGAGCGGTGATCTGCAAGCAGCTCCACTCGTTTGTCATTATCCGCCGGTGGCGGATAGCTGTCAAGTCGGCGGTTGAAGCAGGAAGCGGGCGGCCCGGGAGGCCGCCGCAGGCCGAGGGCCTGCCCCACTAAATGGGTGCATGCTACATTGGTGAGTGGTTCGCTCAGACCTTGCGGAGTTGCTCCGCTACATCAACCTGAAACTCGTGGCGCTTGGACAGCCTTCCAGCCACAGCACCACGGACCCTTACTTTCTGGAAATTGCCGGCCCGCTGCTGCGCAACTACTATCAGAAGGATCAGTTGCTGGGCGACCGGCTGTGCCCCGCCGACACCCGCATCCAGCAGTTTCTGGATGCGTATCTGAAAGACGTCGCGCCGGGCGGCGCGGCCCGCCTGCCCTCCAATGCCTTCGTTCTCGACCGGACAGGCCTCGCGCGCGTCATGTCGCTTCCGCCCGGCGCCGATGAGTTTGCGTCACCGTACGTGCACTCCTATCGCATCGTGCAAGGCGTCCTGCACAACCCCAAGAGCGACCGGCGAACCACCGAGGGCATCTTCCATATCGTCGAAGGCGGCCTGCCAATACCCGCGGACAAACTGGCCGTCCCCAAGCCGGCTTTCGCCAGGCTTCTGGCCGCGGCTCTCAGCGCGCTGCCGGAAGCAGCGGCTCTGCCGTTCACTGCCGACCAGAATGATCGAGCCCGCCTTTTCGTGTCGCTGCTGCTGCGGCCCACGGTTTGCCCGGCTACCGGGACGGACCCGGCCAAGACCATGGAGATTCGCTTCTTCGCGCCGGGCAGCCTGGTCAGCAACCTGGATTTCGTGGAGACGATCTTCGGCAACGGCGGCGATCCCTATCTCCCGGAAAACGATGCCGCGCTGGACGTGCAGCACTGGACCGGACACACCGGTTGCGTGATTCTAGCTCCGCATATCGTGGGCATGCCGAAGAAGGAACTGGGGCTTCCGCATTTCGATCAGGCCACGGAGCGCCAGCGGCGCGATGGCATGTGTTGGCGGGAGGAAGCTGAGCTTTACAACAACGGCGGCGCATTCAAACTAGTATGTCGCGACCGGCGCGGCGTGATCGTCACACTGATCGCCGATAACTACTACGGCTATTGCAAGAAAGAGGTGAAGAGCCAGATCAGCTTCGCCGCCAACTTATTCGGACTCTGCGAAGAAGAGCACGCCGGCGGCGCCATCGCTTATCCGGCCTACGTGCTCGGCCAGGATTTCCACGCGGACCGGTCCCGTACCATCAAGAAAAACCGGTTCGAGGACGCCATGCGCCTGTTGGGCGACCGCGTGGAATGCAGGCCGGAAGGCTATGCGGTGGACCGCCGATATCCGAACATTTTCTACGTCCCGGAAAGCGCGGAGTTCCGCCTGGGCCAAGGCTGGGTGAAGTGGCCGGTGGAAGGCGGATCCAGCCAGCTCACGCTTCTACCGGAGCGGATCTACGTCGGGCCTTCCGGCTACCAGGTGCGGCTGGAGAAACAGCATGGCGGAACGGCGTGGCGGTTGGTGGGATCGGTGGCGCACGGCACGCTTTGTCACAAACCTTCGACGGTCTCCGGCGGCGGCAAGTCGGAGATCTCCAAATCCATCTCCAACGTGCTGTTGCAGGGTCCGGTGTTCGTCAAGGATTACTACCACGACATGGACCAAGTGGCCGAGATCCTGGCGCGGGATTTCTCGCCGGTCTACAAACATCCGGACGACCGTGCGAACCGGCCGATCCTGAGTCAGGAGCGCTCGCTCGGGTCGGTGATCAAGCTACTGACTGCATCGCCCGATTACACCGCCGAATACAACGAATGGCTGCGCAACTTGCCGCAGACCATCCGTCAGCTCGTGTTCACGGTGAAGCGGTATTACCGGCCGGAATGGGGCGATAACTGGCGCGAGCATTTCACGGTCGATCGCATCAATGGTTTTCTTGGGCACGAGCTGAGATACGACAACCAGAAGGTGGTTGGCAATTATCTGCGGGTGGGTTTCGATCCGCAAGGCTCCTGGCGGATTTACAAACTGCGGCCCGACTTCCATCCCGCGGAGAAGATCCAGATGGAGGACGATATCACCGCGTCGGTGGTGGTTCCGCGGCACACCTTGAAGGACTTCGATTCGAAGTACCCCAACCGCAGCGCCAAGCTGGTGGAGAACTGCGAGGCGTACCTGTTCCAGCGCCCGGACGATGCCATTCACCGCGGCTTCGACGCCCAGGCGGAGGCGGACATCGCGACGCCGGGGACGTTTCTCTCGAACTTCGAACCGCTGACCGTGCCGCAGGTGCAAGCGATGGTGGATCATGTGGTGGAGTTCGACCAGTACACCGAGCCCATGAAGCTTTTGCTGCGCGGTTTTGTGACCGATTCGAAAGTGACTTACGCCGTCTCTTCCGCGCACCCTCGCCTGGTGGACGGCCGTCCCTCGAAGAATCCGCGCTATCTGCAAAAGCGGCCCGACCTGGTGGACCCGCTGGGACGCTACCTGGCCGAAGTGTGCGCACGGCTGGATCGCGGGATTCCGGCGGACCAGCCGGTGCGTTTCCCGGTGCATGCGGTGCTCGCGGGACGCCGCGGGAATCCCGCGGATGCGAAGATCGGGTTGCCGCCTCTGGCCGTCTACAACCCGATTCACTATCAAGAACTGCCGGAGCTGTTCATGGATTTCGTTTGCAGCCTGACCGGCAAGTCTCCGTCCACCACGGGATTCGGAAGCGAAGGAGCGCTCACCAAAGGTCCGTTCAATGCGGTGTCGCCGGTGGTGGATCTGAACAACGCGCTGGTGGCGGCCGTGCTGACGGAGTCCGCCGGCTTCACCACCGCCGCCGGGTACGTCGGTCCGCAGTACCGGGTGGATCACGATATCAGCATGCTGGCGCCGGAGGTCTGGTGCCGCGTGCGGGTGCCCGAGCGGGATCCGCGGTTTCTTATCGAAGGCGGCTTCCTGGAGAAGATGACGGACTTTGAGTGGCAGGGCCGCACGGTGCTGGCGAGCCGCCTGGGCTACCGCATCACGTCCTTGTTCGCGGAGCGTTTCCTGGGGAGGATTTTCGAGACGCCCGATGCCGTCTTCCCCGAAGAGATGCTGCGGCCCGAGAAGCAAGACATGGATGCGTTCGCCGCCGGCGTGGAGGCCATCGTGGCGGCGCAGAAGCGTGTGGCCCAAAACTACTTCTACGACGGGAGCGTCGAGGCCGCCTGCCCGCCGCTACAGGCGCTGCTGCACATCATGGCGCACGGGGAGTGGGAGGGGAAAGGCGCCGGCGACCCGCGGGTGCGCGCGATGTTCACGCGGGAATCGGTGCTGGCGAGCGATTGGTACCAGGAACGTTTGTGCGCCAAACAGGAGCGCGACATAGCTTTGTGGAACCGCCACATCGCGGCTTTGGAGGCCTTTGTATCCGGCCCCGGATCGCGGCAATTCGACGTGCGGAGCCGGCTTGGGGAAGCCCGCGCGCAGATGGCGCGGGTCAGCTCGGTGGCGTACCTGGCGGAGCTGGTGGGGACCATAGGGGCGGATCCGTTCACGGACGGCCACTAGCTTAGCTTAGCTAAGCTGGACTTGCGATGGTCTGCTTCGGATGCGTCATGATTAGATCCGTTCTCGTTTTCCGCTCGTGTTCTCCTGCTCTGCCACCGTCCAGGTGAAGACATTCCCCATCGCAGCGCTCCGGGAAGATGTGCTCAAGCAGGTTGGCACTCCTGAAGAATTCCGGGCGCCAGAGCCGGGCAAGTGCCTGCATGGGATCACAGAGTACCAGGCAGCCCTCGGAATTTGGGCGCGAATCGACGATATGCACGTGCGAAATACCGCTCACAAACTTGTACCAGGTCCGCGCCTTCTATCTTTTCGACACCCGAGAGTCTCGTCTGTGCCTCAAAAGAGCGCCGCGGTTCGACGTGGCAGCTTGAAGAATAACGGAGGTTCCCGTGAATCCACCACGTCACGCCCGGAATCCAACACCGGCGCCCCAAACGGACGGCTGACTTCAATTGGCCGCCCGCAAACTGGCTCACGCTCCTCTTGACATTCTAAATGAAAAGCGTCATACTCCTCTTGGATGTCTACAAGAACCTCCAAACCCGATGTTTTGCAGGGCACGCTCGACCTGATGGTCCTCCGCACGCTCGAAAGCATGGGTCCGCAGCACGGCTTCGGACTGGCCAAGCGCATCCAGCAGATCTCCGCCGGCGCGCTTGATTTGAACCAAGGCACTCTCTATCCCGCGCTGCTGCGGCTGGAGCAGCGCGGATGGATCGGGTCCCGCTGGGGCGCTTCCGATAAGAATCGCCGGGCGAAGTTCTACGATCTGACCAGAGCCGGCCGAAAGCAGATAGGGCGCGAGACCGACGACTGGGAACGCACGGTCGCGCTGATGCAGCGGTTTCTGCGAGTGGCCGAATAGGAGCTTTCATGCGCACGCTATGGAAACGCCTGACAGCGCTCTTCTCGAAGCGGCAGTGGGACCGCGAATTGGGCGAAGAGGTGGAAGGCCACCTGGAAATGCGCGCCGCCGAGCTGCGCCAGCAGGGTCTCGACCCGGACGCCGCGCGCGAGGCGGCCCGCCGTGAATTTGGCGGCATCGAGCAGATGAAAGAGGCGTACCGCGACCGCCGCGGCGTTCCGTGGATCGAGATCCTGGCGAAGGACGTCAGCTACGGCCTCCGCGGCCTGCGCCGCAATCCCGCTTTCACGCTCGCCGCTGTGCTCTCGCTGGCGTTGGGCATCGGCGCCAATACCGCCATCTTCTCTTTCGTCGACACCCTCATGCTCCGCATGCTGCCGGTGGAAAAGCCGGAGCAACTGCTGAATCTCTACAGGACCGGCGGTTGGGGCAAGGGCTTTGCTTCGTATCCACTCTATCTGGAGTTCCGCAAACACACGGATCTGTTCACCGCCGTAATGGCGCGCGGCGGCACCGACAGAGTGCGTTTCGATCAGGGACACAACAATTCCGTCGAGTATGTGCTGCGCGAGTATGTCACCGGTAACTACTTCGATGTGCTGGGGGTCCGGCCGGCCATCGGGCGGCTCTTCAAAGATGAAGACAACCGCACACCGCAGGGTCACCCGTTCGTCATCCTGAGTTACGATTTCTGGCGCAACCGGCTGGCACTCGATCCGGCGGTCCTCGGGCGTGTGCTGACGGTGGACGAGCAACCCTTGACAGTCATCGGTGTGGCGGCGCCCGGGTTTCATGGCGTGGAAGTGGAGAGCCATGCGGATCTTTGGGTGCCCGCGATGATGTTCCGCGGCGAGATCATGCAGCCCGGCATGCATTGGATCTGGATCATGGCGCGCAGCCGGCCGGAGATATCCGGAAGCCGCGTCCAGGCCGCTGCCAACACCATCATGCAGCAATACCTGATGAGCGTCTACGGCGGCCAGCGCGAAAGCGCGTTCGGCAAGTGGGCGCTGGAGCAGAAGATCGAAGTCCGCGAGGCCGGCGTGGGGATCTCGCTGCTGCGCGAAGCGTTCGGCAAGCCCTTAACGATCCTGATGGCGGCGGTCGGGCTGGTGCTGTTGATCGCCTGCGCCAACGTAGCCAATCTGCTGATCGCGCGCGGAGCCGCACGCCGCCGCGAAATTGCCATGCGCTTCTCGTTGGGCGCTACGCGGTGGCGGCTGGTGCTGCAGTGGCTGATCGAGAGCCTGATGCTCGCCCTGCTGGGCAGCATTTTGGGCTTGGCGTTCGCCATTTGGGGCGAGCGCTACATGCTCTTGTTTTTGCCGCCCGGCGCTGGTGAGCGATTCGACGTCGCGCCGGATTCGACCGTGCTGGGGTTCACGCTGGGCATCTCCATTCTCTCGGCCGTGTTCTTCGGGCTGGCCCCGGCTTTGCGCGCCACGTCTCTCGATCCCGCTGCCGCCCTGAAGGATGGCGGGTCGCAGCAGCCCGGCCGCGGAGCGCGCGCCAGCTTTCGCAAAGCTCTGGTGGTGCTGCAGGTGGCGCTTTCCGTGGTGCTGGTGGTGGCGGCGGGATTGTTCGCGAACAGCCTGGCGGGCCTGCGCTCCATCAATCCAGGATTCGTTGCGCAGAACGTGGTCACATTCTCGCTGGACTGTCCGCGCGCGTGGAAAAACGCGGACAAGGGAAAGAATCGCCAGAGTCTGCTGGCGCGACTGACTGAATTGCCCGGTATTGCTGCGATCAGTTATGGGGTACCGGGTCCCTACCGCGGCGGTTCCTGGAGCTCGGGAATCCGTGTTCCCGGATCGGCCCGCACGGCCAAAGAAGGCGTGGAGGTTGACGAGCAGGCTATCGGTCCCGCGTACTTTGAAACCATCGGCATGCGGGCGTTGCGGGGCAGGGAATTCAACCAGGGCGACATGCGCTCCACCCGCAAGATCGCCGTCGTCAATGAGGCGTTCGTCCGTGAATTCCTGCCGGGGACGCAAGACCCGGTTGGCCGCATCCTCAGCTTTGACGATTCCAAGCCCGAAGGCGGCGAGCCAACTTACATTGTTGGCCTGGTGCGCGACATTTTACACGACGGCCTGAAAACGCGCGCCAAGTCTACGGTGTACGTACCCTTTCACGAGGGCGAGGTGGCCTTCGATCCCACGCTGCTGGTACGCACGCAACTGCCGCCCGGTTCGTTGCTGCCCGTCATCCGGCGCGAGATCGGCCGGATCAGTCCCGAAGTGGCGCTGATCGAGCCGCGCACACTGCGCGAGCGGGTAGACGATTCCATCTTCGTCGACCGCATGATTGCGACGCTCAGTGGATTCTTCGGCGCCCTGGCCTTGTTACTGGCCGCCATCGGCATTTACGGCGTGATGGCCTACGCGGTCACCCGGCGCACCGCGGAAATCGGTCTGCGGATCGCGCTCGGTGCGGCGCCAGCCAGGATCGAGTGGATGGTGCTGCGCGACGGCCTGCTGCTGGTCGGGCTCGGTGTAGCCATCGGGCTGCCGCTCTCGCTCGCCGCGGGGCGGATCAGCGCGTCGCTCCTCTACGGGGTCAAGCCAAACGACCCGCTGACTTTCGTATTGACGATCGCGGTTCTGCTGGCGATCGGTGTCCTGGCCGCGTTTCTCCCCGCGCGCCGCGCCGCCGCAGTCGAACCAATCGAGGCGCTACGCCACGAGTGAGGGTTGCGTGGAGCCGTGTGCCTCATTCGGAGCCGCGACCGTAAGGGAGCGGTTCTTGGGTGGAGGCAAGGGTCACCGTATTAAGCGAGGCTCAATAGCTAATGGTTACCGGCCCGCGCCGGCCATGGTTAAGATTAGTTCCTCGCAGAGGACCCACCTTGGGGTGTGGTCCTTGCTGGGGCATGCTGGAAACGTTTCCCCAGCCTGCACGTGAATCTCGGCTCCGCATATCGCACAACGATAGCGGCCACTCTCAGGACTGGTTTGACCGATTTCGCACATATCTTAAATTACTCCAAGTCAGGCTTCGGCGTACTGCCGTATGACGAGCACTTTACGTGCCAGTGGATGGTATCCAACAGGATCGCGGCGCGTGGGGTCATAAACAGATAAGAGGGTCTGTTTCGCTAAACTTTACTATAGCTCAATGCGCGACTCCGGGGTGACCGCTTATTTCCAGAACGCGCACTTTGGCATATCCGCATTGTATACCGTTCAGGCCGCCGTGAGGATGTTTTCGAGCGCCAGTTCCACCTTCGGATAGCGGAACGTATACCCCGCGCTTTCGGCTGCCTTAGGCAGCACCCGCTGACTGGCCAGCATCACTTCCGCCATCTCGCCGAACATGAACTTCAGCGTGAAGGCGGGCATAGGAACGACGGCTGGCCGGGAGAGGCTGTGGCCGAGAGCCTTAGTGAAATCGGCATTCGTGACGGGATTGGGCGATGTCCCGTTCACCGGCCCGCGCACGGGATTCTCAAGGGCGTGCTGGATGATGCCCACCAGGTCGTCCACGTGGACCCAGGACATCCACTGATCGCCGTGCCCCAGTTTTCCGCCCATGCCGGCCTTGAACGGCGGCAGCATTTTGGCCAGCGCGCCGCCATTGGCGCCTAGCACCACGCCGGTGCGCAGCTTCACCACACGAATGCCGAGCGATTCCGCCAGATCGGCTTCCTTCTCCCAAGCCACGCAGACCTCCGCCACGAAGCCGGTGCCGGGCGCGGAGGATTCGGTGAGAACTTCTTCACCCCGCGAGCCGTAGTAACCGATGGCCGATCCGCAGACCAGCACGGCGGGGCGCCGGCTTGCGGTGGAGAGCGCCTGCACCAGGTTGCGCGTACCCGTGGCGCGGCTCTCGCGAATTTTCAGCTTTACGTCATCGTTCCAGCGCTGCGCGATGGGCTCGCCCGCCAGATGGACTACTGCGTCCACGCCGTCCAGGCTCTCTTCCGGCGGCTGGCCTTTCATGGCATCCCAAACATACAGTTGCACTCCGGGCGGCAGGTTCGTTCCGGCGTGCCGGCTCAGAACCCGCAGCTTATGGTCTCCGCTGGCGAGCGCCTTCATCAGCCGGCGCCCGATGAAACCGGAAGCGCCGGTAATCGCGATGGTCATAAGGTTTAGGTTACCGTGAATTGTGTGCCGCAGGCACCGGGTGTGATCATGTGCCGCAGGTACCTGGTGCGATCATGGACCGCAGGTACCTGGTGTGGCCATTTGTTCATCGAGTGATGTGGCGCACGCCCGTGGCGTGCCGCGTTCACATTCGTGTGAACGCGGTTTCTGCCGCCACTCAGGATTCGCGCTCGACCAAGCATAGTCTTCGGCGCGCGCGGTCAACCCCGCCTTCAAAGGGTTGTTCTCAATATACGCCGCAATCCGGCGAAACTCGTCCTCATCGCGTACCCAGTGATCATAGGACTCTCTCTGCCAGAAAGGCTCTCCGGTGCGCGCAAGCAACCGGTTGGCCTCACGAGCGGTGTGGCCCTTGAGCGACTTCAGCAATCGGCTTGGCGGCACAGACGGCAGCAACAGCACATGGACATGATTGACCATAACGGCGAACGGGCCAAGCCTGTAATGACCGAGTTCCTCGCCTTTGAACAGAGAATCTACCACCAGCCGCGCCACAGCTTCATGTCGAAGAAACGTTGGCCCAGAGCGTGCCATGTCCACGTAACGATCCATCCACACGAAAGCCTCTCCGGCCGACGCTTTGTGCGGCGGCGGAAAGCGGGCGCTAGGAAGAGACCCGTACAAATGCCAGGTCACGAAGAGCCAAGTGCCTTCGGGATAAACATGCGGGAGGCGACGGCGAGAGTCCATACAACTGTGGTGCCGCCAAATCCCAAAAGTCTCGCGTTCACACGAGTGTGAACGCGGCACGCCACGGGCATGCGCCACTCTACTTCACGAAATTGCGCTGAATGAATCGGGCGCCTGTCGCCAGCTTGTCGCGGAACGCGGCCAGGCTTCGAGTCTTCCGCAATTCGCGCCACAGCGCTTTGGGCGTCAGGTAATATTCGCGATAAGCGCGCGCGACAATCTCCTCCATGCGCTCTTTGGATAGGTGTGGATAGGAAATGATGCCGTTGCGGGCGGGATCGACCGGCACATAGCCGCCGTGGACCAGCCAGCCGTTGGCCTTCGCGGCTTCGTAAAAGTCGGTTCCTGGAAACGGATTTGCAATGCTGAACAGCGCATAGTCCACGTCGAGGCGCTTCAGCTCGCGCAGGGTTGCGGCGATGCTTTCCTCCGAGTCTTCCGGAGTTGCGCCAATCAGGATGTTAAGCTCCACGGCTATCCCGCATTTTTTCAGGATGCGCACGGCGCGCTCCGTCTCGCCCACGGAAATGCCCTTCTTCACCGCGTCCAGAACTTTCTGATCGAACGACTCGGCGCCCAGATCGACGTAAGCGCAGCCGGCGTCCGCCATCGCCCGCGCGGCTTTCTCCGAAACACGATCGGCCCGCGCCAGACACGACCATTCCAGTTTCAACTTGCGGATTCCCTCGCAAATGGCGACCGTGCGGCTCTCGTTCCACAGGAACTGATCGTCGATCACGGATACCGAACGGAAGCCCTGCGCGGCGACCGCCTCGAACTCTTCAATCGTGCGGCCCGCCGAATGCAAGCGCGCCGGCGGCTTGCCGCCGTGATGCCGTTTGTGCTCCAGTTCCCGCGCGTAGGAAAGCGAGTTGGGAACACAATACCAGCACTGCGCATAGCACCCGCGCGAAGTCAGCATGGCCGTGTGCGGTTTCGAGTGCAGCTTCGGGTTCAGGTAAGGCCTGTGGTCGAGTAAGGACCGGTCCGGCAGCGGCAGCGTATCGAGGCTGCCAATGATGGGAGCCGGCTGGTTGTCAACGATGCCCGATGGCGCGCGCCACGAGACGCCATCCACCTCGCGGGGATCAATCCGGTTTAGGAGGGCATCGACCAAGCTGGCGATGGTGAACTCGGGCTCGCCGCGCACGACATAAGTGTCGCCGCGGTCGAGAAACAGAGCGGCGTCCCAAGTCGGTTGAGGTCCGTAAAATATGAACGCGGCGGACGGCCGCGCAGCGCGGATGATGTCGCGCGCCAGGCGGTCGGTTTGCTGCGAGAGAAACACCGTATAAAGACAATAGATATCGGAGTCGTCCGACTGGATGAATTCCCGGAACTCCTTTTCGCTCTTCTTTTGTGCGGCGAAATCCAGGACGGCTGCATGGTGGCCGCGCTGCCTGAGTAAGGTGGCCGGATACAACATAGCCAGCAGCGGAAGGAAGTAGATACTGTAATTGCAGCCGAAGCAGCGGTCCACGTTCTGCGTATGATCCAGCACCGGTGGAACTAGAAAGGTGATCTTCACTTACTTGCCATCCACACTCTGCAACGGGAAAAACAGGTCACGCAAAAAACCCGCCGACCATACACTGAGGAAAATACCCACCACCATTGGAACACATAAGGCGGCGCTGAGAGATTTCGTTCTCAGCAGTCCCAGGACGAACAAGCACAGACAGGCCAAAAGGGCCGCTAGCGCCAGGATCGCCGCCTGCCCGTGAGCGCATCCAAGGGCCACGGCTGTGACCGCCAGCGGGAGGCTGAATCCGGCGGCGATATGCAGCGGCGAAAGCAGGCGGCGCGACCGCTTACCAACCTGGAGCCTCCCGATGGCGAAACGGTACATCTGGCGGCAAAAGCTTTTCGCCGTGCTGCGGCGATAGTGCCACAGGACCATGTCGTTTGCGACGACGTGGCGAAAGCCGCGCCGCGAGAGTTGCCAGCTCAGCCAGACGTCCTCCGCGGTGAGCAGGTTCTCGTCGAGCGGCATCACCTGCGCCAGGGCATCGCGGCGGTAAATGCAATTGCACCCCGGCAGATCGGAGACGAAGCGGGCCGTTTGGGCGCTTTGATGGTGTGCCGTCGCACCGGCCACCGAAGCCATCAGGAACAAGACGTTGACGGCTTTCTGAAAGGGCGTGGCGTCGCCGGGCGCAAGTGTCACACCGCCCACACCCGCGACGGCCTCGCTATCGAACGCGTGCAGGCCGGCCTTGAGCCAATCGGACCGTAGGATGCAATCCGCGTCCGTAAACGCCACAAACTCGCCATGCGACTCGGAGAAGCCGCGGTTCCTGCCGGACACGACGGTCTGCTTGTCGTTCGGGATCACGCGGGCGCCAAACGAGGCCGCGATCTGGCTGCTGCGGTCCGTGGAGAGGCTGTCGGCGACGATGACCTCCACCTTTTCCTTTGGGTAGTCGAGCCCCGCGATGGCTTCCAGGCAGCGGGCGAGGATGCGCTCCTCATTCCTGACCGGGATGACGATCGACACAGAGGGCCAGCAAGTCGGCATATTCAGATAACATGGCTATTTTATCGTATTATCGGACGCGAACTCTGACGTACTGATCCTCTCCGGCGGCGTGGGGCAGCGCCGTGCGCTGCGGCGGACCCTCGGCCCGCCTCCGGCCGGGCGGCGCGAGGCGCTGCCCCACACTTTGACCGCAATCTCGTACTAAAAGCTAACGCCGCACGCAAGCGCCAGCGCACGCGCGAAACCGTCCCGCTTTTCCACAGTGACCGCATCCAGGTCCAGCCATCCGGCCCAGGTCGCCAGTTCACCGGCGAGCCCGCGAGAGCATCTACCCGGACCGCGTTTAGCGCATGCTTGTAGACACCAGCGTCTTCATACGCCTCTCCAGCCTCACCATTCACTCTATACTTTCGCCGATCGCGCGATTCGGCTGCTGCCCGGGCGGGGCAGGAAGCTCCATATCGTCGCCCAGAATCTGATTGAGCTATGGGTGGTCGCGACCCGGCCGCTCGGAGAGAACGATCTGGGCATGACTCCGGCTGAAGCAGCCGCGGAGCTCGCCCGAATCAAGGGCATGTTCCTCTTCCTGCGTGCACGGTCTCACCGCTATTCTGACGTTCGACAGAACGGGGTTTGTACGTTTTCCTGGTATCGAAGTGATTTACCCGGCAGACGTCTCGGCCCAGCCTATCGGAAAGAAAGGCTGATATGCTCAAGCATGCTCACCCGCCGGGAAGGAATCCAAGCGGCCGCGCTGACGGCCCTGTCATACTCGCGAGTCCTGGGCGCGAACGATCGCATCCAGTTCGGAATCGTCGGATGTGGCGAACGCGGTCTCTACGTCGCCGAGATCTTTCAAAAGACCGCGGAAGTGGATGTCCGCGCGGTCTGCGATGTGTTTGGCGATCGCACTGACAAGGCCGTGACGCAAGCCCCGGGCGCGCAACCCTTCGCCGACCACCGCCGCCTGCTGGAAGTGAAGGGCCTCGAGGCCGTGCTGATCGCCACGCCGGACCACTGGCACAAACGCATCGCCATCGATGCGCTCAACGCCGGCAAGGATGTCTACGTCGAAAAGCCTCTGACCCGCTTGCGCGAGGAAGGGCCTGAGATCGTGCGCGCCGCGCGCGTCAACAATCGCGTGTGCCAGGTGGGCATGCAGCAGCGCTCCGGCGAGGTTTATCTGGAAGCGCGCGAACGGTTCGTGCGCTCCGGCTTGCTGGGCAAGATCTCGCACGTGGATTGTGTGTGGCACGGCGGCGCCAACCGGGCCTTGCCCACCGAACCCGCGCAGAAGCCCGCCAATCTGGATTGGGTGCGCTTTCTTGGGGCCCTGAAATACCGCGATTGGAATCCCGCGCAATATCTCGATTTCCGCGCGTTCCTGGATTTCGGCGGCGGCAAGCTGACCGATTTCGGCGCGCACTGGCTCGACGTAGTCCACATGTTCATGGAACAGGACGGGCCGCTATCGGCCGTGGCGGCGGGCGGCGTTTACTACGATTTCCACGATGGACGAACCGCGCCCGACACCATCAGCGCGCTGTTCGAGTATCCGGGCGGCTTCACCGTGAGTTTCATTTCGCTGGCGGTCGACCACGGCCCCGAATACAAGGTCGAGTTCCTGGGATCGGGGGGACGCCTGTTTGTGAATCGCAACCGCTACGAGTTCCGCGCCGCCGAAGAAGGCGCCGAGCCGGTGATCCAGCGCTTTCCCGGCGATATCACCGTTCAGCACGTGCGCAATTTTCTGGAGTGCTGCCGGTCGCGCAAGCTGCCGAACGCCGATGTCTACATCGGACATCGCGCCGCGCAGGCCGCGCTGCTGGCCAATCAGAGCTATCTGGAGAAGCGGCGTATCCGCTTCGACCCGCAGAGGGAGGAAGTGCTCCCGTTTTCCGCGTGAGACGCGAAGAGAGAGCAACCACAGATGGAAGCGGATGCACACAGATGAGTGGGCTTTATCCGTGTCGATCTGTGTCCATCTGTGGTTACATGCTTCGCGTTTCTCACCCCTGCTCATCCGCAGACGGGCCATAAATCGCCGGCACCGGCACATCGTTCAGCCGCAGATAGACCCCCAGTTGCGCGCGATGGTGTATGGTGTGGTTCATCACGAAGCTGCGTATACAGGCAATGCGGGGCATGCTGAAGAGGGTTTGGCCTCCCGCCAGCAAAGACCAGGTCTTCGCAAGATCCTCGTCGCTGGCCCCGGCCAAGGCGGCGCGCGCCGCGGCCACGTTCTTGTCGAACTTCGCCAGCAACTGTTCCCGCGAGGCCGCGGGCTCCTCCTTATACGGCGGTACACCGGGCGGCGCGATGTCGAACGCATCCTTCTCGACGACATCGACGGCCCAACCGGTCATGTTCGCGATATGCGTCGCGAGCGCGGCCATGCTGAAGGACTTCGGGTGCGGCTTCCAGCCGAACTTGTCCTCCGGACAGCGCTCCAACGTTTTGCGGGTGCTGGCCATCTCTTGATCGAATTCGGGCAATAGGGCGTCACGAATCATAAGTTGTCTCCTCCTTGCTCATATTCTCTTTTTGTTCGCTATCTGTCAAGGGCTGAATTGTAAACTATGCTGAATACATGCGCATCCTAACCGCCTTCCTGCTGACGCTCTCCACGCTGATGGGCGCGTCCAAGATCCTGGTCACGGTGGTCGATCCGAAATCCGGAGCGGTGGTCCCCAACCTGAAAGCCGAGGACTTCTCCGTGCTCGACGATAAAACTCCCCGCGCCGTGGAAGCCGCGGAGTTTTCGCACGCAACCCTGGACATCATGCTGCTCCTGGACACCAGCCTGGTGGGCGAGATGGTGCATCCGGTGGCCGCCAACCTCATCGCGCAACTGGAACCCAATGAGCAGATGGCCATCGTCGCCTTCCATTCCTCGGCCGACCTGGTCCAGGATTTCACTTCCAGCAAACAGCTCCTCGGGCACGCAGTCGCCCAGGTAAAATACGGCAACGCGCCGCACGTGCTGGATGCGCTTTATGCGGCCATTGACGGCGGCTTCCAGAACAGCGCCGTCCGCCGCGCGATCCTGCTGCTGACCGCGGGCGTGGAAGGCTACAGCCGCATGAACGAGAAAGATGTCATCCGGTTGGCGCGCAAGAACGGCGTTTCGATTTATCCGGTGTACGTCCTGGGCAACGAAAAATGGATGATGGAGATGCTGGCGCGCGAGACCGGCGGCGCCGTCTTCAACTTGCGCGGCATGAAGAAGAGCGGCAACCAGCCGCACGGCCCCGCCATATTCGAAGTGCTGCGGTCAAGCTACACACTGACCGTAAGCGGCAACCTGTCGTTGGGAGAAAAGCTGAAGGTCGAGGTCCGGCGGCCCGACAAACTGTTTGTCTCAGCGCTGCCCTTGGAGTGATTGTATTACAAGAGGTCAAAATCTTTCGCAGCCTTCGCCGATTATCTGTGGCGCACGCTCTCAGCGTGCCGCGTCGACACTCATGTCGACGCCAGTAGCGTGACAATAGTCCCTACTTCCACCGGACGGCGCATCGTTTCCCGTCGTCCCGCAACGGTACCTGGGGTGAGTTGGGGAAAATAGCCGCCGTGCTCCTGCCCTTGAAGAACGAATTTGGCATATGATGGTTTCCGAGAGATATGCGGCGCTCCACGGGAAAACGAACCTGGCTGGCGGTGGTGCCGGCGATCATCCTGGCTGGGACCGCGCCGCTGGCCGCGCAAACCACGCTCCGGCAGGCGGCCGCATCGCGGAACCTTCCGATAGGCGCAGCGGCATCGGCGGACGAGTATGGCGGGACCGATCTGCTGACCGTTCCGTCCTACGCCAATCTGCTCTCCAGCCAATACAGCATGCTGGAGCCGGGCAACGCCATGAAGTGGGATGTTACGCAGCCCACCCAATCCACTTACAACTTCAAGCCCGGTGACGAACTGGTGGCATTCGCGCAGAAAAACGGGATGCGCGTGCGGGGCCACAATCTTTGCTGGTACACGCAGTTCCCGTCGTGGCTGGCGCCCTATGCGGCGACCGCCACGCCGGCGGAGATGGCCACGCTGCTCCAAGACCACATCACCACCGAGGTGACGCATTTTAACACGCAGGTATTCGCGTGGGACGTAGTGAACGAAGCCTTCAACGATCCCAGCGGATCTGCGGTGCCCGGCCTGCGGGATTCCATTTGGTATGACCAGCCCGGCATCGGCCAGACCGGCACCGGGTATATCGCGCAGGCGTTCCAGTGGGCGCACGCAGCCGACCCCCACGCGCTGCTGTTTTATAACGACTACAACATCGAGGGGCCGGGACCCAAGTTCACGGCCGTTCTAAACATGGTTCAGGATTTTGTGAAGAACGGTGTGCCCATCAACGGCGTGGGCTTCGAAATGCATCTCGAGCTCGGCGGCTATCCGACCGCCACCGGCCTGGCGCAGAACATGCAACAACTGGCGGCGCTTGGTATCCAGGTGCACATCACTGAAATGGACGTCCGTCTACTATTGGATTCGAACGGGAACGCTTCGACGGCCGATCTGGCGACTCAGGCGCAGATTTATCAGAGTGTCATGACCGTGTGCCTGCAGCAGCCCAACTGCACGGCGTTTCAAGTTTGGGGCGTCTCCTACAATGATTCGTGGATTCCCAGCTTTTTCCCCGGGTATGGCGCGGCGCTGCCGTTCGATTTTAACTATAATCCCACGCCGGCGTTCTCCGCGCTGATGACGGCCATGCAGACAACGCCGCCGGTGCTGAATGCGAGCAACCTGGTGAACTCCGCAAGCTATCAAGGCGGGGCCGTGGCGCCGGGAGAAATTGTGACGCTTTACGGCGCCAATTACGGCCCCGCCAACCTGGTGGCCAGCCAGTTGGACACGAGCGGCAAGTTTCCCACGAGCGTGAGCGGCGTGCAGGTGTTGTTCGATGGAGTGCCGGCGCCGCTGCTGTACGCTTGGGTCGATCAGGTGGGCGTCATTGTGCCATTTGAGGTGGCGGGCAAGCAGCAGACGGTGGTCCAGTATCAATACAACCCTGGCGGCGGAGCGGTGGTATCGAACACTGCGGTGGTGCCGGTGGCCGCCGCTACCCCGGCGATTTTCGCCCTCAACGAGAGCGGCAGCGGGCCTGGCGCCATTCTGAACTACCCGGATTACTCGGTCAACAGCGCTTCCAAGCCGGTAGCGGGGGGCGGGTATATTTTTGTGTACGGCACCGGCGGCGGCGCGATCGTTGGGGGCGCCACGGATGGCGCGCTGGCGCCCGGCCAAGCGAGCCTGGTCACGCAACCGGTCACCGCGACCATTGGGGGAGTGACGGCGAATGTCTTATATGCAGGGCCCGCGCCGGGGCTAGTCAATGGCGCGATGCAGGTAAATCTGCAAGTGCCGACGGGCTTAGCGCCGGGCCCGCAACCGGTGGTGATCACGGTAGGAACGGCGGCCACCCAGAGCGGCATCACCGTGGCGGTACAGTGATTCTGGCCTCTGGCTCTTCTAATTCCGCGGCGTGGTGTCCTTCGGCGCGGACAGATAGCCCGTGATCTGATCCTTGCCAATCTCGTTCACCACCAGCTCATACGGCTGCTTAGCCTTAGCCACGTAAAACTGCAGCGGTTCGTTGATCCCCTTGTCCCTCTTCTCGACCGTCTTGTCGTCCGCCAACACTTCCACGGTGTACTTGTTTTTCTTTTTGTCGGCGCTCTTGAGCCTCAGCGAAATATCGCCGACCCGCTTGGGTTGCTTGTCCTTGCGGGCCAGCGTGAACTGGAAGTAGTTGCGCTCGCCGAGTCTCTTCAGCGCATCCAACTCCTTGCCATTGGTGGCAACGTATCCGCTCTGTACCCCCAGATCGCCAATCGTCTTATTGAGGTTGGCAATGGTCTTGTCCAGTTCCGCCTTGGTGGACCCCAAGTCCGTCTTGACGGCGGTCACGTCTCCGCTCACTTCGCCGATCTTGGTGTTGGCGGTGGAGGCCTGCTGCTGGACATCCGTGATCTCGGATTGTACCTGCGCATGCTGCTTGGCCTGCGCGTCGGCCAGTTGTTTCGCCAGTTGGTCGGCGTGCGCCTGGGCCTCCTGCTTGGCGTGGCCGGCCGCTTGATTAGCTTGCTGGCGCGCGGCTTCCAATTCTTCCTTCAAGCTGTCCAGGCTGTGCCGATGCGAAGCCGTGGTCGTCGAAGCCGCCTCTTTCAGGGCGGTGATCTCGGCCAGCATGGCCTGACTGGCCGTGCGGTCTTCGGTGCGCGTGGTCTCCAGGCGATACCACAAGGCAATGTTGGAAACCAGCAGGGCGATCAGCCCCCCAGCCACCAATGCGGTCTTTACGCCCGAGCCACTGGGCGGGGGTGTATATGTTGGGCTGCTCACAAATCTATACTCCTTAAGGTGGAAATATCCCCATTATAGACTGTTACGGATCTGTTTGCGTTTCTTTTCAGGGGTCCAGCCGGAAACTTTCGCCAGGCGATGGCGCCACCACGTCGATGCCATGTTGCGACCGGATCGCGCCGGCCAGAGCTTGCGACTGCGCCGGCTCGCCGTGCACCAGGAAAACCTTCTTCAGGTGCGGGGCAACGGCTTCAGCCACTCCATCAGCTCCCCCTGATCGGCGTGGCCGCTCAACTCATCCAGGCTCGAGATTTCGGCGCGCACCGTTACCGGCTCGCCGAACACACGCACCTCCCGCATCTTTTCCACCAGCTTGCGCCCCAGCGTGTCCTGGGCTTGAAAGCCCGTGATCAGCACCGTATTGCGCGGATCTTCCAGGTTGTTCCGCAGGTGATGCAGGATGCGGCCCTGCTCG
>OCTA010000336.1_pt1 | contig 43576 bp, 43 predicted proteins | sample 1538991 | NCBI WGS metagenome assembly OCTA01 (sample SAMEA3539302, study PRJEB22396) | soil metagenome | biome: tundra; feature: field; material: soil | place: USA | collected 2010-05 | depth 0.15 m
GATAAAGACTTCCATTAACGAACTTCAGGTGCTCCTCCTAAAAGCAGATACTCTTATAGCAGTGGCTAATGAGTTTACTGCGGAGATTAAAAACAAGAATAATAATTTGGGAAAATTACTCTACGATAAAGAGCTATATGAAAATCTCACTCAGTCTGTCGCAAAGTTAAGTGAAATATCTAAAATCCTTCTTGAGCAGCTTAAAAAAGAAGGGATTAAAATTGATGCGCATATCAAACTTTTCTAAATCCCTCATTCTTTGCATATTTTTAATCTCTCTGGCAACTGGGAATTATTCTGATCCAGTAAGAGGACAGAATGGCATGGTCGTCTCCTCAAGTAAGCTCTCCTCCATTGTGGGAATTGAAATATTGAAAAAAGGCGGTAACGCTGTCGACGCAGCCGTGGCTGTTGGGTTTGCTCACGCTGTTACATATCCCTCTGCTGGTAATATCGGGGGAGGTGGATTTATGGTCATCCACCTTAAGAATGGAGATAATACAACTATAGATTTCCGTGAAACTGCTCCTCTCAAGGCATACCGCGATATGTACCTCGATAAAAAAGGGAAATTCGATCCAAAACTCAGCAGTGAAGGAGTAACCTCATCAGGCGTGCCGGGTACTGTCGCCGGACTTATATATATCCTTGAAAAATATGGTAAATTAAAACTGAAGGATGTAATTCAACCCGCTATAGATCTTGCTGAAAATGGATTTGTCTTGGATTATAAACTCGCTGAATCATTTGCTGATGTTAAGGATGATTTTATGAAATATCCTTCATCAAAAAAAATATATTTCAAAGATAGTACTCATATATACCAGGAAGGGGATACTTTTAAACAACTGGATTTGGCTAAAACACTAAAACTAATTAGAGATAAGGGGAAAGATGGGTTTTACAAAGGTGAAACTGCCGGGCTTCTCATAAAACAAATTAAGGAAAATGGCGGCTACATTACTCAGAATGATCTCGATAATTACCATCCCGTTGAAAGAATCCCCGTCACCGGAACATACAGAGGATATGACATTGTCTCTATGCCTCCTCCAAGTTCCGGAGGTATTGCCTTAATCCAGATGCTTAACATACTCGAAAATTATAAGTTCAATAAGGAAGAATGGGGGAGCAGCACTTATCTCCATAAACTTATCGAATCAATGAAATATGCCTTTGCTGATAGAACTCAATACCTCGGTGATGGCGATTTTGTTAAAGTCCCAATGGACTGGTTAACTTCAAAAAAGTATGCTCTTGATATCTATAAAAAGATTAAAAACATAGCAGTTCCTTCTTCTGAAATTCAACTTGGCGACTATAAATCCTATCATGAAAGTGATCAGACAACTCATTACTCAGTCTGCGATAAATATGGAAATGCAGTTAGTACCACGACAACTATAAACTCCTCCTTTGGCAATAGGATTGTTGTCGATGGTGCCGGCTTTTTACTAAATAATGAGATGGATGATTTCAGCGGACAGCCTGGTGCTCCTAACCAGTTCGGTCTGCTCGGCGGTGAAGCCAACTCTATTCAGCCCGGTAAAAGAATGCTTAGCTCTATGACTCCCGTTATCGTTCTCAAAAACAACAACCCATGGATCATCGCCGGTTCACCTGGCGGTTCAACCATAATAACTGTAGTACTGCAGGTTCTATTGAACTGCATCGATTTCGGTATGAACATTCAGGAAGCTGTAAATGCTCCTAGAATTCATCACCAATGGTATCCGGATGAAATAAACTATGAAGAATATGGCTTATCTGAGGATGTTAAAGCTAACCTTATCAAAATGGGTTATAAGATAGGTGATAAAAAAATCCTGGGCAAATCGGAATGTATAATGATAGATAATAATTATTATTATGGAGCAAGTGACCCGCGGGGATACGGCTCCGCTGAAGGATATTAATATGATAATTGGAATCGGTATCGATATAATTGAAATATCTAGAATTAAAAAGAGCATTGAGAAGTACGGCGATCATTTCCTCGACAAGATATATACTCCTGGGGAAATTGAATATTGTTCAGGTAAGGCTAATAAATATCAGCACTTTGCTGCCCGGTTCTCCGCTAAAGAAGCAGTAGCCAAAGCCATGTCTACAGGATGGAATAATGAATTCAGCTGGCAGAATATTGAAGTCTTTAATGAACCTACTGGAATGCCCTATGTTAAACTTACCGGCAAACTCGAATCCTTCCTGGCCGATGGCAAAGAATTAAAAATATCTATGAGCCATTCACAGGATTATACTACTTGCGTAGCTATCATATATAAAAGCGATCTTAATAAATAGTATTTACAAAGTAAAATCTATTTACTATTTTATACATTAAATTTGATTTATTATAGAAAGGAATAAGTCTTCGAACAAATTAAACCGACAAATGGAAAGCTGAACGCAAAAGTTCTTATCCTCAATCAGAGTTACGAGCCATTAACTATCTGTAACATTAAAAAGGCAATGGTTCTTATTTATATGGGCAAAGCGGAGCTTCTACTTGATAATAAAAAGAAAGTAATTAGAACTGTAAGCAAAACATTCCCCTGGCCGAGTGTCATTCGTTTGAATTATTTCATCAAAGTACCCTACAAAAAAGTAGTATTAACAAGAAAGAATATCCTGCGTCGGGATGCATACAAATGCGCTTACTGTGGTCGTAGCGATCTTCCTTTAACAATAGACCATATTATTCCTAAAGCAAAGGGGGGAAATGAAAGCTGGGAAAACCTTGTTTGTGCATGCACAAATTGTAATAACAGAAAAGGCGGACGTACTCCTGAAGAAGCCAACCTTCGCTTAACTTATAAGCCCTTCAAACCAAACCATATAATGTTTATTAAAACTAGTGTCGGCAAGCTTGACGAAAACTGGAAACCCTATCTTTACCTCACCTGATAAAATTTCCAAATTATTATCCCCATTATTGTTATTTTTGTTAATTAAATAATAAAGCTTTTTTAATGACTAAAAAAAGAATTCTAAGCGGGATGCGTCCCACAGGTAAGCTTCATATAGGGCATTATGTCGGTGCTCTCGAAAATTGGATTCAACTTCAGGATGAATACGACAATTTCCATCTGATTGCAGATTACCACGTGCTTACTACATCTCTTAACACCGATGATATATACCAGAACTCTATCGAAATGATGATTGATTGGCTGGCTGCCGGTCTTGATCCACAAAAAAATCTTATGTTCAGACAGTCTCAGATCAAAGAGCATGCCGAACTTCATTTGATTTTATCAATGCTGATAACAGTTAACAGACTTGAAAGAAACCCCACTCTTAAAGATCAGGTGCGCGATCTTAATATCGAACATATAATCTATGGTCATTTAGGCTATCCTGTTCTTCAGACAGCTGATATCCTTTTATACAAAGGTGATCTTGTCCCTGTTGGCGAGGATCAGGTTCCTCATGTGGAAATTTCAAGGGAGATTGCCAGAAAGTTCAATAACCAATATGGCGATGTATTTCCTGAGCCGGAGCCTAAACTATCTAAGTTTGCGCGACTTCCCGGTCTTGATGGCGATGCCAAAATGAGCAAGTCCCTGGGCAATACTATATTCCTGTCAGATGAACATGACATAGTAAAAGCAAAACTTAAAAAAGCAGTAACTGATCCCAATAAAATCAGGAAAGGTGATCCCGGCAACCCCGATATTTGCCTTATATTTGCCTACCATAAGAAATTTAATCCCGGTGAGATTGAAGAAATCGGTGCAGGTTGTCGTTCAGGCGCTTTGGGATGCTTTGATTGTAAAATGAACTGTGCCTCAAAAATATCTTCGCTGCTTGCTCCAATTATAGAAAAAAGAAAATATTATGAAAATAATATCCCTCTCATCAAGGATATTCTTGCTGATGGTGAGTTAAAAGCTAAAAAGATTGCAGTGGCTACAATGAATGAAGTGCATGAAAAAATGAAACTCGGATAAAATATTTGTATAAGATTAAATTAGATAAATTTGAGGGTCCACTCGATCTCTTGCTCTTCTTTATTAAAAGAGATGAGCTGGATATTTACGATATCCCTATTTCCAAGATCACAGGGGAATTCCTGGAATATGTTAATCTTATAAAGATGCTTGATCTTGAAGTTGCCGGCGATTTCATTCTGATGGCCTCTACCTTAATGCATATTAAGGTTAGAATGCTCCTGCCAAGGGAGATTGACGAAAAAGGCGAGGAGATTGATCCCCGGGCAGATCTTATTGCCGCTCTTCTTGAATATAAAAAGTATAAAGAAATGAGCGAGGAGCTTTCCTTCTTTGAATCAATTCAAAGAAAGGTTTCTTTCAGGGGAAATTTCTCCCTGGATAACAAGGAAGCTCCCGCTGAGTACGATGTTTTATTGAAAAATATAACTATTTTTGACCTAGCTAAAGCATTTAAGAAAGCGATTGAAGGGCTTAAACCTCGGCCGGTTCATGAAATACAAAAAATAAATGTTTCTATAGATGAACAGATTGAATATATTATTAATCGTCTGAATGCTGAGATTGAAATACATTTTTTAAGTCTTGTGGAAAATATGCGTGAAAAAATAAGAATCGTAATTACATTTGTTGCACTGCTTGAATTAACAAAAAATGGTATCGTTCTGATTAAAGAATCTTCCGATTATAATGATTTTATACTTGTAAAAGGTTCGAATGGATAATATTTATAATTCCGTTATTGAAGCTCTGATATTTTCTTCTGATGATCCCATCAGTTCTTCCGAAATTATTAAAGCTATTAAAGGAATAGATGGTGAGGATATTCAAATCACGACTGCAGAAGTCGATAATGTAGTTGATGAATTGAATAAAGTCTATGATGAAAAGGGCATCTCTTTCTGCATACAAAAAATAGCCAATGGATATCTCTTTGCTACAAAACCTGATAATGCTAAATATGTTGGTTATCTTTCATCTGAAAAAAGCAAACGCAGACTGAGTCAGGCAGCCCTTGAAACCCTTGCTATTATTGCATACAAGCAGCCTCTTACAAAACCTGAACTTGAAACTATCCGGGGTGTTAACGCAGATTATATTATTACGACACTCCTTGAAAAAAATCTTATTACTATTTCAGGACGAGCGGAAACTATCGGCCGACCTCTCCTTTACAACACTACCGATGAATTTCTGAAATACTTTGGATTGAATAAAATTACCGATCTCCCTAAGCCCCGTGAAATTGAAGATATTATGAAAGATGAGGACTTCCTTGAACAACGCCAGAAAATAATGATGAATGCTATAGAGGAACAGGTCCAGAATGAAATTGAAACCGAAGGAACTAATGACAATGCGGCTGAATAAATACCTCGCAAGTTGTGGCGTTGGCTCAAGACGGAAAGTTGAGGAACTTATCGTACAGGGCAGAGTAGAGGTAAATAATAAAACGGTTATCGATCTTGCCTGCCAAATCAATGAAGAGACCGATCATGTAAAGGTCGACGGTCAAAAACTTGCTCTCCGCCGGCATGTCTATTATCTCCTTAACAAACCCAAAGGGGTAATTACAACTACCGCCGATGAAAAGGATAGGAAAACTGTTGTCGATCTTATCGATACAAAAGAAATTATATTCCCTGTCGGCAGACTCGACTACAACACAACCGGCGTTTTATTCCTTACTAATGATGGCGAATTCTCTAATCTTGTAACTCATCCAAGAAATAAAATCCCCCGTGATTATGAAGTTCTCCTTGATAAACCCCTTGATGATAAGGATAAAGAAAAACTGCTGAACGGCATCTACCTCGAAGGTGAAAGGGGAAGATTTAAGCAGATTGTGTTTCCAAAGAAGAATCATTTTACTTTTGTTGTGGTAACTGCTGTTGAGGGAAGAAACCATTTCGTAAAGAAAATGTTTGCAGCTTTAAGTTATACTGTAAAATCACTTAATCGGGTTAGCTTTGCTGGCATCTATGCTGATATACCTGTCGGAAATTATCGTAAATTAACACAACCTGAAATTGATAGGATCATTCAAAAATATGGTCACTAAAGCATTTGCTTTATATATAATACTCTTCGCGTTTATTTCTGTAAATGCGCAGGAAAAAAAGGATTCTGTTGCTGAAACTCTTCCCCGGTATTCCGTCTCCACATTACCGGAATTCTGGAGCCAGATGGCTGATATATTTAATGATCCGAGTTTCAGTAACGCCCATTGGGGTGTATTAATCCAGTCCCTTGAAACAGGAGAGTATTTCTATAAAAGAAATGAAGATAAGCTCTTTCTTCCTGCTTCCAGTCTAAAACTCTTTACTACCGCTGCCGGTTTAATCCTGCTTGGTCCAGAGTACAGGTTCACCACAAACATATTCAGACGAGGTATTATCGATGGCTCTATCCTCAAAGGTGATCTCGTCATTCAGGGTAGGGGCGATCCGACTATATCAGCAAGATTCTATGGCGGGGATATGTTGCGGGTTTATAACTTATGGGCAGATTCTCTCCTTAATTTGGGCATAGACGAAATTTCCGGAAATATCATTGGAGATGATTCTGAATTTGATGACCGCGGGCTTGGTGAAGGTTGGGCTTGGGATGATGAAAGCTATTGGTACTCCGCTCAGGCAAGCGCAATTTCTTTTAATGATAATTGTGTTGATATTTCTGTCTTTGTAAAACAGGATAAAAAAACTTCTAAAGTATCTGTATATCCTGATAATAAATATGTCGTTGTAACAAACGAAGTAAAAGTAGTTCCTAAGGATTCTACAACTAATATCGATGTCTACCGCGAAAGAGGAACAAATATTATTACCATATCTGGCACTATAAAGGTAGATTCAGATACTGTTAGAACATTTTGCACTGTCAATAATCCTACCCAGTTTGCTATGGTTACATTGAAAAATGTTCTTGAAAATAAGGGGATTAAGATTAACGGTTCACCCATGGTCGTTGATGATCTTCCTCATCCCGTTGATTATAAACAGGCAGATCTCCTTTTTACTAATTCATCAACTCCTTTAAGAGAAATTATTAAAGTAGTAAATAAAAATAGTCAGAATTTTTATGCAGAACAGATACTAAAAACTATAGGGCTAGAAACCGCTCATTACGGTACACGGGAAAATGGAATTGATGCTGAGTTCGATGTATTTAAAGATATGGGAATAAATACTGATGCTATGATGTTAGCCGATGGTAGCGGTCTTTCAAGATTGAATTTAGTCTCTCCAAGACACTTTATTTCCCTACTCAATTATATGTTTAAAAGTAAATTCTTTATACCCTATTTTAATTCGTTGCCCATTGCGGGTGTCGATGGTACCTTGGGCACTCGGTTAAAGAATACAAGGGCTGAAGGAAAAATAAGGGCTAAAACAGGTTACTTGACCGCTGTCCGTAGTCTTTGTGGATACGCCTTCACTGGCGATAATGAACTGGTCGCTTTTTCTATCATCGCCAATAACTTTAATGTCCCCGTTAAGCTTGCCGAAAATATACAGGATCTAGTCTGTCTTCGCCTAGCCAACTTTAAACGCAAATAACTATTTCATAATTCCCTCCCATCCTCCAATCATAAATGTATCATAATGATATCCCCTATGCTGAGTATAAGATGAGCGAGAGATGAGTATGAGATGAGCGACTCAGATACGGCTCAGTGCATTATCCTCAAAACAGTAAAAATACGCATGTTTTGAATATTGTGTAACAATATGAGACTCGATGCGTTACCCGGTAATACCAATTAAACTAGCAATTCAAATCTTACTTTTTATTCCATCCACTCTTGCGATAATTCCTAAAAATAATTATTGTTGAGTAAGCGCTTTTATTAGCCTGGGATAATTTGGTTGCAGGCTCATTACATAACTGAAAAATATCTATTTACTTCTCCTGTAAAAGGTACATATGAAAATAATATTCTTTTCATTTGTTCTCTTATTAACATTCGGCGTCTATGCACAGAACCGCCTGAATGAACTTGTGGAAATCCACTATGATAATGATTTTGTAAGTGGGATAGGTTCCGCTAATACTGATTTCATAATTGCCGTTAAATTCAATCAGTATATACTTGCACCATTTGTTGGAGATGCCATAGCACAGGTTAAAGTTTATATCAATAACCCTACAGCGGGGAATACTGGAGTTGTAAAAATATTTAGTGCTGGTACCTCACTTGAACCGGGACCACTATTATATTCTTCTTCACCGGTTCATGTCGACTCCAATTCATGGAATACAATTCCTATACCTGACCTTGTAACCATTCCGCCATCTGATCTATGGATCGCGTTTGAAGCCAAATCCGGTCCTACAGGCTCGCATTCATGGGCAGGCTGCGACTCTGGTCCCAATGATCCTGATGGGCAATATATCTTCTACGGTGGCTCCTGGCGTTTATTAACAGCCCTTGGCGCATCTTTTACATATAATTGGAACATCAGAGCGGTAATTCAAACAATAACTCAGGTTAAGTCTGAAACATTGCCCACAACCTCCAAATTAGCTCAGAACTACCCCAATCCCTTCAATCCCACCACAACAATTGACTATTCCTTATCAACCGATTCATGGGTAACATTAAAAGTATATAACATTCTTGGTCAGGAAATCGCAGTCTTACTAAACTGCCTCACATCTGCCGGAGATCATAGATTCAATTTCAATGGCGACAATTTATCCACAGGAATATACCTTTACAAATTGACTGCTTCCGGAATTAACGGTTCAACATTCATCTCCGTCAAAAAAATGATACTTGAGAAATAGAATATTATTAGGTCTGAATATTATTTTTAACAATAATTATTTTTAATTTACACATACAATATTCTATAATAATTGTTCAATAAGGATATCTATGAAAATATCGCAAATTACTCTTGCTTTGATTCTAACCTGCTGTCTTCAATTCCTCTTTGCTCAATCCCCTAATACTAACAAGGGAATCTTTGTCGACCCAAAGGAAGGGTATTATGAGGATATCCTGAAGGCACTTGACGATTATACACCATCCAAATCAAAGAAAAAAGACTATATAGTTGATTTTGACGGATTGGATATCCCTAAATCAGTTGATGAATTTACAACTTGTTGGTATAATCCTCCTGTTTCTCAGGGACGGACTGGAACCTGCTGGAGCTTCTCTACTACCTCATTCCTTGAATCCGAAGTTAATCGCCTGCATAACAAGAAAGTAAAGCTCTCTGAAATGTACACTGTCTATTGTGAATATCTCGAAAAGACTAAAAGGTTTATTAACGAAAGAGGGAACTCTGAAATTGGCGAAGGTTCTGAGGCTAATGCTGTTACACGTATATGGAAGCAATATGGCGTTATGCCCGAAGTAGCTTACTCTGGGCTAAAGGAAGGGCAGAAGTTCCACGATCATAAACAAATGATTAGTGAAATAAAAGCCTTCTTGCAGAATATTAAAACAACAAACGCTTGGGATACTGAAGCCGCAGTAAAAACAGTTAAATCCATCCTGGATCATTATATGGGTATACCCCCTAAAGATTTTCCATACCTAAGAGTTAATTATACTCCTCAGGAATTTCTGGCAAACTTTCTTCAATTGAACCCTGATGATTATGTCGATATTATGTCCCTCAAAGAAAAGCCTTATTTCAAACAGGTTGAATATGAAGTGCCTGATAACTGGTGGCATGATTCCTCTTATTACAATGTTCCATTGGATTTATTCATGTCCGCAATTAAATCGGGAATTAAGAATAACTATACGATGTGCATCGGCGGAGATGTTTCAGAACCCGGGCATGACGGATGGCATAATGTTGCAATTATACCCTCATTCGATATCCCTTCTGAATATATCAATGAAGATGCGCGTGAATTCCGTTTCAATGATAGCACTACTCAGGATGATCATGGAATTCATTTGGTTGGTTATAAAATTCAGAACGGTAGAACTTGGTTCCTTATTAAAGATTCTGGTGCTGGTTCAAGGAACGGCAAAGCTAAAGGATTTTATTTCTTTGATGAAGACTATGTTAAGCTTAAGATCATGGACTTTATGGTTCACAAAGATGCCATGAAACCCTTTCTGCCTGATATGATCAAATAACATATTGTCCATCAGTTTCAAATTATTTATTATCCATTCGTAACACTGGTAATAACCATGGCGACATATGAATAGAATTAAAATTGCTTATTATATTCTCCTTTTTATCAGTGCGGTAGAATTGGGCAGGGGACTTCAACTGCTATATAACCCGTTATTCTGGGATCCATTATATCCCTATGCCCGCCTGAACTCATTGCTCCAGATATTTATATCCGCCATTTTATATATTGTAACGCGTCTCCTCAAACCAGTAATAAACGGAAAATCTATATAGTATAATAATTCATAAAAAAAGCCCCGCATAACGGGGCTATAAAACCAAATCTCATATATAAATTAGGTTTTTTACTTGATCATCTATTCCATTCTTATTACCATATCCAAGTAAAATATATGTGACGGTTAGGTCCTTATTTGGCAGCCGAGTAAAGTTTGTTTACTTCATCCCAGTTTATCACATTCCAAAAATTAGCTACATACTCAGGACGCCTGTTTTGGTATTTCAGGTAATATGAATGCTCCCAAACATCCAGTAGTAAAATTGGAGTGCCTTTGGTCTCAGCAATATCCATTAATGGGTTATCTTGGTTAGCTGTCGAGATAACAGAAAGCTTCCCGCCATTTACAATTAACCATGCCCAGCCTGAACCAAAACGGGTTGTGGCCGCAGTATTAAACGCGGTCTTAAAATCATCAAATGAACCGAATGAAGATTTTATAGCATCAGCAACTGCACCTGAAGGAGCACCGCCTCCGTTCTTTTTCATTACTGTCCAGAACATTGAATGATTATATACTCCGCCGCCGTTATTCTTTACGGCAACCGGGTATTTTGATACACTCTTAAATATTTCCTCAATGGTTTTGCCTTCTGCAGCGGTGCCTTCCAGCGCTTTATTGAAGTTGGCAACATAAGCAGCATGATGCTTATCATGATGAATCTCCATAGTCAATTTATCTATGTATGGTTCAAGTGCATCATATGCATAGGGGAGAGGGGGCAATTCGAATTTAGACATTAGTTTTTTACTCCTTTCATTATGAATAATAAATTTATTTAAACTGTTTGAAATAGGACTTAGGCCTGCGGTTATAGGGATTGCAGCGATCGATAGCAAAAATTTACTTCTTTTCATGATACATCCTCACTATTTATAGAATTAAACTCCAAAAGATTCACCACAGCCGCAGGTCTTTTTTGCATTCGGGTTGTTGAATACGAATCCCTTGCCGTTAAGACCATTTGTAAAGTCAAGTTCGGTTCCCATTAAATAAAACAGACTTTTCCCGTCCACATAAAGTTTTATATCATCCTGCTCTATTATGGTATCACCGTCTCTGGATTCAGGGTCAAATCCCATGGAATATGTCAGTCCTGAACATCCGCCTCCCTTAACTCCTATTCTTAACCCGACATCTGGAGTGAAATTATTCTCTTCCATTATTTTATGAATTTCTTTTATTGCTTTGTTCGATATCGTTATATCGTTTTGAGTTTGAACTTCTGACATTATCTTCTCCAAAATAATATTCTACAAATTATTAAAACCACACTCCACTAAAAAGGATCACCCGGTTTAACGGTTACAAAGTCTGCATAGTTAAGTTTCCATCCCAAATCATTTACCTTTACTAAGATACCTTTGCTTTCCAGAAATTCCGAAAACTCTCTCGCCAGTTGCTCTGAATCTGCATAATTAACTTTCATATCCTTGATTTCAAGGAAATGCTTTATAGCATAATGAAAATCTCTGAAAAAAAGATTAGAGTTATGAAATGTCGGAAACCTGGCTTTCAGATAATTAAGAAAAACTATATAGTCATCCTTTAGAATCGTGAAATATTTAGATATTGTATCTTCCATAGTATTTTAATTTAATGATATTTTATGATTTACAATGTATTCTGGTGAACATGAACGTAATTTGTGAATTGTCTCAACTACTCTGTTGATTACATATTCAACTTCTTCTCCTGTATTAAACCTTCCCAGTCCGAAACGTACAGAACTCTTTATTTCATCCCCGGTCAGACCAATAGCTTTCAAAACATGATTTGGTTTAAGTGAAGCGGAAGTACATGCTGCTCCCGTCGAAACCGCAATATCTCTCATCTCCATAATGATGTTTTCTGCTTTAACATATTTGAAGCATAAATTCAAATTGTTCGGTAGTCTCTTATCCATCGATCCGTTTACTCTAACATCTTCAAAATTATCTGTTATACCCTTTAGAAGTTTGTTCCTTAATTCCTTAATCTTTACATATTCATCCTGCATTTTGATCTTGCAGATTTCTGCTGCTTTCCCAATTCCTACTATTGCCGGTACATTTAATGTGCCTGGTCGTAATCCATGTTCTTGTCCTCCTCCGTATGATCTCGGGGAGAGTTTTATCTTTTTACTCTTGTTAATATAAAGAGCGCCTATTCCTTTGGGAGCATAAAACTTATGCCCTGAGATGGATACCAGATCTGCATTCAAAGCTTTCAAATCAAATGGAATCTTCCCGATCGCCTGTGTTGCATCCGTATGGAATAAAACGTTTGTCTCTTTACATATATTCCCAATTGCTTCTATATCGTTTATTATACCGATCTCATTATTTGCCGTCATTATTGAGACTAATAGCGTATTATTATCAATAAGCTCCTTTAACTGGTCCATATCTATGAACCCTTTACTGTTCACTTTTAGGAAAATGACTTCAAATCCTTTCTTCTCAAGTGCTTGCAGTGAATCAATTACAGCGCTATGCTCAATAGCTGAGGTTATTATCCTTTTCCCTTTATTGCTATAAGATTCAGCAATACCCCAATGTGCCATATTAATTGATTCGGTTGCTCCGCTTGTAAATATAATTTCCGACCCTTCCGCATTTATCAATGCACCTATCTGTTTACGAGCATACTCAACTGCCGCTTCAGCCTCCCAGCCGAATGAGTGATCCTTGCTTGAAGCATTCCCATATTTCTCCAGGAACCAGGGTTTCATTGTCTTAAACACTTCTGGATCAACCCTTGTTGTAGAATTATTATCCATATATATAGGGAATTTCATGACTATAATATCTGATGAATTGTTACTGATCTGAAAAGTTTATCTATCTCTTTTTGAACCTTTGCTAAAGGATCCCTTATCATACAGCAGTCAAAATAAGTACAATCCTTTTCACTGCTTCCGTTTTGCATACATTCTGTAATTTGATAATTTGGTTCCACAGCTCTGATTATTTCAATTAAAGTCACATTATCGGGGTCTTTGCTCAATGAATAACCTCCTTTAATACCCTGAAAAGATTTGATAATCTTCTTCTTGGTAAGTTGTTGCAAAACCTTTGATAATAGATCGTATGGTATATTATACCCTTCGGATATTTCCTTTGCAGTCGCACTGTTTCCTTCACTCTTCTTAGCAATAAATTTCACTGCCATAAGGGCGTATTCTGTTTTCTTTGAAAGCTTTAACATATATAATTGAAATAGGACTAAATTAGTCTTATTAAACCTAAATAATTTCTAAATTAAATGCAAGTTCATCCTTAGAGCTTAATTTTTGTGAAAATTCAAATAATAATTATGGGATGAGTGTTTCTTTAGAAACAAAAACGGGCGGCTTATGAAAAATGACATTTGCTTATTTATAAAAAATGTCTATCTTCATTTATTGTACATTTTTGATAATTATTGTCAGGATTAAATAATGATAAAAACTTGTTGTATTTTGTATCTGATACTATTCCCTTTAACTTTAATTTTACCTCAACAGAAAGATCAACACCCTGACTCTGTAAATTATCCCGTTTATATGGATAAAAGTCCTGCTCTTATAAGTATGAAAAAGATTCCACCTGCACAGGAAAATGAAACTGGGGAAGGAAGGGTGATTCCAAATCACATTAGACCAACCATAAATAAAAATATAATAAAAAATGAAAATTTCAGAGATCCGGCTGCACAGAATCAATTCGGATCTTTACAAACATCAGGAACAATTACTAATTTTGATGGTATGAGTATGACTTGTGGTTGTTATCCTCCCGATCCTAATGGTGATGTAGGTCCAAATCATATAATTCAATCAGTAAACACTCAGTTCCAAATTTGGAATAAAACTGGTACTTCTCTTTATGGACCTGCAAATCTATCAACTTTATGGCAGGATATTCCGGGTCCTTGGGTCGGAACAAACGACGGTGATCCAATAATTTTATATGACCAGTTAGCGGACAGATGGCTCATAAGTCAATTCTCTCTTCCCAATTATCCAAATGGGCCTTTTTATGAATTGATTGCTATTTCTTCTACATCCAATCCATTGGGAACATATAACAGGTATATTTATACATTCACAGATATGGGCGATTATCCCAAAATCGGTGTATGGTCCGATGGTTATTACCTGTCTACTAATATTTTCGCTTCAGGTTCATTAACATTCAAAGGTACCGGTGCGTATGTAATGGAAAGAGATTCAATGCTTGCCGGTAAAACCGCAAGAATAGTTTCTTTTACCACAACAACCAGTGATATTGCTTGGAGTTTTTTACCCTCTGATTTAGATGGAAAGATTTTACCACCTGCAGGAACTCCAAACTATTTTATGATGGAAGTTGATGGAGTTGATTGGGATGGCGGTGCAGATAGATTAATTTCTCGTGCCTTGCATGTTGACTGGAGTAATACTGCAAACTCGACTTTTGGTGCACCAGTAAATATAACTGTTGCATCATTTGATGAAAATATGTGCAATTTTTCTCAGAATTGTATTCCACAGTCAGGCACATCAAAAAAATTAGATGCTATATCAGACCGGTTAATGCATAGACTTCAGTACAGAAATTTTGGAAGCTATCAATCAATAGTTGCTAATCAGACTGTTGATGTTGGATCCGATCATGCTGGCATAAGATGGTATGAATTAAGAAATACTGGGAGCGGCTGGATAGTTTATCAACAAGGAACTTATGCTCCAGATGCAACTCACCGATGGATGGGTAGCGTTGCTATGGATGGCGATGGCAATATAGCTGCTGGATATTCAAATTCAAGTTCAACCACATATCCTTCAATAAAATATACTGGAAGATATAAAAGTGATGCTATAGGATCTTTTACTTTAGCTGAGCAATCCATAATAAATGGTACTGGATCACAAACAGGTACTGCCTACAGATGGGGTGATTATTCAATGATGACCGTGGACCCCAGTGATGATGCAACTTTCTGGTATATAAACGAATATTATTCAACAACTAGTACAAATTCATGGAAAACCAGAATAGCTAGTTTTAAGATATCTTCGCTTGTCCTGAGCTCACCTGTCGGAGGAGAGTTCTGGACCAATAACTCGATGCATAATATTACATGGACTGCTACTGGCGTATCGAATGTTAAACTGGAATACACAACAGATAATGGTACGACCTGGAATAATATTATTGCAAGCACTTCCGGAACTGCGGGAAGTTATGCATGGACGTTGCCGCCCCTTTCTTATGATTTGGTGAAAGTAAGAATGACAGACCTTGCAAATTCATCTCTGATCGGTCAGAGCACTAACTATTTCTCAGTTGCCGATAATACATCTACCCTTTCACCTGCTACGGGATCGAGCTCAACTACAACCTTTACCGGTACAGGAATCACTTTTACAGGAAATGTAACTGTATCAGGAAGTCTTGGTGTAAATTATTATTCTAAAAATATTGCAACTGGAACTTTACCAACCGGAGTAAAAATTGTTAGTCCTTTTTTCTGGGGTGTAACCAATACAGGGACAACATTCACAAACGGAAAAATGATTGTGCCTTTATCCTTTTTATCTGGTATCGGGAATTCCTCTTCACTGAGATGGTTAAAGAGAACACTTAAAACAGACCCATGGACTAACATTGGAGGTACAGTAAACGGATCAAATTTGGAAAGTAATGTGGCATTTAGTTCCTTCTCTGAATTTGCAATTGGATCTATAGATTCCACAAATTTTGTCTCTGTTTTAACCCTCACAGCAATGATTCAAGGGTTGTATAACGGAAGTACGATGATATCAGATACGGTTACCGTAGAATTGCATAACGCGGGTTTTCCTTACACACTTATTGATTCAAAAAAGGGAGTTCTAAACACTGCCGGGGTTGGTACTTTCGCTTTTACAAATCCTGTAAATGGTATACCATATTACCTCGTAATTAAACATAGAAACTCCATTGAGACCTGGAGTGCGATTACACCTAGTTTCACTTCTGGTGCACTAAACTATGATTTCACAATTGCTGCATCGCAGGCATACGGAAGCAATATGGTATTGAAAAGTGGGAAGTATTGTATCTACAGCGGCGATGTAAACCAGGACGGTATAGTTGACTCTGGTGATCTGGGCCTTATTGATAATGATTACTCAAACTATTTGATTGGCTATCTAGTTACAGATGTAAATGGAGATGGTTTAGTGGACTCAGGAGATATGAGCCAATGCGATAATAATTATTCCCTATATATTCATGTTGCAAAACCTACATCTCTGCCTATTGTTGAATCTATAATACATGAGGTCAAATTTGAAAAGAGGAGAATAAAATAATCTAATATTTTATTATAACATTCAATTACTGTCGGGGTATATCTTCTAATTACATTCTGACTTTAGTGCTAAAAGGATTAAAATTATTATTTGTGGTAAAATCAGAACAGGTTTTATATTATGTAAAACCTGTTAAATTCAAATATTCTGTAGAGTATTAAAACCCTAATATCTGCATTGAGTTTTTGGCAAGATCGATAATTGGAGTGAAGTATAATCCGAATATAATTACAGGTGCAGCTAAAAGAATCAGCACTAATCCATTAGAAAAACTTACCTTAAACTCAAAAGTCCCGTTCTCAGGTCTTGATAAAAATAAATTCTTCAGAACCCTTATATAATAATAAAGTGAAACAACACTGTTCAATAGCGCTATTACGGCTAACATAATCATTTTGGCATCAACCAAAGCAATGAATATATAAAGTTTGCCTATAAACCCGGCAGTAGGTGGAAGTCCGGTAAGAGATACTAGGAAAATAGCAAGACAAACTCCTAAAAATGGTTGAGAATAACCAAGCCCTTTGTAATCATCTATATTCTCAGTTCCTATTTTGTTCGCAATCAACATAACAACAAAGAATGCACCAAGATTCATAAAAGCATAAACCGATAAATAAATAATAATTGCAATCATTCCCTGGTTCGAAAGAACAGCCATTCCCAATAAAAGATATCCTGCATGCGCAATACTAGAATAAGCAAGCATTCTTTTCAGGTTATCTTGCCATAATGCGGCAAAATTACCTAACGTCATAGTAATAATTGAAAGGAAAATAAAGAATGTCTTCCAGTCGATCATATCTACTAACTGCCAGTATCCTGCACTATCAACAGATTTAATAAAAGTGATTTTGATAAATCTTATTAGAAGAGCAAATCCTGCTGCCTTACTGGCTACTGATAGAAAAGCAGTAATTGTTATTGGTGCACCTTCGTAAACATCAGGTGTCCAGAAATGGAAAGGGGCCGCTGAAATCTTATATCCGATGCCTACAAAAATTAAAATGCCGGAAAGAACAAATGTTAAATTAGGTATTGATGAAGCCTGTATAAGGGAATTAATTTCATATAAGTTTGTGCTTCCTGTTATTCCATATAAAATTGATATCCCGAACAGCATTATTCCTGAAGAAACTCCTCCATAAATAACATATTTTAATGATGCTTCACTGTTGCGTGGTGATGTTTTGGTAAATCCGGCTAAAACATAACTTGATAGTGATACCAATTCTAGCGATAGGTAAATTAATATCAGATCGGATGCAGAGATCATAAAAAACATCCCTATTATCATTCCGAATATTAATGTGTAATATTCTCCATGTCTTTCAAATGAAGCCTTTATTTCATCTGATTTTATAGAAAAGTATATAACAAAAAAAGATGCAAATACTACTATTCCCTTAAAAAAAGCACCGAAAGGATCTGTAACTACCATTCCCTTATTTGCTTTGGAAACAAAAGCAAGTGAGTTCATTCCGAACTGTTTAACAATAAAATAACTCGCCACAATCAAACCGGTTATTGCAATAAAAGGAAGTAACTTCTTATTGCTTCCCATTATCAGGTCAAATAAAACCAGCAGGACCAATGCTGCTGAAATAGCTATTTCAGGTTTGATTAGATAAAGGCTGTTTACTAGATAGTCAATATTCATATTAAAAAATCTGGTTTGTATTAAAATCCTGTTAAACTGCTGTAAAGAGCTTTAGAATCCATCATGAATTTGACCATCGCATTAACCGATGAGTTCATTAGATTTAACATCGAGGAAGGATAAACTCCCAGGAAAATTATAATTATGCTTAATGGGACAAGCATTGCGTACTCACGAAAATCAAGATCTTTCAATGTTGACCATTTCTCAGGTACTGTGCCTAGATAAATTCTCTGAAGTGTCCAGAGCATATAGCCTGCTCCCAGTAATATTCCAAGAGTCGATATCACTGTAATTACCCTGATGGTTTCAAATGCAAATCCGCCTAAGAAGACAAATGATTCAGAGATGAATCCACTTAATCCCGGCAGACCTATCGCAGCGAAAAATGCTAAAGTAGTAAACCCTGTATAGATTGGCATCTGTGTGGCTAATCCGCCGAAAGCATCTATTTCCCTTGTATGGGCTCTGTCGTAAATAACTCCCACTATAATAAAGAGCATTGCTGTTATCGTTCCATGATTGAACATCTGAAGTACTGCACCTGATATCCCAATTGTATTTAGTGATGCCATGCCCAGCATTACAAATCCCATGTGTGAAACAGAGGAGTATGCGATAAGTTTCTTGAAATCTTTCTGAGCCATGGCGCAAAGTGCACCATATATAATATTTATCATTCCGAATGCGGCTATCCACCAGATCATCTTCTGTGTTATATCTGGAAATACCGGATAACAGACTCTCAGAATGCCATACGTGCCCATCTTAAGGAGAACTCCCGCAAGGATGACACTTATAGCGGTAGGAGCTTCAACGTGAGCATCTGGAAGCCATGTATGGAATGGGAACATCGGTATCTTGATTGCAAACCCAATGAACAGCGCGATATAAGCTATGAATCTTAGGTTATGAGGATTCATAGGAGATAATATTCCTGTTGCGACAAAGTTATGTGTATCCATCATGGACAACATATTAAAAGTAAATACCTTCGTACCGTCAATCATTGTCTCCATTGTGCTGAAGTAGAGACCGATTACAACTAATAAAATAAAAACTGATCCGAGTAATGTGTAAAGGAAAAACTTGATTGCAGCGTACTCTCTTCTTGGACCGCCCCATATTCCGATTAAGAAGTACATCGGTAAAAGCATCAGTTCCCAAAAAACATAGAAAAGGAAGAAATCTAAGGCTACAAACACTCCCATCATTCCGGTCACTAATAAAAGGTACAAGGCAAAATATCCTTTAACTGCTTTATCTATCTTCCATGATGCAAGTGTTGCTACAAAGGATATGATAGCTGTCAGCAGAACCATTGGTATGCTTAACCCGTCTATCCCAAGGAAATAATCGATCTTTATTTTGCCTATCCAGGAGAATCCGCTTATTTCAATCCACCTGAACTTTTCTATATATTGAAATGTAGCTGGATTATTTATGCCCCCCATTCCATAATTGTAATGGTATAATAAAAAGCCGGCTAAAATAACCTGTATTCCGGTTATTACCAGGGTAATGCTTTTCATTATAAGTGTTTGGTTTTTGGGCAAACATAAAATAATGACCATTCCCACTATTGGAAGGAATGTTATGAACGATAGTATTGGAAAATTTCCCATCTCTTTTTACCTAAATTTCTAACTAAAATGTCTTAAATAAATAAAGTATTATTACTAAGGAAAACACTACTAATACCAAGTATGTCTGAACCCTTCCGGTTTGGAATCTTCTTAATATAAGTCCTATAAATCCACTTAAATATGCCATGAAATTGACTAGACCGTCAACAACTATATTGTCGAACTTGCCCGTAAAAAATGAAATCATTCTTGTTATTGTAGCCGCTCCGTTTACTACACCATCAACAATTGTATTATCAAACCATGCAAGAAACCTGCTGGACCTCATAGTAAAGGCTACGAATGTTGCATCATATATCTCATCAAAGTACCACTTATTAAACGAGAGTCTGTAAAATGGTTTTATATCTCCTGCAAGTTTGTCTGCACTGATCTTTTTCCAGTAATAAAATACAAATGCAAAAACTATTCCGGTAAGCGCAACAAACAATGAAAGGAACATAGCGGGATAGTGTGCATGATGCATAGCTTCACTATATGCATCTGAATAAATAATTTCTTTCCCTTCAACGGTTCCTTCTTTCTTTACTTCAGAAATAACATCTTTATTCAGACCTGTCTTGCTTTCCGGAGCTAAATCTGTCTTCATAAATGAATATCTGGCATTCTGTGGGACTGATAATGACGGAGTCTTTATCCACTTGCCTAAGAACAAACCTGCATCTGCATTAATCGGATTCGGTGTGTACCAGACGAATATTGATAATGCCGATAAAACTACTAAGGGCATCGCCATAACAAATGGTGATTCATGCGCATGGTCATATTTCTCTTTGTTCTTCGGTTCACCATGAAAAGTTAATATGATTAGACGGAACATGTAAAATGCAGTTAGCATTGCTACAACAAATCCGACAGCAGGAAATAGCCAATGTCCGGTTAACGATGCGAAAGCAAATGTTCCCTGCAGAATTCCATCCTTGCTTAAAAATCCTGATGTAAGAGGAATGCCCGACAATGCCAATGATGCAATCAGGAATGTAGCATATGTTAGTGGTAATTTCTTTTTAAGTCCACCCATCTTAGTGATATCCTGTTCATGATGCATGGCATGGATTACTGAACCGGAACCAAGAAATAAACATGCTTTAAAGAATGCATGCGTTATAAGATGGAAGAATGCAAATTTATATGCGCCTACTCCTAATGCCATTACCATATAACCTAACTGGCTGACAGTAGAGTATGCAAGTACTTTTTTAATATCGTTTTGTGTTAATGCAATTGTCGCCGGAATAAATGCAGATAATGCTCCGATCACAGCAATTATAAATAGTGCATTTCCTGTAAGCATTGGGAAAATCCTGCATACAAGAAAAACACCCGCCGCAACCATTGTTGCCGCATGTATCAATGCGCTTACAGGTGTTGGACCTTCCATAGCGTCCGGCAGCCATACATGCAAAGGGAACTGGGCAGATTTACCAACAGCACCGCAGAATAACAGAAGCCCCGTTACTGTTAACCAGAATTCACTGTTAAAGGGAAGCGTTCCACTTGCCATCTGGGTAAATATCTTATCAAATGTAAAGGTGTGGTATGTATTAAATAATAACATGATACCTGAAAACATTCCGATATCACCGATTCTGTTTACTAAAAATGCTTTCTTGCCTGCATCAGAAGCGGATTTCTTTTCATACCAAAAACCGATAAGTAAATAAGATGAGATTCCTACAAGTTCCCAGAATACATACATCATCAGGATATTATGTGTTAATACAATACCTGACATTGAAAAAGTAAAAAGACCTAAATATGCAAAGTATCTGTTATATAATCTGTCTCCCTTCATATATGCGATTGAGAAAATGTGAACAAGCATGCTGATCAAAGCAACAGTAAATATCATTATAACTGATAAATTGTCAAGTAGAAATCCTAGATCGATACTGATATTTCCGAAAACAGCAATATTCTGATAACTGATCCAGCTGAACTCAGAAACAATATTTTTGTCAGCAAACCATGAAAGTTTGCTGAATAATAATACCGCGGTTAGAATGAATGTCAGGGTTAATATCCCTACTTCAACCAGATAAGCACTTTTGATTTTCTTTCCGAAAAATAAAACAAATACAAACCCAGTCAGAGGTAGAAAAAGAATTGCAATGGCAATTTGAATTAAATTAAATTCTGTCATGGATATTTAATCTTTTAATGTATCAATTTCATCAACATTAACTGTTGAGAATGTCTTATAAATGTTCAATACTATAGCAAGAGCAATTGCGGCTTCTGCAGCTGCAAGTACAATAACAAATAAAGCCATTATTTGTCCTTGGAGTCCGAAATTTCCGTATTTGGCAAAAGCTATGAAGTTGATATTCGAGGCATTAAGCATCAGTTCGATTCCCATCAGTACCATAACCGCGTTCCTGCGTGTTACGATGCCAAATATTCCAAGTGAGAATAGAATCGAGCTTATAAAAAGGAAATGACCTAGTCCAACGTGTATCATATTATTTCCTTGCTAAACTTGCAGCCCCGATTAGGGCTATTAGTAATAAAATTCCAAGTAGTTCAAATACTACTCCATATTCAGAGATAAGCATCAATCCCAATCTCTGCGTGGTTGGCAGCAGGGGAGTGCTGTCGATTTTTCTCCAGGGTGTATTTACCAGCGATGCAGTTAATATTCCGGCAAACAATCCAACTCCTATTGCAGCAGGAATAATTTGTGAAGTACCGGTCTTAATTTGCACATTGGTTATCTTATTTGTTAACATTACACCGAAAAGAATTAATACTAGTATTCCCCCGACGTATACTATTAATTGTACCATAGCTACGAAATCTGCTCCAAGTATTACATATATTCCAGCAACTCCAAAAAATGTGAATAACAGGAAAAATGCAGAATAAACTATATTCCTGATGGTTACAACAAAAAATGCAGAAACTAATGTTATTGTTGCAAATAAATAAAATATTATGTCGTAGATACTCATTGTTTATTCTCTTCTTTTTCAGCCGGTTTAACATGAAGTACACCAGCGGCTTTCTGAGCAGCCTTCTCAGCTTCTAATTTTGCATAATTGGTTTTCTTTTCTTCAATCTCAGTTGGTGTAAGAGTGACATAATTATAAATGAGCTTGTTTCTCTCAAATTCTGAAAACTCATATACATCAGTCATGTAAATACATTCTGTGGGACAAGGAAATACGCATAACTGGCAGAAACAGCACTTAGCAATATCTATATCAAATTTAGTTACCCATAATGCTTTCTTTTTACTGTTAGAAGTCTTGCCAAGGTCCTCTCCCGGCATTGATTTTACAGTTTCTATCGAAATGCAACTAACCGGACACGCACGTGCGCATTGATCGCATCCTATGCAGTCATCCATATTAACATATAGACGATTACGCTCTCTCTCTGGTAACTTTAATTTTACACTAGGGTATTGGATTGTTACCGCCGGGACAAAGAGATGTTTGAATGTAACTCTCATCCCTATCATGACAGTCGTTAGTCCATACCATATATTTTGAAAATATTCTTTCATATTTATAAAACTGTTATTAACCCGACAATAATTAAATTAACAAAGGCAATAGGGATTAAATATTTCCAGCACAATGCCATTAGCTGATCTACGCGTAATCTTGGTAATGTCCATCTTAGCCACATCTGTACTAATACAAAAAATACTCCCTTAGAAGCAAACCATAAGAATTGTTCAATCGGAACCATCCATGGCAGTCCAAGTGTATTTCCTAAATATCCGAAGGGTGACTGATACCCGCCGAAAAATATTGCTGATACAACCGCGGAAACAGCAAACATATTGGCGTATTCTGCTAGGAAGAACATTGCAAACTTCATTCCTGAGTATTCCGTATGATAACCCGAAACAAGTTCTGATTCTGCTTCTGGTATATCAAAAGGAGTCCTGTTTACTTCAGCAAGGGTACTTATATAAAGAGTAACAAACCCGATTATCATAAAAGGAATAAATAGGAATTTAGATAAGCTTAATCCTGCACCGCCGAATATCATCCAGTTCCAAAAATAGCCTGTCTGCATTTCACTCAAAGTCCTTAGATTGGTCGTACCGGTTATCATAATTATTGTCAGAATAACTAGTATCGTGGGGATCTCATAGCTTACTATCTGCGCTGCCGATCTCATTGCACCCAGCAGTGAATATTTGTTATTTGATGACCAGCCTGCCATCATTATTCCTGCAACAACAAATCCTGAAGCAGCTATTATAAAGATAATTCCAAGATCAATGTTGGAACCTATATATGCACTTGAAAAAGGAAGAGCGGCAAAGACTAAGTAGCTTCCCGAAAAAACCAGAATCGGTGCTAAGTAAAATAAAGGTCTGTCATTATCAGTTGCTACTATATCTTCTTTCTGTAATAATTTAAGTAGATCGGCAATAGTTTGAAGCCAGCCGTGGGATCCAGTTCTCATTGGCCCTAATCTGTCTTGCATATGTGCTGAAACTTTTCTCTCTAACCATACCGCAACAAGTGTAAAGGGTAATACTAAAAAAAGCAATGGAAGAGCTCCGCATATTACCATGGCAATTATATCCCCGGTAGCGGCACTTTGAGTTATAGTGAACACTAAATTATATATGAAATCGTAAATTATCATCTATCAACCTCGCCTAATACTATATCAACGCTCCCAAGGATTGCAATAACATCTGCTACCATATGATTTTTGCATAGTACATCCATTATGCCAAGGTTTACAAATGATGGACCCCTTACCTTTACTCTGAAAGGACTCGTAGTTCCGTTGCTTATAATGAAGTATCCTAATTCACCCCTTGGGTTCTCTACTCTTGTATATACTGAACCGACAGGTGGCTTAATCCTTTTAGGAATTGCTGACGTTACATCCCCCTCAGGTAATTGGTCCAATGCCTGCTCTATTATCCTTAAACTTTCTCCCATCTCTAATATTCTTACATAATACCTGTCCCAGCAGTCTCCTACTGTTCCAACCTTTCCTTCACCTATAGGAATATCAAAATCAAATTTATTATAAACTGAATATGTATCGTCTTTCCTTAAATCCCATCTGAATCCTGAACCTCTGAGCATTGGACCAGTAATTCCAAAATTAATGGCAGTCGCCAATGGGAGTATACCAACATTGGCAGTCCTTTCAATAAAAATTCTGTTTGTAGAAAGAAGTTCATTCATCTCAACAATCTTGGGCCGGAAATATGTGATAAACTCACGGGTTAATCTTACAAAATCTGGATGTAGATCATGTGAAAGGCCACCTATCCATATATAATTATATAACATACGGGCACCGCATGTAATTTCAAATAAATTAAGAATTACTTCTCTGTCCCGAAATGCAAATAGAAAGGGAGTCATTGCACCTATATCTGCTCCGTAAGTGCCGATGGCAACAAGATGGGATGCTATTCTCTGTAGTTCTCCCATTATCACTCTAATGTATTCAACTCTTTCTGGTACCTGGATTCCAAGTAGTTTTTCAACTGCAATGACATAACCGAATTCATTATACATCGCAGCAAGATAATCCATTCTGTCAGTATAAGGAATAATCTGTGGATAGGTCATCGCTTCACAATGTTTTTCAAAGCATCTATGGAGATATCCTATGTGAGGTATAACCTTTTGGATTATTTCACCTTCAAGGACAAGCTCAAGCCTTAGCACACCATGGGTCGATGGATGCTGTGGACCCATGTTTAGTACCATTTCTTCAGTTTTTATTGCCATATTCTATATAAATAATTCGGTTCTTTAATATGGTACTTTCATACCATGGTAAAATTCAGGATTAGCATAATCTTTCCTTAATGGATATCCTGCTTCCCAGTCATAAGGCATTAGTATTCTTCTTAGATCAGGATGATTAAGAAAATTAATTCCTAAAAGATCAAATGCTTCTCTTTCATGCCAGTCTGCAGATCTCCAGACTAAAGCTACTGAAGAAACTTCGGGTTTCTCTCTAGGAGTTGAAACCCTTAAAACTACTTTATGCCTGAATTTTGTTGATTCCAGGTGGTAGTAAACACTTAATGTTCCCCCTTCAATTGTAGTAATACTTTCCGTCGTTGTGCTTTTGCCGTTTGCATCATCTACCCCTGATAAATTCATTAGGCTGTCAAATAATAATTCCTCATTAATTAAGAGGAAAAGTGAGATTTCATTTATCCTTAATGGATCACACAAAATGAAAGGATCAACCGGTTGTTTTACCAATTCCTTTACATTATCATTAAAGTTAGCTTTTAATAGATTGAATATTTCTTCTTCTGATTTCATGCTGTTTTCTTTACCACTGATTCGTTTCTGACTTTCTCCTGTAGTTTCATTAAACCCTCTAAAAGAGCTTCGGGGCGGGGAGGACAACCTGGCACATAAACATCTACTGGTACTACTCTGTCAACTCCTTTTAATACATGATATCCATGTTCCCAATATGGTCCACCGCAGTTTGAACAACTTCCCATCGATATTACATATTTAGGGTCCGGCATTTGTTCATATAATCTCTTTACTCGTAGCGCCATCTTTAAAGTAACAGTTCCGGATATAATAATTATATCTGATTGTCTTGGAGAAGGTCTTGGTATTACTCCGAACCTGTCAAAATCATAATGTGAAGCCGATGTAGCCATCATTTCAATAGCGCAGCAAGCTAAACCGAATCCAACTTGCCATAATGATGACAATCGTGCCCAGTTAAAAAGATCATCTACTTTGGCTATTATGATATTATCATCAAATTGTGTGTCTAAATAACTCATATTATACTAATATATTTGATTTTACTGCTTCTTTTTCCCTTGTGTTTTCGTTGGAAAAAACAGGTTTCTTAATTACTGGCGGGATTATCTTTACTCTCTCCCATTCAAGATCCCCTTTACGCCATTCATAGGCCATTCCTAATCCTAAAAGAATTAGGAAAACTGCACCAACCATAAATCCCCCAAATCCGAAAGCTTTGTATACTAGCGCCCATGGAATAAGAAGTACAACTTCTACATCGAAGATTAAAAATATCAAGGCTACAACATAAAACCTGATGTTAAACTTAACCCATGGCGATCCTTCAGGATTCTCGCCGCATTCATAGGTGGTTAGTTTTTCTTTGGTAGGTCGGGCAGGTCTTATAAACCATGCCACAAAAACTACGACTACAACAAAGATGATTGCTATCAATAAAAAAACAAAAATTTTCCCGAATTCAGTTAACATTGTGCTTTTCTGTATTATAAAAAAAATAGAAATTAAATGTACAAAATGTTAAGAAATTAAACACCCCTACATCTGTAATATATTATTTTAATAGAATTCTCTTTGCATCACAAGTAATATGCCATTGAGTCAAATTCCCTCTTATTCTATAATTTATAATTATTTAGGAAATTGGCAATGCATAATTACCATAATTAAAAATTAGCGGCAAATGATATTTCCAATTTTGAGAATAAGGGAAACTTTAATTGATATTCAGCTCAATTAAATTTATTTTTCGCTTGTAATAAATAATTTATAGCAGGAAATGCGATTATCTTATGCACTGATTGATATTTCAAATCTGAAGTACAATTTCCTTAATATCAGGAAAAAAATAAAAGATGTTAGAATTATGGCCATTGTTAAAGCAGATGCCTATGGCCATGGTGTGATGGAAGTTGTAAAAGCATTAAATTCCTTACCTGAAAAACCTGAATATTATGGGGTTGCCATTCTGGAAGAAGCCATTGAATTGAGAAGAAACAATGTCAGCCAACCAATTCTTATATTTAACCCCGTAATTGAGAATGATTCCGACTTGTTTTCCAAATATGATCTGATTTCATCAGTATTTAATGAAAAACATCTTTCTATCTTAAAAAAAGCTAACCATATCAGGGGACGTAAAATTAAAGTCCATGTTAAAGTTGATACAGGTATGCACAGGCTTGGTATTGATTACAGAGAAGCCTTTGACTTTATTAAAAAGCTTAGCCGGGATAAGAATTTTATCCTAGATGGTATCTATACACATTTTGCAAATTCTGATGAGAAGAATAAGAGTTATGCCCATTTACAGCTTAGTCGCTTCAACGAAGTGCTTTCTGAATTAAAAGCCGAAGGCATTAACTATGGTTTAGCACATGCTGCTAACAGCGGTGCTATCCTTGATATTCCTGAATCCTATTTCGATATGGTGCGCCCAGGTATTCTGATTTTCGGGTATTATCCATCTGAAGATACTTCTGAATCTATTCCACTGAAACCGGTAATGTCATTGATATCGTATATAGAATCTATCAAGCAAATTGATAAGGATGAAAGTATTAGTTACGGTAGAAAATATTTTACTAAGAAGAAAACAAATATTGTTAGTGTGCCGATCGGTTATGCTGATGGATATAACAGGGGACTGTCCAATAAATCCAAAGCCATAATAAATGGGAAGTATTTCCCTCAGGTTGGTAATGTTACGATGGATAGAATTATGTTTGATATTGTAAATGAAAATTGTAAAATTGGAGATGAAGTTATTTTATTAGGTCAGGAAAAAAGTACTAATCTTCAGTTTAGTGCTTGGGATTGGTGTAAACTTGTCAACACAATCCCCTACGAGGTAATGTGCGGAATTAGTAAAAGGATTCCAAGGATTTACAGATAAAAAATGGACATAGTTAAACAATATTTAGTCCAATGCATATCAACGGCAGCTAATAATCTGCGTTTGAATTCGCAAAAAATAGAAATTGTTGCTATGCTTCGTGATATAATTGTGAAATCGAATGACCTCGATGAAGATATCCGTATTATGAAAAAAATAACGGAGCTTTCTACTCTTGCTATTAGATTTAACGAAATATATTCCTATTTATCACAGCCGCAGATTGATCTTTTCAAATTCTCTGATAAAATGAAGGAACACAGCTCTCTATTGATAAAAGATATGAGTCATATGCTTGATATGGTAAGCCCTGACTCATTTAAACACGCTATCGAAAAACTTAGACCTCTGATTAAAGAAGAGGAAAAAAATATTACAGTGCCTGTCTTTGAAACTGCAAACAATAGTATTAAGGTAGATCTTTCAAAACGAAAAACGGATCTCGATGTTTTTGAGAAGTCTGAAAATGAAATTATTAAAGAGAAGATAATCATGGATGAAGAGAATGATAACGACGATATCTTCTTCCAGAATTATGAATCTGAAATTCTGAAACCGATTAGATCAATCGATTTATTATTAAAGCAGATTTCATCTAATGAGGTATCTGAGGAGGAGATTGACCGTTGGGCAAACCTTATGAAAACAAATGGGGATCTCTCGGCAAAGATTGGTTTTGAAATAATTGCGAACATGCACCGGATTTTGTCCCGGGCTTTTACATTGATTGGTACTAAAGAACTGGTTCCTAAATCTGAGGTTATTGAATCAATGAGAGCCTCCCTCATTGTTATCGTCGCTGTCATTAAAGGAAAGGAGGTTGATATTACTAATTATCTCAATCGCGCCGAAGAGTTCGGTAGAAAAATTCAAATATTAAACTAAGGAAATAGTGTTGATGAAGTTATATGCAGTTATAATGGCTGGAGGAATAGGTTCAAGGTTCTGGCCACGGAGTAAAGAGAAATCCCCCAAGCAACTGCTCAGAATATTCGGTGATAATACCATGATCCAGGATACTGTTGATCGATTGAAAGGGCTAGTGGATAATGAAAATATTTATATAATTACTAATAAGATTCAGAAACCCGAGATTGTAACTCAACTAAGTCATATTCCGCCTGAAAATATTATTGAAGAACCATTCGGTAGAAATACTGCCGCATGTATAGGTCTCGCTTCAGTCATTATAGAAAAGAAAGATAAGGACGCTGTAACTTTAATTCTTCCAGCCGATCATATTATTAAAGATAAAAATATATTCCATACTACACTTAAAAGTGCTGCAAAATTTGCCTATGAATCAAAAGGATTAGTTACAATAGGCATCCCTCCAACAAGACCTGAAACAGGTTATGGTTATATTCAAATTGATGATAAAAGCGTCTCTGATAATATCTTCAAAGTATTAACCTTTGCAGAAAAACCCAATTATGCTACTGCCGTAAGATTCATCGAAAGTGGCGATTTTATGTGGAATAGTGGTATGTTCATTTGGAGAGCAGACGTTATTCTTAATGAAATTAAAAATTATTTACCTGATCTCTATGAAGGACTGGAAACCATTAGTAAAGGTTTAGGAAATGCTGATTACGAAAAAACACTTTTCAATGTTTATGGAATACTAAGAAGTATTTCCATCGATTACGGTATCATGGAGAAATCAAAACAGGTATTTCTTATAAAAGGGGAGTTCTCATGGAGTGATGTAGGAAGCTGGGAAGAGGTTTATCAGCTGACTGAAAAAAATGGCGAAGGGAATGCTTTGAATGGAAATATCTATTCAGAGAGAACGATCGATTCATATATTTATTCTCCGGATAAATTCACTGCCGTTATTGGAGTTGAAAATTTAATTATAATTAACACTGAAGAAGCACTTCTTGTTTGCAGAAGGGACAATTGCCAGGATGTTAAAAAAATAGTTGATCATCTTAAAATTAACAAAATGTCGGAATACCTATAATGAAAAAGGTAATTACAGAATCCGAAATAATAAAGTTCTATAAAGATGGAGCAAGAACTTTTCCACTAGGGGAAAATGACTTGTTAACTCCTCTGGCAAAGGACAAATTAAAAGAACTGAAAATAAAATTAGTTAAAAAAGTGCCTGCTGTTGAAATTGAAGGAACTGTAAAGGATCCGGTTAAATCTAAAAGAACTAATAAAGTATCTGTAGGTGGCGATCATACAGGATTTAAAATAAAGAACGTCGTATCTAAAATATTAGCTGCAAAAGGATTCGAAGTTATTGATGTCGGGACCTATGATGAGAATGCATGCGACTATCCTGACTTTGCTTTTAGTGCTGCTATGAAAGTTAAAAATGGGGAAACAGATTTTGCTGTACTTATTGATGCTACTGGCATCCCCTCGGCAATTACTGCTAACAAAATCCCGGGTATTCGGGCTTGTACTTGTTATAATGAATTCTCTGCCAGAAGTGGAAGGGAGCACAATAATGGAAATGTTCTTGTTATGGGAGCAAAGACCCTTGGTGAGGAAACTATTAAATCCATTCTGGAAGTGTGGCTAGATACTCCCTTTGGTGGAGAGCGGCATCAAAGAAGATTAGATAAAATTACTGCGATAGAGAAAGAATTCAGCAAATAACTCATTATACCTATTCAATTGGTATATAAAACGAATCATGAGTATCTTAGTAGCGACTCAGAATACCCATAGAATACCCGTAGATGCCTACTGGTAATATAAAAATTGTATAAAACAATTACCTCGAAAAAAATTGAAATAAATCGCTCTATTTTATTATTGTAAATATAGTTGTCCTATCTTAGTTCAATTAACTAATCTTTATATCGTATATACGGTATTTCTTATAAAGCTCGCCTTTCATTACTCCTTCACCAGCTCCACGGTTCATCATCTCATTATCTTCTAATATCCAGCTCGCCTCTCCCAGTTTTATACCCAGTTCCCTGGCACGGTTGACTGTTTCCCAATAAAAGACGGAATCAAGTCCGCGTTTTTGGTATTCAGGTATTATGCCAAGTGTAAGGATACGTGACCAGGTAATTTTTTTCTTTTGAGTATACAATTTTAGAAAATTAAATGGAAAGAGATGTCCATTCATACTTTTAAAAATCTGGTTATAATCAAGAATTGTAAGAGCAAATCCGATCAGTTTATTGTCGATCTCTCCGAATAAAACTAATTTTGATTCTACAAGTGGCTTTAGATCCTTAGCCAGAGCATCAAGTTCTGCATCTGTCATAGGGACGAAACCCCAGTTAGGTGCCCACGCCTTATTATATACGTACTTTACTTTCTCAAGCTCCTTATCGAAGTTCTTCATGTCAAGCTGAGTGATCTTTAGGCCTGCCCGTTGCTTTGCGATCTCCTGGACTCTTCTGAGCTTATCAGATGAAAGCACTTTATCACTCTCAAGCTTCCATGCATATAAATCTTTTACTTTATGTAGACCATAATTCTCACAAAGATCCAAATAATATTTCGGGTTAAAAGTCATCAACAAGCGTGGTTCATCATCAAATCCTTCAAGCAGCATTCCCCATTCATCATTGCTGGAGGGGTTCGCAGGTCCACGCATTGTGTCGAATCCTTTCGATTTTAACCATCCCTTAGCTGCATCAAAAAGTGCATTAGCTACCGCCTGATCATTTATGCATTCAAAGAATCCAAAAAAGCCGACTTTATCATTATGAGTGCTATTATGCAGATCATTCTTTATTGCAGCTATCCTGCCAACAAGTTCCCCGTTTCGCTCTGCAAGAAATAATTCAATTTCGGCATGCTGGTAAAAAGGGTTCTTCTTTCTATTTAGGATTTTCTTTCTGTCCATGATAAGAGGTGGTACCCAATAAGGGTTATCCTTATACATTTTCCATTGCAGTTTAATAAAACGCATTCTGTCCTTCTCTGACCGTACGGAAAATATTTTGATATCGTTCATAAGGATACCCTTAAAATAATGTTGGAGTAACCAGCTAATATGGAATATCTTATTCTCATTTAAGCTGGAATTATTATAATCAGATTAAACCGACCTTCTTTCCTACATCGCTGAAAATATCTAGAATTTTATTTAGATGCTCATCTTCATGCGTAGCCATATAACTTGTTCTCATCATCTGTCTTCCTTGCGGTACTCCGGGAGATATGAATACATTTACAAATACACCGGCATCATAAAGCATGCGCCACATCTTGAATGCTATCTCGTCATCGCCCACAATCACCGGAACTATTGCTGTCCTTCCATCAATAACGTTAAAGCCAAGTTCCGAAAATCCTTTCCTCATTTTGTCTGCATTCTTTATAAGTTTGGTTACTCTTTCTGGCTCAGCCTTAAGTATTTCAAGTGCTGCCATTGCAGCTGCTACCGAAGCAGGAGTAGGTGAAGCGCTGAAAATGAGAGCAGGGGAATGGTGCTTAATATAATTAATCACTCTATCCTCACCTGCAACAAACCCGCCTAATGAAGCAAAGGTTTTACTGAAAGTTCCCATCGTCATATCAATCTTATTTTCAAGGTTGAACTCGCTGGCTGTCCCACGCCCGCCTTTACCAATAACACCAACTGAATGGGCATCATCTATTAAAATCCGGGCATTAAATCTCTTGGCTATATCATTCAGGCATGGAAGATTTACAATTTCTCCTCCTGTAGAAAATACGCCGTCGCTTACAATTAACTTTGCTGTATCTATAGGAAGTTTGGAAATGACCCTCTCCAAATCTTCCATATCATTATGTTTATATCTTACCATTTCTGCTGTAGCGCCCTTAGCCATAAGGTTGCCTGCAACTATACAAGCATGGTTGTCTTTATCGGATACCACATAATCTCCCCTCTGTACAAGTGTAGGAATAATTCCCTGAGCGGTTTGATAACCGGTACTGAATAACAGTACTGCTTCTGTATTAAAGAACTTGGTAAGTTTGTATTCAAGTTCAATGTGTAAATCAAGCGTACCGGTTAAATAACGGGAACCGGAACAACCGGTGCCATATTTCTCTATAGCTTTGATCGCAGCTTCTTTTACCTTTGGATGGGAAGTCAATCCAAGATAATTGTTGGAACCTGCCATTATAACTTTTCTACCTTCTATCTGAACAATGGGTCCTTCATTTTCTTCAATCGGTCTGAAATATGGGTACAATCCTAATGCTTTTATTTCATCGGCTCTGGTAAATTCATAGCATTTAGTAAATAAATCCAATTAACCTCCTTTAGGTTAGAAAAATTACAAAGAGTTGTTTTATTTTATTAAATTTGAGTTCAAATCTATGATTATATAGTGTTAAAATCAAACAAACTGGTTAATTATGAATAACAAACAAACCGCAGTGGTAACAGGAGGTAATGGTTTTGTAGGAAGCCACCTCGTTGATCTTTTACTTGAGAATAATTACATAGTTCGTTGTATAACAAGGAAAAGCAGCGATCTTAAATGGTTGAAAAATAAAGAGGTCCAAATATTTGATTCCGGACTGATGGATAAAGAGGGACTCAGAAAAGCCTTTCATGGCGCGGATTATATTTATCATGTGGCAGGGGTTGTCAAATCGAAAAAACCTGAAGGTTATTTTCAAGGTAATGTGGAAACCACTAGGGCGCTTCTCGAAACCGCTGTTGAGTTTAAAGATACTATTAAAAAATTTCTTGTTGTTAGTAGTCAGACTGCCGCTGGTCCTTCCCAAAACGGGAAAGTAATAACGGAAGATGACCCCTGTAATCCTATAACTACATACGGACGTAGCAAGCTTGCTGAGGAGGAATTGGCAAAAAGTTTTATGAAACTGCTTCCAATAACCATTTGCCGTGCTCCCGCTGTCTTTGGGGATAGAGATACGGAAATATTTATCTTCTTCAAAACATTTAATAAAGGATTGATGACAACTATAGGTTTCGATAAGAAACTGATCAGCTTAATTTATGTGAAGGACCTTGTAAAAGGATTTATGCTTGCTGCAGAGTCTGAGAAATCATCAGGACAAATATATTTCATTAGCTCCGAAAAATATTACACTTGGGATGAGATAGGTGATATTACTGCAAAAGTTTTAAGTAAGAATCCTGTGAAAGTAAAAGTACCCCATTCTATCGTATATACAATTGCTGCAGTTGCTCAGATAGTAGCAATGTTTAGTAGTAAACCTGCAACATTAAATATTGAAAAATCTAGGGATCTTACTCGTAATTCTTGGATTTGTGATACAAGTAAAGCAATTCGGGAACTTAATTATTATCAATCTATTCCGATTGAAGAAGGCATTAGAAGAACTTGTGAGTGGTATAAACAGCAGGGTTGGCTTTAATTAAACGACTCTATATACTTGATCAGGTTTTCCTTGGTGAGAATCTTTTCAGGATCAGTTGATGCCTTAATTTTATTACTGAACATCTCTCCCCAGCTTCTTAAAATAAGGATGTATGATGTCTCGCTCTGCTGTTCTTTTTTACCGGGCAGGAATTGTTTTATGAATTCTGTTTCTCTATCAAAAAGAAGTTTTACAAGTTGTGCTTCTTTCTCAGAAACCTCTTCCTTCATTGTACAGAAAAGTATCTCATAAATTAGTTTATACCTGGAATATGCTGATGATTTCAGATTAAAATATTCCACAAGCTGTTCTTTCAAAGAGAGTTGCCCATTACTGAAAACTACCTTCAATTCCTCTAAATAAAGATCGATTTCCCACTCTATTGTTTTAAAAAATAGATCTTCTTTTGTGGTGAAGTAATGATAAATGGTGGCTTTGCCAATCCTTAAATCTCTTGCGATTTCATTAAGAGTGGTTTTGTTCAGCCCATGGCGTGAGAATCTTTTTTCGGCAGCCTTTAGTATATTTTGTTTTCGTTCTTTTTCCAAGCAAATCAGTTTTTATCTATAATAAAATAATAAATTAAAGGTAAAATATCAGATGATTGTTTAATATTGACTCTCCCCCTATAAACAATTGCCAATTCGTTTTAATATAATTTTACTTAGAAGTTATAAAATCCCTCTGTCAGAATGGAATAAAAAGTATTGGATTAACCTTAACCAAGTGTAACTAGTTTCTTTGCATCGTTTAAGATTTCACTTGCCTTCTTCTTTCCTTCCTTAATCAGCTCTTCTGCCTTTTCTTTCCCTGTTTCAACATATTCACTGACATCTTCAAGCATATCATCTGTAGCATTGGATATTTTTCTTCTAAGCTTTTTGCCGGTCATCGGTGCAAAAAGTATTGCTATCGCACTCCCCAATATACCGCCGATTAAAATTCCGGTTATTAACCCACCAATATTTTTACTTCCGCTCTGTTCCATTTTCATTCCTCCATTTATAATTATTAATCCAATTTTATATTACTCTTAAAGTTAAAAGATAAACTCTGCAAATCGGTTAGATAAATCACATTAGCTCATTTTTACTTGGCAGAGATAAGATTAATGAATAATCTTATTGCACCTGGTATTCCTGCTGGTACTTCTCTGAAAAAATCATATCCGGTATAAATAAAAGTTCCCTTTCCGTATTGTGCGATCAATAAACCTCCCTCCAAAGGCTTCTCCCCTGAATCATTACAGGAAATTATGCTATGATAATGGGCGTCCCACTTATCTGCAAAGTATATTCCTCTTTCCTGAATCCATCCATCGAAATCATTTTGAACAATTTTATTCGGATACTTTAGAAGGGAACTCGTAGTATCTACAAAGTTAATCTTGGCTTCTTCATCTGTTACACGGTCTGTGGAAATGTTTATCGGGTAGGGACCAATATTTGGAATAACTATATCTCTGTTTACTATGTACTGAACAAGAAAATTACCTCCATTGGAAATGTAGTTTAATAATTTATCCTGTATGTGCGCCATTATCTTTTTAGTATTATAAACTCGTACTCCCGCTATTATTGCATCATATCCTGATAGATCTTTTGTAAGTAGTTCATTATCCGAAAGCAAAGTAATATTGTAACCTAACTGCGATAGATAATCCGGAATATTATCCCCGGAGCCCATAATATATCCAATATTGCTTATTGTCTTTAATGTAAAGAAACGGACGGCTTTAATTTCCGCCTTGGGTAAGTATGTCTGAATTGGAATATGGTCATAATTGATCCTTATTATCCCCAGATCATATATGCCATTCTCAATAAAAGCCTCTGCATTTATCTTTACTTCAGAATTCTCAGCAGGAGGAATGATATTGAATTCCAGTAACTTCTCCTCATCTTTCTTTTCAAATATAAAGGGCTCTTCCTCTGGAGTTACTTTCCATCCGTCAGGATGACTCAACCTAAGCTTTCCGCTTAATCCTGATGAATTATTTATTACATGTACTACAATCTTTTTAGAATTGTTATCAGGAAATAAATATACTTTGTCTTCAAAATTTATTGAAATTGCAGGCAGAATTTCTAATGGACGGTATTTCTCTCCTCTTATTGGATCAATCCATCTATATAATAGGGGAGTAGTAAAAGTGATCGCACTCCCATTAATATCAATAGTAAAATTAACTATTGCAGAAGGATCATTCTCCGGCTTGCCTATCAACTCTTGATTATTCACAATAAAAGCACCATTACTATGTTTGTCACTCAACCAATATGGTTGCGATAAAGGAGCATCCTTCGGAATAGTAACGGTAAAAGATTTCTGAAATATTTTACCCATGTCAAGTTCCGCATTGATCTTCTGCTCACTCTTGTCGAATGAATAACTAATTGATTTTAATGTAACCGGAAAATTTATTCGGTTGACAATTGAAGCAGTAAAATTAATATCCTGACCGGGAACAGTTGAGTTAACATTGGATATTCCTTCTGTCCATAAACCCAATAGTGAACCGACAACTTCTTTTAATTCGGCTCTTTTAATTGGAATCCAATAATCATCCTCTATCTTATCCATCTCCTTATAAGCCTCAACTAACAGAGGAAGAACTTCCCCAGGTTTATCCGGATCATATATTTGTTCTGCTTTACTCAAAAGACCGGATAATCTCTCGCTTCCCTTTATTCTCTTCCACGATAGTTCAATATCATCAAAAAGATCCTTCTTTACTGGTGCACCTTCCCTTGGTTCAAAATATTGTATGGATTCACCTCTTGTTCCTCCGGTACCAAAACCCTGACTCTTATGCATGCTTCTGCTTTCCGCAGCTATTTCAGTATATGATTTCCCCAAGAAAGGATTAAACTCTCCAACATCCAGTTTAGGTAGATTGCTTGTATCTTCTTTTCTCTTTTCTATTATTGGTAGCCATGCATTCCATAGTAATCTTTTAGGTTGCCACACCTTCAAATATTTAAGCTGCTCAGGAAATTTGCTTGGATCACCGGCTTGATTGAATGCTTCCTCTGCAAGTATCGCTGATGCTGTATGATGTCCGTGTCCTCCTTCTCCTGTTATCGGAAAACGTGTTATAATAACATCGGGACGAAATTTGCGGATTATCCAAACCACATCTGAAAGTATCTTTTCCTTACCCCAGAATGCAAATGTTTCATCGGGTGATTTGGAGAAACCGAAGTCATATGCACGGCTAAAAAACTGTTCCGCACCATCTATCTTCCTTGCATCCAGAAGTTCCTGTGTACGGATTAGCCCCAATAATTCTCCCTGCTCAGAACCTATTAGATTCTGCCCCCCGTCACCGCGTGTCAAAGAAAGATACCCAGTATGAATTGATTTCCCGGATGAGAAATATGATAGTAAAGCGGTGTTCTCATCATCAGGATGAGCCGCTATATATAAAACTGAACCAAGCACGTTCAGCTTTTTAAGTGCTGATTTAATCTCGCCGCTTGTTAGTATCCTGGCAGGTTGAGCATATAACGAAATGGATATATTAATAAGGAGTAAAAGAATGTATAAATATATAGCCTTTGAAAAACGAATAGTCATTTTGTTTTCTTTAAAGAGATTTGGAAATAAATTATAGGAAATAATAGTTATAAATTACTATTAAATCAATTAGTAATGTCATGCTGCATTAGACTTATCAGTCCTTTCTTTAATATTTATAATGTCTTGATTATTTATGCCCTGTTTGTAATCACATATAAAAATATGATCACATAGGTATATTCTATTAGTCGAACCATTCAACAAAGAAAATTGATTAGATAAGATATCTTCTTATTTTTGAATTATAGAGGAAAGTATTTCAGAGATTTTATATTTTAGTCTTTACTTAATTCGGAGAAATAATATTGAATGTTATTAAGCTAAAAAGTTATTCCCCCAAAATCATTAAAAGCCTTAATGAGAATAAATATGATGATCTCTTCCATAAATATGGCGTGGAATATGGAATAGATTGGCTTTTCCTTAAGTCCCAGGTTAAATGCGAAAGTAATTTCAACCATAAAGCCGTAAATAATAAAACCGGTGCTAAGGGATTGTGTCAGATTACCTATAATATGTGGGACGATATTATCAGGCTTATGCCTGGAAGGTTGGGTCGAAAAAAGAAGTTCCACCCATTTGATCCTGCAAATTCAATCTTTGCTCAATGTCTGTATCTTGAATATTCCTTCAAGCGTATTGATGATGTTCTTATCAATAAAAGTAATCTGATGGATTGGACCCTGGCAGCATATAAATTAGGAATAGTTAAGGTTCTCGGAGGAAGAAATAAATCTGGCAGATATATCAAGGGTATCTTTGAAAGATTGGCTAATGAACCGATAGAAGATGCCTGGATAACATTCGGCATGCCGGTCTTCGATTATATCGCCGATGTGATCGATACTCGTGACAAATACAAGAACTAATTTGCATTCATTAGTCCCGGCTTTATTTTTATTACAGGTCTGAAGATTTTATTATATTTAACATTATAAAAACAGAATAAAAGTTAAAAATATGCCCGTATTTGAATATAAATGTTCCTCTTGTAATACAAAATTTGAAATCCTGCATAAATCAAGCGTAAATCAGGATAAGGTTACTTGTCCTGAATGTGATTCCCAAAAGATAACTAAATTGTTCTCTTCCTTTAGTCCCTCGGTTCATTCACATTCTCATGAATCTCCTTGTTCTCAGGGAAATTGTAATATGCCCGCCGGATCTTGTTGCGGCGGTGGAAAATGCTCTCTTAATTAGGTGTCTTGGTTAATTATTTCTATTTAAGAAAATAATCTTTTGAATTTATGATAGTTGAAGTAAACGGAATCAAAATTGGCGGCGGAAATCCCTTTGTTTTAATTGCAGGTCCTTGCGTAATTGAAAGCAAAGAACTTATAATGACTACCGCTTCAGGAATCAAAGAAATTACCTCAGAACTACATATCCCCTTTATATTCAAATCAAGTTATAAGAAAGCAAATAGAACTAGTGATACCTCTTTCGTTGGTATCGGAGATGTGGAAGCTCTTAATATTCTTGCCGAAGTTAAAACTAAATTTAATCTTCCTGTAATTACCGATATCCACACTGTTGCTGAAGCAGAAATGGCTGCTCGATATGTTGATATGCTTCAGATTCCTGCTTTCTTATGTCGTCAGACTGAATTGCTCAAAGCTGCCGCAAAAACAGGAAAGGTCATTAACATTAAAAAAGGTCAGTTCCTTGCTCCAGGGGATATGAAGTATGCTGCAGAGAAGGTTATTAACGCTGGCAACAACAAAATATTGCTCACTGAAAGAGGTTCCTCTTTCGGGTATCATAATCTTGTTGTTGATATGAGGGGTCTTATTATTATGAAAGATTTAGGATTCCCGGTTGTAATGGATGCTACACATTCTGTGCAAATCCCGGGTGAAGGTGGCATTACAGGTGGACAGCCTGATTTTATTAAACCAATAGCACGTGCAGCCGCAGCTGTCGGGATTGATGCGCTATTCCTTGAAGTCCATCCTGATCCTAAAAATGCCATGAGCGATGCCGCAAGCCAGCTTCCCCTGAATGAATTAAGAGATTTAATTATTACTATCAAAAAAATTGATGAGGTTGTTAAAAACACCGGGAATTAAATATTCGAAATATACTACTAAGTATATAAGATTTAAATTATTGTAATCAACTGCCTTGGCAGATAATATCAAATATCAAAGGTTTAAGAAGTTGACTAAAGAAGAAATTATTCAGAAAGGAAAAACGGTCGTCCGTATTGAAGGTGAGGCAATTTCGGGCTTGATAAATACTATTGGTGATGAATTTGCTGAAGCAATACAGACAATCCTAAAGTGCAGGGGAAGGGTAGTGCTTACAGGTATGGGAAAATCCGGTCTGGTCGCCAGAAAGATCGTCGCTACTCTAAATTCAACTGGAACAGCAGCTATCTTCTTGCACCCCACTGACGCATTGCATGGTGACCTCGGAATGGTTAGGAAAGAAGATGTTGCCATCCTTATTTCCAAAAGTGGGAATACTGAAGAAATCTCTACTCTTGTTCCGCTCTTAAAAAGACTTAATGTAAAGTTGATCGGTATGTGTGCCGATCGGGAATCAAAACTGGCAAAGGAATGTGATATATTTCTAAGTATTGATGTCAAAGAGGAAGCCTGCCCGTATGATCTCGCACCTACTTCTTCTACTACTGCAACTTTAGTCCTTGGGGATGCCTTATCTGTCGTCCTGTTACAATTGAGAGGATTTACCGTAAACGATTTCGCCTATCTTCACCCAGGCGGAAGTTTGGGCAAAAGACTTTCCCTGGAAATAAAAGAAATAATGATTCAAGACGATTTAATTCCTGTTGTAAAAGAGTCTGCCTCCATCAAAGATGCTATTCTTGAGATCACTACTAAAAGATTAGGTACAACTTGCGTTGTCAATGAGAAAGGTTACTTAACAGGTATAATCACTGATGGAGATCTTAGAAGACTCCTCGAAAGAACTCTTGATATTAAAGATCTTCATGCTATTGATATAATGACTAAAAATCCTAAAGTGATGAAGTCCCATTATCTAGCTTCCTTTGCATTACAGCAAATGGAGAATTTCAAAATTACTGTGTTGATAATTATTGACGATGATAACCGCCCGGTTGGAATAGTTCACCTGCACGATCTTATTAACCTCGGTCTGAAACAAAGATGAGGATCTTCTTAGCCATAATCATTCCCTTGGTTTTATTTGGTTGCCAGCAGGAAAGGGTTCAGCCGTCCATTATGTCAAATATTCAGCTTGATAAATATCCCTCTCAGGAAAGCTGGCATTCTAAAGTAACATTTACTGATTCAGGAAAAACAAAAGCTATTCTGTTTGCTGGACACATAAGGGTCTTTTACGATACTCAGGAAACATTGCTGGATTCAAGCCTTAAGGTTGATTTCTATGATGAAAACCAAATCCATTCTTCCACATTAACTTCAAAACGGGGGAGAGTTGATGATGCTACAGAGAATTTGTTTGCTAGGGATAGTGTAGTTGTGGTTAACGATAGCGGCGTTACTATTACTACTTCCGAATTGATGTGGAGAAATAAAGATCGAAAAATTGTCTCTGATAAATTTGTTACGATAGTATCACCTACAGAAAAAATTCAAGGTTATGGATTTGAATCCGATCAAAGCCTCAGATTTTATACTATTTATAATCCCACATATATATCAAAAAGGGATACCCTTTGATTAAAGATTTCTTTCTAATGTGTATTCTATTTGTTGCATCAGGTATCATCCTGCTTCATGCCCAGCAGCAGAATCAACAGGATCAGTTTATTACAGTCATTGGCGATAGTCTTGTGGGTAAAATGATCGCTGGCGAGTCTATCCGTGAAGTATATGGACATGTAGTTTTAACTCAGGGAAAAGTAGTAATTACATGCGATAAAGCAGTACAGTACCTTTTAAGAAATGATGCTGATCTTGAAGGCAATGTAATTGCTAAACAAGATACTCTTACTATTTTAACCCCTAAGGCTCACTATTTTGGAAATGAAAAAAGATCACGGAGTGTCTCAGGTGTTACTCTTAATGATACTAAGGTCATCTTAACAGCTGACTCTGGTGATTATTTCTTCAGGCAGGATCGGGCTTTCTTCCAGGGGGATGTGATAATGTATGATACTGCTACTACTTTAACTTCTAAGGAGATGACTTATTACAAATCGCAGAATAGAATGGTTGCTGTAAAAAATGTGAAGATAATTGATTCAACCAATACTATTGAAGCAGATTCTCTCGAGCATTTCAGATCAACAAGGATCACCTTTGCTAACAGAAATGTTAAAATAACTAACACTGGTAATAATACAGTTATCTATGGGAACCATCTGGAAGACTATAGCCAAAGATCATATACGCTGATTACTAAAAACCCACTCCTCATTCAGATCGATTCCTCAAAAACAAAAGATACAACCGGGAACATAAACTCAATTAAAAGCCCTAACCCTGACTCATCAGGAGTCCATATAGATACTCTTATAATAAGATCTAATATAATGGAAGCCTACCGAGATACTGTAAACAGGTTTGAAGCTACAGATTCCGTAAGGATAGTGCGAGGTGCCTTTGCCTCTATAAATGATTATACTATTTATTTCCGCAAACAGGAAAGAATTGTTACAAAAAAAATGGGGCAGCATAGACCTCAGCCTATATTATGGAACGAAAATACACAGATGACAGGCGATTCAATTGCCATACATCTTCATAATAATAGGATTAGATTGCTTGACGTTATCGGAACTGGCTTCCTCCTTTCTCAAAATGAAATCTATAAAAAACGATATGATCAGATATCGGGTGAAAAGATATTTGTTTCTTTTGATTCCACTGGCATTACATCAACTGAGGTAAAAGGGCAGCTGCTCAGTATATATTTTATGTATGAGAAAGATTCTGCCAACGGGCTCACTAAATCTTCCTCTCAAAACGCTATGATCTTATTTAAAGATAGGAAAGTAAGTACGGTAAGTTTGTATCTCTTTCCTAAAAGCGATTATTACCCTGAAAAAATGGTTGAGCATAAGGAATTAGCATTTACTCTCCCTGGATATGTTATATTTACCAATAGACCTACAAAGAAAAATTTGATAAATAAATGAATGAAAATACTTTA
>OCTA010000337.1_pt1 | contig 43538 bp, 37 predicted proteins | sample 1538991 | NCBI WGS metagenome assembly OCTA01 (sample SAMEA3539302, study PRJEB22396) | soil metagenome | biome: tundra; feature: field; material: soil | place: USA | collected 2010-05 | depth 0.15 m
ACCCGAGCGCGGCGGCGACGCCCCCCTCGGCCATGACCGTGTGCGCCTTGCCGAGGAGCGACTTGCACACGACGCCGACGCTCGCCCCTTCGGCGCTGGCCTCGATCGCCGCGCGGAGCCCGGCGCCGCCGGCCCCGATCACCAGAACGTCGTGTTCATGCCTCTCGAACTTCGCCTCGGTCGACGTCGACATGGCACCTCGGAAATGGCGTTACGGTGACGGGTCCGACCTATAGGCGGACTGGGCGGACTAGAGAATCCTCACGTCCGTGAGGATTCCCGACGCGACCATGCGAATGTAGAGATCCGTCAGCGCGACGGAGAAAAGGCTCGCCCACGCGAACTGCATGTGCCGCTCGTTGAGCACGGTCACGAGCTTCCAGAGCCGGAAGCGCAGCGCGCCGAGGGCGGCAGACGAGTACGCGTTCACGCTGCCGCCGATGAGGTGACGGAAGCTGTGGCACCCGAGCGTGTAGCCGCTGAGGAGCACCACGTTCGTGAGCATGACGAGCGTCCCGAGGCCCACGTGCGCCCCGTCGCTCCAGCCGAAGACGGCGACGAGGGCGTCTTTCCAGAGAATGACCAGGAAGACGACGGCCACGTACATGGCGTAGCGGTGGAGATTCTGAAAGACGAAGAGCTTGGTCTCGCCGTTGTATCGATGGGGCGCGCGCTCTCCGACCCCGCACGCGGGCGGATCCCACGCGAAGGCCCGGTAGTAGGCCTTGCGGTAGTAGTAACAGGTGAACCGAAAGCTCGCCGGGCCCGGCAAGATGAGCATCGCCGGGGTCAGGAACGCGAGCCCCGTCTTTCGCGCCCAGCCGACGTCGAGCAGGGGCGAGTAGAAGGGCGAGAGATACGCGCCCCACTGATAGGCGCTGCCCTCGAAGGCGCGCCACGTCGCGTAGACGATGAAGGCCGAGAGGACCAGGATCGTCGCCGCGGGGCCCGCCCACCAGTTGTCTTTGCGAAGCGTGCCGCCGAGCGGTTCGAGCGGCGCGACGGGCAGATGTACGGTTCGGTTCGCCATGGCCTTCGAGTGCCGAGGACGCTATCCCGTTCGCGACCCGTCGAGCAAGGTTCGATCTCGATGACGCGTCATGGCAGGCCCTTCGCCGTTGCGCTCGAGAGGAAATGAACAGGAAGGGCCCCGGCGAGGCAGTCGAGGAGTCAGCGCATGCGGACTACGACGCGGTCCGGGCGGGTGTCGTTGTCGACCATGATGGCGTCGGCTTTGGCGCCGCGCCTGTCGAGCTCGGCGACGACCCGGGCGGCTTGATCGAGCTTGCGGCGGAACGGGGGCGCGCCGAGGACGATCTGCATCGCGCTCTTGCCGACGACGAGCGCGTACGAGCCGTCGGCCTCGACGTGCACTTCTTCGAGCTGGCCTCGCCTCGCGAGCGGGCTCCGCCCGAACTCGGCGGCGAGGTCGATGGCGCGGCGGATCGTTCGCGTGGTGCCGTCGTGGTCGTCGGTGAGCGACTCGGGCCGCAGTCCGGTGACGAGCGGAAGGTCGGCGATGTCTTCCGGGGGATCGTCCGGCTCGAGCTTCTTGAACGGCTCGCCTTCGGCCGTGGTCAGGAACGTGTCGCCGAGCGCGACGAGGGCGGCGGCCCTCCGCTCGGTGACGTGCACGAGGATCGTCCCGGGCAAGCGGCGCGCCACCGTCACGCCGGCGATCCACGGATCCGCCGCGATCTTCGCCTGAACGGCGTCGATGTCGGCGAGAAAGACGTTGGCGCCGACGGCGAGGCCGCTCTCGGCGACGATGGCGTCGGCCGAGCGGTGCTCGTTGCCGGACACGTCGACCGCGGTGATCGCGAAGCGCGGGCTCGTCATGATGTGCCGCCGCGCGACCCAGGCGACGCCCACGGAGGTCGCGATCACGAGCGCGACGCCGGCGACCGTGCGCAGCGCCGCGAGCCAGCGGGGCACGGCGGGAGGAGGCGCCGGCACGCCTGACGGCGGCTGTCTCTGCCCGCCCCCGCTCGAGTCGAACTCGTCGGGCGGCCGCGAAAGGCGTCGATTCCCCGGGGTCATCGCGGCGTCTCCGAGACCGGAGGGGTGAGCATCGCGAGCAGCTCGCGCGCGCTCGCGTTGATGTCGCCGGCGCCGAGGGCGATGACGAGGTCGCCGGGCTCGACCACCTCGGCGAGCGCGGCGGCCACGCGCTTCTTGTCCTTCACGAACGTGACCGCACGGTGGCCGTGCGCGCGGATCGCCTCGGCGAGCTCGGCGCCGCTGGCGCCCTCGATCGGCTTCTCGCCGGCCGGGTAGACGTCGGTCACGAGCACCACGTCCGCCTTGTTGAAGGCGCGGGTGAAGTCGTCGAAGAGGGACTTCGTTCGCGTGTAACGGTGCGGCTGGAACGCGACGACGACGCGCCGGTCGAATCCGCGCTGCGCGGCGTCCAGGGTGGCCTCGATCTCGGCCGGGTGGTGGCCGTAGTCGTCGACGATCATGACGTCGCCGCGCGCGCCGTTCTTCGCGTACTCCGGCTGCCCGAGCACGGTGAACCGCCGCTGCACGCCGTGGAAGGCCGCGATGGCTTCGCGCGTGACGTCGAGCGGGACCTCGAGCTCGTCGGCCACGGCGATGGCGGCGAGCGCGTTGAGCACGTTGTGCGCGCCGGGCATGTGCACGACGAACGTGCCCAGCGGCTCGTTCCTCCGGAACGCGTCGAAGTGGGTCGCGAGGCCCTCGAACCGCGGGTTCTTCGCGCGGTAGCCCGCGTGCCGGGAGATGCCGTAGGTGACGTGCCGCCGCTCGACGCGCGGCAAGATCTCCTGGACGCTCGGGTGGTCGATGCAAAGCACGCAGAGCCCATAGAAGGGCACGCGGTTCGTGTGCTCCACGAACGCGGCCTTCACGGCGTCGTGCGTACCGTAGTGATCGAGGTGCTCGGCGTCGATGTTGGTGACGACCGCGATCGTGGGGGTGAGCTTGAGGAAGCTGCCGTCGCTCTCGTCGGCCTCGGCGACGAAGAGGTCGCCCTCGCCGTGGCGGGCGTTGGTGCCGAGGGCGTTCACTTTCCCGCCGACGACGACCGTCGGATCGAGGCCCGCCGCGCGCAGCACCGTGGCGACCATCGACGTGGTCGTGGTCTTCCCGTGGGAGCCGGCGATCGTCACCGCGTACCGCGTGCGCATCAACTCGGCGAGCATCTCGGCGCGCGGAATGACGGGGATCTCGAGCTCCCGAGCGCGGGTCACTTCGGGGTTCCTGGGGTCGATTGCGCTCGAGTAGACGACGACGTCGGCGCCCGCGATGTTGCCGGCGTCGTGCCCGAAGAACACGCGAACGCCGAGCCCCTCGAGGCGTCGCGTGTTCTCGTTGGGCTTGAGGTCGGAGCCGCTGACGTCGAAGTCGAGCGTGCGGAGCACCTCGGCGAGGCCGCTCATGCCGATCCCGCCGATCCCGATGAAGTGAACGTGGCGCACCCGTCCGCGGAACATCAGTTCCACCGCCGGTCGGGTTCGTGCGCGCTCACGCGCTCGCTGGCGCCGGCGCGATCGGCCGGGCTCGCTCGCGGGGCGCGCTCGGCGATCGACGCGAGCGAGAGGAGCTCGCGCGCCACCTGGTGGGCCGCGTCCGGCCGGCCCCGGCGGCGGGCGGCGTCGGCCATTGCGCGGCGTGACCCGGCGTCCGACAGGAGGCGGCCGAGCTCTGCGGCGAGGCTCGTCGCGTCGGCGCGCTCCTGCCGCATGCACACGGCGGCGCCCGCGCGCGCGAGTACCTCGGCGTTCCGGCCCTGGTGGTCGTCGGCGGCGTGAGGGAACGGGACGAGGATCGACGGGCGCCCGATCGCCGTGAGCTCGGCGATGGTCCCGGCCCCGGCGCGCGCGACCACGAGGTCGGCGTCGGCGATGGCGCGCGCGACGTCTTCGATGAACGGCACCACCGTCACGTGATCGATCCTCGCGCGCGCGTAAGCGTCGCGGACGGCGCCGTCGCGATCGCGGCCCGCCTGGTGGAGCACCCGGACGGTCACCCGATCACTCGCGCCGTCGCGGACGCCCTCGCTCGCGCCGTCGCGCCCGCCGTCGCCCGCGAGGCGCGCGAACACGTGGGGCATCCGCTCGTTGAGCACCGCGGCCCCCTGGCTGCCCCCCATCACGAGGACGCGGGCCGTCGCGCCCGCGGGCGGATAGGCGACGGGCCCGAAGCCTGCCCGGAGCGGCACGCCGTACTGGCGGACCGCGCGCGCGCGGAAGCTCGGCGCCGCCTCGTCCCACGCCAGGAAGGCGCGCCCCGCGAACGGAGCGAGCAGCCGGTTGGCGAGCCCCACGCTGCTGTTCGCCTCGAGGACCGCCACCGGGACGCCGAGGAGCGCCGCCGCGAGGGTGGCCGGGCCGGCCGCGTAGCCGCCGACGCTGAGCACGGCTCGAGGGCGCAGCCGCCGGACGATCGCGGCCGCGCCGAGGGTCGCGCGCATCGCCAGGATGGCGCCGCGGAGCGCGCGCGTGGGGCCACCGCCCTTCATCGGCTCGACGACGAGCCGCTCGAGCCTCCACCCGCGCTGCGGGACGACGCGCGCCTCGACGCCGCGATCGGTCCCGACGAAGACGACGTCGACGTCGGCCAGCGCTTGCGCGGCCTCGGCCACGGCGACCGCGGGAAACACGTGCCCGCCGGTGCCGCCGCCGGCGATGAGCAGCGTGGGGCGGTTCACGGCGTGGCCTCCGCCGCGTCGCCCGCGAAGTCGGGCTCGGGCTCGGGCTGCTCGAGCTCGGAGAGGACCGGGGTCGAGGCCCGCGCGCCCGACGCCTCGCGGCGCGCGGGCCGGACGGGTTCGTTCGTGTGGCGCGAGATGCTGAGAAGGATGCCCGCCGCGGCCGCGTTCACGAGGAGCGACGACCCGCCGAAGCTCACGAACGGGAGCGTGAGGCCCTTGGTCGGCAAGATCGCGAGCGCCACGGCCATGTTCACCAGCGCCTGCACGCCGAACATCGTCGAGAGCCCGAAGGCCAGGAACGACCCGAAGTCGTCGGGCGCGCGAAGGGCCGCGCGGACGCCGCGCGCGACGAGCAAGAGGTACACGCCGCAGAGGGTCGTGACGCCGAGGAACCCGAGCTCCTCGCCCACGATGGCGGCGACGAAATCGGTGTGGGCCTCCGGCAGGTAAAGGGTCTGCAGGCCGCGGCCGAGCCCGAGACCCACGGGGCCGCCCGAGCCGAACGACATCACGCTCTGGAAGGGCTGGTACGCGAGGTCCTGACGGTGCTGGTCCATGTGCAGCCACGCGAGGTAGCGCTCGTAGCGGTACTCGCGAAAGCGGATGGCCGCGGCCCCGAAGCCGGCGCCGAGGATCGACGCCCCCAGGATGTAGCCGACCTTCGCGCCCGCGAGGAAGAGCATGGTGAACGTGAGGAGCAGGAGCACGACGGCGCTCCCGAAGTCGGGCTGCTTGAGGCAGAGCAGCATGAACACGCTGGCCACGAGGAGGTGCGGCAAGAAGCCGACGGTGAACGTCTTCACGCGCTCGGCCTTCTTCGCGAGCGAGTACGCCAGCCAGATGACGAGCGCCACCTTCGCCATCTCGGCGGGCTGGACGTGCACCGGCCCGACCGAGAGCCAGCGCGCCGCGCCGCCGCCGGAGTGACCGAAGCCGATGACGCACAAGACGAGCAAGATACCGACGCCGAAGAGCACCGGGTACGTGAGCCGATAGAGGCGATGGTAGTCGATGCGGCTCGCCGACCAGAGCACGCCGAGCGCCGCGAGCGCATAGGCCACCTGGCGCTTCAGGAAGAACTGGGGGTCGTGGTACTGCACCGTCGCCTGCACGGCGCTCGCGCTGTAGACCATCACGACGCCGAAGCCTATGAGGGCCACGACGGTCGCGGCGAGCACGGCGTCGACCGGTCCGGACGCGCCGGTGGGGCTCGGCTTCGCGTCGAGCGGCGCGGCCAGCTGGAGCTCGACCTTCCGGCGGACGTTGCGCAGGCTGCTGATCATCATCGCGCGTGCTCCTTGGTCGCGCCGGCCGCGCCGGCCGCGCCGGCCGCGCCGGTCGGGCCGGTCGGGCCGGCCGGCTGCAGGGCTTGCACGGCGCGCACGAACTCGTCGCCCCGGTGCTTGTAGTCGCGGAACATGTCGAAGCTCGAGCAGGCGGGCGACAGCAGCACGGCGTCGCCTGGAGCCGCGAGGGACGCTCCGATCCGCACCGCGTCGAGCATGGTCTCGGCGCGGCGCACGGGCACCCGATCGCCAATGGCGCGCGCGATCGCCTCGGCGGCCTCGCCGATGAGCACCGCGGCCCGGCCCTTGCGAACCAGCGCGTCGACGAGCGGGCGGTAGCTCCCGCCCTTGTCGCGTCCACCCGCGATGAGCACGGCCCGCGGCTCGACGAGGCCCACGAGCGCCGTCACCGAGGCGCCTACGTTCGTGCCCTTCGAGTCGTCGTAGAACCGAACGCGATCGATCTCCGCGACCAGCGAAGTGCGGTGCGGCAGCCCGCGGAACCTGGCGAGCACGCGGCGAACGGTCGACGCGTCGACGCCGAGCGGCGCGACGGCGGCGAGCGCGGCGGCCACGTTGAGCGCGTTGTGACCGCCGGTGAGCGCCATCTCGGCGCGCCCGAAGCGCTCGCCCGTGCGGCGATCGACCACCGCGTCGTCGGTGACGTCGACCGCGCCGCCGGGGCCGAAGGCGACGAGCCGGCCAGAGCCGCGCTCGGCCTCGCGGCGGCACACGGCATCCCCCGCGGGAACGACGGCCCAGTCGCCGGCGGACTGCTTCGCGAAGGCGTTGCCCTTCGCGCGCGCGTAGTCGTCGAACGTCGCGTAGCGATCGAGGTGGTCGTCGGTCACGTTGAGTAGGAGGGCCACGTGCGGGCGGAATCGGTCGACCCGCTCCATCTGGAAGCTCGACACTTCGAGGACGACCACGTCGAACCGCTCGGCCGCGTGGTCGGCCAGGGGTTCGCCGAGGTTGCCCCCCACGAAGACGCGCCGGCCGCTCGCCTGGAGCAGCGCGCCGACGAGCGACGTGGTGGTGCTCTTGCCGTTGGTCCCGCCGACGGCCACGACCGGCGCCGGGTGCTCCATCGAACGGACCGCGAGCTCGACCTCTCCCCAGACCGGCACGCCCCCGGCAGCGGCCGCTTCGATCTCCGCGAGGGCCGGGACGCCCGGCGAGACGACGATCACGTCGGCGTCGCCGAGGCGCGCCGCCTCGTGGCCGCCCGCGACGACGGTCGCGCCGGCGGCGCCGAGCGCCCGGGCCTCGGCCGACAGCGCCTCGAGCGGCTTGCCGTCGTTCGCGACGACCCGCGCCCCGAGGCGCAAGCAAAGGCGCGCCGCAGCGACGCCGCTCGCGCCGAGGCCCACGACGACCACCTTCCTGCGGGCAAGCTCTGACACGGCGACGCTCACTCCCTCAGCACCTCAACGCAACTTCAAGCTCGAAAGGCTGACGAGTGCCAAGAGAATGGAGATGATCCAGAAGCGGACGATGATCTTGGGCTCGGCCCACCCCTTCTTTTCGAAGTGGTGGTGAATGGGCGCCATGAGGAAGATCCGCCGGCCCGTGAGGCGAAAGCTCAGCACCTGGACCACCACGCTGACCGCCTCGAGAAAGAAGACCCCGCCGAGTATGGTCGAGAGGAGCTCGTTCTTGGTGAAGACGGCGCACATCCCGAGGCCGCCGCCGAGGGCCAGCGACCCCACGTCGCCCATGAACACCTGGGCGGGATACGTGTTGTACCAGAGGAAGCCAATCCCGGCTCCGACCATGGCGCCGCAGAAGATCGAGAGCTCCCCCGCGCTCGCGATGAACGGGATGTCGAGGTACTTCGCGACCACGAAGCGCTGGGCGACGTGCGCGATTCCGAACGTCGCGCCCGCCAGGTAGGCCCACACGAGGTAGGTGCCGGCGTTGATCATGACCGGACCGATGGCAAGGCCGTCGAGCCCGTCGGTCAGGTTGACGGCGTTCGACGTCCAGACCACCACCGTCACGGCGAACGGCAGGTACACCCAGACCGGCAAGATGATCGGGTGCTTCGAGAAGGCCAGGAACGGCACGCCCAGGCTGAAGCGAATGTCCCACCAGTCGGTGGGCAGGTGGTCGTGGGCGAAGAACGCATACGACAGCGCGGCGCCGCCGATCGCGAACTGGCCGAGGAGCTTGTAGCGCCCGGGGACGCCGCGGGAGTTCTTGGCTTTGATCTTGAGGTAGTCGTCGAGGTACCCGATGACCCCGTAGCCGGCCGTAACGGCCGTCGTCGCCCACACGAAGACGTTGCGCGGGTCGCACCAGAGGATGGTCGGGACCAGGACGCTGAGGAGAATGAGCGCGCCGCCCATGGTGGGCGTCCCGCTCTTCCGCTTGTGCGTCTCGGGGCCGTCGGTGCGGATCACCTGGCCGATCTGCTTTCGCTGCAGCTCGCGAATGAACCAGGGCGAGAGCAGGAAGGCGAAGGCCATCGCCGTCACCGTCGCCGCGATGGTACGAAACGGCAGGTAACGGAGGACGTTCAAGAACCCGAGCCAGTCGGCGCTATGGCGGAGCGGGAAGAGGAGCTCGTAGAGCATTCAGCGCCTCTCCGAGGGGGGCGAGGGCACGTCGAGCTCGCCACCGCGAGCTTGCACCAGCGCCTCGACGACCCGCTCGGCGCCGACGCTCCTCGACGCCTTGACGAGGACGACGTCGCCCGCGCGGACGTGCTTGACGGCGAGGCTGGCCGCGTCCACGGCGTCCGTGGCATGCACGCCCGCGACGCCGCGCCGCCCGGACGCCAGAACGGCGAGCTCGGCGAGGCCGCCGCAGCTCAGCGCGAGCTCGACGCCCGCGTCGGCGATCGCGTCGCCGAGTGATGCGTGCGCGTCGGGCCCGCCGGGACCGAGCTCGCGCATCTCGCCGAACACGACGACCGCGCGTCGAGCCGGAGCGATCGCCGCGATCTCGCGGAGGGTGCGGAGCGCGGCCCGCACGCTCTCTGGGTTCGCGTTGTAGGTGTCGTCGAGCACGAGCGTGTCGTCGGCGAGGTGGCGCACCTGCATCCGGCCGCCGTGCCCGCCGGGATCGCCAGCCTGGCCGCGCTTGAAGCGCTGCGAACGGAGGGCGTCGGCGATGAGGTCGTCGCCCAGCGGCCCCACGACCGACTCGGCCGCCGCGAGGGCGCCCGCGAGGTCGATGGCCGCCGCTTCGCCGAGCAGGGGGAGCCACCCGCTCGCGTCCGTGAGCTCGCGCCGGCGGCGGACGCGAACCCGCGCTCCGTGCACGCCGACGCCGGAGCGCTCGACCAGGCGGTAGTCGGCGCCGTCGCCGGTGCCGAACGTGCGCACCGTGCGGGCCCGCGTCCGCGCCAGCTGACCCATGGTCGCGGCGTCGTCGATGCAGGCCACGGCGGCGCCGGAGCCGGGGAGCGCCGCGAAGAGCTCCCCCTTCTCGCGAGCCACGTCGGCCCGCGTACCGCCCACGCCGCCGGCGTGCGCCGAGCCCACGTTGGTGATGATCGCGACGTCGGGCTCGACGATCCGCGCCAGGGCGGCGATCTCGCCGGCAAGGCTCATCCCGGCTTCGAAGACGGCGAAGCGGTGGTGTGCTTGCAGGCCGAACGCGACCGCCGGGACGCCGATGCGGTTGTTCAGGTTCCCGTTCGTCGCGTGGCACGGCGCGACGGCGTGGAGCAGCGAGGCGCACAGCTCTTTCGTGGTCGTCTTGCCCGCGCTCCCCGTGATCGCGAAGACGCGCGCGTCGTCGCGGCCCCGGCGCCAGGCGCGCACGTGGGCCCGCGCGAGATCGCCCCAGGCGAGCAGCGTGTCGACGACCTCGACGACATCGGCCGACATCGCCGCGGCGCCTCCGGCGCGACCCCGCTCGACGACGACGAGCACCGCACCCGCTCGCACCGCGGCCTCGACGAGGTCGTGCCCGTCGTGTCGCTCGCCGCGGAGTGCGACGAACGCGCACCCTCGCGAGGCGGCGCGGCTGTCGCTCGTGATCCCCTGCGCGACGGCCCCCTCGCCGCGAACGAACGCCACCCGTCCGCCCGTGGCGGCGGCCGCGGACCACGCGGTCAGCGGGGCCGAATTGGAGGGGACCGGGGTCGCCACGTCACTCGCCTTTGGTCGCGTCTGCCGCGTCTGCCGCGCCCGCCGCGCCCGCCGCGCTCGACGCGCGTCGACGCTCGGCGAGCGCGCGGCGCGCCTCGATGCGGTCGTCGAAGGGGAGCGCGAGCACTCCCACGAGCTGATAGTCCTCGTGGCCCTTGCCGGCGATCAAGACGGCGTCACCGCGAGACGCGGAACGGACGGCGAGGTCGATGGCGGTCCGGCGATCGAGCTCGACGATGGGCTCGATGCCCGCCCGGCGAACCCCCGCGATCACGGCGTCGGCGATGACGTGCGGGTCTTCGGTCCGGGGGTTGTCGCTGGTGACCACGGCGACGTCGGCGCGGCGGGCGACGGCCTCCCCCATCGGCCCGCGCTTGGTCGGGTCCCGGTCGCCGCCGCACCCGAAGACGCACCAGATGCGAGCGCGCGACTCGCTCGGGTGCGGGTGCGGAGGCGGATCCATGGGCGGCGCTTCGCGGGACACGGCCCGCACGGCGTCGAGGGCCCGGGCCAGCGCGTCGGGCGTGTGCGCGTAGTCGACCAGCACGGTGATGTCGTCGCCGTCGGCGTCGCAGCGCTCGAACCGCCCGGGCGCGCCGGGCTCACGAGACAGCGCGTCGGCCGCGCGCCCGAGATCGAGATCGAGGGCGTGCGCGATCCCGAGCGACAGGAGCAGGTTCTCGAGGTTGTGCGCGCCCACGAGGCGCGACGCGAGGTGGACGTCACCGGCCGGCGTGCGCACCGTCGCGGCCGTACCGGAGGCGCCCAGGCGGGCCTCGCGCGGCGCGATGTCGGCGTCGGCACCGACCCGCGCGCTCACCCGCACGAGCGGCGCCTTGACGCGGCTCACGAGCTGGGCGCCGAACGCGTCGTCCACGTTCACCACGGCCGACCCGGGGCCGAGCTCCGTGAACAGGCGCGCCTTCGACTCGCCGTAGGCCTGCATCGATCCGTGAAAGTCGAGGTGGTCCTGCGTCAGGTTCGTCAGCGCCGCCACGCGAACGTGCACGCCGCCCACGCGCCCGAGATCGAGCGCATGCGACGAGACTTCCATCGCGACGTGGGTCGCGCCGAGCTGGCGCATCGTCGCCATGGCGCGCGCCACCTCGTCGGCCTCGGGGGTCGTGTGCGCGGCGTCGGAGCGCCAGTTCCCGAAGCTGTGGCCCACGGTCCCGAGGACCCCGCAGACGCGCGCGCCGAGCGCGCCGTCGATCGCGGCCCGCGTCAGGTGCGCGGTGGTGGTCTTGCCGTTCGTGCCGGTGATGCCGACGACCTCGAGCGCGAACGAGGGGTGCCCGTAGACCGCCGACGCGACGAAGCCCAGGGCCGCAGCCGGGTCGTCGACGAGGAGCACGGGGACGCCGAGCACGTGCCCATCGAGCGCACCGGGCGAAGCCATGACGGCGGCGGCGCCGCGCGCCACGGCGTCGAGAACGAAGCGGGCGCCGTCGACCTTCGCGCCGCGGCGGGCCACGAACAGATCGCCGCGCTCGACCGCGCGCGAGTCGTGGCGCACTCCGGAGATGCGCACCGACGCGTCGCCCACGATCTCGGCTCGCATCGGCAGGTCGCGCGACAGCTCGTCGAGGCGGAGCCCGGCCGATGAAGGAACCGAGCGACCCGACTCCCGGTCGGGCGTCATGACGCCGGCTCGAACACCACCCGCACGGCGCTCCCCCTCGGGGCGGCCGTGCCCGGGGCGGGGCTCTGCCGAACCGCCCGACCCCAGCCCTCGATCCGGGGCACGAAGCCCGCCTTGCTGAGGGCGACCAGCGCGTCGTGCGCGGGCATCCCGGTCGCGTCGGGGACGCGCGCGCCTCCGGGCGGCAGCGGCCCCTGCGCCGTGGGTGGAATCGCGGGCAGCGGGACCGGCTGCGGAGGCTTCATCATCGCCAGCATCGCGTCGGCCGGATCGCTGTCGCGCTTGACGGAGCTGATCTTTCCGGCGCCACCGGCGCTGCCGGGGCTGGAGGATGGTGTGACGCCCAGATACCGCAAGCTCGCCTCGGAGACGCGGCGGAACACGGGGCCCGCCAGGTCCCCTCCATAGCGACCGATCATGGGCTCGTCGAGCACCACCGTGACCACGAGCCGCGGGTGCTCCGCGGGCACGAAGCCGGCGAAGACGGCGGTGAACCGGTCGGTCGAGTACTTGCCCGTCGCCGGATCGACCTTCTGCGCGGTCGACGTCTTCCCGGCCACACGGTAGCCGGGGATCGCCGCTTCGACCGCGGTTCCCCCGTCTTCGGTGACGGCGGTCAGCATCTCGGCCACCGTCCGCGCGACGCCCGGGGGGATCGCCTCGCGACGCACGTGGACGCTCGACTCGCGCACGATCGCGCCGCGCCCGTCGGTCACCTTCTTCACGAGGATCGGCTCGAGGAGCCGGCCGCCGTTGGCGATGGCGCCCATCGCCATGGCGAGCTGCAGCGTGGTGACGCTGATCCCCTGGCCGAAGCTGGCGCTCGCGGTCTCGGCGTCGTACCAGGCGCGGCCCTGCGGGCGCAGGACGCCCGAGGCCTCGCCCGGGAGCGTGATGCCGGTCGGCTCGCCGAAGCCGAAGCGACGGTAGGTCGCGTAGAGCGAGGGCTCGCCGAGCTGCAGGCCGATCTTCAGGGCTCCGATGTTCGAGCTCTTCGCGAGGATCTGCGTCGGCGACAGCACGTCGTTGAGGTGCGTGTCGTGGATGGTGATGCCGCCGATCTGGTAGATGCCGTGCTCGCAGTTGATCGAGTCGGTCGGCTTGAGCGTCCCCGCGGCGAGCGCGCCGGCCATGAGGAACGGCTTCATGACCGACCCGGGCTCGAAGCGGTCGCTCACGACCCGATCGCGGCGCCCGTCGACGTCGCTCTCGGTGTAGTCGTTCGGGTTGTACCCGGGGACGCTCGCCAGCGCGAGGATCTCGCCCGTCGAGGGATCGACGACGGCGAGGGAGCCGCCCTTCGTCTCGTAGGTGCGCATCGCCGCGTCGAGCTCGCGCTCGGCCACGTGCTGGATGCCCTCGTCGATCGTGAGGACGACGTCGTTGCCCTGGAGGGCCTGGGTCTCCTCGCCTCCCTCGAAGATGAGGCGCCCGCTCCGGTCGCGCAGGCCGCGGACCTCCTCGACCTTGCCGCGCAGGTCTTCGTCGAGGGCGAGCTCGAGCCCGTCCTTGCCTTGCGCGTCGGGCGCCACGAACCCGAGGACGGGGCCCGCCAGCTCGCGGCCGGGGTAGTAGCGGTGGCCCTCGCCTTCGATGGAGAAACCCCGGACGGGGTGGGGCTGGCGCTTCGCGTCAGCCAGATCGCGGACCGCCTCGGCCTCGTCGCCGGTGATGCGACGCTTGATCCACGCGAACCGCCGGCGCGTCGCCAGCTTGGCGTAGACGTCGTTCGCGTCGAGGGAGAGCGCTTTGGCGATCCGGGCGGAGGCGTCGCGCAGCGCCGTCTCCTGGGCCGCGTCGCCTTCGACGCCGCGGAGGAGCTCGACGGCGTCGGCGCTCACGCTAGGGACTTCGATGCTCACGGCGAGCGACGCGCCGTTGCGGTCGTAGAGGGTGCCCCGCTTCGGCTCGACGTGCAGGCGGCGCTGGCGCTGCTTCTCGGCCATGTCGCGCCACTCGGGGGCGTCTTCGACCTGGACGCGCCAGGCGCTGGAGACGATGCCGCCGAGGGCGAGGCCCATGACGCCGCAAAGGACCCCCATGCGCGTGCGGATCCACCGAGCGCGACGGGGGTCGAGGTTCTTCACGGCAGCGCGCCGTTCAGGCCGACCGCGGTCGGCGGCTGCGCGACGGGCGCGGCCTCGTTCGCGGCCGTCTGCGGGAGAGCGGGGAGCGCGACGATTCGCTCGGGCGGCGGAGGCTCCATCCCGAGGAGCGTCCGCGCCACGATCTCGACGCGCTCGGGGGTCTTGTAGCTCGCGGACTCGAGCTCGAGGACGCGCCGCACTTCCCGGAGGTGCGCTTGCTCCTGGCGGACGCGCCCGAGCTCGTAGCCGAGCTGCACGGTGCGCCCGCGGAGCGCGAGGTGCACCACGAACGCGCTCACCGTGGCCATCACCGCGAGGGTCCATAGCGGAAGGAACGCCGGGCGAGCGGGACTCATTCGCCCTCCGCCGACGCGACCGGTCCGGGTTCACGGCGAGCGACCCGGAGCTTGGCGCTCCGCGCTCGGCTGTTCATGGCGCACTCTTCGTCGGTGGGGACCTGCGGCTTCTTGGTCGTCGGCCTCCAGGGCTCGACGGCGAAGGCGCGCTTCACGAGGCGATCCTCGAGAGACTGGAACGAGAGGATCGCGGCGTGACCGCCGTCGTCGACGACCTCCGGCAACGAGGCCAGGAGCGCGGCGAGCTGGTCGAGCTCGCCGTTGACCGCGATGCGAATGGCCTGAAAGCTCCGGGTGGCGGGGTCGATGCCCCCGACGCGGACCGGGCCGACCGCGCGCACGATCGCGCGGCGGAGATCGAGCGTGGTGTGGAGCTCGTGGGCCAGCAGCGCCTTCTTGATGCTGCGGGCGATGCGGCGCGAGCGGCGCTCGTCGCCGTACTCGTAGATGACGTTCGCGAGCTCGTCGTCGGACAGGCGATCGATGAGCTCGAGCGCGGTCTCGCCGCTCTCGCGGTCCATGCGCATGTCGATCGGTCCTTCGCGGCGGAAGCTCATGCCGCGCTCCGGGTCGTCGAGCTGGGGGGAGCTGACGCCGAGATCGGCGACGAGCCCGTCGACGCGACCGATGCCGAGGAGATCGAGCTGCTCGCGAACGGCGGAGAACGGCGCCTGGACGAGGGTGACGCGGTCGGCGACGGGGGCGAGGCGCTCACGCGCCGCTTCGATGGCGACGGGATCGCGATCGAAGGCGACGATGCGCGCCCTTGGTTCGACCTCGAGGAGGGCGATGGTGTGGCCACCGCCGCCGAACGTGACGTCGACGTAGACCCCGCCGGCGCGCGGCGCGATCGCCCGCACGATCTCGTCTCGCATGACGGTCGCGTGCTCGAAGCGCTTCACGTCGGTCACCTCGTCGAAGTCATCGCGCCATACCCATTCGTCTGGCTCCATGAGTAGCCCCGGCAAGGCAAGCTGCAGGTTGCTCATAGCCCCAGCTCCGCGAGTCGGGCCGCCATGTCGCGTCGCTCGGCGTCGGTGGTCTCGAAGTGCCGGGCCCACTCTTCTTTGTCCCAGAGCTCGGCGTAGCGACCCGCGCCCGCCCAGAGCGCCTCTTTCTTGAGGTGCGCGTGGTCGCGGAGGGTCGGCGGCACCAGGATGCGGCCGACGTCGTCGATCTCGCACTCGACGGCCCCGGAGACGTAGATGCGCTTCAGCTTCTGCACCGCCCGGTCGAACTGCGGCAGCTTCGCGAGGCGCTCCTCGAACGCGGCCCACTCGCTGCCCGTGTAGGCGACGAGGCACGGATCGAGCGCGCTCGTGAGGACGATGCGCCGCTCACCCGCTGCTGCGAGCACGTCGCGATAGCGAGCCGGCACGCTGGTGCGGCCCTTCGCGTCGATCGTGTGCTCGTAACGCCCGCGGAACATCGACGCGCTTCATCTCCACCGCCGCACCGTCGCGGCTTGGCACTTCTTGCCACGATCTCCCACGTACGCTGGCGACGGTATGGTTCGAGGCCCCGAGTGTCAATATTTCTCGGCACCTACACGCATGGCGAAGCCTGCACCTTCGCGCAGGTATCGAGCGGCGGACAAGGAACCGGCGCGGGCGCGAGGGAGAGGGAGATTGGCCGAAGAGGCGCCTAGGGCGCAGAGGGACGAGGGGTTCGGCCGTCCGTGGAATCGCGCCGTGAATGAACAGTGAGGTCGGGGGCGGCGGCCGCTGCGCGAAGCGTGCTCCGAACGCCTCCCCCTTTCTGCTCTCTGCGCCTCTGCGGCCAATCTCTCGATCGCGCGCCGAGGGCTTACCTGGCGAGGACGTGCTTGGCGATGACCATGCGCTGGATCTCGCTGGTGCCTTCGCCGATTTCGCAGAGCTTCGCGTCGCGGAGGTGTCGCTCGACGTCGAACTCGCGGACGTAGCCGTAGCCGCCGTGCACCTGGACGGCCATGTTGCACGCGCGCGTCGCGGCCTCGCTCGCGAAGAGCTTGGCCATGGCGGCGGCCTGCGAGTGCGGCTCGCCGCGATCGGCGAGCCATGCGGCTCGCTGAACCAGGAGCGCCGACGCGTCGAGCTCGGTCTTCGCGTCGGCCAGCATGAACTGGATGGCCTGGAACTCTCCGATGGCGCGACCGAACGCGCGCCGCTCCTTCGCGTAGGCCGTCGCCTTCTCGAGCGCCCCGTACCCGAGGCCGAGCGCCATGGCCCCGATCGAGATGCGCCCGCGGTCGAGGATGCGCATCGTGTCGCCGAAGCCCCGGCCCACTTCGCCGACGCGCTGCGAGTCGGCCACGTGAACGTTCTCGAACGCGAGCTCCGCGGTGTCGCTCGACCGGCAGCCCAGCTTCAGCAGGTGCTTGGACGCGGTGAACCCGGGCGTGCCGTGCTCGACGACGAACGCCGTGATGCCCATTTGCTTGGCCACCGACCCGTCGGTGCGCGCGAGCACCACGCAGAAGCCGCCCACCGACCCCTGGGTGATGAACGCCTTGGCCCCGTTGAGCAGCCAGCCGTCGCCGTCGCGCCGCGCAGTCATCTGGAGGGCCGCCGAGTCGCTCCCGCTGCCGGGCTCCGTCAGCGCCCAGGCCGCGAGCCATCGCCCGCTCGCCGCCGCGGGCAGGTATTTCCGCTTCTGCGGCTCGCTCCCGAACGCAAGCAGGTGTCCCGTGCCGAGGCCGTTGTGCGACGCGACCGTCAGCGCCATCGAACCGTCGACCCGCGCGATCTCCTCGACGCAGATGGCGTACGCGAGCGTGTCCATGCCGGAGCCGCCGTACTCCTCGGGGATGCGAATCCCGAGGAGACCCATCGAGGCGAGCTTCGGAACGAGCTCCGCCGGGAACCGCTCTTCGCGATCCCACCGCTGGGCATTCGGGGCGATCTCGGCGTGCGCGAAGTCGCGAACGCTCTGCCGCAGAATGCTGTGCTGCTCGTCGAGCTCGAAGTCCATGAGGCGCGGCCGCTTCGCCCGCTGGCCGGAGACCATGTCAGCGAGGGGTGACCTTCGCAAGCCCGCTGATCTCTTGGCCGCAGATGCAGCGCGAACCGCTCGCTGCCGCTCGCTGCCGCCCGCGACGCACGCGGCGCGGCGCGCCCGCCCGCGGGACGCAACGCGACAGCGCGAGGCCCGGGCAGCTCGAACGGACCACGTGCCTCACGCGCTCACCGACGGACGCAGACCTGCGCGCCGCCCTGGGTTCGCTGGCACGCGTAGAGCGACGGGCAACGGTCGTGCGCGCCGCAACCTCGTGAACAGTATTGCTGCGCCCCGCTCGCCGCGGAGACGCAGACACCCGCGGCGCAGTCGGAGCCCGCCATGCAGTCGGCCCCCATGTCGGCGGGGCCCTTCTTGGGCTTCTTCGTACCCGTGCTGCTCGACGGCGTGCTCTCGGTCATCGCGAGGGCGCTCTCGACGAGCGGCGCGAACGCGTCGACCCTCGTGTAGACGGCCTGGAAAGGCAGGCTCGCGTTCCGCGAGACCACCCCGACGATCGCTCCGGTCGTCTCGTCGAGCGCGGGACCGCCCCCCTCGTCGAGCGCGCTGCCGGCGATCGCGAGCTCGGTGATGGCCGTGTCGAGGACCGCCACGTGGTCGCGCAAGAGCTTCGCCTTCGCACCGCCAGCGCGACCGAAACCGACCGTCCTCACGTGATCGCCGCGGGCGGCGCCGGTGGAGCGCGCGACCAGGGGCTCGATGTCATCGATGCGCTGGTCGAGGAGGACGAGGGCCAGGTCGGCGCCGCAGAGGCGCGCATCGGGCGGCACGACGATCTCCCTCGCGTGAGCCCGGTCGACCGCCGTGGCCATGTCGTCACCCACGAGGATGCGTAGCGACCCCGGCGTCCGCAGCGACAGCGGGCTCTTGCTGGCGTCGGCGGCGTCGGCGGCGGCGTCGGCGGCGGCGCACGCGACGGGCGCGTCGATGAGCACGACGCAGTGAAGCGCGGTCAGGACGACGTCGGCCGCGACGAGCGCTCCGGCGCAGGGAAGTGCGCCGCCAACGTCGAGTGCGACGACGGCAGGGTCGTCTCCGCGATCGGCGACGCCGACGGGCGGAGACACCACGTCGGCGCGCGGCGCGCTGCTCGAGACGGGGACGTCGGGCGGGCCGGAGCACGCGACCGCGACGGCAACGGCCCCGATCGCAAGAAGGCAAGCCCACGGTGCTCCCGATGCCACGTTCCGACCGCAACCCCCACACACTTCGCGCCTCTGCGCCTTTGCGCTTCTCTCGCTCGATTCTCTCGCCATCGCCTGCCCCTTCGCTGCGGCGTCAGGTCGCCATTCCAGGGGGCCCGCAGCGATCCGCGTGCCAGCCGCGTACGCCGGGATCGAGGCGTCGATCGACGCTTCGCAGGCGGCCCGCGACGGCCCGGAGGCGTCCCGCGACAGGGGCGCCGGCGGCTAATCGGCGCTCACGAACGTGAGCGCTGATTTAGTCAAACCTCGGCGAATAAATCGGGCGAGCGTGATCGAAGATCACGCTCGCCCGATTTAGCGGCGGGCCTCGCCGGCGTTCGCCGCGTCGTCTTCGTCATCGGCCGGCGAGCCTTCGGCGCCGTCGCGCAAAGCGACCCGAACCTTCGTGCCCCCCGCGGCCCCCTCGACGCGAACGCGCTCCGGCGCGCCCGCGGCCTCGTGCGGGTCGCCGTTCTCGTCGGACCGCGGATTCGCGATGGCGCCCCTAAGGAGCCGGCGCCGCGCCCCGTCCATCCTGTCGATCGCGGCCTCGCCCGCCTGGCGGACGGCCTCTGACGCCGCAGTGAAGGTCTTGGCCTCTCGCGGGGGAAAAAAGAGCGACACGAGCCGCAGCGCCGCCGGCGCGATCACGTTCATGCCGAGCGCGACCGCGACGATCGCCGCCGTGAGGCCCAGCACGAACATCAGCGCGATGGGCCAGGGCAATCGGCGCCGGCCGTGCGCCGGACGCCGGAACGTGCGGTCGGCGCGACGCGCCTCTTTGCGAGCGCGCCGGCGGGCCTTTCGGTCGGCTTCGCGCGCGAGCTCGAGCGCGTGACGCTCGGCGGCAGCGCGCCACTTGCGGGCTCCCTTGCGCCAGCCCTCGGCGCCGCGCATCCAGCCCCTGGCGCCGGGGCCTCCGCTCTCGGCGCGACGCTCGTAGTCCCGGGCGCGCTCTTCGTATTCTTCCGCGTGCCGTACGAACTGCGCGAACCGCGCGCCGAGGTTCTCTCCGAAGTCGCGCGCATCCGTGACGCGCGCCGGACCGGGGGCCGAGGGTCGGCGGCGGGCGTCCGGCGCGCGCAGCTTCGCGAGCATCGGCTCGATGCGCGCAGGGCGCCGATCGGGGTCGGGGTCGACCATCGCCACGAGCATGTCGACGAGCCGGCCCGACGCGCGGCCGCGGAGCGCCGCACGAACGTCGATCGCCAGGCCCTTGTGCGGCAGATCTTCGGGCTGCCGCCCCGTGAGCATCGAAAGCGCCGTCGCGCCGATCGAATAGACGTCGGACGCCGGGAGCGCGCGCCCCTGGAATTGCTCGGGCGCCATGTACCCGAAGGTCCCGACGACCGTCGATCCGCCCCCGGGGCGCAGCTTGTCGCGAACCGCGCCGAAGTCGACGAAGGCGAACGAGCCGTCGGGGCGCCGGATCACGTTGCCGGGCTTGAGGTCGCGATGGATGACGGCCGGCGCCCGCCGGTGGAGGTAGTCGAGCACGTCGGCCGCGTCGCGGAGGAGGCGCACCACGTCTTCTTCGGAGAGGACTGCGCCTCGCTTCTGAAGCATGGCCAGGCTCTCGCCCTCGATCTTGTCCATTACGAGGTAGAGAGCGCCGTCTTGCTCGAAGTGGTCGCGGTATTTCGGGAGCTTCGGGTGCGAGAGCGACTGGAGGACGCGGGTCTCGCGCTCGGCGAGCTCGGCGTCCTTCCAGGTCTTTGCCGTGCGCACGTCGAATCGCTTGATGGCGACGGCTCGCCCCTCGCGCTTGTCGACGCCGTCGAAGGTGTGGCCCTGCGTCCCCTCGCCGAGCGACCCGACGATGACGTAGCGGCCGTCTCTCAGCGCGTCGGTCACGGGGAGAGGCTACGCGCGGGCGACCGCGCCGCAAGCCGGCGCGCCCGAGCTCACCGCCCGCGCATGACCCAGCGGGTGATCGCCCAGGCGAGGAGAACGAGCGCCACGGCCACGGCCTTCGAGCGGCCCACGAGGTCGTCGAGCAGGAACGGCAGGAAGAAAATGGCGGCCACCACCCCCGCCCCGCACAGCACACGGACGCCGAGGCCCAGACGCGGACGCCGCTCGATCGGCCGCCACTGCTCGAGGGCGGCGCGCACGTCGCCGAAGCTCTCGCCGCCTCGCGGCACCGTCGCGACGAGCACGACGCCCGTGCGGCGATCGGGCCGCGTCTCGACGCGCACGCCCCCGAGCGCGCCGGCGATCTCGACGATGCGGGCGACTTCGCCGCGCGCGATCGTGAGGGTATCGCGCGCGTTCTCGGTGGCGATGAACTGGTCGTCGAGGGTCACCCGCAGCGCCGCCAGCCTGCGCTTCGCCGTGGCATACTGCGACGCCGTGCGCGCCACGATGAGCGCGGCGATGGCCATCGCGAGCGCCCAGAAGATGCCCGACGGGGGCACGCCGAGACGGGGAACGAGCTCGAGCGCGAGCACCACGGGAGCGAGCGTGGTCGCCGCGCCAATGCCGGACGCGACCGCAGCACGACGCTTCGCGGCCGGGGCGCCGAGCTGATAGCGAATCACGCTTTCCGGCGGACGTTGTCCCGCACCCATTCGATGATCGCGTCGAGCGGCGTCCCCGGGGTGAAGATGCCGGTGACGCCGGCAGCCCGCAGGCGGTCGAAGTCGGCGTCGGGGATGATGCCGCCCACGAAGACGGCGATGTCTCCGGCGTCGCGCTTCTCGAGCTCGGCGATCACCGCCGGGCACAGCGTGTTGTGCGCGCCGCTCATGATCGAGAGGCCGACGGCGTCGACGTCTTCTTGAACCGCCGTCGCGGCGATCATCTCGGGCGTCTGGTGGAGCCCGGTGTAAATGACCTCCATGCCTGCGTCGCGGAGCGCTCGCGCGATCACCTTGACGCCGCGGTCATGTCCGTCCAGACCCGGCTTGGCCATGAGGATCCGGAGCGTGCGAGGCGTGGGGGCAGCGGCCGTCATCGACTTCAAAGCGATACCGCGCGCCCCCGAGCCCCGTCAAAGGGCGGCGAGCGCGGGCCTGGCGTGCCCATGATTCGCGCCGCCATTCCCGCCGATGTCCCCGCCGTCCACGCCCTCATCCGCGATCTCGCCCGGTACGAGAAGCTCGAAGACCAGCACGTAGGCACGGCCGACGCGCTCCGCGAGCACCTCTTCGGAGCCCGCCGCTACTGCGAGGCCCTGGTCGCCCTCGACGCGGGCGCGGACGCAAGCGCGGACGCGAACGCAAGCGCGGGCGCGGGCGCGGGCGCGGGCGCAAGCGCAAGCGCAAGCGCAAGCGCGGACGTGCACGCGGACGCAAGCGCGGGCGCGACCGGTCGCGTCGTCGGCTTCGCGCTCTTCTTTCACAACTACTCGACCTTCCTGGCGCAGCCCGGGATCTACCTCGAGGATCTCTTCGTCCTGCCGACCGCGCGGCGGCGCGGGCACGGCCGCGCGCTCCTCGCGGCGGTCGCGCGGCTCGCGCTCGAGCGCGGGTGCGGACGGTTCGAGTGGTCGGTGCTGCGCTGGAACGAGCCGGCCATCCGCTTCTACGAGTCCCTGGGCGCGGCGCCGCTCGACGAGTGGGGCCTCTTCCGGCTCGCCGGCGACGCGCTAGCCTCGCTGGCGCGGCTGGCGCGATAAGTCTTTCCCGCCGCTTCGCCGTCATTCCTTCACGGCCACGAGCATCGCGCGGGTCACGGGGAGCCCGTCGCGCCGGAGGCCGCTGACCGCGCCGTTCGCGTCGTGCTCGAACGTCCACGTATGCCCCTCGAGGCGGAACGTGCTGGCCGCACCCGTCATGGCCAGCGAGATGTGCGTGAGCTCGGTGGTCGCGGGTCCCGTGGTCTTCGCGGGGCCGACCGAGACGGCGATTCCGTCGGCAGGACGGGCCGGGGGCGAGGCGAAGACCGCCAGCGCGCCGATCGCGTCGGCGAGGCACGTCGCGCTCTCCTTGCGGCCAGCGATGAGCCGCGCGGCCGCCACTTCGACGCCGAGCGGCCCGTTGATGGCGAGCATCGCTGCCATCGCCGCGACGCCGCCGACCCCGCCGTCACGCTCGAACTGCACGCGCAGGTCGGCCCGCCGTCGCTCCGCCGCTCGCGTGACCGCCAGGGTCGCGAGGCCGCGCGCGACCGCCGTGGTCCACCCGTCGCCAGGCGGCGAGCGCACGTCGTTGCCCCAGAGGAGCGCGGCTCCGGCGGCGCCGCCGGGATCGGCGCCCGTTGCGACGACCGCGCCGTCGCGCGCCACGAGGCCGCTCGCATCGCCGCCCACGACGATCGCCTCGAGCCCATCTTTCAGGTCGGGGAACCGATCGAAGAGCGCCCGGAGCGCGGCGACGTGCGCGTCGGAGGCGCCGGCGTCGAGCACCAGGAGTCCGCGCTCGACGAGGAGCGCGCGGCGCGGGCCCGCGAGCGCGAGGCCGTCGGCCGCGTCGATGCGCCGGGTGGGCGCGTCGGGCATCAGGTCGAGGAGCGCGAGCGCCGCCTGCGCTCGGACCCGCGCGACCGGCGGGGCCACGGGTGAGGCCAGCGAGAGAACGGTGGCGTTCCGCCCCAGGTGATCCCGAAGCGCCGTGGCGCACTCGGCCCGCGAGGAAGACGGGACGTTCATCGCCGGGGCCGCTGACGCGATCTCTTCGACGAAGCCGTAGGCGCGCTCGAGCTCTCCGAGCGCCGCGGGAACTCGACCGAGGTCGAGCGCGTGCTTGCCGAGCACGGCGTCGGCCCTCGCGAGAGCCGCCCGGATGGCGGCAGGCGCGAGGACGGGCCGCGACGGGGCCGACGTCTCGCCGAACACGAGATCGTGGAAGAACGTGGCGTGCGCCGCGTCGAACGCGGTCGTCGTTGCGGGCGTGACGAGGGCGGCGGCCGCCTCGTCGGGCGAGAGATCGGGCCGGGCGACGAGCGCTCGAACCCGCGCGAGATCGCTGCCCGTGGCCACCCCGCGACGGACCTGCTCGGTCTCGCTGGCCGTTAGCGAGGCGCGGGCGGGTGCGGCGACCATTGCGATCGCCGCCACCGCGGCCAACCCGACCCACTCTATAACCGCGCCCCGTTTCATCGGACGATGGGGGCTAGTTCGAGCCCGGCTCTTCCTTGGCTTCGCCCTTGGGGGCTCCTTCGCCCTCGCCCTGGACGTCGTCATCATCGTCATCGTCATCGTCATCGTCATCATCGTCGTCATCCTCCGGAAGATCGGCGGAGGACGGCTCGGGCGGGGGCGCCTTGCCCTCTTTCTCGGCTTGCTGCCGGGCCTTTTCCTGGGCGGCGCGAAGCTGAGCGACCTTCTGCATGACGGCGGGCTTCGGCGCGACGATGACCGACATCGCGCGCGCTTCCATCATCGGGCGCGTCTCGATGTTGGCGATGTCTTCGAGCTGCTTGAGGATGATGTCGAGCTGCTCGTGAGCCTTTTCGGGGTGGGTGATCTCGCGGCCGCGGAAGCGGACCGTGAACTTCACCTTGTGGCCGCCCTCGAGGAATCGCCGCGACGCCTTCACCTTGAAGTCGATGTCGTGATCGTCGGTCTTGGGCCGGAGCTTGACCTCTTTGATCTCGACGACCGCCTGGTTACGCCGCGCCTGCGCCTGCTTCTTCTTCTCCTCGTACTTGTACTTGCCGAAATCGAGGATCTTGCAAACGGGGGGCTCGGCCTTGGGATTGACCTCGACCAGATCGAGGCTCTGCTCCAACGCCATGCGGAGCGCTTCGTGGGTCTGCAGCACGCCCAGCATGCTGCCGTCGGCAGCGATGACGCGCACTTCGGGAACGCGGATGCGGTGATTGACTCGGATCTGGTACCCGCGCTGCTGCTGGCGCGGGTCGAACCGGGGGAATGCCATTGTGGATTACTTGACCTCCGTGACTTGGACTTGAAAAACGAGAACCATTCGGGCGGCCGATCGACATCGGCCCACGTGCCTCGCCCGGGCGCCAGTGTCGACGCGAACCCCGGCGCCCGTCAATGCGGGACTTGTGCCACGTTTCGGCCTCAAGCGCCCGCCGGCAGGGGCGCGGACGTCGCGGCGTCCGGCGAGAGGTCAGGCGACGCGCTCGGCGATGCACTTGGGGTGGGGGGGCGAGCCTCCGCCAGGAGCCTGGCGATGAGGTCGTCGACCTTGATCGCGCCCAGCTCGCCGGCATCGCGCGAGCGGACGCCCACTGCGTCGGCCTCAGCCTCTTTCGGGCCCACGACCAGCATGTAGGGGTAGCGGAAGAGCCTCGCGTTACGGATCTTCGCCCCGAGCTTGTCGCTCGAATAATCGGCCTGGACGCGAAGACCTTTCGCGCTCAACCGTTCGACGACCTGGCGGGCGTACGCATCGCTCTTCTCGCTGACTGTAAGCACGATCGCCTGCTTGGGGGCGATCCACGTGGGGAAATTGCCCCCGCAGTGCTCGATATAGACCCCGAAGAAGCGCTCGAGCGACCCGAAGATCGCGCGGTGCAGCATGACGGGCCGGTGCTCTTTGCCGTCTTCGCCCACATAACTGAGGTCGAAGCTCCTCGGCATGTTGGGGTCGTACTGAATGGTGCCGAGCTGCCACGAGCGCTTCAGGGCGTCATGGACGTGGAACTCGATCTTGGCTCCGTAGAAGGCTCCCTCGCCGGGGGCCTCTTCGAAGGCGAGGCCCGCGCGCGTCAGGCCCTCGGCGAGGGCGCGCTCGCTCTTGTCCCAGTCTTCGTCGCTCCCGAGGCGCTTGTCCGGGGCGGGCCGGGTCGCCAGCTTGATGTCGATCTTCTCGAATCGGAATGCCCGATAGACCTCGTGAAGGAGGCGAATGAACTTCTCGATCTCGGCAGCCACCTGGTCTTCGGCGCAGAAGATGTGCGCGTCGTCCTGGGCGAAGCTCCGCACGCGCGCGAGGCCGTGAACGACGCCGCCGCGCTCGTAGCGGTGGAGGCGGCCGAAGTCCGCGACGCGCCAGGGGAGCTCGCGATAGCTGCGCCGGCGGCTCCCGAAGATGACGCAGTGGCTAGGGCAGTTCATCGGCTTGAGGGCGAACGCGTCGGCCTGCAGCGTCTTCTTCAGGGCCTCACGCGTGCCGCTCTTGTCGCTCTTCTCGCCCTTCTGGAGCAGGTCCTCGGTCCAGAGCCGGTACATGTTCTCGTTGTAGTGCCCGAGGTGGCCGCTCCTTCGAAAGAGCTCCGGGTCGAAGAGCTGCGGAGTGATGACCTCGTCGTAGCCGTGGCGCTCGTAGAGGCCGCGCACGTAGTCGACCATGCGCTGGTAGACGAACGCGCCCCGCGGCAGGAAGAACGGCATCGCCGGGGCGATCTCGTCGAACATGAAGAGATCGAGCTCTTTGCCGAGCTTCCGGTGATCGCGCTGCCGCGCGAGCTCGAGCAGCTTGAGGTGCTCCTCGAGCGCCGCGGGCGTGGGGAACGCCGTCCCGTAGATGCGCTGGAGCATCGGGTTTCGCTCGTCGCCCCGCCAGTACGCGCCCGCCACGTGCGTCAGCTTCACCGCCTTGAGGAAGCCCGTCGACGGAACGTGGGGCCCCTCGCAAACGTCGACCCACTCGTCGGGCGCTGCGCCGTGTTTGTAGAGGCTCACCTCTTCGCCCGCCGGGATGGCGTCGATGATCTCGACCTTGTAGGTCTCGCCCATCGCCGCGAACATTCGCTTCGCCTCGTCGCGTGTGACGACGACGCGGCGAAACGACGAATTCGCGCGAACGACGTCGAGCATGGCCTGCTCGATCTTGCGCAGATCGTCGTCAGTGAAGCCCCCTCCCGGCTTGTCGAAGTCGTAATAGAACCCGTCGTCGATGGCGGGGCCGATGGTGACCTTGGTGCCGGGGAACAGGCGCTGCACCGCGTCGGCCATCACGTGCGCCGTCGAGTGGCGAATGACGGCCAGCCCCTCGGGGTCGGCCGCACGAACCGGCGTCAGCTCCGCGGCGGTCGCCTCGATCGGGGTGTGCAGATCCACCGTGCGCCCGCGATGGCGAACGGCAATGACGTCCTTGTCGATGGGGCCGGCGGCGCCGAGGATTTCGCGCGGAGTCTTGCGATCGGGCATGGGAAAGGGCGAGCCTTATAGCGCAGGGCGCCCAGGCCCGAAACGGGGAGGCCGCTCACGCGCGGGTCATTTGCACCCCGCGACGCCGTTCTTGGCGTTGTCGCGGTCAAACGCGGGCAAACGGGGCAATGCGCTTGACTGGCGATCGGCCTGTGCCTACGGACCGGTGTCTGATGCGTCTCGCGTCTCTCGCCTTCGGTGTGTTCGCCATGTTCGGCTTCTTCGGGCTCTCGGTCACGGCTTGCCACAAGGCCGACGAGGCGTCTTCATCCGGCCCTGGCCAGGCCGCGGCGCCGTTGCACGTGCAGACGGCCGCCGTCTCCGAGCAGCCGATGCCCGAGTACCTGACGCTCACCGGAAGTCTGCACGCGAGCCAGCAGTCGGACATCGCTGCAGATGCGAGCGGCAAGGTGCTCCAAGTGCTGGTCGAGCGCGGGCAAGCGGTCAAGGCCGGGCAGGTCATCGCCACGCTCGACGCGCGCTCGGCCAACCTGAGCGCCACGGCCGCCCAGGCGCAGTCGCACCTCGCGCAGAGCCAGCTCGAACAGGCGCAGCGCGACTGCGAGCGCGTCAAGCACCTGCTCGACACGGGGGCGATCTCGCGGGCGGAGTTCGATCGCCAGACGTCGCAGTGCACCGCGCAGCAGTGGTCCGCCGCGGCGGCGGAGGCGCAGCAGCAGAGCGCCACCAAGCTCGTGGGCGACGCGCGCATCCGCGCTCCGTTCGACGGGATCATCGGCGAGCGCCTGGTCAACGTCGGCCAGTACGTCGACCGCAACACGCGGGTGGCCTCGATCTACCAGCCCGATCCGCTGCGGCTCGAGCTCACGATCCCCGAGGCGAGCCTGGCCTCGATCCACGAGGGGGTCGAGGTCGTGTTCTCCGTGGCCGCGTTCGGCGACGAGCACTTCACCGGCGCCATCAAGTACATCAGCCCCAACGTGCGAGAGACGTCGCGCGACCTCATCGCCGAGGCCATGGTCCCGAACTCCGGCGCGCGGCTCCGGCCGGGCATGTTCGCCGTCGCGCGGCTCGAGCTCGGCGAGAAGCCGAAGACGGTCGTGGCGTCGAACTCGCTGGCCCGCGACGACAGCGCGTCGCGCCTCTTCGTGGTCGGCGCGGATCACCTGATCCAGGAGCGCCTGGTCCGGCTCGGCGAGACCAAGGGCGATCTCGTCGCCGTGCTGAGCGGCGTCCGACCGGGCGAGAACGTCGTCGTGCAACCGGGGCCAGACGTGCGCGACGGCGCACGCGTGGAGTAACGACTCATGCAGTGGCTCGCCGCGCTGTGCGTGAAACGGCCGATCTTCGCGTCGGTCCTCATTCTCCTCATCTGCGTGGTGGGCATCGCGGGATACGTCCAGCTCGGCGTCGACCGCTTCCCCAACGTCGATTTCCCCATCGTCGTCGTGACGACGACGCAGCCCGGCGCCGCTCCCGAAGACGTCGAGACCGAGATCACCGACAAGGTCGAGGAGGCCGTCAACACGATCAGCGGCATCGACGAGCTGCGGTCGATCACGACCGAGGGCGTCTCCCAGGTCGTGATCACGTTCCTCGTCGAGAAGAACGTCGACATCGCGGCCCAGGAGGTGCGCGACCGGGTGAACGCCGCCATTCCCAACCTGCCGAAAGACATCGATCAGCCGACGGTCCAGAAGCTCGATCCCGACGCGTCGCCCGTTCTCTACTTCGCGCTCCGATCGAACGGGCACACGATCCGCGAGGCCACCGAGCTCGCCGACAAGCAGCTACGCCGGACGCTCGAGTCGATCGACGGCGTCGGAGCCGTGCAGCTCATCGGCGGTCGCAAGCGGCAGGTGAACGTCTTCCTCGATCCGATCCGCCTGCGCGGCGCGAACGTGACCGTCGTCGACGTGCAACACGCGATCGCTTCGCAGAACCTGACGACGCCGGGCGGCCGCGTCGACACCGGCCCCGGCGAGCTGACCGTGCGCATTCACGGCCGCGTCACCGATCCGGCCCAGATCGGCGACCTGGTCGTGCGCCAGGAGGCGGGCCATTCGATCCGCGTGAGCGACGTCGGTGAGGTCGTCGACGGCGTCGAGGACGCCGACTCGGCGGCGCTGCTCGACGGCACGCCGACCGTGCTCCTGGCCCTGCGCAAGCAGTCCGGCACCAACACCGTGCAGGTGGCGAACGAGGCCAAGGAGCGGGTCGAGGAACTGAAGAAGTCGCTGCCCGCCGGCTACGAGATCCAGCTGGTGCGCGACGAGTCGGGCGTCATCAAGACGAGCGTCGACGCCGTGAAGGAGCACCTCGTCGTGGGCGCGCTCCTCGCGGCCGTCGTCGTCTTCCTCTTCCTCGGCAACGTGCGCAGCACGATCATCGCCGCCATCGCCATCCCGACCAGCATCATCGGGACGTTCGCGACCATGTGGTGGGCCGGATACACCATGAACACGATCACCCTGCTGGCGCTGGCGCTGGCGGTCGGGATCGTGATCGACGACGCGATCGTCGTCCTCGAGAACATCTTCCGGCACATCGAGGAGAAGCGCGAAGACCCGATGGTCGCCGCCGTCTCGGCGACCAAGGAGATCGGCCTCGCCGTCATGGCGACGACGCTGTCGCTCATCGCGGTGTTCTTGCCGGTCGCCTTCATGGGCGGCATCCCCGGCAAGTTCCTCCGCTCGTTCGGCATGACGATGGCCTTCTCCATCGCGGTGTCGATGCTCGTCAGTTTCTCGCTGACGCCCATGCTCGCGTCACGCTGGCTCGAGAAGCACACCGGCGGCCCCAAGAGCCTCGGCGAGCGCATCGTCGACCGCTTCTACCGCCCGATCGAGCGCGCTTACGGCCACGCGCTCGCGTTCGTCATGAGGCATCGCTGGGTCGTCGTCCTGGCCTGCGGGGCCACGCTCGGCTCGTGCGCGCCGCTTGCGATGGCGGCCAACAAGGGCTTCTTGCCCGTGAACGACGAGGCGCGGTTCCAGGTGCAGGTCCGCACGCCCGAGGGCACGAGCCTCGACCAGACGCGCCTGACCGCCGAGCGCATCGCGCGGCAGATCCGGGACTACCCCGAGGTGAAGCTGACGGTCACGACCGTGAGCGATGACTCGTCGAAGACCCACAACCTGGCGACGCTCTACGTCCTGCTCTCCGATCCGAGCGCGCGCAACGCCTCCCAGAACGACATGATGGACCGCGTGCGACGCGACATCATCTCCAAGCAGTCGGGCGAGCTGCGCATCACGGCCGGCGAGGTGCCGATGTTCGGCGGCGGCGGCTTCTCGACAGCGCGCACGCAGTACACGGTGCGTGGCCCCGATCTCGAGAAGCTCGGAGAGCTCGCGAAGGACGCGACCGACAAGCTGCGAAAGGTGCCCGGCGCCGTCGACGTCGACTCGTCGCTCATCGTCGGCAAGCCCGAGATCGGCGTCTACATCGATCGCGCGCGCGCGGCCGATCTCGGCGTGCAGCCGAGCGACATCGCCAACGCGCTACGCCTCCTCGTGCAGGGGGAGCGGGTGTCGAACTACGAAGAGCGCGCCGAGGAGTACGAGGTGCACGTGCGAGCGGCGCCGCAGTACCGCGCCGACCAGCAGGGCCTGCGGCTCCTCACGGTGCCGTCGTCGCGGCTCGGCTTCGTCGCCCTCGCCGACGTGGTCCAGATGCGCGAGTCGACGGGGCCCTCCCGCATCGACCGCCTGAACCGCGAACGCCAGGTGACGTTGCTCGCGAACGCGGCGCCCGGCTACGGCGATCAGGCGATCTCCGACGCGCTCAAGAAGATCCTCGAAGGCGAGCACCTGCCCGCGGCATACGCGATCTCGCCGACGGGTCAGACCCGGGAAATGGGGCGCGTCTTCACCGCCTTCATCGGGGCGCTCGTGCTCTCGTTCATCTTCATGTACCTCGTGCTCGCGGCGCAGTTCGAGTCGTGGCTGCACCCGATCACGATCTTGCTCTCGCTCCCGCTGACGCTCCCGTTCGCGTTCCTCAGCGTCATCATCTTCAAGCAGGCGATCGACATCTATTCGATCCTCGGCATCCTGGTCCTCTTCGGCGTCGTGAAGAAGAACTCGATCCTGCAGATCGACCACACCAACCAGCTCCGGGCGGGGGGCATGGAGCGCCTCGAGGCCATCCTCCAGGCGAACCGAGACCGACTGCGTCCCATCCTGATGACGACGGCCGCGTTCGTCGCCGGCATGATCCCGCTGGTGTTGTCGCGAGGCATCGGCTCGGGATTCAACCGCGCCACCGCGGGCGTCGTCGTCGGCGGTCAGGTGCTGTCGCTGCTGCTCACGCTCCTGGCCACCCCTGTCGCGTACTCCCTCTTCGACGACGCCTCGCAGAAGCTGAGCCACGTCTTCCGTCGCCGCGCTCCCGCGCGGGCCAAGACCGAGGCGGATCAGGCGATGCAGACCATCGCCGGGGAGTAGCGCGTTCGCGCGAGACGAGATTGGCCGCAGAGGCGCAGAGAACGCGGAGAGCGAGGGTTCGGAACGCTCGTGGGGCGCGCGCGTCTTCGGATGCTGACCCGCGCCCTCAGAACCCGTACTGGAACCCGATCTCCGGGCCGTACGTCAAGAGCGCCCCCGTGCCGCCGAACGCGGCGTTCACCCGCAGGGCGCCCGTGAACGCAGCGCGCTGCGAGAACTGGTATCGGGCGCCGCCGCCCACGGCCACGAACCAGGGGCCGTTGGTGACCCACACGTTCACGGGCTGGTTCACGGCCGGGTGGCCGGTGGTCGTGTTGAGCGTGACGAAGCTCGCGGCGTGCCCGTCGAACTCCGAGATTCCGAGCGCCGCGAACACGGCCGGCTCGAAGCCCCTGCGCCCGAGCGGATCGTCGCCGAAGACATACGTCGCCCTCGCCTCGACGTGAACCTTGGCCCCGAACGCGTGGTGGTCCGTCACCGCCGCGCCGCTGGTCGGGTACGAATTCACGACGTATCCCAGACGGCCACCGATCAAGATGGACGAAGTGACCGCGTAGTCGACCGCGATCATGGCTCGCAGATCGCCCGGCGCGAGGCCCCCGGTCAGCTGCCCGGCCTTCCCGGACACGAGCGCCGTGTTCTGCGCCGGCCCGCCCGCGGTTCGGACCGGAAAGTCGGACCCGTCGGGGTTCGTGCAGTAGTCGCCGGACGGGTTGGCAGGCGCTCCGGCCTCCGTGAGCTTGCAGAGGTTACTGCCCGAGGGGAGCGAGAGGAAATCCACGGCGCCGGAGACGCCGACCCACCACCGCGCGAACGTGGGCTCGCCGGCCTCCTCGGCCGGGAGCTCCCCCGCTTCGTGTGCGGCGTGGGAGCGCGCCGCCGGAGGCGTGGCCGGGGCGGGGACCGCCTCGTCGGCCGGGGCGGTGTCCTCGCTGCACGTCTGCGGCGCCGCGCGCCCGGGCAGATGCGGCGCATTCGACGCGTTCGACAGCTCTTCCCGGATCGGGACCACGAACGGATGCTTCGGGTCTCCCGAGCTCGCGGCGGCTTCGCCGTTCTCGTCGAAGCCCTGGATCCAGTAGCGCATCGTCCCGGCGGTGACGCTCCCGCACGGGATCAACACTCCCCAGCCGGCGCCAAGGTGCTTCATCTCGATGCGCGACCAGGTCTTCACGCCGGTGCCGGCGTACTTCACGATGACGCGACCGAGCGGTGCGCCGGGATATTCGAGGTATATCGGCAGCGGCGTGTGGGCCTTCTGCTCGGTGGCCGGCGTGTGCACGAAGTCGCCATCGCGGCCCGGAGCGAGAGCGCTCGCCGTGCCGCCCATCAGGACCGAAGCGAGCACCCAGGCGCCCGCGAGGTGCAACGTCCTCGAGGTCATTCGACCGACGCGTCCTGGGGATACATCGGGTAGCCAAGGGCGTTCCCGCACGACGTGCTGTCGGTCTGGCCGGCGAGCCACGACGAGATGCACACGTCCTGATCGTCGCCCGGCGTGATGAGCGTACCGCCCTTGTGGGCCTCGAGGCCGCGCGCCTTGCGCACGAACGTCAGCAGCTCCGGGTGAACCCCGTGGCCGCTGACGACCGCGCTCATGACCGTCGGCTCGAGCCCCACGAGCGAGCGATACGTGGCCTGGTGCTCGGCCACCGTCGTGAAGCTGCCGCCCTGAGCCACGTTGCAGATCGGAAAGGCGTGAGGATCGAGGCGCATGCCGTCGCAGCCCCAGATCCGGAGGTTTCTGCCCGGTTGCCCATGGCAGTCGAGCGAACCGCAGCGATGATCGAGGTAGTCGCCGACGATCCCGAACTGGTCTTCCGAGCCGCTCGGAGCGTCGATGCCAATGCGCTGGTCGGCGGGCACCGACGAGCACGAGGCCTCAGCAAACGCGAGAGCGCCGAGCGCGGCCAAGCTCACGAGTCCGCTGACGCCCACGCTCACGAGCACGGGCAGCTGCGCCAACCCGCGTATCCGATTCGCCCTCATCGCGCGCCTCACGGTCCGGCCTCGGGCAGCGCGCCGGCGACGACGTATACGGGACCGGGCGAGGTGGGACCCGGCGACTGCGTGTGACACGCCGCGCAGGACCCGTCGCGCCCGATGTTCGTCTGCATCTGCTGACTGTTCTGGCCCTGCGTGACCTGCACCGTCGCGGGGAGCGGTGGCGCCCACTGAGCCGGCGTGATGTAGAAGTTGCCGACCCGGTTGGTGATGGCCGTGTAGAACGCGCCGTTGGCATCCTCGATGTGCACGCGTGCACCGCTGGATGGGTTCGTCTCGCCCTGGACCGCGTAGACCGTTCCCGCCATGACGAACCGCGCCGACGCGGGGCCGAGGCCGCCGTGGCATACGAGACAAGGCTGTCCCGGGCGGTGGTTGGGCCCCTTCTGGACGCCGGGCGCCTCGCCGCCGAGCGCCTGAACCTGGTCGTCATGCGATGCGTCGATGCAGCTCGACGCTCCGACCATGGCGAGAGCCGTCGCGAGGGCGACGAGCGTCGAGGTTCCGACCTCGCCGGAGAGGGCTCGCCGCGTCATCAGAACTGCCCTTCGAACCCGAGCGCGCCGAGCATCGCGGTGCGGTGGGTCACGAAGAGGTCGTCGAGGAACGAGGTGTACATGGCGTCGCCGGTCCATTGCAGCGACCACCGCTCGGGCTCGGCGTCGCTCCCGAGGTACCACTTCACGCCGAAGCCGCCCTCGATCGTCCAGAGGGGGCCGAGCTCGCGATCGCCGGTCCGAAACTCGGGCAGGTTCCAACCCGGCGCCGGGCCCGACACATAGGCGCGCTGCCAGAAGCTGACCGCGTTCTGCGCGTGGAAGCGCGCGTGCGGCCAGAGCGCGAACCGGCGCCCGAGGTCGAAGATCCACCGGGCGTCCGACGACGACGCGGCGAGCCCCCACGAGTCGTCGTAGACGCGCTCCTCGAGCCGCAACGTCGAGCCGTCGTAGCGGTGCGCGTACCGTCCCGTCAGCGCCAGGCGCCGGCGGGACAGCGGGAGCTGCTCGAGGGGGCGCTCCGGGAGGCGCTCCTGGTTGACGAGCGCGATCGGCGCGCCGTTGGGGATTCTCGCAGCGACGTCGGCCGCGAACATCGGGATGTAGCGGTACGGCTTGGACTGATCCCCGTTCTCGATCACGACGTCGCCGGTGATCGAGGCCAGCGACTCGCGGTCGACGACGAAGTCCACTCCGCCGTTGAACGAACCCCGCTGCAAGCTGCGGGAGAAGACGCTGAACGGAGTGCACCCGCCGTTGTCGCCGCAGCGACCGGCCGTGTCGTGACTGAAGCCGTAGCCGAAGAACACCGACAGGTTCTTCTCGTCGAAGTCCTTGGTGACGGTCGCGTAGGCTCCATAGGAGAGGTAGTCGGGCTCGCTGGAGACCGAGGTGCCGACGGCCACGCCGAAGTCGTGCGGCTTGTACTCGCCGCTCACGGTCCCGGCCTGTCGCACCTCTTTCCATCGGGACGACGCCGTCGACACGATGTCCACCGAAGCGGCGGACACGACGTCGACCAGATACGTCGCGTGGAGCGAGGCGCCGCTCGCGTCCTCGATCCCGATGGCGACCGACGGGGTGACGACGGTGACGTGATCGCTGTCGTTGTACCCGCCGAGCTCCATCGAGGCGCGCTTGGTGGTCGTGTCTTCGAGCGGAGCGGCGCGCTTGACGTCGGCGCGTGGTGTAGTCGACGCGGTGGTCGTCGCCGACTCGGTGGACGGACGGTCGGGCGCGTCGGGATCCGAGGCGCCTGCCGCCCCGCGGACGACCGTCATGGCCGCGATCGTCGCGAACACGACCAGCCACGACGCAAGGAGGGACCGCGTCGAACGCAGCCTCAGTTGCATCCGCACCCGCTCTCGGAGAGCGAGCCGCCTCCGGTCGCTCCCTCGTGAACCGCGAGCACGTGCGACGCGGCGGGCCCTTCGAGGTCGTCGGCGGTCATCATCGGATGAGCGAGCTTTCCTCGCTCATAGGGGGCCACATGCGTGCAGCCCGCTCCCGCGAGCAGCGCTAGCAGCGCCGTGACGATCCGGACAACCATCGACGCAGGACTCTCGAATCGGCTCTTCGAACCGGTCAGTTGTTCTTCGCCCCGGCTGCCGCCCATGCGTTGAAATCCGCGACGGCCTGCGCGTTGCTCCGCGTACCGCCGGGCGGCATGTTTCCGCCGTACCAGCTCAGGCAAGAGCCCGACGCGGCGAGGAGGGAGCCGGTGCCGTTGATGTATAGCAGGCCGGAGAGCCACGAATACGAGCCCGAGGCCGAGCTCATCTGGTTATGGCAGCGAGTGCAGTTGCCGACGGTCCCGTTCGCCAGGTAGGTCGTGAAGAGCATCGTAAACGTCGGACCGGCGGCCGTGGTTCCGCTGCTCGATCCGCTGCTGCTCGAGCCGCTGGACCCGGAGCTCGACGTGACACCCGAGCTCGACGTGACACCCGAGCTCGACGAACTCGTGACGCCGGAGCTGGAACCACCGCTGGTCGTGCCCGAGCTGCTCCCGGTGCCGCTGCTGGATTTCCCGCTGCTCGACCGGCCAGCGTCGTGCGTCGACCCCCCGCTGCTCGTCGAGCCGCCCTGATTGTCGACGGCGCCGTCGTCTCCGCTGTCGACCGCCTCGCTCCCGTTTCCGGCGTTGGGACCGACGATGTCGCCCGTTCCCCCGTAGGGGCCGCCGAGCGGATCTGAGGCGCCGCCACATCCCGAGGCGACAACCGTGGCGAGAGCGCCAAAGAGCATGACGGAGCGGGTCGACAGGTTCATGGTCGGGTCCTCATACTCGGCCGGCTATCAGGCTCTCGCAACGCCTCCGTGCCCCGAGCGCGCAGAAAACAGGCAACCATCATGGAGTTAGAACGTCGGCGGATAGATCGGCCGCCAGCGTGACAAGCCCTGGAGCGGAGCCCTCGTGCACCCCGCCTGCACCCGCCCACGGATCCCGACGCGGCAGGCGCCATCAGTCGCCCAGAAGACCGCGAATCTCGCGATCGATGTCGGCTTCTTCGCCGTCGTGGAAGCCGACGTGGGCGAACCGCACGACGCCCTCTTTGTCGATGACGAAAGACGAAGGCATGGTCTCGGGCTTGTACTTCCGCGCGATGGCCTTGTCAGCATCCCAGCCCACGGCGAACTTCGCGCCGTAGGTGTCGGCGAAGCCGGGGATCTTGTCCTTGTCTTCGTCTTCGTCTTCGCTGATGCCCACGACGCGAAGCCCGCTTCCCGCATACTTGCGCTGCAGCGCCTCGAGCTTGGGGAAAGACTTCTTGCAAGGCTCGCAGAAGGTGCCCCAGAAGTCGAGCAGCACGACCTGACCGTGGAGGCTCTTCAGCGAGACGGTGGCCTTGCTGCCGGTGACGGTCTTCACCTGAAAGTCGGGAGCGGGATTTCCGACCAGACCGCCCGTGTCGGCGGCCGACTTCGACCCCCTTTCCGGAGACCCGCCGCACGAAGCGGCGCTGGCGACGAGAACTGCAGCTGTGACCTTGGTGATTGAACGCATCGGGTAGCCTCTTGCCGACTTCTTGTTGCCGAGATTGTTGCCGAGAGTCGAGGTGATAGTCACATGATCGGAGTGCAGACGTGCGTCGCCGGGGTGCAGGTGGCCTCTCGCCCGCAGTCGGCGCTCGTCAGGCAGCGCACGCACGCGTGCGCTGTCGAGTCGCAGCGCGCGAGCGGACTCGAACACTGGCGGTCCGAAGTGCACGTGACGCAACGGCCCGAAGACATGTCGCAAGCCGGCCCCGCAGACGCGTCGGAGCAGTCTCCGTCGCTGCTGCAGCACTCGCCCGTCGACGGGTCGCAGACGGTGGCGTCCCCCGCGCAGTCGCCGTCGACCGAGCAGGTCTGGGAGACGTCTGGGGCGCTCGACGCGTCGGAGCCGCTTTCGACGACGGCCACGTCGCCCGGACCTGTCTCGGGGGTATCGTTCGCGGCGTCCGTCGTCTCGATATCGGGCCCGAGGTTGGCGTCGAGCGGGCCGACCGCCGCGTCGCCGTCGAAGTACCAGTTTTGGGGGCCGCACGCTCCGGACGCTCCCGCCGCACTTGTGGCGAGCGCGAAGGCGAGGCATCGGCCGGCACGCGCGCGATTCACCGGGTCTCCGCGAGGATGACCTCCGCCTCGGTGTGCGCGAAGCCATTGGGGTGCTGCGCGAGGTAATCGCTCGCCGCGGCCCGGCACCGCGCGGGCGCCGTGGCGTGCAAGAGACGCATCCGCTCGACCACGGCGCTCTCGGCCAGCGGACTGTTCGGATAGTCCAGCAGGAATCGATCGAAGCCGGCGAGCGCGGTACGCCCGTCGCCGCGGCGCTTGGCGGACATGGCCGAAGTGAAGAGATCGTTCTGGTCGGCCAGCGTTGACCCGGCGGACCCGGCTGAAAGCCCCTGCGCGGCGCTCGAGTGCGGGACTGCCCGGCGCGCCGCGACGGGACTCGGCGCGCTGCGCGTGCAGCCCGCAGGCCACTGTCCTCCCGCGACGATCCGATCCTCGACGCCCGCGTGCCGAACGACGACCACGCCTTCGGTCACCGCGACGCGGGTCTGAGCTCCTGCCCCGCATCCGGCTTCGGACGGGACCACCGAGACGCGGAACCGCGTGCCGCGCACCTCGACTTCGCTGTCCGGCGTGTCGACGATGAAGCGCTCGCCGGGGGTCAGCTTGGCGACGTGCAGATCGATCGCTCCCACCTCGAGGCGCATCACCTGCGCTGCGCCCTCCGCGGCGAGGGTCATGTCGGTGCCCTCGTGGAGGAACGCGCTCGTGCCGCTGGAAAACGAGAGCGTCGCGCTCCCGTCGGCGGGCGTGACGACGCGGCTCCCCGCAGCGAGCGCCCGGCCGTCGTCGAGGGGCTCGAGGTGGGCCTGCGCGCCCGAGACGACGACGCTCGAGCCCCCACCGACGGGGTGCGCGACGATCTGCGGTCCGGCCACCGCTGCCGGCGCGGTCAAGGCCGCGATCGGGGCGGAGCGGTGCGCGAGCTGCATCGCGCCGACGACGGCAAACGCGACCGCGGCGACCGAGCCGCACGCTGCCGCCCACTGGAGCCGTCGCCGCCGGCGGCCTCGGGCGGCCAGACGACGCGTGAGCGCGACGATGGTGCGCGCCCTGTCGCCGGGCTCCGGCGCGGGGGGCGACGCAGGGTCGAGCTCACCGAGAGCCTTGCTCGCGAGCTGCGCGTACCGCGGGTTGGTCACGAGTGGCCCTCCATGGATTCGAGCAGGTCGACGAGCTCGGGATCGTCAGCGATGCGCTCGTGCACTTCGCGGCGACCGCGCACGAGGCGCGTCTGCGCGGCCGACTCCGTCGAGCCCGTGATCTTGGCGATCTCGCGGACGTCGTAGCCGCAGACGTCGTGGAGCACGAACGCCCACGCCTTGCTCTCTTCGATGCCTTCGAGGTGCACGACGACGCGGGCGATGACGTCTCGCATCATGACCTCGCGACCCGTACGCGAGGGTGACCGGGTCCCGGCCAGCAGCTCCGCGTCGAGCGCGCCGAAGAGGCGTCGCTCGGTCTTGCGACGGCGAATGTGCTTGTAGACCATGTGCGCGGCGACCGCGCTCGTCCACGAATCGAGCGACGACTCGCCGCGAAAGGTCCCCACGGTGTCGATGATGGCGATCATCGCGAGCTGGGCCACGTCTCCCAGGTCGGGATCGCGCGCCCCGAGCAGCCGGCGAACCACGCGGTCGACCTGGGGTCGCAATCGATCGTGGAGCGCGGTGGCCGCGGTCGGATCGCCGCGCCGGACCGCCGCCAGGAGCTCGCTGTCGTCGAACGCGAGGGCTGCATGCCCTCGGGGACCCGGTCGCGCACCCGGAGCGGGGCTCGGAACGAGCCACAACTTGTTGGCCGCCAGCGACGCATTCTTGACGGACATCCCAACGTCAGGGTACCCCGAGGGCGTCCGAATCAGGCAGGATCAGAAGCGGAGGCACACCCCGAACTCGGCAACGACGCGAACCGGCGGGATCGTGGCCTTCCGGACCTGCCTCACGTTCACGTACGTGGCGGCCAGCACGTCTTCGAGGCCCAGCCCCACGACCGCGGCGACGTCGGACGAGAAAAGCCAGCCGGCGTCGACGAACGCATCGACGCCCGACAGCCAGCGTGATTGGGTCGCTGGGCTCGGGTCGTCGGAGTCGAAGTGGGTCGCCGATTGACGGACGAGCAGGTAGTCCCCGCGGACCGACAGGTCGATCGGGCGAGACCGCGAGGCCCGCCAGGGATGAAACGCGACGCCCGAAGCGGCGGTGAACGCGAGGAGGCTTGCCTCGGCGGCGTCGAGGCTTCCGGACCGCTCGCTCGCGCCCAATCGAAGCGAAATGGAGGGTACGGGGAACCAGTCGACGGCGACGCCACCCCCGATCGCGCTGGTTCCGCCGATCTCGGCGGCACCGATCGCAAGAACCGCGACTTCGACACGCGGCCGCCGAAGCCATGCCCGAGACGACGTCGCGTCATCGTCCCGCCCGCCGTACTCAGCGGGCTCAGGCGCGGACGCCGACGCCGGTGGAGGTACCGATGAGGACGCGGACGCAGGCCCGGACGCGGACGAAGGCGCGGACGGGGACGCGGACGCGGACGCAGGCCTGGGCGCGGACGCAGCAGGCCTGGGCGCGGACGAAGGCCCGGGCGCGGACGAAGGCGCGGACGGGGACGCAGGCCCGGGCGCAGACGCCGACGCAGGCCCGGGCGCGACCTCCCCGGCGATCTCGGGGAGGATCGAAGCGATCGCCAGCCCGAGGGTTCGTCCGCGCTCCGCGATGGGATCGGACGCGAGGTACGTCATCGAGCGCTCGAGCCAGCGCTGCGTTCGTACCATGTGGACGCGGAGCGTCACCCGTCGACGGTCCACTTCGTCCCAGATGAGCTCCACCACCGCGTCCGGATGGAACGTCCCCTCGGCTGCAAGGGCTGCCTCGTCCGTGGGCTGGCCGCGGGTCTCACGGACATCGACCGTCGCGCCGCCAAGGGCATCGTGCGTCGCGCGGACCATCGCGGACGCCGTAGGGCCCGCGACCTCCCCGGCGGCAACGAGGACGATCAGTGTAACCGGATCGACCATGGTCCCGTAGTGCCATACAGTCTTCTCGACGAGCTGCCTGATCGCAATTCGCTCGCGGCACCCACGCGTACGACGAGCTCACCGACGAGCTCACCGACGAACTCATAGAGCGCGGCGGCCCACTCGCTTCTTTTTGGTAAGATGATGAGAGGCGCCGCGCACACTGGAACTATTCGAATGCACCGGAAAACTTCTCGCACATATGTCGTCCCGGCGCTCTTCCTGGGCGTGCTGTTCGTGGCGCTGCTGATCGCGCCGGGAGCGGCGCACGCGGCCGACGGCGGCTCCGACACCGGCGCGTTCCAGCGCGCGCTGTCGCACGGCGCCTTCTTCGCGCTCGCCGCGAGCTACGTGTTCGGCCTCGCGACGAGCCTGACGCCCTGCGTCTATCCCATGATCGCGATCACGGTCTCGGTCTTCGGCGCCAAGGAGGCCAAGAGCCGCCTTCAGGGAATCATGCTCTCGGCGGTGTTCGTGGCGGGCATCGTTTGCCTCTTCGCGCCGATGGGCGTTGCCTCCGCCATGACGGGCAAGGGCTTCGGCAGCGCGCTCGGCAATCCATGGGTGGTCGGCGGTATCGCCGTTGTCTTCTTCTCGCTCGCCGCCTCCCTCTTCGGTGCGTTCGAGATCGCGCTCCCCGAGAGCCTGAACAATCGTCTGTCGAGCGTCGGCGGAACCGGCTATCGCGGGGCGTTCCTGCTCGGCCTCGTGTGCGGTCTCGTTGCGGCGCCTTGCGTCGGCCCGTTCCTCTTCGGGCTGCTCGGCTGGATCGCGACCACGCGCAACGCGGCGCTCGGCTCGGCGGCGATGGCGCTCTACGGGCTCGGGCTCGGCACGCTCTTCTTCGCGGTCGGCGCCTTCGCCGTGAACCTCCCGAAGGCCGGCGCGTGGATGATGGGGATCAAGTGGGTCGGCGGCGTGTGCCTCGCGTACATGGCGCTCGCTTACATCCGCGACGCGCTGCCCAGGGAGACGCTGGAGCACTGGGTGCACCCCGGGCCGGTCCTCGGCGTCGTAGGGGCCGTTCTCCTCGCGGCGGGCCTCGTTCTCGCGGGCATCCACGTGGCCGGCGAGAAGCGCAAATCGCGCATCGCGCACCTCTCGCGGCCGACCAAGCTCGCCTCGGTGGTCCCGGCGATCGCCGGCCTCTTCCTGGTCGCTACCTGGTGGCAGACGTCGAACGCGGCGATTGTCCCCGACGCGGCGGCCATGGATGGCACCCCGACGAAGGAGCTGAAGTGGGAGTCGAGCGAGTCGGCCGCGCGGGCGCGCGCCGAGTCGGAGCACAAGCCTCTGCTGGTCGACTTCGGCGCGAGCTGGTGCGGCGCCTGCAAAGAGCTCGACGCCAAGACCTTCCCCGATCCGCGCGTTCGCGCCGAGGGCTCGCGCTTCGTGGCCCTTCACGTCGACGCGACCGACGACGACGACCCCGAGGTCGCTCGCGTCCGGAAGAAGTACGGAGTGAACGAGGGCCTGCCCGTGGTGCTCCTCTTCGGCAACGACGGCAAAGAAGCGTTCCGCTTCACCGAGTTCGTTCCGCCCGACCGCCTGGTCAACGCGCTGGCGCAGGTCCGGTGAAGGTCACGGGGTCGCGGCGCCGTCGGGCCGCACGGCGAAGTGAAACGACGCGTCGGCACGGCGCGTCTGCCAGTCGAGCATGTCGACGTCGATGACCCCGTCGGACCGCTGGCTGAAGACGCCGAAGCCGTAGTCTTTGCTCGAGAGCGGCGCGCCGCCATTGCCGATGAGCACTTCGCGCGGACGGGCGCTGTCGTGCCGGTACGTGTGGCTGTGGCCGACGATCGCGAGCGTGTACGGGTGCCGCGCCATCACGGCTTCCGACGGCGCCACGCCCGGCGCCGTGTCCGCCGTCGCCGGCTCGTGGCGAATGACGAACGTGTAAGTCGACGGCCGCGCCATCACCGACTCGAGCCACGCCTCTTGCGCGGTCGACCACGCGTTCGCAGCCACGAAGACGAACTTCGCGGTCCAGGCCGCGTCCTGCGCGGCGACGTCGATCGCGTAGTAAGGAGCGGCCTGACCGATGGGCGCGAGCATCTTGTCGACGAACGCGGCGTACGTCGCCGGTTCGCCGTCAGCCGCGCCGGCGCCGCAGTTCGAGCTCGTGGCGCCGGTGCATTCGTGGTTGCCCATCGCGGGAAAGAGCGCGCCCGCGAACCGCGCGCGAGCCTGCAGGTAGATGTCGAACTGGGGCGCAGCCTGGCTGATCGCCGACGCCCGAGACGCTGACGCGAAGACGTAATCTCCGGTCGAGACCACCATCGGCGGCGAGGGCCGAAGCGCGGCGATGCCCGCGAAGATCGTCGCCACGATCGCGGCGGGGTAGCCGCTCGTGTCGTCTACCGTCGCAGGTCGCGTATCGCCGACCACGGCAAAGAGAAGGCGAGAGAGATCTCCGCCGTCCGGGCCGATCGCCCCGGCGACGGGCGGACCCGGCACATAAGGAACGAACGGTCCCGCTCCGGCCGCCGCGCCGCCATCGACCCCGCGCGTGACCGACGGGGAGAATGGGGTGAGTGCAGTCGCGGTCGCGGTCGGCGAGGGCGAGAAACGACCGTCGTCCGGCGGCTCGTGGGCGCCCTCGGGCAACCCGCATGCGGCGCACGACATGTACGCCGCAAAGGCGGCGCTCGAGAGTGGCTTCGGCATGCCCCCCCATCGACCGCGAACGGAGGCCCGTTGATAAGATTGAGGAGCTCACGGGAGCTGCCCGGGAGTTGGCGGCGCGGACGCGCGAACCGAACGAAAACTCGCTTCTCGCTTCTCGCTTCTCGCTTCTCGCTTCTCGCTTCTCGCTCTCGCTCTCGCTCTCGCTCTCGCGCGAGCGCGAGCGAGCAAGCGAGCAAGCAAGCAAGCGAGCAAGCAAGCGAGCAAGCGAGCAAGCGAGCAAGAGCGAGAGCGAGAGCGGCGAGGGAACGTGTGTGATGATGTGGCGCGCGATTCCAGTAGCAAAGGAAGCCTACGGTTCCAGTGTCGAGAGACGATTCCATACACACTGTTGAGACGCCATTTTCTTGCGCTCAGCGCGTGCGACCGTCCTGAGCGTTTGCCATTCTTCACCAATCCCCTGAAACCTCGGAGGCGCCTGCGTCATGAGTGAAGAACTCTGGTATGTGAAGCTCGCGAACGGCGACGTGCACCGAGTGACCCTCGATCAGCTCGATGGCGCATTTCAGGCGGGCCACATCGACGAGGGCACCATGGTGCTCGCCGCAGGCGCCACGCAGTGGAGCAAGCTCGGCGATCTGGCCGGCCTCGACGATGAGCCGGCCGCTCCTGATCCGGTGCCGCAAGACGTGGCGCCAGCCCCGGTCCGGGCCCCCGCGCCCGTCGTGCAGGCAGCTTACGCGGCACCGGTAGCGGCCTACGCCGCACCTCGCGTTTCGGCGACGCCGCCCTCGTACGCGGCCAACAGCCTCCGGCCGATGAGCATGGACCTCGGCGACGCCGCCGACTACGACATGCCCTTCCGTCGCAAGTCGCGCAAAGGGTGGTTCGTCGCCGTGCTCGCGTTGTTCGCAGTCGCCGGTGGCGGCAGCGTCGCCGCGAGCCGCGGGCACGTCAGCCTCGCGAGCCTTGGTCTGGGTGGCGGCAGCGAGCTCCAGAACGTCGCGGCCGCCGCGGCGCTGACGCCGCCTCCGCCCGCTGCCGACCCGGTCGTCGCGGCGCCCCCGCCCGCGGCCCCTCCTCCCCCCGCGGCCCCC